>Ga0160449_1000020_pt1 | contig 319421 bp, 267 predicted proteins | sample HID1975I_E1MG_FD_108216 | JGI IMG/M metagenome (GOLD analysis project Ga0160449, IMG submission 108216) | Enriched soil microbial communities from UW Madison campus, WI, USA - HID1975I_E1 MG | ecosystem: Environmental > Terrestrial > Soil > Unclassified | place: USA: Madison, Wisconsin...
GGTTGCAAAATATTTGATATATATTGCCCCATAATGACCTATCTTAAAAAACAAAACCCCCTAAATTCACCATTTAGAGGGTTTTTGATACAATCTGTATCTGTATTCGTCGGGATGGCAGGATTCGAACCTACGACCTCCTGCTCCCAAAGCAGGCGCGATACCGGGCTACGCTACATCCCGAACTTAGGTATCACCTTTTGTTAACCATTTTTTGAAAAGTTGGTTAAAACTTTTTGTCGGGATGGCAGGATTCGAACCTACGACCTCCTGCTCCCAAAGCAGGCGCGATACCGGGCTACGCTACATCCCGAACTTGGTATCTTCTTTATTCCCTTTTTCTAAGGGTTGGCAAAGTAACGGTTTTAAAATGACAATTCCATTTTTTTTGTTACTTTTTTTGTCTCGCGGTGAGGGCGGGATTCGAACCCGCGGTACCGTTACCAGTACGACAGTTTAGCAAACTGTTCCTTTCGGCCTCTCAGGCACCTCACCGTTAACCTTCAAAATTTGTCCTACCGACCTTGTTTTGAGGTCTGCAAATATAGTAAAACAAGTTATTCTACAAAAAAAAATTACAAAACTTGTTGATAATCTATTCGCACATGATAGATACTCATCAGCATTGTCTTGAATATCAATTTGATAGTTTCAATATCTTTTAATGTTAAATCGCAATCATCTAATTGATTTTGTTCTAATTTGTAGTTAATTATCCGTTCAACGATGTCATTTATGTTCTGAGCATCGGGATTTTTAAGACTTCTTGAGGCAGCTTCGACGGAATCTGCCAGCATTAATACTCCTTGTTCTTTACTAAAAGGTATAGGTCCGGGGTACCTGAAAATATTTTCGTCGACGAATTTTTCTGGTGTATTTTTTAAAAATGACTGGTAAAAATAATCGACACGTGTGTTTCCATGGTGAGTTCTAATAAAGTCGATGATGGCTTCAGGAATTTGATTTTTTCTCAAAATCTCAATCCCCTTGTGCACATGTTGAATAATAATCTGAGCGCTTTGTTCATAAGGCAGCTTATCGTGTGGGCTGACTGCGGTATTTTGATTCTCGATAAAATACTGAGGATTGTCTACTTTGCCAACATCATGGTACAATGCGCCTGCCCTAACCAACACAGAGTTTCCGCCGATTTTGAAAATGGCTGCTTCAGCCAAGTTGGCCACCTGTAATGAATGCTGAAAGGTGCCTGGTGCTTTAAATGCCAATTCACGAAGTAATTTGTTATTGGTGTTCGTTAACTCAATAAGCGCCACATCAGATGTAATTCCGAAAATTCTTTCAAAAAGATAAATCAGTGGATATGCCAATAGTGACAGTAATACACTAAATACGAAGGGCAAAAAGTTAATCCATTCGATTTCACGGAATGACCCTTCGCGAAGCAAAGCAATACCAACAAACGAAACGAAGTAGGCTAGCAATATGAATAAAGCAGAAACAAGAAATCTTTCTCGTTTTACAAAATTTTTAATACTGAAGATTGCCACCATTCCAGCGGTTACCTGATAAAACACAAACTCAAAACTATTCGCCACAAAAAAGCCAGCAATTAGAATTACCAGCATATGTAGATAAAGTGCCAAGCGTGTATCAAACAAAATCCTGATGATTATAGGAACTACACAAAATGGAATATAATATAGGCTAGGAATTTCCATCTTTATTGCCCAGGTCAGAGCAAGCAACATTCCGGTGGTGACGATCAGAATTAAGGATAGCTGACGATTGTCTGCAAAAATATCTTTCCTGAAAAGAAACAGGAATGACATGAGGATGGTAAGGATAAAACTGACTAACACTACCTGTCCAACATAAACGAGCACTCTACTTCCAATCGTTTTTGTTTGTGCATCGTAAGTGGTTTTGTATGATTCTAGCTTCTGATAGATTTCTTCATCGATGACATCGTTTTTGGAAACAATTAGTTCGCCCTTCTGCACCATTCCCTTCGTTGTAGAAATATTATTGACAGTGTTATCCTGAATTACCTGCGTTAAACGTTCATCAAAAACAATATTGGGAACAAGATGATCAATCACCAGATTAGACACTAAATCTGTCATTACCTGGTTGGTTGCCTTAAAATTAGCTTTAAAAAAAAGTAATGCGCTTTCGGTCGTGAAAACATCTTGAGTATTCCTCGTTTTGGAAACATTGTTCTCCATCAAAGAAAAATCGTAGTGTTTAGCACCTGCCTGATGTTTAATATTTAAACCAATAATTCCTTTCTGATAAATATTTTTTAAAAGATTAGCAGATTCGGCCTTGTATAGCACCCTATTTTTCTCATCAAGTTGTGTTGACTTCCATTTAATATCAAAATCATTTGAGAACTCTTCCAAAGCATTATCAGAGATTGCTTTGTCAAACTGATAAACAGGCAAGATATTTTTTAAAGCATTTTTCTTATCATTACTTACCTGAGGATTCGTTTTTAAAATCGCGAAGCTAAAAGGTGAAATTAGATCTTTATTTTTCCAAACTGTATTTTTCTCGAATTCATACCTAAAGCGTGGTTGCTTCGGTAGAAATAGTGTGATGATGAATACCGTAAAAATCATCATCACATATTTTAGGTTTGATGAATATTTACGGTAAAGGATTTTATGTGAGTTTTTTTTGATTTTAGCCAAAACGAAGAGATTATTGTGCTTTCAAAATTAACATTTTTATCTAATATACATTTTACTGTTTTTGTTTGCAATTACCAGATTTTATATTTTATTTTATGATATCAAATTAATATCAATCATGTATCAAGAAAAAATTATCAGTCCTCCGTCAGGTTATTTAACCTTCGTATTATGCCTTGCGCTTTTAGGCGCCTCTATTTTTTGCTTTGTAACAGAAAACTTTTTATGGGGTGGAATTTTGTTAACTATCGATGTATTTTTAATATTTCCCGGTTTTTTAATCATCAATCCAAATCAATCAATGGTTTTAACCTTATTCGGTAAATACATCGGCACAGTGAAAGCCGACGGTTTTTTTTGGGTGAATCCATTAACTGCAAAAAGAAGAATATCATTAAAAGCTAATAACTTAAACGGTCAGCAACTTAAAGTTAATGACAAATTAGGTAACCCGATAGAAATTGCAGCTGTTGTAGTTTGGAAAGTTAACGAAACCGCGAAAGCAGTTTTTTCTGTAGAAAACTATATGCAATACGTGAATATTCAAAGTGAAGCCGCAGTGAGGCATTTGGCAAATATTTTCCCTTACGACCATTCTGAAGGCGAAGAAGATAGCATTACGCTAAAAGATGGTGCCGAAAAGGTAAGTGAATTATTGGAAAATGAATTGAACGAGCGGTTATCAAGAGCAGGCATTGAAGTGTTAGAAGCAAGAATTTCACATTTGGCTTACGCTCCGGAAATTGCAAGTGCTATGCTGCAGCGCCAACAAGCTACTGCCGTAATTGCCGCCAGAAAACTGATTGTAGAAGGCGCTGTCGGAATGGTTGAAATGGCACTGGAGAAGTTATCACAAAAGGGTATTGTTGATTTAGACGAAGAAAGAAAGGCCGCCATGGTTAGTAATTTACTGGTAGTGCTATGTGGCGACCGGCATGTACAACCTGTGGTAAATACAGGAACCCTATACAATTGATAAAATGGAATTCGAAGAAAAACAAGGTTTGAAAATTTGGTGGTTATACCTCATCACCGGTTTGACGATATTTCCTATGGTAGCTATTCTTATTTTTTCTGAGGATGGACCGAATTTCGAGGAACTAAAAGCAATGTATTTCGCCCCTGTTTTTGCAGTTTTTCTTCCTTTCCTAATTATTTTTATCATTCAACAAAACCAACTTACTTTATTAATTACGCAAAATGGTTTATCGTACAAATATTTTCCATTTCATCGTAAAGGAAACATTTATTCATGGGAAAGTATCGAGAAAGCATACATCAGAAAGTTTGATGCCTTTTCTGAATATGGTGGCTACGGGGTAAAACACAGACTTTGGTTTAAGCTAAAGGACAAAGCCTACATTTTAAATGATTATTCGAAAGGGCTTCAATTTGAATTTAAGAATGGAAAAAAGGTTTTATTCAGCTCAAATAGAATTGATGAGTTGGAATTATTTCTAATCAATTTAAAAACAAAATACAGTATTCAAGCAATTAGTTGAGGGATGGCAGAAAAAGATAAAAAAGCTTTTGTATTGAGAATTAGTCATGCTTTACTGAAAGAAGTAGAGACCTGGGCAGCTGATGAATTTAGAAGCACCAATGGGCAAATTGAATTTTTGCTTAATCAAGCAATAAAAACACGAAAAAAGCCAAAACCAAGAGAAGAATAACTAAAGCCGCAGTTTTGCAGCTCTGGTTTTTGAATGGCATATCACTTATCCACTATGCTAAAATGACATGATATACGTTATTGCAATGTTAAAATATTTATAACTTAGCAACCTAACCAATAATTCATAAAAGTTTTTATTCATGAGAGAAGTTGTAATTGTTTCGGCTACCAGAACGCCGATTGGAAGCTTTGGTGGTTCCATGTCGCAGTTTTCTGCTACACAATTGGGTGGGTTTGCAATTAAAGCTGCCATTGAAAAAGCAGGTTTAAAACCAGAACAGATACAGGAAGCATACCTGGGAAATGTACTTTCGGCAAATCTTGGGCAGGCACCGGCTACACAAGCCGCAAAATTTGCCGGCTTACCTGATCTTCCGGCAACAACTATAAATAAAGTATGCGCATCTGGCACAAAAGCTATTATGCTCGCTGCCCAGAGCATCGCTAACGGTGATAATGAAATCGTTTTAGCTGGTGGCATGGAAAGTATGAGTAACGTTCCTTATTATTTAGATAAGGCTAGAAACGGATATCGATTAGGGCATGGACAGGTTACTGATGGTTTGGTAAAAGACGGCTTATGGGACGTGTACAATGATTATCATATGGGTTCTGCAGCCGAGCTTTGCGCTACGGAATGTGGCATTACTCGCGAAGCACAAGATAATTTTGCTGTAGAATCTTATAAAAGAGCGCAAGCAGCCCAGACTGCCGGTAAATTCGCAAATGAAATAACGCCGATTGAAGTAAAGGATAGAAAAGGGGAAATTTCAATAATCGATACAGATGACGAGCCAACTGCTGTTAAGTTCGAAAAGATACCAGGATTGAAACCAGTATTTAAGAAAGACGGAACGGTAACCGCTGCAAATGCATCAACATTAAACGACGGGGCGGCAGCATTGGTTTTAATGAGCGCTGACAAAGCCAGGGAACTTGGTATTAAACCTTTGGCTAAAATTTTGGGTTATGCCGATGCGCAACAAGCGCCAGAGTGGTTTACCACAGCACCGGCAAAAGCAATTCCTTTAGCTTTACACAAAGCAAATATCGATATTAAAACAGTCGATTATTTTGAAATCAATGAAGCTTTTTCTGTGGTTTCGATAGCTAATAATCAAATATTGGAATTATCAGATGACCAGGTTAATGTAAATGGTGGTGCTGTATCGCTCGGCCATCCACTTGGTGCTTCAGGTGCAAGAATTGTAGTTACCTTACTATCAGTTCTTGAGCAAAACGATGGAAAGATAGGCGTAGCGGGAATATGTAATGGTGGCGGTGGTGCAAGCGCTATTGTAATCGAAAAATTATAAGCCTTGGGAATTGTTTCTTCAGCATTTTTATTATAAATGAGCATTAAAACAGTATATATTTTTTTTGTGATTGCTTTGTTTGGGCTTAATTTACAAGCCCAGCAAAGTCATCAGAAACTTGATGTATTTCAAGATACGCTAATTAAAATTTCTAAAGCCGCGATGGCCGAAAATTTTGATCATAAAAAACTAGACCTTAACGGAAAGTTTGTTAAAACTTTAGTTGAGGCTTTGAAAACACCAGGTTCCTTTAGTTATCCTTTCGATTCTTTAAAAAATGTTTCGGTTATAAAATCTCCAGATCACGCATTCCGAATCATTAGCTGGTACATGCAATTGGAGAATGGTGCCTATCGATACTATGGAGCCATTCAGATGAATACGAATAGCGGGCCACTAAAGCTTTTTCCACTAATCGATCAGACAGATAACATCAAAGATCAGAATGCGATTAATGATAACCAGAATTGGTTTGGCGCCCGTTATTATGAGATTATCCCTGTAACTAGCGGTAGTCGTTTGACATATTATGTTTTATTGGGATGGAAGGGTAACAGCCAGACAACAACTAAAAAAGTAATCGAAATATTATCTTTTACTAAAGATAAAGCAACATTCGGCGCACCGGTTTTTGATGGAAAAAACATCAAAGACAAAAACCGGTTCATATTTGAATATGCCAAATCAAATGCTATGTTTTTAAAGTCAGATAAAAAAGCCGGTATGATTGTTTTTGATCACCTCGCACCATTTGATTCTGAAATGTTGGGTAAATTTGAATATTATGGTTCTGACGGCACGTTTGACGGTTTCAAAGTCATCGGAGGAAAATTAAAACTTCAGGAAGGATTGGAACTTAACAATGATGCAAATTCCATGGACGAGCTTTATGCAGATCCGAAAAAAAATAATAAACCCATCAGAAAGTTCTAGTATTTCGCATTTCTTAACAAGTTCATTACCCCCCTTGGCGTAAAAATTTGTGAGTTTGCCGCTCACTGCCTATATTGCGCCTTGCAAACTAGCTTAACAACACACAAATTCTGAATTCATAAACTAACACCAACAAATGTTTTATGCAAACATCCATTGAAACCAAAGACGATTTCTTTAGTAGCAAAGTATTGGGTCATCCAGCAGGATTATTCGTACTTTTTTTTACGGAGATGTGGGAAAGATTTTCGTACTACGGCATGCGGGCTTTGCTCGTTTTGTTTTTAACTTCATCCATGTTTGGCGACAATCCGGGATGGGGATGGCCAAGGGAGCACGCATTAGCTATTTATGGCTCTTATACCTCATTGGCTTACCTTACTCCAATTCTGGGCGGTTTTATTGCCGATAGATTTATCGGTTACCGTTGGGCCGTAATTCTTGGCGCTTTATTGATGACATTAGGTCACTTATCAATGGCTTTTGAGTTCAACCCTATCTTCATGTACTTAGGCTTATGTCTTTTGGTAACCGGAAACGGATTCTTCAAACCAAACATGACTTCGATTTTATCGCATATGTATAAAAAACATCCTCAAAAGAAAGATGGTGCTTATACTATTTTTTATATGGGTGTTAATTCCGGCGCCTTTTTAGGAATGCTTTTATGCGGCTATATTGGTGAAAATCCGAATTGGGGATGGAGTTACGGTTTTGGTTTGGCGGGTATTTTCATGTTTGTGGGCATGCTGCAATTCTACTTCACCAAAAATATTTTTGGCTCAATTGGTTTAAAACCCGAGAAAAATAATGTGGTAACTGATGAAGACGAAGATCCGGCGGAAGCTAAAAGAAATCCTTTTTCGGTTTTCGATATCGTTCTTATCGGGTTAATTTCAATCATCGGGCTAGTATGGATTATCAATGACCCAGCTTCTAAAATCACAGGATCAACGGTATTTAATTTTAGCGTGGGCAGCTTAACCGGAGATAACGTGGCCATTATTGTTGCGTTAATACTATTCATTTTTATTTTGATTAAGAGAATTGCGCAATATACTCCGCAGCTTCGCGACAAAATGATTGTGGTTATCGTGCTTGCTTTTATCACCATTTTCTTCTGGGCATCCTTTGAGCAAGCAGGTGGTTCAATGACAATTTTTGCAAAAGATTATACAGCCAGATTGCTGGAAGGAAATGCGAAAATCATTTTCAATGTCGCCAATACCTTAATAACCGTAATCCCGCTGGTTATTATTACTTATGTGCTTTTCAGCTTATTCAGAAAAACTTTTGCCAAATTTGCCTTAGGAAATATTATTCTGGCTGCAGGTTTTGCTATCATTTGGGGTTTAGTAATTTACATGCTCAAGAATCAATATGCGGATGTTAAGGCTGAAGTTCCGGCAACGTGGTTTGGCGTTTTAAATTCTTTGTTTATTATATCCTGCGCACCAATTGTATCAAAACTTTGGGAGAGCAAATTTAACCCTACGGCAACGGTAAAAAATGGATTGGGAATGATCTTATTGGGGATAGGTTTTGCAGCCCTGGCTTATGGCTCAAGTTCCATTCCATCTGGAGCAAAAGTTGCATCTGTAAGTATGATCTGGCTTATTTTAGCTTATTTCTTTCATACCATGGGCGAATTATTTATCTCTCCGGTAGGTTTATCTTATGTATCGAAGTTGGTTCCGGGCAGAATGATCGGTATTATGTTTGGAATCTGGTACCTGGCTATCGCCATCGGTAATAAAATTGCCGGAACGATGGGTGGAGAAATTGATAAGATTACAGCTAAATATTCCATGTCGACATTCTTTTTGATTTTTACTTTGATTCCAATAGGGTTGGGTATTTTCATTATGCTCCTCACTCCTATCATTAAAAAACTAATGCACGGGGTAAAATAACATGCAAATCGCAACAGAAAAAACGCCTTCTATCGAAACTTTAGAAGCGATTCAGAATTTTGAAGGTAAGTATCCTAAACAGCTTTGGTATTTATCGTTAGTAGAAATGTGGGAACGTTTCTGCTTCTATGGCATGCGTGGTGTCTTAGCGTTTTTCATGGTTGATCAACTTGGATTAAGTGATCAGAAATCCAACCTACAATATGGCGCTATCCAGGCTTTTGTATACGCTTTTACTTTCATCGGCGGAATATTTGCCGATAAAATTTTGGGATTCCGTAAGTCGCTTTTCTGGGGAGGATCATTAATGATTATTGGTAACCTGATTTTAGCTTTTTCTCCTCAGGATTTATTTTATGCCGGCATCACCTTATCCATCATTGGAACTGGCTTTTTCAAACCCAATATTTCATCAATGGTTGGTGAGTTATACCATGAAAAAGATAACAGAAGAGATGCTGGTTACGGACTTTTTTATGCCGGAATTAATGTTGGCGGTCTTCTAGGTGGTGCAATGTGTATTTACCTCGGCAAATATGTTTCATGGCATTTATGTTTCCTTTCGGCAGCTTTAGTGATGGCTTTCGGATTAGGTACTTTTATTTTTACGAAGAAGTTTCTAGGCCCGATTGGTAATTCCCCGTTATTAAACTTGGAGAAAACGAAACGAACAACTTACGAAATTGCTGTTTATGCAGGTTCTCTGCTCTGTATTCCGCTTATTTTTATCATGGTAAAAAACACGGCCTACACTGATTACTTTATGTACACCATTGGTATTGTAGCCATGATTTATTTCATTTACGAAACCGCGATGATCAAGGATATCAAAGCACAGTATAAACTGATTGCAGCTTTTGTATTTATTTTCTGCTATTTTATTTTCATGGCCATTTCTGAGCAAAGTGGTGGCTCCTTATCGCTTTTTGCCAAAGACAATTTAGATCATAGCTTGTTGTTTTTTAACATCGATCCAAATGTGGTAAACAATAGTGTGAACTCATTTTTTGTCATCGTATTTAGTCCGCTGGTTGGTTTATTGTGGATTGGTATGTACAAAAGGAAAATTGAACCCAATACAGTGGTTAAATTCGGAATCGGATTTTTATTACTGGCGCTCAGTTTTTATGTGTTTTACGCCACGCGATTCTTTGCAAACGATCAAGGCATTAGCTCACTAAATATTTTTACCCTGGCTTACCTGCTGCTAACCCTTGGCGAACTTTGTTTAGGGCCAATTGGCATGTCAATCATCACCAAACTTTCGCCAAAGAAAATGTTTGGAATGATGATGGGACTTTGGTTTCTATCGAGTGCATTTGGCCAGCTTGCTGCTGGTAAACTCGGTGCAGAGATGTCAAGTATCGATAATGCTTCGCTGATGGCCAAGCTAGTAGCCTATACTGAAGGTTATAAATCGCTTGCGCTTTATTCGCTCATTGCTGGGGTAGCATTAATTGCCTTTTCTCAACTGGTAAAAAAATTGATGGGAGAAGTGAGATAAATCAATTCGAAATCAAAAAATCAAAAGCCAGAAAGAAAATTTCAGGCTTTTGATTTTTAATAGCTAATTTCGCCACATTCCAACAAATGGTCTATCGTAATTCTAAAATCTTAATTAATAGTGTCTGATAGTTTAGTAATCATCCCAACTTATAATGAAAAGGAAAATATCGAAAAGATTGTCCGCAAGGTATTCTCTTTAACGCAACCTTTTCACGTATTAATTATAGATGATGGATCGCCGGATGGAACGGCTGATATTGTTAAGTCGCTGCAATCTGAATACGATGGGCATCTTTTCATAGAAGAACGTGCTGGCAAACAAGGTTTAGGAACCGCTTACATTTATGGTTTCAATTGGGCATTGCAACGAGATTATGAATATATTTTTGAGATGGATGCTGATTTTTCTCATAATCCTGATGATCTTTCGCGGCTGAGAGATGCCTGTGTTCAAGGTGCTGATGTTGCTGTGGGTTCGAGGTATGTGAAAGGTGTTAATGTGGTAAACTGGCCAATGGGTCGGGTGCTGATGTCGTATTTTGCCTCGATGTATGTTCGGTTTATTACCCGTATTAACATTCAGGATGCCACAGCGGGGTTCAAATGTTATCGCAGGATTGTATTGAAAACTATCCCATTAAATAAAATTCGCTTTGTGGGTTATGCTTTTCAAATTGAGATGAAGTTTACGGCGATTAAGTTTGGTTTCAAAGTGGTGGAGGTACCCATCATTTTCACAGATAGAACGGAAGGCACATCGAAAATGAGTACTAAAATTTTCAGAGAAGCTTTTTTGGGCGTAATTCAAATGAAAGTAAACAGTTGGTTTAGGAATTATAGTCGGCGTTAAGGAGTTGAAGGTTAAAAGTTTGGATGAACTTAAGCTGCAATGAAAATACTTGCTTTAGCATTCAAGACGCTCAATTCTTTTTTCCTTTGTTTTCTCTGATCATTGCACCAAAATCCTGTTTTTTCACCATTGCATCTACCGTCATCGCCAATCGTTTAGTCCGGGTCGTTTCCGTTTTTGCTTCATTAATCCACTTAATAAAATAATTTTGATGTGATTTTGGCTGCGCTAAAAACGAATCCAGCAATCCGTCGTCATCAGCCAAACACATTTCCAAATCTTCAGGCATATCAATTTTAAAATCCTGATCTTCTTCTAGCCATAATTCAATTTTAGCTCCCGCCTCCTTTTTCAATTGTTTTCGAAGTGCTGCCTTTAATGCGATAATAAAATCGCCCGCTCCCATTGGTATGGTTGCCACGCCACTAATTTCCAATGCATCAATTTTTCCTTTTACCCTAAAACTGACCTTACAATCTGGTTTAATTTTACTGGCAACATCTGCTGGAATAAAAACATAACTCCAACCTGTTTTTTCGCCCATTTGGTCGAATTTCTCTATTTCAGCTTTGATGTTAATCATGGATTTGAGAAACATTTAATATATAATGAACGCTTCTGCCTCCGCCTGAAACTATAAGTACTCCTAATTTCTCCAACTCTTGCAAATCTCTTGTTGCTGTAGCTTTAGACACTTTTGTTAGTGAGATGTATTTTTTCGCAGTCATTCCTCCTTCGAAACCATCTGGACCAAAGCTGTACATTTTGTGTAGAACCTTTACCTGCCGTTCATTAAATCTATTCTTAAATAAGTCAAAAGTTTTGATTTTATTAAGTGTAAAATCAATTATATCTTTAACATCAAGCTGAGCAGTCAACGCTAAATCAACAAAATAACTCAACCAATCAGAAATATCATTGCTTTGCTGGGCATTTTTCAATGCATTATAATAAGCAGCTTTGTTCCTTTCTATTATTTTAGATAAACTTAGCATAACTGGCCTTCCTAATGTTTGAGATAGTGCCTTTTCTGCTATGGCACGACCTATTCTCCCATTCCCATCTTCAAAAGGATGAATGCTTTCAAAATATAAATGAGCGATTCCCGATCTTATTACAGGATCTTTAAGCTCGTTTATGCCTCCAGGCATTGTTTCATTAAACCAACTTAAAAACGCTTTCATTTCTTGTAAAACCAAAGCAGATGGTGGAGCTTCAAAATGAATTGTTTCTTTATCTAACCCGCCCGAAATCACCCTCATTGGTTCGTCACTCTTTCTCCAAGCACCCACATTAACCCGTCTGTTTTCTCCAAGTAGTAATATATGCCAATGAAACAGCGTACTTTCTTCCAGGGGGGCTTCAAAAGTATTCCTTACATCGATCATTAAGTCAGCTATGCCAGAAGCCCTTTTATCTTTAACTATTTCAGCGATTTTATTAATACCTAAGTTATTCTTAATAGATGACATCACATCCTCTCTACTTAAAAATTCTCCCTCAATTGCTGAGGTTTTTATTGCCTCCGATAAAATTGTTTCTAAAAGGGTTTCCTTTCGAAGATTACCGGGTAATGCTTTTAACAGTGCATTAATTTCTCCAGTTTGTTGGGCAAAATCATACAACTTCCCAGAAATTTTTTCAGTTGAATAGCTGAACTGTGGCCAATCAGAAAGCTCCCAATTATATTTCATGAGCCGAATATACGATTTATTCGGCTCAAAAAAAAGGCAAATCATGAGCCGATTAGCTCTCATAATCGGCTCATCATCTTTACTGAAACAAAGAAAGTTGCTCTTCTACTGGTGATTTTCCTTGAAAAAAGAATTCATAGATAACCTCAAATTGTCCGATGGATGTATTAAATTTTCTAATCGCTATTTTTTCGCAGTTGAAATCTAAATTTATATTATTAAAAATATTATTTGCGCCTTCTATTTGGTTTGGATCTAACGCTCTCCCGATTGATATGTGAGCCACTGAGCCATTAGTGACGTTCAAATGCTTTAAACCTTTTCTAAAATTCTTTAGTAAATCTCTTAAATATATTTTCGAAGCAACGGCAGGCAGTAAAACAAGTGCTTTGCTTCGTTTAGATAATACTATTTCATCAAATGAAATATGCTCAGGTTTTTGATACAAGCAAAAGTTCTTTATATAATATTTATAAAAAAGAAATTCATTTAAATCAGCCTCAAATTCTATAATCGTAATATGAGCTTCTGAATTGCGACTTTTATAGTTACCTATTCTATCTGCCAATTCATCTTTCATGATTTTGACTTTATTAATAATTCCCTTTTGAGGGTAAACAACTATTGAATACCAATCTTTTTTCAATTTCGTTTTCATACTTCTGTGATTAATCAACCGCGACCGGATTCATCATAATATCAAGCTTGGCAAACTTTAAAACCTCTACACTCGGAAAGCCAAAATCTTCTACTACTTTCCCTAATATCAAATAACAGCCCTTCCCTTTAAAAGGATATACCGGCGTTGAGTTTGGAAAATGTGTGGTATCAAAAAAATCTCCATTATGATCTAAAAAGGTACCAAACCACATCTTCGAATTTTTAACGGTATGAACCGTTTTTTCGCATACATAGTTGCCCACCATTCGAACGGTTTTGCCGATGTACTGATGCATATCGGCAGCCATTACTTCTCCACGATATTTCGTTTTCAGGAAATCGAACATGTTAAAATTTAGCGGATAGCCCAATAGTTCCCATTCAATATACGCATCTTCAAGTGCTGAATTTTCCAGTTCAGGCAATGCAAAACTTTTTTGCGTTACACTAAAAAGCTCCGCCGAGTTAATTCGTTTTTGTTTATGCCCCAGGTAGTTATAAATATCCCAAAGCAGCGTTTTCTTATCTTTTCCGGTAAATCTCAAAGCCCCTAAACGGATTAGCAAAATTGCCTGTTCTAAAGTAATTTGAGTCCGCTTGATAAATTGCTCCAAATCCTGGTAAGCGCCGTTTAAGTGCCGTTCTTTCGGTATGAGTTCGATTAATTTCTGCTCCAATCCTTGTATGCCGACAAAGCCCAAATAGGCATCATTTTCTTTAATTGTTACCACTTCGTCGCTGTGGTTAACGCATGGCAAATGAACCTTTGCTCCTGTTTTTTGCAATTCGTGAACATAAACCCATCGCGTATAAAAACCGCCATAATTATTTAAAACGGCAACCATGAATTCTTTTGGGTAATAGGTTTTTAAGTATAAGCTTTGGTAACTTTCTACGGCGAACGAGGCAGAATGTGCTTTTGAAAAGCTATAACCAGCAAATGAAGAAATCTGGCGCCACACTTCAGTAATCAGCTTTTCGCTGTGTCCCTTTTTCCGGGCTGATACAAAAAACTTATTTACCAGTTCATCAAAAGCAAGCTTAGATCGATATTTTCCACTCATTGCCTTACGCAACACATCGGCATCAGCCAGATCGAGGCCGGCAAAATAATGGCAAACCTTAATCACATCTTCCTGGTAAACCATTACCCCATAAGTTTCTTTGAGTTGGGTTTTCATTTCCTCGCAGAGGTAAACCACTTTATCGGGTGCGTGGTAGCGTTCGATGAAAGACTTCATCATTCCCGAACTTGCAACACCTGGCCTGATGATAGAGCTGGCTGCAACCAGGGTTAAATAATCTTCACATTTTAGTTTTTTTAACAATTGCCGCATCGCTGGTGATTCAATATAGAAACATCCGATGGGCTGACCTTCGCGTAAAATCGCATTTAGTTTCGGATCATTTTTAAACGTTTTAAAATCGTGAATATCAATATCACGATTGCAGTTTCGTTTAATGATTTGCACTGCTTCACGGATGTGACCAATTCCCCGCTGACTTAAAATATCGAACTTTTCATAACCAATTGCTTCGGCTTCATACATATCCCACTGTACGGTAACGAATCCTTTCGGAGGCATATCCAAAGCAGTATAATAGGTAATCGGTTCTTCAGAAATCAGGATTCCTCCGGCATGAATAGACCGCTGGTTAGGCATATTTTGCATGTGGCGATGTACCGCTGCCAATTTGTTATACGTCGCATTCTGTTGATTTTCCCGTTCCTTCGTCGGATCACTAAAACTATCAATCTCACTTTTAGGCAGGCCCAATACCTTTCCAATCTCCCGGATTATTGCCCGGTCTTTAAAAGTACTCATGGTCCCTAAAAATGCAACATGCCATTTCGGGTACTTTTTAAAAATATATTTCTGGATGGTTTCGCGTTCATCCCAGGCAAAGTCAATATCAAAATCAGGCGGACTTGTGCGCTTTTCGTGAAGAAAACGTTCAAAATACAAATCAAGCGCTATCGGATCAACATCGGTGATACGCAAACAGTAAGCAACGATGCTATTTGCGCCAGAACCTCTGCCCACATGATAAAAATTACACTTGCCGATGGCGTAACGAATTATATCAAAAGTGATCAGAAAATAGGCACAATAGTTTTTAAGTTCGATGATGCATAGTTCTTTCTCCATTCGCTCCTGCGCAACCTTATTATCTGGTCCGTAGCGATAAACCAAACCTTTATATGCAATTTTTCGCAGCAATTTCTGATCGAACGCTGCACCTTCTTTACTGTAGGAAAATCTGTTTTTGGAAGCTGGTTGCGCTCCGGATTCGAAATAAACACTCAGATCACAATTATCGATTAACTTCTGCGTATTTTCAACAATGAAGGGAAAACGATCGAAACTGCTTTTTAATTGTTCTTCAGGAATCAAAACCTCCTCATTGCCACATTTGGCATTTTCAGGCACCATACTTAACAGCGTGTTCAATTCGATGGCTCTTAAATATTCGTGCAAGCGATATTCAACTTTGTTACTCACGGTAACCGGATGCCAAACAACTAATTTTTCTTTTGTGCAAAGTAGTTGATGTTGATACAGATGATTAAGCTGTTTCGCCTTTATGCCTACAAATTCGTTAAATTTCAGTTCACGATTGAAGGTTTTTGTAAATGGGTAGATAAAAAAAACATCAGGAAGTGAAGGCGCATCATTGGGCAAAGGCGTAGCTTCTATATTATGATGACTTAAAAACTCGTTAAGTTCACGCATTCCCTCTTTGTTTCTGGCGATACCAATGTATAACAGATGGTTATCTCTTCGGAATTCGATACCGGCAATGGGTTTTATTTGATAAGGAATATTGCCCGCCTGAATATCATCCGCTTCGCGAGCAATGCCTTGCTGGTAACATTCGCGAATAAACTCCATTACGCCGGTGGAATTATTGATATCGGTAAGCGCCATTTGTCGAATTCCCAAAGCACGAGCTTGCCTCACGACTTCTTTCACATCAATCGTTCCGTATTTTAAGCTATATGAAGAATGTACATTGAGGAACATATTTAGTTTTCAGTTAAAAGTTCTCAGTTAAAAGTTTGTATTTCTCGATTAGCGGCTGCCAATTTTACTACTGCTACCGATTTAAAATAATGATCAATTGATCGATTAGCATTAATCAATTACACGGTTAATCACTATCATCAAAAACTACTAATCCAATTTTGTAGCCGTCCCTAATTCGGCATTAATGAAGGTTCTGATTCTCGATTTTTTACGTTCTTCGGTGTTATCGGTTTCACCTTCCTTATGGTTTTTGATTTTATTTTTCCGGGGATTATATTTTATCACTTTACCATTTTCATCTCTTTCAGGGCCTTTAACGATACAAGCCTTCACTACCGATTCAATTCCATAGTGGTTCCGCACCTTGTCCATCGCCTGATATAAATCATATTCTTCCTCTGAAGTGTGATATAAACCAATTTGTTCGAAACCACTTACCAAATGTGAAAGTTTAACACCTATCAATCGCAATAGCATTCGTTTAGCGTACAGCTTTTTAAATAAATCATGGGCCTTGGTAATCAAAAAGGAATCAAGTGCGGTATATGGAATCCGTGATTGTTGCGTTACGGTTTCGAAATTCGAATAACGAATGGTAACCGTTATGCAGGCTGTAAGTTTCTGCTGACTTCGAAGTTCATAAGTTAAATTGGTAACCATTCCGCTTAGTATAGCCTTCATCTTTGAAATATCCATGCTATCGCTCTCGAAAGTAGTTTGGGTACCAATTGATTTGCGCTCTCTGTACGGCACCACCGGAGAAAAATCTATCCCGTTCGCCTTCTGCCAAAGTCCCAAACCATGCTGCCCTAAAATCTTAAACATTAAATCCTGAGGTATTTCAGCAAGCGTCTGAATCTTTCGAACGCCCATTTCACTCAATTTTTTAAATGTGGCATCACCAATGCCTGGTATTTTATGTACAGCAAGAGGGTTTAAAAAGTCACGCACTTCTGGAAAAGGAATTTCTTTTTCGCCATTGGGCTTGCATTCATTGGTTACGATTTTAGATACCGTTTTATTTACGGATAAACCAAAGGAAATCGGTAAGCCGGTTTCTTTAATAATCGTCTGTCGTAATTCCGATGAAAATTTCATACAACCGAAGAACTTGTCCATTCCGGTCATATCGATATAGTGCTCATCAATACTGGCTTTTTCAAATAGCGGAACACGATCGGCAATAATTTCTGTAATCTCATGCGAAGCCTTCGAATAATCATCCATATTGCCCCTAACAAAAATAGCCTGCGGACAGAGCTGTTTCGCCATCCGGCCGGGCATTGCAGCATGAACGCCAAATTTCCGGGCTTCATAGCTACATGAAGTCACCACGCCCCGATCAGAATTGCCACCGACAATTACAGGTTTACCTATTAGCTTTGGATTTTTCCTCAACTCTACCGATACGAAAAACGCATCCTGGTCCATATGAATAATCTGTTTTTCTTTGTCCATCGCATTTCTCTCATTAAATTAACTACTACATACCGATTGATCAAAAATACTAATATAATTAGTTTTTATACACTCTATTTTATCCACAAAATACTAACATTTTTAGTTTTTAGCGCTCGCCTGTATTTTTGCGAGGAAGTTAAGTTTGCATAGTTTGGAGCAATTAAGATACACTAGATCGATGCCTGATGATTATCAATCAGCTATCTGTTTTAGGTATTTCTCGTTGCCTGATCTGCAAAATTCACGCTTATCTGGCTAGGGAATGCTTATAGACTAACTTATTAATTAAAAAAAATAAAAGTTTTATAAGTAATACTACGGGAATAAATAACATATGATGTTAGCGGTATGATGTTTGCCACTATTTGGGCACATTACCTAAAAATCAAACCTATGAACAAAACAGAATTTAGCAGCATTGTTAATAGCAATGCGAGCTCGCTACGCTCTCACGCTCTTCAGTTCACAAAAGACTTGGATGATGCAAATGATCTGGTACAAGACACCCTGATGAAGGCAATTAGATTCTTCCATAAGTTTGAGGAAGGTTCAAACTTAAAAGGATGGCTTTTCGTAATTATGCGTAATACGTTTATTAACGACTACCGCAAAACAGCAAAGAAAAACGCATTAATTACTACGGAAGAAGAAATAACTTACGCAAATTTGAGTCATAGCGCTACAAGGAATGTAGCAGAAAACAAGTTTATGATGGGCGACATTCAAAAGGCTTTGGATAAACTTCCTAAAGCATATCGTGACCCATTTGTTCGATACTTTGAAGGTTATAAATATCACGAGATAGCCGAAGAACTTGGTTTACCCATTGGTACGGTAAAAACCCACATCCACCAGGCCAGGCTTGAGCTTAAAAAGAATTTAAAGAATTATAAAAATGATGCCTATTACCGGGCATAAAAAATGCCTTCCCAAAATCGGGAAGGCATTTTTTATTTATTGATCTGGATCAGCATCGGCACCCTTTTGGTCGGTATCGTTGTCATCCAGTTGTTTAAAGGTTCCATCTTCAGCATAGGCCTTATCGGCATCGCTTCCAGCCAAATCATTATCCGGAACTACACCTGTTTTGCTTTGATCTTTAGTCTGTTGCTTCTCTTGTTCCTCTCTGGGATTTCCATTTTCCATATCCTTAATCTTTTACTAACAACCATTTCGATTGATAAGGGTTTTATGTTTATGAAATTAGCTCAATGATTATTCCGGTAACGATATTTCAAAATCAGCATTAAAATATCCATTGAAAAAGAAAAGGCGTTTGTGATGAGAATGGGCCAGTCCATAATTAGCATCCCGTAATAAAACCATAAGCCATTTCCGGTGAGCAGTACGATAAACATAAAAGGCGAGACATTGGCTGCTTTTTTGGTTTGAAACGTTTTTACGATCTGCGGCGTGATGGCCAACGCTGTTAATACACCAGCGGTTATCCCAATTATTAATTTCAAATCCATCGTTATTTTCTACACACAATCGCATTAGCTCAATAATGTTTTGTTTTCGAAAAGTTGCGTAGTTAAATCTTAAAATCTACTGATTAAGGCAGGTAGTTCACGCAGCGAAATACGGCTCATAAATGTATTTATACGCAACGTTTCAAAGCATAAAACTATGTTCATTTAAATCAGTTGTGTAACAAACATCAACCTAAATATAATATTATGGCTACTACAGCAAAAGCAAAAAAAGCAAGCAAAAAACCAACAGGTAATACAGGTAAAATGGAAGATTCAGAATTCCATAAATTCTTTGTTGACGAATTGAAGGATATCTATTGGGCAGAAAAGCATCTGGCTAAGGCGCTTCCAAAATTTAAAAAAGCAGCTACAAGCCCTGAATTGATAGAAGCTTTTGAAAAACATGCACAGGAAACCGAGCAGCATATTGTTACGCTGGAAGAAATTTTTTCTTCACTAGAAGAAAAGGCTACCGCAAAAAAATGTGACGCCATGGCTGGATTGCTTGAGGAAGCAAACGGAATTATCGAAGAAACGGATAAAGGTACAATGATCAGGGATGCGGGATTAATTTTGGCGGCACAGAAAGTAGAGCACTACGAAATTGCAACCTACGGTACGTTAGCGGTATTCGCGGAAAACATGGGCCATACTGACGTGGCTGCCTTGCTTAATCAAACATTAGAAAACGAGAAAGCTACTGACGCTATACTTACGCAAATAGCTGAAGGTACTATTAATGCACAAGCTGCAGAAGAATAGTGATTACGCTCAGCTAATTGAAAAGACTTCCAGGTTTGGAAGTCTTTTTTTTTCAGAAAAGTTGCATTCCTTATAGCTATGCAATTTTTTGGACAATGCTAAACAAATATTTGAAACTGCTTGTCATTATTACAAAATCTATACTATGAAAAAGACAATCATATTTGTACACGGCATGTTTCAGAACCCAAAAAGTTGGGAAGGCTGGATTAATTTTTTTGAATCGAAAGGTTATAATTGTATTGCGCCCGCATGGCCTTTTCATGATGGAGAACCTGCGACTTTACGAAACCATATCCCTGAACAACTAGGCGACTTGGAATTGGATGACATCATTACGCCAATTGAAACTGAAATTTTAAAACTTGATGAAAAACCAATCGTCATTGGTCACTCCGTTGGCGGCTTAATCGCACAGCTTTTGCTTGCTAGAGGTGTGGTGAGTTCGGCGGTTGCCATCTGTTCAGTAGCACCAAATAAAATGATTACTTTCGACTGGTCGTTTTTCAAAAACGCCGCCACCATTGCAAATCCATTAAAGGGCAATGAACCCATTCCGATGGATTTGGAAACTTTTAAAGGCGCTTTCGCAAATACTTTAACTGATGCGCAGGCTCAAACTGAATTCGAAAGAACAGCAACTCCAGATAGCAGAAATGTTTTCAGAACCTGCATGACTGATTCAGCAGATATTGATGTTGAATTGCCACACGCTCCACTCCTGCTCATTTCTGCTTCAGAAGATATGATCTGTCCGGCCTCGTTAATTGAGAAAGAACAGCATGCTTACACGGATGAAACCAGTATCACCGATTTGAAGGAATTTCAGGGCCGAAGTCATTATATCTGTAATGAACCTGGCTGGGAAGAAGTTGCCGATTACACATCACAATGGATTGACAGGCAGCTGAACAATATGCCCTTAACCGAAGACTTTAAACAGATTTAAGAATCACAATATCCTAAAAAGCTCATTTTAATCATGAGCTTTTTAGTTTTGTCGTATGGCGCAATCAACGGCTATTTTCAATTTATCGAAACTTTAAAAAGTAAACGGTGTTGATTTTTTAAAAGAATGATATATGAAACTTACCAATTTTACTTTAGCAGCACTTGCATTAACTTTTTTTTTAAGTTGTAGTAATTCAGAAAAAACCGGAGAAAAATCTTCTGATTCAAACGAAAATTCTATAAAAATAGATACCGGAATTACTGAAAACGACAATGCTTCGAAGCTTAATCTGGCAGATATTGAATTTTTAAAAAACGCAGCTATCATTGAAATGGCTGATGTAGAAATCGGAAATAAAATTATTCAGCTGGGCGCCACAAATGATATTCTAACATTTGCCAATAAATTGGTAACGGATCAAACTGCTTCTGGTAATGCCTTAAAAAACCTGGCTAAAAAAAAGGGTTTCAGTTTACCGAACACATTACCAGATTCGAGAATACAATCGATTAAACGCTTGGAAACTTTTAAAGAGGATGGCAAAAATGAATTTTTCATTGATACCATTATCAAAGACCATCAGACTACAATTGATCTTTTTGCGGCCGCTGCGAAATCTAAAGACGCCGATATTGCAGCATTTGCAGAGTTAACAAAACCAACTTTATTAAATCATTATGAGGAAGCCAATAAAATTAAGAAGAAGATACTCGAATCGAAAGCTGGGCAGGGAGAAGATCCGTTAAAGAAGAGCGATCAGAAGAATTTTAAGCGTTAACAAATTGCTTAATTCGATTCAACAGCAATTATATTTTTCACTGCCAATTCTACCGCACCAACTTCATCAGGAAAAAATGGCTGAATAACGGAAAAAGTTAGTGCTAATAAAAAAGCAATCAATATACAATAGAAACTAGCCTTGGCGCTATATTCCATTTGTTCGGGTCTTCTGCCTTGTTCCATTTTAATCATAGGGATAGTGACAACAAGACAATAAATATTGCAAAATGTTTGCCGAAACAAAAAATATCTACTTAGGCATAAAAAGAAAAAAAATATGGCTTTAAAAACTACAAACAAACCTTACCAACTATTACTTGATGTACTTAGCGCAGCGGGTATGGGTTTAGGCATTTATCTCACCAAACCTTCATTGGAAAAAAGATTATCAAAGAGCTTTAGTCTGGCAAATTCAAGCGTAAATAAAACTTTCGAACATTCGCCAGCATCGAAAAGCGTCAATCCTGTAAATTTTGAACTTGCTGGTTTAGGTGGCATTGCCGCTTACAAGATCTATAAAGGATTTAAAAGGAATAAAAAAGCAAATGTGGTAGAAGGTTTTTTCTTAACTGCAGTGCTTACTGCAGCCGTAATTTACACAGCAAGCCTATCGAAATCGAAAGCTAACATTGACCAAACGGGACAATTATAAAATGTCCCGTTTAAAAAAACTTAACGAATGGTAGAATACCAATTAATGGGATGCGATCTCAAATTCATTCCATCTCGTTCAATGTGGTATAAGATAATCGGTATCGTAAAATCTATCATTCTTTCTACTTTCTTAGATAATCTTCCAAGGAAATCAATACTGGAGATTCCCTCTTTTAGATGAACATAAATTACTGTCGGCGTTTTAAATTCAAAACGATCGATCATTCCTGGCCATTCGCTCTTAATGCGGTTTAGGAAATTAGGAATTTTAACATAGTCTAGGTTTTTTTCCATATTTCAAGTATTTATTCTTTAAATTAAGTAATCGGTTGCAATAGTTAAAGCGAATATTGAAGATGAACAACTTTTTTACAAACGAGTAAATGCCTGTGCCGCACAAAATCGTCACTTAAATTTATATACCGTATTAGGCTACGTATTTATACTTAAACCATTTCGTTTATGAATCTTAATTTAGACGACTGAACAATAGCCGATTAAATGAGAAAGCGGGTGTTAATTCTTGATGATGATGATTCAAATGCAGAAGCATTGGCTTTAATTATGCAGGAAGAAGGCTACGAAGCCTTATCTATTATTTCTGCAACAGATTTATTGCAAACCATTTCCGATTTCAATCCGCACATCCTGCTTTTAGATATACAACTCGGAACATACGATGGCAGAATTCTTTGCAGAAATTTAAAACAACAGGCAGCGACCAAGCACTTACCCATAATTCTTATCTCGGCCATGCTTGTAAGTCAGCTCACAGAAACGAATGCCAATGAGGATGGAATGATCAATAAACCTTTTGAAATTGATGAACTCATTTCGATGGTTGAGCGCTTGCTTAAACTGCCCTGAAATGAACAATTAATGATCATAAATTTTTGAAAATTTTTGGCAATAAGTATTATTACGCAATAATATACTGATTTTAAAAAAGCCCGGATTTCTGCTTAGAAATTTGGGCTTTTTTTAAACTGCGTAACCGTTTAAGATGGAAAACCGCACAAGTGCTGCTGTGTTTTTACAACCTGTCCGATCGATAAGTGCCTGCCTTAAACCTTCAACAGTTCGCCTGCTTAAAAATAGCTTATCAGCCATCTCCTGGTTAGTCATTCCCTCTCCAATCAGTTTAAGTACGCTCAACTCCCGCTCTGAAAACTGAAGCCTGTGATTTTGCTCAGGAGAAAGCATAACCAACTGTTTATTAAACCTTTCCAATATCGAAATGCACAAACTAGAAGAAACATAGCGATGGCCTTTCATTACATGTTGCAGACAAAACAATAACTCATCAGCACCCACACTTTTCAACAAATATCCGTTTGCACCTGCCAAAAAAGCGTTTGACGGGTACTTCTCATCTTCCAAAACACTTAATAGAACAACTTTAAGATTTTTAGCCTTCTTTTTGATCAGGGGAATCATTTCAATCCCATCCATTTCAGGCATTAAAACATCTGATAAAATGATATCAGCCTGAATGCCAGTATCTATCAAATCAAGCAGTTCACGTCCGTTAGCAACATCTGCTACCACCTCAACCGATTCGTATTTATCCATAAGTGCGGTAAGCGACTCACGCATTAAGTGATGGTCATCTACCAGGATTATTTTGATCATAAACCAAATATAATTGAAGGAATGTAATTCAGAAAACAGGGCATTTTCAAGAAGCCTGAATAATAGTCTTTTTGTGCCAATTCAAGTATTTATTTGGGTAATTCTACATAAAACGTAGTCCCTTTTCCGGTCTCGGTATCAAACCAAATCCTACCGCTGTGAAGCTTAACAATATTATAGATAATGCCCATGCCCAACCCACCAGAATCTTTGCCTTGCAAGCCCGCCTTAAAACCTTGCTCGCCTCGTTCAAACAAAGTTGACCTGATTTCTTCGGGTATTCCTCTTCCATCATCATATACCGAAATGATTACACTTTCACCCAAATCATTTACCGCAATACCAATTGTGCCATTCTCATCAGTAAATTTTATCGCGTTTGATACGAGGTTATTGATTACCTGCAAAAATTTCATACCATCAAGCGGAAGGTAGATTTTATCTTTATTGCTTTTAAATTTAAAATTCCTTACTGCCCGAAGCTGCGACCGGCGGTAATACCTTAAAGCATCTTTTAGCTCCCAAACCAATTCCAAACGATCTTTACTAATTTCCACTTCGTTTGATTTGATAAACTCATGATTGATCACACTCCTCACTAAACGCGTATTCCGATCGCACATGTCCATCATAAACCGAAGCGATTCCTTCAGTTCCTTATCGCCGGTACTGGCTATGCCCCTTTCCATTGATGATGCCGTTAATTTCATCATTCCCAAAGGTTCCTTTAAGTCGTGAGACAATACCTCGAGCGTGATGTTTTTACGGTAGTTGATCTGCTCGATGTGTAGTTTATTATGCCGCTCAACCGTAATGTCTTCTACAATACCACATAAAATTATTTCCGACTGCTTAAATGGATAAATACTTATTTTTACATATTTCTCCCTGTTGCCTGGAAAACTTAAACGAAACTCATACTTTTTAGCCGCCATATCTTCGAGGCATTCCTCGTAACAGGAAACGATATGTTCCCGGTCATCATCATGTGCAGATTCGAAAAGTAGATGAGGGTGATTTAGAATGGATTCTTTTTCTACTTCCCAAATTTTGGCCAAGCCAGCATTTACATAGATAAATCGTTCGGTTTGTAAGTTATAGATGAAATAACCATCGCTAGAACTTTCACCAATTCTGCAAAATAATTCGCTGCTTGTTTCATTCATACGGATGCATTTCAATTAGGATAGTTAGGCAAATCAGAAACGCAGATTAGTAAAAAAGGTTTTATTTATTTATAAAAAGCCTATCATCAGGTGTGGATGTTATGAATAGCACTGATCTTTCTGAGCGTTAGCGATTTAAAAACAAATTGTGATTTTTTGGAAATGGACTGAATTTTCATTTGTAACTTTACCTCATGACAATGCAGGAACTCCAGGAGCTGGAAGATTTTTTCGCCAATGCTGGCAAACAACAAGTGCCGATCTTTTTAAACCAGGCCACTGAAATAACGGATTACGATCATTTTCTGCAAAGCCACTTCCAGCCTTTAAAGGCTAATCTAACCTCTAAAGTAAATCAGCCATTAATTTACAGGTTAAAAACCTTAAAACTAATTATTGAATCGAATGCATAGTTTATTTATGATCGCTATGCCCCAAATCTTTCCCCGGACTAACATGATCCCGAACCAAACGTTTTAGTTCTTTTATCTCAGGAAATCGTTCCATCGCTTTTCTATCAAAAATCAACAGGTTATCTGCAAAAACGTAAAATGCTCCACCGGTTTCACTCGGAACCAACATTACGCCCTTAATTTCGTCGGTAAAAGTTTGTAATAATTCCTGCGCCATATAAGCCGATCGAAGCATCCAGCCACATTTCGGGCAATATTCAATAGTGATAATGGGTTTCATGTTGCCAATATAAAGATATCTTTTCTTAAGCTTCGCCGTTTCTATGATTGAGCTAAATCCGGCGGATTTATTTTTTAATACAGATTTAAAAAATTATCAACTATATTGGCGAAAGTTGGTTATTGTAATCAGTATTATCCTATTTTTTATGACGAAAAACATCTTTATCGCATCTGCAGAACCCTATACTGGAAAATCAGTGATTGCATTTGGCATGATTAATATGCTGCTGGCTAAAACCCAGAAAGTAGGTTATTTCAAGCCTATCATTGCTCAAGAAGATCTTAATAAAAAGGATGAACACGTTGAAGCTATGCTTGACTACTTTTCACTTCCTATCCGTTATGAGGATGCTTTCGCATTTACACGACAGGATATGCTTCATCAGGCAGAAGATAGCGGAACGATTATCAATACCATTATTAGCAAATATAAAAAGCTGGAAGATAATTATGATTTTACGGTAATTGAAGGCAGCGATTTCCTTGGCGAAGGCAGTGCCTTTGAATTTGAATCAAACGCCCTGATGGCCAAAAACCTTGGCGCACCTGTATTAATTGTAGTTTCTGGCAAAGGAAAAACAGCAAGTCAGTTATTTAAAAGTGCCATTAATATATACCGAAACTTTTTGTTAAGAGATGTTCAGGTATTGGGTGTTGTGGCCAATATGGTTAATCCGGAAGAAGCTGAACGAATTAAACAAGCATTAACCAATCAATTACCACCTGAATTACTAATTGCTGTAATTCCAATTGAAAGCGGCTTGCAAAGCCCTACAATGAAAGAAATTGCAGCAACTTTAGACGCTAAAGTTTTATTTGGTGCGGATTTATTGGATAACCAGGTTGATAATTTTGTAACTGGTGCGATGATGCTGCCTAATTTTTTAAGGCATATTAAGGATAATTTGTTAATTGTAACACCTGGAGATAGAGGCGATATCATCATTGGCTCCTTGCAGGCCAATCTTTCAGCCAACTATCCAAAAATCGCCGGCATTGTGCTCACTGCAGGCAGTTTGCCTGATGAGCCGATGATTAAATTAATTGAAGGTTTGCAAACCATCATTCCAATTATTGCGGTACAAAAAGGCACATTTGAAACTACTACAACTATTGGTTCCATCCACTCTAAAATTACGATCGATAACAAAAAGAAAATCGAACTGGCGATTGATATTTTCGAAAAACATGTTGATTTAAAAGCGCTTGATGATAAAATTATCACTTTTAGTTATCAGGGCATTACGCCACATATGTTCCAGTACCAACTGGTAAAGTGGGCTAAACGAGAGAAAAAACATATCGTTCTGCCAGAGGGAAATGACGAACGGATATTAAAGGCGGTAGAAAAACTAATTGCTCAGGATATTGTAGACATTACTTTGTTGGGCGATCCGTTAGAAATTGGAAATTCAATTAAACGCCTTGGCTTGAATTTAGATGCAAACGCCATTCACATTCATAATCCTGCCCATTCAGAGCAATACGATGCATACGTAGAAACATTACACGAGTTGCGCAAGGCAAAAAACGTCAACCTGGAGATGGCCCGCGATATGATGACCGATGTATCCTATTTCGGCACCATGATGGTTTACAAAGGAGATGCCGACGGAATGGTTTCTGGTGCGGTGCATACCACGCAACATACCATCCGCCCTGCCTTACAATTTGTTAAGACCCGACCAGGTGTTTCAGTTGTATCATCCATATTTTTTATGTGTTTGCCGGAACGTGTAGCCATTTTTGGCGACTGTGCCGTAAACCCAAACCCTACTGCCCAACAACTTGCTGAGATAGCCATTTCATCAGCCGAAAGCAGTGCCAAATTTGGTATTGAGCCAAGAATTGCCATGTTGTCCTATTCATCGGGCACATCTGGTGAAGGCGAAGATGTGGAACGCGTTAGAGAAGCTACTGCAATTGTGAGGAAAAGATACCCGGAGTTGAAAATTGAAGGTCCTATTCAATATGATGCAGCAGTTGATCCAATTGTGGGCAGACAAAAAATGCCGAATTCAGAAGTGGCCGGAAGAGCGAGTGTATTGATTTTTCCTGATCTGAATACAGGAAATAACACTTACAAAGCAGTACAACGGGAAACCGGTGCTTTAGCTATCGGCCCAATGTTGCAGGGTTTGAATAAGCCGATTAATGATTTAAGTCGTGGCTGTACGGTAGACGATATTTTTAACACGGTAGTGATTACGGCAATACAATGCCAGGATTTATAAAATTAACATGAACATTCTAGTCATCAACTCAGGGAGTAGCTCCCTAAAATATCAACTCTTTAAAATGCCAGTGAAAGCCCCCATCTGTAGCGGACTGGTGGAACGCATTGGGATTGAAGGATCATATATTAAACATACTGTATTTAGCGGAGCAGAGAAATTTGTAACCGAGAAAACCGATTTCATTGTTGATCATGCTGATGGATTGACCCAGGTTTTGGCCCTACTAACAGAAGGCGAACAGGAGGTAATTACCAGTCCTGATGATATTGCAGCCGTAGGCCACCGGGTGGTACATGGTGGGGAACATTTTTCAGGCCCAACGTTGATTACTGAGGGAGTGAAAAACCAGATAAAAAAACTATTTTCGCTGGCACCGCTCCACAATCCGGTAAATTTAAAGTGCATTGAGGTAGCTGAACAAACCTTTCCAAATGCGAAGCAAGTGGCCGTGTTTGACACCGCATTTCATCAAACCATCCCACAACAGGCATTTAGATATGCCATTCCCGACCAATATTATAAAGAGCATGGCATTAGGGTTTATGGTTTCCACGGCACCAGCCACAAATATGTAAGCGAGCAAGCCATTAAGTGGTTAGATAAAAAAGATTCGAAAATCATCACCATACATTTGGGCAATGGCTGCAGTATGACTGCCGTTCGGGATGGTAGATCCATTGATACCAGCATGGGTTTTGGACCATTGAGCGGTTTGGTTATGGGTACACGATCTGGTGATATCGATCCATCGGTTATTTTTCATTTGATTGAACATGCAGGCTACAGCCTCGATCAATTGAGCACTTTGTTCAATAAACAATCGGGACTATTAGGTGTAGGCGGATCGAGTGATATGCGTGATATTGGTAAACTTGCTGCAGAAGGTAAAGATGGTGCAATACTTTCACTTGAATTGTATGCTTACCGCATTAAGAAATTTATTGGTGCCTATGCAGCCATTTTGAATGGTTTGGATGCCATTGTTTTTACCGCTGGTGTTGGCGAAAACGACAAATCGATGCGGGCAGCAGTGTGTGAAGAATTAAACTACCTCGGTATTGACATGAACAAAGAAAGCAATCTGGAATATTCCGGTGGGATTGCGGATGTGAGTTTAGCTGATTCAAAAGTAAAAATTCTGGTTATTCCAACCAATGAAGAGTATGAAATTGCTCACCAGTGTTTTGGGTTATTGGCGTAAAAAAAATCCCTCATCAGATTTTTTTTTGATGAGGGATTTCTATTTAAACTTCTAAAACGGATAAAATATTTCCAGAAGGATCTTTAAACCAGGCAATTTGAGGTCCCTCCGATCCTCTTGATATTCCTTTCTCATCGGTTTTAATGTATTCCGAATGATATTGTTCAAATTTTACACCTTTAGCGATCAAATCATCGACGGCTTGCTCGATACTTGCTACCGGAAAATTTAATACGGTGAAGGTTGCAGGTTCATGATCATCTTTTGGATAAAGCATAATATTTTCGGCGCCATCTATTACCAATTCCAATATACCCATTTCTCCAACTTTGGTTTGTAAACCGATTGATTCATAAAATGCTTTTGCTTCTTCTATATTTTTCACAGAAAAAGAACTGAATGCTTTGCTTGTTTGCAACATGATTATAAAAATTAGTTAGACAATATTTAGAGCGTTGTCTTCAGTTAGCTTTTCCAGGTGCCGATCAATCTTCTGATCACTATAATTTCTGCAATGTGATAGGCATTGTGATCGGCTATTTGCAATGCTTCGCGTAAAAGTGTTTGCCCTTGTCCATGTGGAATTTCTTGGTAAAGATCTTCAGATTCTATGAGTTCGATAAATTCCAAAAGATCTTTTTCAATGCTGGCAATGGTTTTATTCCAGGCTTCTTCAGTTTCAGGTGCAACTTCTTTAGGCCAATATTCATCCGGCCATTTCGGCGATTGATGATTTCCATCTTTACTAAACTCCAGCATATCCCATTGTGCAATCCGGATATGCTCCGCTAACTGCCAAATGCTGTAGGGTAATTGATGGGGTTTTTGCGAAACCTGTTCTATACTTAAATCAGCAAGTGCTTCTTTTAAACCTATGTGTGCTCCGCCTCCACTTAACAATTTTTTGAGTTCGTTGATGAGGATTGAGGTCTGATTTTCCATAAGATTGATAAATGTTTCCAAGATTTAACAAAATAGAAAGCTGATGGTTTGGAGTAGTTATTTTCTAGTACTTTTGAATATGAACTTTCAAGATATTTTCCCTGTACTTAAAGAATATACTTATTTTAATACCGCCTATTCCGGAATTTTATATCAACCATTAATAGCATGGCGTCAGCAGCATGATCAGCAATATTTAGCTGGAGGCAGTAATTTTAGGTTAGAGAGCGGCACCATCATCGAAAAACTAAGGCTAAAACTATCTGAAATTTTTCAGGCTAAAAACGTATTTCTGATACCGAACTTTTCTTTTGGCTTTAATACTTTGTTAAACGGCCTGGCAAAAAACCAGCGCTTTTTGTTGTTAAATGAAGATTATCCTTCTGTAGCCTATCCTGTAAAATCCAGTGGTTTTGAATTTCAAGAAGTTTCGATTGATGAAAATCTTGAAGAAAATATTCTGAAAGCGATTGAATCATTCAAACCTACAGCATTTGCGTTCAGCATGGTGCAATATATCAGCGGCTATAAATTATCAGAGCGCTTCATTAAACAAATAAAACAAAATTATCCGCAGCTACTGTTGATTGCCGATGGCACCCAATTTTGTGGCACTAAAACATTTAACTTCGAAGAATCGGGATTGGATGCCATGCTTTCCAGTGGTTATAAATGGCTCCTTTCGGGCTTTGGAAATGGTTTTTGTATGTTATCAGATCAGCTTATTGATGTACTTTATCAGGAAAAATCTATTGAAAGCTTACCTACTGCGCCTTTTTTACAAGGCAAAAGCCATTTAGCGATGAATTTCGAGCCTGGCCATTTAGACACTCTTAATTTTGGTTCGCTTGACTATAGCCTCAATTTCTTGCAATCTGTCGGATTTGAAGCTATTGAAAAAAGCAATCAACTACTTTGTAATCAAGCCAGAGCAGAATTTTACAACAGGGGTTTGCTGCCAGAATGGTTGATCAAAAGAGAGAGTCAATCGACCATTATCAGTTTACCTTTAAAAACAGAAATGGTCGAAAATCTGGCGAACGCCAAAATCTTATGCTCAGCAAGAGGTGCCGGTACAAGATTTTCATTCCATTTTTATAATACGGTGGATGATTTACAACAGTTGCTGGATGTGATTGACGGGAAAAATTAATCCACTTTCCAAACGGCATCAACAAAATATTCCTGACGATCGAAAAAGCGGTTCATTGGCGTGAAACCTGTTTTACTCGCTAATGCATCAATATCCTCCAGTGAATATTTTTGTGAAATTTCCATGTAAATGTGTTCGTTTTTATTGAAGTGAATGGTTTCATCGCCAATATTTACACGTTGATCGTTCAAGCTAATTAAATAGCTTTTACATGCGCCAGTTTCCGGATCGTATGAGGCATAATGATCAAAATTTGATATATTGAAATCGCCATCCAGTTCTCTGTTGATTCGATTGAGCAGATTCAGGTTAAAAGAGCGTGTAATTCCGGTCGGGTCGTTGTAAGCAGCTAAAATTTGTTGCGGATTTTTCTTCAAGTCAAATCCAATAATTAACAAATCATTTGGAGAAAGCTCCTCCCGCAAATCACGACAAAAGTTTTCTGCTTCTGCTAAATCCATATTGCCAATGTTAGCGCCCATAAATAGAACTACTTTTCGACGGTTAGATATAGCCTTTGCCTTTTCCAGCATTTTGAAATAATCACCGTTCAAACCTTCAATTTGCAGATCAGGAAGTTTTTTAGGCAAATTGTCTTCTAAATCAGCAATTACATGAGCAGAAATATCGATAGGTAGATAGGTGAAATTCAACTGCGCCTGAAGCAAAGCCTTCAGCAAATGAATGGATTTGGTGGCATCACCTGCGCCAAGTTCAATTAAATCGAAAGCATCCCCATCTAAGGAAATCAAAGTAGCCAGCTTAGCCGATTGTTCCTGAAGAATTTCCATTTCCGAATTGGTAAGGTAATATTCTTTCATTTCCATAATCTGCTGAAAAATCTGGTCGCCTTTTTCATCGTAAAAATATTTTGAGCTTAAAAATTTTGGTTCAGCTTGTAAACCAGCTAAAACATCATTTAAAAACTGCGAAGCAACCGGAACCATACGTTTTGTAATCATCGTATCCATAAAACTTATTTTGCTAATCGAATGCCAGTAAACTGCCACCTCAAATGTGGATGAAAGAAATTTCTGTAAGTAATACGTTCATGGCCCTGCGGTGTAGCAACAGATGCGCCACGCAACACTTTTTGATTAACCATAAACTTGCCATTGTATTCGCCAATGGCACCGGGAGCTTTGCTGAAACCTGGATATGGCAGGTATGCGCTTTCTGTCCACTCCCATCTTTTGCCCCAATCAAATTTTTGCGCTGCTATTTCCCATTCAAATTCTGTGGGCAAACGTAAACCTTTCCAACTGGCATAAGCGTAAGCCTCATAATAACTTATGTGCGTTACTGGCGCATCAAAATTAAGTTTCTGTAAGCCATTTAGGGTGTAGTGATGCCATAGCCCATAAATTTTATTCCAGTACAAAGGCGCATTAATCTGGTTGTTTTTCACCCAATCCCACCCTTCTGCATGCCAGTAACTAAAATCCTGATATCCGCCAGCATTGATAAAATCAAGATATTCATGATTAGTGACCAGATTGGCACTAATGGAGTAGTGAGGTAGGTAGACTTTGTGTAGCGATAATTCATTATCAAAACTAAAGCCATCACCCTTATAGCCTATTTCATAGATACCTTCAGTGATGTTGATCATATTCTCTCCAGAAACTGATTCTGTTGCATCTTTCCAATCTTTTGAATAAGCCGGAAACAAAGGATTGTTTCCCAGAATATATTTAATATCAGTAAGCAATAATTCCTGATGTTGTTGTTCATGGTTGAAGCCCAGAATCAGCAATTCAGTTAGCTTTTCATCAACCGGACACGAAAGTAATTTTTGCATGGCCTCATCTACATAGGCACGATATTGATAAACTTCATTAACACTTGGTCTGCTCAGATTTCCGCGATCGGTGCGGATAACCCTTGCGCCTACAGTTTCATAATAACTGTTAAAAACATAATTAAACTCTGTGTTAAATTCCTGGTAGTTTGCAGAAAAAGCCTTGAGGATAAATGTTTCAAAAAACCAGGTGGTATGGCCAAGATGCCATTTCGGGGGACTTACATCTGCAATCGGTTGAACAACATAATCCTCCGTTTGCAAAGGCTCACATATTTGTTCAGAATGCTTTCTTATGCGCAAGTATTCTTCAATAAAATTCATTTGTTGTTATCCAGATATTGCTTAAGATCTGTGATGGTATAAACACCCAGTTCTTTCGATTGTTTTCTCCGCATCATTAATGCATAAGAATTATTGAACCCAATAGGAGTTAACCATTTGATCTGAAATTTCTTACGAAACTCGTCATTTACATAGCGGTAAGTTTTATCTTTATCATGCGCTATCTGCTTTGCAAATTCAGCTTTGGGTTGCAGCAAAACCAACAATCCGGTACCGGTATATTCAGGATAAAAGTCAATCTGATCATTCAGCAAAGCATCGAAACAAATTTTCGTACCGCCTAAACCCGTTTTAGTAGCTACTTGATAATTAGTATTTCCCTGAATAAGCATTTTGTACATTTCCGCCAGGATATATTGCTCACCAAAAATCTTTGAGCCAATGCGAACTATGCCCGCTTTTCCATTTTTAGACACTTTAAAAAGATTCCGACTGATCAGGAAATCTTTCGCTACCTTTTCAGGACTTTGGTGCAGTTGATCTGTTTTATAGTTCAGATCCGTCATGATTGAATCAGTTATTTTGCCTGCAAGTAAATTCAATACTTTTTCAAGTTCCGGAAACTTTTTTAATGAAGATTCCCGCACAATCGGTGCCGCATAGTAAGGTGGAAAAATGCGCTGGTCGTCTTTCAGAATAGTGAGGTCGAAGGCTTTTAATCTTCCATCAGTAGAATAGCCGCTAATTACATCCAGTTCCTTTTCAAAAGCAGCTTTATACATTACTGCATCGCTAATTACGATGGTATGTATTTTTAACCCATACACTGATTTTAAACCCAAATCGCCATCTTGCCGCCCCATAAACTCCGGTGTAAAACCAGCTGTAAGTGAACTTCCGTATGCTTTTGGCAGCAAATAAAAGCCGCTCAAAATGAGTAGAAAAATTGGTAAGACAAGCAGAACCTTGCGCAACCTTTTAAAGTTTAAATTTTGCAGCAAAGCGAGCAGACCATCTAAAACAATCGCTAAAACTGCCGCCGGGATAGCTCCAGCCAAAATCATATTGGTGTTGTTTAAAGATATTCCACCGAAAATAAATTCACCCAAACCACCTGCCGCAATGTAAGATGCCAATGTTGCCACACCAACATTAATTACCGTTGCCGTTCTGATGCCTGCTAAAATAACGGGCATGGCCAACGGAAGTTCTACTTTGAAAAGTATTTGCCAATTGTTCATTCCCATTGCTTTGGCAGCTTCACGAATACTTGCATCTACACCGACAATTCCGGTATAAGTATTTCGGATAATGGGTAACAATGCATAAATAAGCAAAGCTACAATAGCGGGTTTAGCGCCAATGCCCAACAAAGGAATCATGAAACCCAATAAAGCTATGCTCGGAATGGTTTGAAGCACACCCGCAAAAGCCAGAACAGAACCCGAAATTTTTCTTTTCCTGGCAATTAAAATACCGAGTGGCAAACCGATAAGTACGGCGAACAGAAGAGAAATGAAAGTTAAGCCTACATGTTGAAGGGTTTGATTGAGCAGTTTATCAGATTGCTCGGACATGAATTGCCACAGGCTCTGCTGATTTTCACTCATGAGATTGCTTTTTTTGATAGCGTTTAAATGCCTTGGTGATTGCGCTGAAAGCGATATTTTTCTGTTCGCCAGATGGATTTTTTACTACAAAAGATGGTGCTGATTGTAACTTATCCATCGCATCCCAAACGCTTATCGAAGAAGATAGAGAGGTTGCTCTTACAGGTTCGGATGATGGAATCAAATCCCAAATATCATCCAGCGAGATAATTTTAAATTCCAATGAAAGCTTTTCGCTGGCCAGAAAGTTTTTAGCAAATTCAGTAACAGGTTTATAAAGCAAATCCTTTGGCGTTCCAATTTGAACAATCTCCCCCTTATTCATCAGGCAAATCCGGTCTGCAAGTTCAAACGCTTCATGAATATCATGAGTAACCATTACCATCGTTTTTCGCTTCAATTCCTCTAATCCTTTAAATTCTTTTCTGATGCTCGTTCTGGTTACATTATCAAGCGCTCCGAAGGGTTCATCCATTAACAAAACAGAAGGATCTGTAACCAATGCTCTGGCTAAACCCACACGTTGCTGCTGACCACCACTAAGTTCGCCTGGGTAAGCGGATAAATATTTCTCAGATAAGTGAAGTTTTTCTATGATTTCATTACTTCGTGATTTGATCTTTTCTTTTTCCCAACCTAATAATTTAGGAACAATGGCGATGTTTTCCGCAACGGTATAGTGTGGAAATAGTCCTGTGTTTTGTAGCACATAACCAATTCCTCTTCTCAATACGTCAGGTTTTTCTTTAGCAATATCTTTTCCGTTAACAAGGATGTTTCCAGCATCCGGCGTAATTAACCGGTTAATCATTTTAAGCGTGGTGGTTTTACCGCATCCACTGGTGCCAAGCAAAATAAGATTTTCTCCCTCCGATACTTCAAAGGAAACTTGCTTGACAGCGAGCGTATTGCCATAGCTTTTGCTTACCGCCTCAACTTTAATCATCTAATTTCATAAATAGATTATTCAAAGATTCACTATAGGTTGGGTGTGCAAAAATGCCATATCGAATATCTTCATAAGTAATTCCCCCTTGCATAGCCATTTGTAAAACCGACATAATTTCTCCACCATCGGCTGCGATGACAGCAGCCCCCAGAATTTGTTTGGTTTTCGCATCAACCACTGCTTTCATTAAACCAAACGTTTCGCCGGTTTCAATCCCCCGGGCTACATTTGCCATCGGTAAAAGTGCCACTTTATAATTTAAACCTTGCTCTTTCGCTTCAGTTTCTGAAATACCAACTCTCGCCAATTGCGGATCAGTAAACATGCAATACGGAATCGGTCGGTTTTTTGTGGTGAGCTTTGTTTTCTCAATTAAATTGCGATAGACAATAGTATAATCGTTGTATGCGATATGCGTGAATGCCGGACCGCCCTTTACATCGCCCAAAGCATAAATACCTTTTATATTGGTTTCTAACTTTTCGTTTACGATGATGTGACCTTTATCATCTTTTTTTATTCCAGAATAAGTTAAGCCTAGATCATCTGTTTGAGCTTTCCGACCAGCTGCCACAAGTATATGACTGCAATTAACTTTTCTGGCTCCTGATTTATCTTCAATTTTTACAGATAGACCATTCTTGGTTTTCGTTACTGATTCAATAGTAACTGATGTCAAAACTTCGATTTTTTCGTTATCAAGTACCTTACATATTTCATCCGCAATCTCCTGATCTTCCTTCGCCAGAACATGTGACGCCTTTTCCAGAACAGTAATTTTACTGCCAAAACGAGCAAACATTTGTCCGAATTCCAAACCTATATAATTACCGCCTATAATTACCAGGTGCTCCGGAATTTCCTCAATATCTAAAATTGAGGTAGAGGTAAGATAATCTACATCTTTCAGCCCATGTATATCAGGAATAATCGTCTTTGCACCAGTATTTATGAAAATAAGATCTGCACTTAAGTTTTCTGTCTTTCCATCCTTCATTTCTACCTTTAGCTCCTTTGTTCCGGTAAAAGAAGCCTTACCAAGATATAATTTCAAACCTTTCGTGGTTTTAATCCCTTTTTCGGCTGATGCCTGAAATAAATCGACGATCTCATTTTTTCTCTTGATGATTTTTTTTAGATCAACTTGTACATCCGGAATAACAACACCAAGTTTACCGGCGGTCCGAGCCTGGAAAGCAGCCCTTGCAGAGGCAATCATCGTTTTGGTGGGTGTACAGCCATCAATAATACAGGTTCCGCCTACTATCCTTTTTTCGATAATTGCGGTTTTCATGCCCGATTCCGCTAACTTCTTAGCCAATGGTGTTCCTGCTTGTCCTGCCCCAATGATAATTGCGTCGTAGTGTTTCATATTTCTCCTTTTACAGAAATAAAACTAGAAAAGCGAGGCATTGTTTGACTGTCATAGATTATAGTTTTATGACTTCCTTTTGAGAGCTTTTTAATGCCCAATAAATAAGCACAGGTTGAAAAAATAACCTCATCAATCTTTTCTCATCAGTATCTAATCCAAATCCGTTGCGTTTGTTAAGGTATTGAGAAATATTTCCAGGGAATACTGCAACAAATAACGATGCGGCCAAAATCCCTATAGCCGGTCTATATTTCTGTGGCGCAAGTACCAGAGAAGCACCCATTGCTATCTCCACAATTCCTGAAGCGACTACAGTATCATCTTTTTTCAATGGAACCCAATTTGGCACTTGCGCCTGAAACTCCTTTCGTGCAAAAGTTAAATGACCAATGCCGGCAACAATTAATCCTGTTCCTAATATAACTCTGGCAATATTTTGTGCAGTATGCTTTTTCATAATCACAAAACACAATTTTAGTTGAAAAGGTTTCTGGCTTATTATTCAACGAAATTAACACGTGTAGAAAACTTTTATAAGCTCATTCCTGTTATCATTCTGAAATTAGGCAGCTCAACACAAAACAAAATGAACCAGATTCTAACCGACCAAGACTATAAAGTAGTTATTCAAAAAATTCAACAACTTTCTGAGATTAAAAACGCTCACTCCATTTTTACTCCAGAGATTAATCAACTTCGTGAACTTGCTATTAATTACGAATACAAACGGTACGATCTAACGCTGGTAAAAGATTTTGATCAACAATTATCTGCCACTGGTTAGTATTCCGTTTCTTCAAATATCTTTATTTCTTCTCGAAATTATTACTTCCATATAATTTATGGCGAGTTTTTATTCAATTATTTGTTTTCCAACATGAAATATCACCATGTTATTTTAAAACAGATACTTATCATTAATAAATTGAGTAATAACTTAGGTATTAATACCCCAAATACTACCTAAAGGCAATCGTTAAATATATTTTTGAAACTAAATGTGGCAATTTTTTGTTAATAAAAGGTCATCCCTGGCGACGCAACGCTAATGACTTAATGTTTTTAACTACCACTAATAATGGATCAATTAGAATTTAGCCGAAATGCGGACGAACACGCAACTTCTTTACACTTGCATGCCATGCGCTTCACAAAAGATGAAGATGAAGCTAAGGACCTTGTTCAAGATACACTTTTAAAAGGGATTAGATTTTGCCATAATTTTGATGCAGGAACAAATATTAAAGGCTGGCTTTATGTTATTATGCGGAATACTTTCATCAATAACTACAGGAAAGATCAAAAGCGTAATGAACTAATTACAACTGAAGAGGATATTTCAAGTGCGCATCTTTTAAAAAGTTCATCTAAAAATGCTTCAGAAGGAAAGTTTGTGATGGGTGATATTCAAAAAGCATTAAGCAGTATTCATCCTAACTATAGCATTCCTTTCCAACGGTATTTTGAAGGATATAAATACCATGAAATTGCGGAGGAATTGGGTATTCCAATTGGGACAGTGAAAACGCACATCCATCAGGCCAGAATAGAGCTGAAAAAGTATTTAAAGAATTACAGAGGCAATTACACTTTATAAAATTTATTAAATCTGTTAATTCGAAGGACCTACAAAAGCATCAACTCTTTTTAATAGGTCGAAAATATCAAACGGTTTCGCAATAAAATCTTCTGCACCACATTGTTTTTTCATTTCACTTAAAGCAGCATGGGCACTCATCATCATTACAGGAATATCTTTAGTGGCATCGCTGTTTTTCAGCATGTCGCAAACCTCAATGCCGTTACCGTCTGGAAGTTTCACATCAAGTAAATAAAGGTCTTGTGATGCTTTACCATCAAAAGCCATAAACTCTTTAACGTTGGAGAAGCCGTAAACTTCGTATTGTTCTTCTGTTAAAATAAGCTCAATAATTTCTTTAATGCCCTGATCGTCTTCGAGCAGGCATATCTTCTTCCCCATAAATTCTTAGTTCAAATTAGTTTTACTGCGTAATCAGTGATAAACCGCTAAAATGCAAATTTGTTTTAGGTTTTAATAAAAAAATCAACCAGAAAAGAATATGTTGCCAAGGTTTAAATATTCTGGGGAATGAAGACCTCCATCCCCCAGAGCTTTTCTAGAATAACATTGTACTAGTTCACATCCGGAAGGAGATTTAAAAACTGTTCCTTACTTGCTGTTTTTAAATTTATCTTAACTTCAACGCCATAGGTTCGATCATCGATATAACTTGGAAATTCTACAACAATCCGGTCATCACTCCAGGATATGATGCTATTTATATTTATAGTTTCCTTTACTCCATTATTAATCCGATAAATACTAACTGATCTTGCTGTTTCTGCAGTATTACCAAACCCATCTCCTACTATGGTCATCCAATTCGTGTTATTTACAAAACTTCTTGAAAAACCACTCAAGGTTATATTACGCTGAAATGCTGAGATAAAAGCACCCCACTTATTCCTCACCTGAATGTTATAACCATTTTTTATGGCGCCGGTTGGCTGCGTCATGGTAATTGTAGCAACATTTGCATTTACTACGGCCGGATATTTTATACCATCGATAAACATTTCGAAATTGGCATTAGCCGCTGTTGCATTATAATTATTTCCACTTACTACGAACGTTAACATCGAAAAACCTAAGATGCCTGATGGCGTTATGGTGCAACTTGATGACAGTATTGTGGGCTCAAGGTAGATAAATGTTAAATTTCCGTTTGGATAACTGGCTTCCACATTGTTACGGTAAATCTTTATTTGTTGAACATTGGGCTGAGAAGATGAAAAACTTGGTGACAGGAAAGTAACGTTTCCATCATCAACACTTACCACCTGTGCATTCTGATTACCGACCGTAACCCGGATGCTATTTGTTTGTGTACCAAAGCTATTACCTTTAATCACCACTGTAGCACCATCAATTCCGGAAACGTTGCGTAACACGGGCGACGCCTGGTTTAAACTGCTTGCCACAATATTTTGCAGGTAACTGAATGGAACGGCATTGCTGGCTACACCATCAACGGTTACCAGCACATTGCCATTGGTACCCGCCGGTATCTGTACTTTAATCTGATTAGCAGATTGATTTAGCACCGTTGCTACACTTCCATTAAAAGATACCACTGGAGCGGCAGCACCGATGAAATTGGCGCCAAATACCGTCAGGGTATCTTGTGCAAAAGCCGATGTTTTGCTTAAGCCTGTAATGGTTGGTGCAATTTTGTATGTAAACGGTTGCGTATTGCTACTTACTCCATCAACGGAGACCATTACATTTCCCGATGTTGAGGCAGGCACTTTTACTTCGATACCTGTACTATTTACTGAATTAACGGCTGCAGTTACGCCATTGAAAGTTACGTTAAGGTTTGGTCCGGCATCGAAATATCTACCAGCGATTTTAATTACATCACTAACATAACCACTTCCTTTATCAAGGCTTGTAATGTGGGGAATAAATTTAAACACCGGCCCCTGATTGGAAATGCTATTGGAGGTAACAGTGATAGGTCCGTTTTTTGCCTCCGGCACCTGTGCAATCAACTGAGCCGTAGATGATTTGGTGATAGTAGCTGGAACTCCGTTTATGGTAACCTGATTATTGGCAGCCGTTGCGCTGAACTTCCGCCCGTTAATGGTTACTTCCGTTCCTGCAATGCCTGTTAAAGGTAGTACTTCCAAAATTACAGGTGAGTCAAAATCGTAGGTAAATGTTGGTCCATTAACTGCCTGGCCATTTACTTGCAGCATAACGTTACCTGTTCCGGCCTCATAAGGTACTGTTGCCAAGATGACGTTATTGGTTGATTTTTCGATAATAAGTCCTTGCTTGTTGTTAAATAGCGCCCGTATTTTGGCAGTATCCACGGGAAAATTTTTTCCGTAAATGCGCACCTGAGTATTTTCCGTTCCTCTACGCGGACTAATACTATCAATTACAGCAGAATTATCTGTAGGTTCATATTCGAACTTTTTTGCGCATTGCGAAAAGCACATTGCCAGCACCACCAGCAATAAGCCATAAATACTATTTTTGTAAATCATTTCATCAGTATTTAATTTTTCAATTTCTTCTTATTGATTTTTCAATACCTGGCTCACTGACACCTAGTTTGGTTTTAGCCACAATCCGATAACTATATAGCGCACCTTTTTGTGCGGAAGCATCAATGTAAAAATCACTGGTTTCTACATTGGCAATGAGTTTGAATTCTTTGTCAAGATTAGATTTCCGGTAGATGGAATTTGTGAGCTTTAAGTTATTATGCGCTGGCCACGAAACATAAATGCCCTCAGGTTTATTGATCAGATAAAGATCTGCTGGTGCTGCTAAAACTGCTGTTAGCGGGATGGTGATAGTGCTTACAGGTGATAAAATACTTTGATTTGCCGACGCATTCACAGCTGAAACAGCATAATCATAATCGTAACCAGGCGCTGCAGTGGTATCATTAAAAACCGTAGTTCTTAAAGGGGCTTCATTTAGTGACGTGAATTCCTTTTCAGTTCTTAATTTTCGAAAAACCCTGTAACCCACAATGTCATCATTCTTTTCGATCATGTTTTCCCAAAAGATTTTGACTGCTTCATCGGCATACCTTAGCCCCAAACCAGATGGATAGGGAACGAATTCGACTTTTAAAGGTTTAAACATTACCGGGGATGATACCCCGCTCATTTTCTGAGAGATATTCATCAACTGAATACCGTAAAAATAAGTGCTTTGTCCGTTTAAATTTTGCAGAGAATCTGTATAGGTATTGGTACGCAACGCACCGGAAACAATCCTCATATCGTCTTTCGAAGTTCCTCTGAGTACATAATAAGCAAACTGATCAATCTCAGGATTTACATCCCAAAATAATTTTACCTGAGCCGTACTATCTTGCCATACCTTTAAACCTTGTGGCGCCATCGGTGTATCATGCTGACTTTTCACAGCGATATTTGCCGTTGCTGCAGGAAGCAAGGTGTAGCCTTTAACCTGGATAGTGAGTGGGCGAACCTGATAATGATAGGTTACATTAGGCAAAATTGCTTTATCAAAATACGAGCTATCTGTTGCTGAAAGTGTGGCTACCTCAATAAATCCATCTGTAGACTTTCTGGATTTCAAAATTTGCACACCTGTGTAAATGCCTTCATTCGGCAGCGCTTTCCATGATAACCATGCACCTTTTAATGAATCTTTAATGGAAAAATTAGCGATCCCTTTTATCTGGCTAAAAGATTTACTAATTGCATAGGCGGTATCAGATGGCAGGCCCTGGTTACCCGCAAAATCTTCAGGAACAACATAATAGCGATATAATTGACCTGGTTTTACTTCCTCTGCATAAAATGTTTTGGAAGTATCATTCACTGAATAAAACAATGAAGGTGGATTAACTGACTGATATGATTTTTCGCCATTTTTTAACCTGTAAATTTTACCAAACACAGCTGGTGTATTTGTTAATTTGGCCGTCCATATAAGTTGAATTACACTGTCTGCGTTCACTAAATCTTTTAAACGATAGGCTCCAAAAGGAACTCGTTTTACCTCATTTATCTTTTGGGTAAACAGAATTTGTTCTTTCCCATCACTATTTACCTTTACTACGCGATATCCTGTTGAGGGGTTGTTGTTTTTAATATTTTCATCTTCCCACATCATACCCATTCCCTTTAAAAACTCCTTTGAAATAAGGAACATACCCAAACTTTTGATATTGCCAGATTGCAACTGTTTGTAAGCCGTGCTACCGTCTGTTACTTCGAGTGCATTCTTAACAGCATCAGCGATAACGGTTCCAGCACGTTTAGTAAAATCATCAAATGAACTTGGAAAGGTTAGTGTATTTATTTTTTTAAAGTTTCCTCTCCCATTTTCATCTTTATAAACATCAAACTGTTTAACCATGCCTTTGTAGCTATTAAAACTTGATCGGCCTTCTTCGGAAGGAACGATGCCATACACTGCATTTTTACCAGGCATTAACTGGCCCATTTCTACCCCTGTATTTGTTGGTTCTTGTGCCTTCACCCAAAAGCAAATAATAGAGAGACACATTGTGATAATTGTTTTCATAATTTTTTTAGGTTATAAATCAACGTAAACGCTTAAATCGAGTTTCTTTGCAGCCTTCTCCTTGAAGGTGATCTTCGCTCCTCCTCCTGCACAGAGTTTTACTCCCATTCCACATAAAACGCCGAAGTCAACATCATTACAACTTGGGCTGCAACCACCTAATTTACATTCAATTCTTCCATGTGCTTTTCCGCTGAAAAACCACCCGTCTGCATCGTTTCTTCCTCCCATAAATTCGAATCCTGCCTGATAGTTAATGCCCACACAGAAAAGCAAACAAGCTTCAAATCCACCACCCATATTGCCCGCTACGCCAATGAGGTAGCTATTTTCTGCAAAATTGAAAATCAATTTTGCACTTGCTTCGGTCGAATACCAGAACTTCAAACTCGCAATTAGCACTTTAAATTCGAGTGGTTTTTCTTTTGGAATACCCATTTTAGAATATGTATTCACATATATTCCTGAGAAAACATCTTTTACATATCTCGTATCAACATTTTGGAAGTAATGACTTACCCTATCGCCACGCGTACTTGGGTTTTTAACACCCACACCCAGTGCGAATTCTCCATTTGATTTTATTAAGCCCAATAAATTGGCCTCCATACTGCAGCCTAAAAAGGCAAAACGATCGTCATTTTTCAAACTGATGATTAAATCGCCTTGAATTTTTGCCTTTGCTAAACCTTTTATGGGTTCAATTTGTGCATCAATGGCGATACTAAATGTTGCCTCAGGAAAATCCAACTTCATTCTGGCCTGCGCTACGTTCAAGGCTGTACCGATTACCACAGTGCCATAACCTTCAAATATAGGTCCGCTGCGAACAGTTAAGCCAATTGGATCCAGTTTGATTGCAGTACCTAAATTGGCAATGGAAAGTGCGCCGTTAATATCAACCATAAAATCTTTGGTAGCGGTGTTATATCTAAATCCGCCTCCTACACCTTCTATGGTTACAAAACCTATCGGTATTGACACATTAGCATCGAAACTGGCACCAAAATCGATTCCGGAGTTAACCTTCTTATAATGAAACTTGATCGCTGCGTCGATTGTCGTGCCTGGTATTCCGAGTTTACCTCCACCTTCAAAACCTTTATCATTCATGGCAACCTCAATCTCGGTTTTCAATACCGGTACATCCAGCGATGCCTTGATTTTGCCAACTGAGACACTTACACCGCCGCCACTATTTTTGAAGGAAATATCTGCTGCGCTCAAACTCAACAAGGGTACATCAACCGAAAGGGCGCCCTTGATACCGATCAGCGGAGTGCCACCAGTATTGTCAAACTTAATAGCTTGAACTTTAATTTTTGCGAATGTCAGGTCAGATTCGAAATTTACAGGCGCATCTACCAGGAAGCGTCCGTTGGTATGCACTTCGAAAATTGGAATATTGATTTCCGAGGTGAAGAACTTGGTAAACTTAATTTTACCAGAACCACCTAACTTGTACACTCCTGACTGGTTTGGAACCTGGCCGAAAGAAATTGGAGCAGCGCCCTTTTTAAGATTTACAATGTTGAAAATATTTATTCCAGATTCTGGGATGATAAATTTCCCGCCAAAAAACATATCGCGACTGATGGAAACATCAGAAAAATCGATGTTTGAAGTTCCAGATGCCGGCACTTTAATCACCATTTTGCCGCCAATTTTAAAACCATCTTCATTAAATAAGAAAGAAGCCAGTGTAGCACTCCAATCTAATATTTTAATAGCGGGCAAGTTGGTTTGCGAAACCTTAACGCGTTTTACCGATAAATCAGAGCCAATAACAAATTCTTCAATTTTAAAAACAGAAGATTTAATCGGACCTAAATCCGGCGTATGTATTTCACCGACAAAATGTAAACCATCTTTATCGATGAACGATTGCTCGGTTTGGGCCAAAAATTTAAAGCCGTAAACGCTGCCTTGCCAACCTGCCTGCGGACCTTTGATTTTATATTTTATGGCAGTTTGAGCAGTTCCCGCAGAGCTAAACAACGTTACAGCGCTTGAAGCTGTAACATTTTCAGGAACCAGTTTCACCGCAGCATTGATTAAACTCCAGCCACGGCTGCCTTGTATTGCTGTCATGTTCGCCTCAACTTCTCCTGTAACTTTACCCCCGCCACTGCCATCGGATTCTACAATTATTCCGTTTTGCGATTTAATGGCAACCGGAATAAAATTCAGCAACTTGAAGGATAATGAAAGTTCGTCGGTTACAATTTTATTACCTTCCGGAACCGCGTTATTATTTGCATCGAAGTTGATTTTGGCATTACTAAACTGCAATTTGATATTGCCAATAGCTTTCAAATCGCTCAACGCTGGAATCAGGTTTACAAAGGCCCCAGAAACCCGATATCCGTTGCCTTCCTGAACCATTTGATCGAGCTCAACTTCAAAGCCTAAAATTTTGGCAATGTTCCTTCCACCACCATCGGCCAATGCAAAATCTTTTTGTACAGCGCCGCTATTTGTATTTACGGTTTCCGTTTTAGCAATATAACCTGATTTTGATGCTTTCAACTGGAAGCTACCCTTTGGAAGATATAGACTATAACCACCTGTTGCATCAGTAGTGGTTAAGAGATAAGGTTTTTCTTCTACTTTAACGGTAGCACCGCTAACCGCCGAATTATTATTTCTTACATAACCACTAACTTTTATCCCTTTTTGGAGTTTAATCGTTTTCGGCAGTTCACTACCATTTTCGTTGATGAGTAAACTTTCCTCAACCATTACATAAGCACTGCCTGCTGGAGCTGTAACCGAAACTTTCGCATCGCCGCCGAAACCTACGTAAAACCATTCTCCTTTGTTATCGGTAACTCCCGTGGTATCAAAAAGCTTAATTTGTGCATTGGCAATTACCCCATTTGTTTCGGCATCGGTTATTTTAAATCTAATTTTACCCAGTTTTCTTTTTAAAAAGCCAACATCACCCAAATCAAGCGTAGTAAGCGTATTCGATCCATAATTTGAGCCCGTTAAACTATTGTCAAACAGCTCTGACAAGGCCCCAACTACATTGCTATTCAAATTGGCAGTCGAACTGAAATTAGATGATGAATAATTAACCATTTTCGCACCTGAGCCCGAAACATTCGTAACGGTTGGTGCAACAGGCGATGAAAAAGATTTAATACCAGAGTTATTGATGCTGGCAACACTTTGAGAAGCAGCGACGCCAAACAATACTGGTGAAAACGTAGTTCCTCTAGCCAGTTCGTTTTTAACGGTTGGAGTATTCATCAGTTGAATACTTAAATCAACTGCGTTGGCCTGTGTGTTTTTAAGATTAACCGCCCGTGTATCTTCGTAAATTTTATCGTTTTTGAAAATATGTGCAGACTCTAATACATTGCCCGGCAGCTGAACGGAATTGCCCGCTGTTCCGTTACCACTATTGTTTCCAGTAGATTTTGCAGGAATGATCACCTGGATTCGTTCATTTACATAACCTTCCTTTTTAATGATCAAATAATGCGTTCCCGGAAAATAAGTAGTGCTGAACAAACCGGTTTCTCCTGAAGTAAAAATATCCGTTGAACCTTCAAAATTAAGCCTGGCATTGCCTAAAGCTTTTTTATCTTCAGCAACTACTCTACCCGCAACCTGTACCAATTCCGGTTTTATCCTGAAGGAAACGTCTTTTTGCTCGCCGTCTAAAACCCTGTTAACGATAATCTCGTTTGATGGATCAATCTTAAGATTCTTAAACTCCGCAGGAACCTGAATGAGTTTTACAGTAAACGATTTACCCTCTTTTAATCGTGGTAAATTACCAATAGCATAATTACCAGCACTATCAGTTCTCGACGTATAAGCCATATCAACAAGCATTCTGTCTATCCCGTTGCCGCCTGGAGATGATGTACCAATATTAGCTGCAAGAGTATTTTTTCCACCGCCAAAGGTTGAATTTACAAGATTACTGGTATAAAAATTTCCCGTAGAGGTTGATTTAGTTGTTGCAATGGTTTGTGCTGGCTTACTGGCCTGCACATTTGTATTTGCAATAGAAATACCTGCCACCAAATGACTACTGTATTGACTTGCTCCAACACTTACAAAAGGCGACCCTTGCACAGTTGATTCTTCAACATCATCTTTATTAAATACAACCTTAACGATAGCATCCTTAACGGATGCGAAACCATTTTGTAGTGATAATTGAACCGAACCAACAATGGCCGGAGGAAGCGCAATCAGCTGGTAAGTTGGTTTTACGTTCACCACTTGTGTATTTGACAATTCAACATCAGCCACTTTTAAACCACCTGATGTTGATGTGATGTTTCCACCCGTACTGAGTTTAACCGTATAATTAATGCTATGAAACAACTTCGCAAATTTGAAACTAGCTCCGCTCCTGGCAGCCACACTATCTACTGCAACAAGAACCATACTTTTTCCATTAACTGTTTCTTTCACTTTCCTGTCGGATGATAAATTGCCATCATCATTTAAAAAAGGATAAGCAATGGCATCTGCATCTTCACGATAGATTTTTACTACAATGTTTTTTTTATCATTTTCCGATCCCTGAATTTGGGGCAGTTCAATCACTGGAGAATAACGATAGGTTGATGCCAGGCAGATGATTTCTCCCAAATCAATATCCGTATTCTTAAGCATGCTTACCGGTATAGTTTTAGTCTCTTCGATAGCACCTTTACTCACCACAATTTTAATCTGGCTGTAGCGGTCTCCACCGGTGAAATTCAAGTCAGCAAAATTCACATCGAAATTACCTTCAGCATCGGTTTTGCCAGAAGCGATTAAATTAGGCTCAAGATTTTTAATGGTGAAATTCACTTCATTCTTTTTACCATTAACCAGTTCATTCGTATTTTTACCGTCCTTCTGTGAACCTGGCGTTACTGCTTTGCTATTTTTGGACGAGAAAATACCGAACTGCGAGTTGGTTTGCTCTTTCTGTTTTTCCTGTTCTTTTTGAACAGTTGCGTTGTAAGGATTTAAAATTGCCGGTGTTGTGTTTGGAACGCCGATTATCTTTACGGTGGCGCCTGCAAGCGGTTTTTTATCAGATGAGGCGATCCCACTGGATGCATCAACACCCGAATCTAATTTTCGGTGGCCAGTTACAAATATGGCTGAAGAAACCGAAGCCTTGGCATTCGCCGTAACTGCGCTTACGTAGCCATTATTGGCTGCCGCAGCAATAATGGTTTTATCTGTAGTAATCGCATTGCGAACATTTGAAGGATTATCTGTTAAGGGATTAAAGGCATTATAAACGATACCGCCAAATGCTCCCTTACCAACTGAAGCATTACTATTATTTGCAGAACCTGGTTGTGATGTTGTGGTGGTTGCTGTAATAAGTCCGGCAGTTGCATATCCATCCGGCATCTTTAAAGCCGCTGCTACATCGGTAAAACCTGGAGTAAAAAGCAGATTACCTCCGCTACCACCACTATTGTTTGGTGTAACGCCTTTATAACTATCTTCACTCGCTTTAAAAGCCCAAAGCGCCCTACCTTTGATACTATTAGTTGTCATCGGTTTTTTAGGCGATGATTTAGTTTCTTCAGATTTTGTTTCCGTAAAGGAGGTAGCCGCAGAATTATAAATAAATGAGCTGACCTGACTAATTCCATTGTTTCGAAACGTGTAACCATTATTCGGGTCGAAAGCTGTTACCGCCAGAACATATCGTCTGCCTGCCGTTAGTTGTGGATCTGCAGGATTGTAAACATAGACATTACCCATTACCTCCTTTTCGAAAAAGTATGGCGGCACTGCTGTTAAATACGCATCATTTGGATTTCGATTGGCCTGGGTTTCAATTATCCTCACTTTATATCTGATTGATGGTGGTGCACCTGGAGGAGTGGTCCAGTTGATGGTAAAAATATTTCCAACTGTTGATTTCAGTTCCTCTCCGTCAAGGGGTTTAATTACCAGCGGAGGTTCCAAACTGCTAATAGAAAACCGGTTACTGCATCCCACAGGTTCATCGGCACTTATTGGCGCATTGGTGTTGTAATCGTAAGCCTGCATACAGACCTGATAGCTGCCTTCCGGCAATCCATTTCCACGGATAAATTCATCTTTGGTAATGCCAGTATAGGTAAGCTGGTTATAATCAAATAGCGTAACCAGATCAGCCCCATTCAAGTTGCGCACCTGCCCAGGTGCTAGTGTTATTGCAGCTGAGCTTTTATAATTTCTGCCCACCTCCAACCTAATGCCATTGTCGCCCACCACCGCAGCACGTAACTGTATTTGCTGTGTTCCAGCCGATTGATTGGTTAAGGTGATCAGCACTTGTTGCGGTCTGCTTTCGTAATCGGTAATTCGATTTGGATAAGGTGGTAAAATCCGAATGGAAACACCTACCTGTGCTTTTAGTGTCTGTGTAAAAGCCAATGCTAAAATGAATACGATAAAATAGATAACTTTTTTCATGACTAAAATTTTATTTGATAGGCTAATTCCCCTCTTAACTCGCTGTATTTTTGCTGTAATCCTTCGGTATTTGCCGGAGCGTTACTTAAAAAGTAAAGTCCGAAATCGATGTTATGCCCCTTTCTAACCCTATATTTCGTATTAAAGGAGCCGTTGTAAATCAAACTCTTACCGATGGCTTGCTCCCCAATTGTTATCGAATGGTTAGTTGACATTCGCAATAAAGATTTAAGCATGGTGATATCGCCTCCTACAGAAAAGCCGGTATAGGTTTGATCGATGCCCATTCCTTTCAATTGGGTAGAGTTAATGCTGGTATTGAGGTTGATGCCTTGCTTAACAAAGCCAATATTATAACTTGCTAAAAACTGTTTAGTATCCATGTTTCTACTCACTGCACTTTCACCAAAAAACTGATTAAAATCGTTCAGGTTGCTGAGTGTAGCCGCGAGGGTAATCATGTGACTATATTTTTCGTTGCTAAATATATACCTGGGCATCAGGCTATACATTTCAGTGGTTTGCACAATTCTTAATGAATCGGCAAAACGTACGGTATTAGGACTCTGGTTATTGGAATAATTGCTGTAACTGGCATCCATACCAAACCTATCGGTAAATTGTATTGTTGCATTTCCTGCACCAATGAATCTTTTATTGGTGGCGTTTTTCTGGTTTTGAAGATTATCCTTTTGGATACCAACACTCCCATTAAAGCTGATCTTATTTTTCCAGGCCAGAAATGAGGGTGCGATGGTCCAAGCCTCAATATCTGAAGTAATAAAATAGGCACCCATCGATTTAAATTCAGGATCAATACGGCGATAGTTTATTTTTAAGCCATATTTTTTATCGCGATACCCCACACCAGCACTAAAAGCAGTATATAATTCGCTGGTTGCATTTATGTCTGCATATTTCTTTATGGTTTTTAAAATCGGATCTTCCAAAGAATCTAATTGCACAGTAGTATATAGGTTGCGGGTGTATAAACTCACCGCAGCCTCACTTTCTATTAGGAGATATTTCAGAAAAGTAATCTGTCCTTTATAACCTAAAACCGTATTTCCGGCAGGCGCAATAGGGTTAAATTGTTTATTTAGCTGACTGCGGACAAAACCTGTACTGTCATCTTTCGCTTTTAAATAGCTGAAATCAATGAAACTTTTTGCCGAGCCATAGCCAACTTTTACGGCATAACCTTTACGGTTAAAAGCTTGTGGTGCCAGTGATTGTGTTAGCGTATCAATCACGGTGGCCTTATTTAATCGCCCATACATAAAACCCAGCCTAAACTTGCCAGGGTTGAGTTCCACTCCGGCACCCAACATGGTATGGCCGCCTAAAGTGTATGGAGAAAAACTAACATTGCGATAACCTGCATGCAAGGTGATCCATTTATAGGTTGGGCTTAACCCAAATTGATTGAACGGCTGTTGAAAATTCGTTTTCCGATCTGTATATACCACACTGAAAGGAACATCCCAACCATAAATGCTTAACGTAGGACTCCCGCTTAAAATCAGTGAAAATGGATTACGGCGGTTTGCGGCACCATTCATTTGATAACCAATAGTGCGAACCTCTAATGCACCGCTATAACTAAATGGTTTTGCATTTTTGATGTTTGCGATATCTTGTGCAAATAAAGGCTTGGTTAACACGAATAATGCGAGGAGGCAGCTTAACCTTCTAATGAAAAATAAGAATTGTTTCATAGCTGTTCTATTAATTTAGTAATCAAAAAAACAGCTTTAATTCACCCCATTTATAGCTAGTGATTGAGTAAGTACTTTTATTGAGCGAATGAGGATTTTTGATGAGTAAGCTCATTTAAGCCACAAGCAAATAACAAGTTGCTAAAGCATTGCAATCAAAATAATAATATCATAAACTTACTAAAGTACAAATGATCGTATTTATTGAGCAGGATCTGCTTTATAGTGAGTAAAGAAATTTTATCACTCAAAATTTTCTTTCGAAACATCAAACCTGATGCTGGTTTTGTGCACAATTCCTATCGGCTGAGCAGAGTGGTAATATAAATGAGTGGATGGGCAATTTGGCTTAGTATAAATTAATGTTACTTGGTATATTTATGTGTTATTTTGATATCGAGGTATCATCACTAAATTAATTATCGCTCAATAATTATGAAAATGTGGATAGTTTCTTTAATTATTCTTGCTTTTGGTGGTTACACCGCTAGAGCGCAGCTTTTTCCTAATTTAAAATTTAACCAGATAACAGTAAGAGATGGCTTAAGCACTAACGCCGTACGCTGCACTTACGAAGATCAAAATGGAATTATCTGGATTGCTACTGCTAAAGGGCTAAACCGATATGATGGAACCGGTATTAAAGAGTTTAAACATAGCGATACCGATAGCACCTCGATTTGTAATGATGTAATCATAAACATTGCTGCCGACAAGGAGCATCAGCTATGGTTGGGTACTGCAAAAGGTTTATCTCGATTTAATCCCCAAACCGGTAAAGCTGTTAATTATTTTCATCAGCCTGAAAATAAAAATAGCTTAGCGCATAATTATAACTGTGCGCCTTTTGTAGATAGCAAAGGCAATCTTTGGATTGCTACCAGCAACGGAATACAGCTTTTTAATTATCGCAAAAATACATTTGTCACCTTCCCGCCGGCGCCAGGAAAAGCCGAAGACCATAATGCTTTCAACCTGATAAAAGAAGACAAAAACCACAGATTATGGGCTTTGGGTTACAAGGGCTTATATTTAATCGATCAGCGAAATAAAAAAATACATCCCTACAGTCAGCAGGATAATATCTTATCGCTATATCAGGCTTCTGACGGAAATAGTTACATTGGCAAAGCAGAAGGCGGCCTGAACGCCTTTTACTCAAAAGAAAATATCTTAAAGCCAATCAATATCCCGTTTTTAAAAAGACCTAGCACGCGGGTTAACGATATTGCAGAGTGGACAGACAATAACCAAAACAAGTGGCTTTGTGTTGCCGCAAGTGGCGGTTTTATACTAAAAAATTTAAGGAACGATGAAATAAAGGGATATATATCAGACGAGCTTAATCCAGCGGCATTAAATGCTTTTAACATTTATCACATTGCTAAAGACAGGCAAAACCGTTTATGGTTATCAACCGACAATGGGATTAGCATTGTCGACCCGAACTTTCAAAATTTTGAAAATATTCCGCTTTATCAGCAGATCAAGCTCAATAATCCAAAACTATTGGGTATCCCGAACAATATGCTTGAAACGGAAGACCGCTTTTATATTACCTGCTATTATGCCAAGGGCATTTATACTTTTAGTAAGAACTGGCAGCTGCTATCCCATATTGCGCAAATACCAGAAACTGCAAAGAGTTTTTTGAGCAAATCAATTAACAGCATATATAGGGATGATGAAAAGAATTTTTGGTTTAGCACAGATTCTGGCCTGGTGAAGAAGTCCGGCAATCGCTACAAAATATTTTTCCCTCCGGTTGATACTAGCAATAAAGATAACCTAGTGATTTCAAAATTATATAAACGAAAGGATGGTAAATTCTGGATCAGGGCCAGGCAAAATGGGATTTATCTCTTCAATCCCTCGACCGAAAAATTTATTAAACAATACCTGCCTGATGGCAAAGACATTGATGGATCGGTTTATTCTGGCCTGATTGACAAACAGGATGACTTTTGGATTGGTGCTACAAAAAGCATCAGCGTTTTCAATCCAGCAAGAAATGCTTTCGACAAAATTACCATTAAAGATATTGATGGAAAGATACGTGATGTAACCTGGGTAACTGATATCACACAAGACAAAGAAAACGTGATTTGGGCTGTTTCGGATATTGGATTGATGAAAATCGACAAGAAGTGTAAAACCGGATTGCTCATCGACCATAAAATGAAGTTACCAGAAAATTATCTGAAACGGATTCTCATTGATACCACCGGAAACTTATGGATTCCATCACAACAAGGAATTATTAAATACGATAGACAAAAAACATTCACCTATCTCAATTTCAATAATGGCCTGCCCTTTCAATATGAAGGACACGGCTTTTTTGAGATTGATAAAGAAGGACATTTCTTGTTAAGTTACAGTGGTTATGTTACGCGTTTTAACCCATATAATATTAAATCGAACACGGCAGTACCTCGGGTCATCTTTATGGATCTCAGTGCTGATGGACAAGAAAAGACAATACATATCAGCGGCCATACAAAGGCAATTATCCTTAAGCCAGGTACAAAAATAGTGAACATTCATTTTGCCTTAACCAGTTATACTGCACCGCAAGAGAATAAATATTTTTATAAAATTGGAAAAGATGCGGCATGGCAACAGGTAAAAAACGGTGATATCGCTTTAGGAAGCATGCCAAATGGTAAATATGTGCTTTATATTAAAGGTTGCAATAATGATGAAGTTTTTAGTGCAGAGGAGCAACTTCTTATCACCGTACTGCCACACTGGTACGAAAAAAACTGGTTTAGGATATTGTGCGTCCTTCTGATTGTAGTCACCATATTTCTATTGGTCAGACGAAGGATAATTTTTATACGCAATCAGTTTCTGATCAAACAAAGGCTGTCAGAAAGTGAACTTAAGTCCATCCGTTCACAAATGAATCCGCATTTCATATTTAATGTACTCAATTCAATTGAAGCCTATATCATGGAAAATGACAAAAAAACAGCTTCTCGACTGATACAAAAGTTTGCAGCTTTGAGCAGGCTGATATTAGAAAACTCAACCAAAAGCTTGGTTACCGCTGATAAGGAATGGAAAGCGTTAATGTTATATACCGAACTGGAAGCAATGCGATACGCTGGAGTTTTCACTTACGAATTTGAAGTAGAGGGTGATATTCAGCTAAAAAGTATTTATCTTCCGCCAATGCTCATTCAACCTTTAATCGAAAATGCCATTTTGCATGGCCTGATTGCTCATGAACAAACCGATGGACAATTGAAAGTGACATTGATTAAAACCGATAATGGAATTTGTATTTCTGTTCAGGACAATGGAATTGGCTACGGCACCGAAACCAAAACAAATCGTTTCAGTGGCATTAAGGAAAAATCTATGGGATTAGCTTCTATCAAAGAGAGGATTGAAATGATCAACAAACAGAATCCGAACAGTGTAAGGGCAAGTTTCTACATTACATCAGGAAAAAATCAGAGCGGAACAATTGCCGAAGTATGTTTACCTTTTTTTGATGAACCTGATGAGCGGTAATTCTAGGCATTATCCTAATTCTTTTATATTTAAATCTGCATAAGAATGTTGCTTTCATGACACAATTCCATCGAATGGTATTGATTATATTTGCAACACAGATGAAGATCCCGAGAAAAAAAAAGTTCATATTAAAGTTTAGGGTAGCCTTGCAAACGCTTTTCCTATTAAGCAGTTTTAGTTTATTTGCCCAATCAGCCCGGGTTCAGGTTTCTGTTAACGAAGGTTTATTGGAAGGAAGGATGAAAGATGGTGTTTATATTTTCAAAGGTATTCCTTATGCCAAACCACCTGTTGGAAATTTACGATGGCGAGCGCCAGAACCTGTAGCAAAATGGCCGGGCGTTCGAAAAGCCATTGATTTTAGTGCCAGGCCGGTTCAGAAATCAGGTATCTTGTATGAATTCAGATCTGAAGAAATGAGCGAAGACTGCCTTTATTTAAATGTGTGGAGCACGGCGAAGGCAAATGACCAACCTCAACCTGTTTATATATTTATTCATGGCGGCTCATTTATACATGGAGATGGATCGCAGCCCGCTTATGATGGTGCAAGTATGGCCAAGCAGGGCATTATATACGTTTCAATTAATTACCGCCTTGGCGTATTTGGTTTTTTAGCGCACCCTGATTTGGGCAAAGAGAACAAATGGGGCGCCTCCGGGAATTATGGTTTACTGGATCAGGTGGCTGCGATAAAATGGGTTCGTGACAACATAGCTGCATTTGGCGGTGATCCTGATCGCATTATTATTGGTGGCGAATCCGTAGGAGCACAATCTGTTAGCGCACACATGGCATCTCCGTTCTCTAAAGGGCTTTTTGCTGCTGCTATTGCTCAAAGTAGTTCCCTATTGGATTCACGCAGGTTAATCAAATCAAAAAAAGCCTCTGAGAAAATGGGGATAGATTTTGCTGCACTAACAAAAAGCACCTCGATTGCAGCAATGCGACAAATTGACGAAAAGCGGTTATTAAAAATTGCCTCCAAAGGCGACCCAAGAAGGTTCAAGCCAACCGTTGATGGTTATTTTTTGAACCAGTTTCCGATAGATGTTTTTCAGGCAGGTAATCAGGCCAAAGTTCCGCTTTTGGTAGGTTGGAATGCTGATGAAGTTCCGGCATTGGCTTTTTATAGACTCAGAAGAATTAATCCTGAAAATTTCAGGGAAAGGGTAAATAAAATTTATGGTGAAGATGCTCAGGAGCTATTAAAATACTACCCGGTTAAAACAAAGGCTGAGGCAAAAATAGCCGGATCTAAGTTAGGTAGCGATTGGCTCATTAACTACGGAACCTGGCAGTTGGCCGAATTACATGCAAAAAGCAAAGCTCCTGTATATCGTTATTTATTCGATCAGCCTCATCCAGGCCTAACTTCCAAAACCATTAATGATGGTAACTTTTTCCAGGTTATTCTAAAAAAATTAATCAATAAAGCCATTACAGGATCAGCATTCCATGCCGCAGAAATAGAATATGCCTTAGGAAACTTAGAAGTACAAGGAAACTACGCCTGGAAACCAGGAGATTATCTTGTGTCAAAGCAGATGCAGTCTTATTTTGTAAATTTTATTCGCACAGGTAATCCGAACGGCGAAAGTCAGAACCAAAAGGATCTCGTGAACTGGCCACAATTAAGAAGTGCCAAGACCAACAGGTTTCTAAAAATAGGCTTACCTAGTAAAGTAGAAACAGAGGCAGATACCACGAAAAATCGATATTTGCTTTTACAAAAAATAAGTTTTGGAGAATAAACCAGCAAAAAAAAAGCTGCATGAAAACATGCAGCTTTTTTGATTTTAAATCAATTACAACGATTTATGTGCATCGCGTAATGCTTTAATTGCATCATGGCTAATATTGATACCATCTTGTTGTTTAAGCAAAACTGATCTTACGTTTTCACCTAATTCATTTTCCTGAAGCGCATCTTTATATGCTTTTTTAATAGCATCTTCTCCTCTTTCGCATTCAGCTAAAATGCTATGGCGATCATCACCTCCAAAGCTTGCCTTAATATCGATCCATGCTCTGTGTAATGTTCCTAAAATAGTGTTTCCCGTATCTGGATCTTCATTGTTTCTGCCTACTAAACCCGCAAGTTCAGTTACATTTGCTCTACTATCTGATGATAGTTTGTCAAAAGTTGCTTTTAAATCAATGTTTTCTTCACTTAGGTCTTTTGAAGCTTTATCAAAGCCATCAGCTCTGTCATTGTTAATTTGAATAAGGTCATTTAATACCTCTACTGTTTTTTCTTGATTTTCCATAGTAAATTATAATTCTATAATTGGTAGTGTGATCTTATAACAAGCTCTTTCATTTAAAGTTTTACCAACTCAAATATTTAGATGAAAAATATCCTTACGCTTTCCAATTTGATAAAACACTTTTAGCTGACAAACATTAACGGTAACCGTCCGTTTGTTAATTAGATTTTTAAAAATGAATATTATGTCTATATTAAATAACAAAGTCGCCATTGTATCTGGCGCTGGGTCAGGAATAGGAAGAGCAATCGCAATTACGTATGCTGCTGAAGGTGCGAAGGTTGTAGTTGCTGATATTAATGAAGAACATGCAAACGAAACTGTAAGTTTAATTAAAGACAATGGTGGAGAAGCCATTGCGATCAAAGCTGATTCTTCAAAAGCAGAAGAAAACAAAAGATTGGTAGAGGAAACGGTAAACCAGTATGGACGTTTAGATATTGCCTGCAATAATGCAGGAATGGGCGGCCCTGCGAAACCAACAGGAGATTATGAGCCAGAAGAGTGGGATCGTGTAATCGCACTAAATTTGAACGGTGTTTTTTATGCCTGCAAATATCAGTTGGCACAAATGGAAAAAAACGGTGGCGGATCAATTATTAACATTGCATCTATCCACGGACAGGTTGCTGCGCCAAACAGCCCGGCTTATACCGCTTCAAAACATGCCGTTGTGGGCTTAACAAAAAATATTGCAGTTGAATATGCACAAAAAAACATCAGGTGTAATGCAGTTGGTCCAGGTTATATAGAAACGCCCCTACTCACTGCAAATTTAAGCGAGGAAGCCATGAAAGCAGTGGCTGCAAAAAGTGCGATCAATCGGCTGGGAACTGTTCAGGAAATAGCGGATTTGGTGGCTTTTTTAAGTTCAGAAAAATCTTCGTTTACCACAGGAAGCTACATCATTGCCGATGGTGGTTATACTGCTGTTTAGAATAAACGTTTTAATAGGAGAATAAGACCAGGTTCAAAAAAGGACCTGGTCTTTTTTTTGATTTTTTGACTATCGAAATCAACTTACAAATTGCAAACTACTCAAACCAAGCTGTTCTCAAATTGTTAGCATTATAGTTACTGCATCAACCCTAAAACTAAAATTATGAAATCAAAATTTCACTTTATCGCATTAGCAAGTACATTGCTCTGCATAACTGCCTGTTCTAAAAATGAAACAAATGAGGATACTGAACCAAATCCTACTGATGGACCAGGCGTAGAAACAAATGCTCCAAATACAAGTTACAAGCCTGCATTTAATGGGCAAACAAGGGTGAAAGCCGTGCGTACAACTGCAGCTTTTCAGGGTACCGCCATCAGTTCCGGTTTAACTGCACCGTGGGGCATCACTGCACTACCCGACGGCCGCTTGCTCATCACCCAAAAAGCGGGTACGATGCGCATTGCAACTCCTTCCGGCGCCTTTAGTACGCCTATTACAGGCTTACCTGCCGTAAATTCTTCAGGTCAGGGTGGTTTACTCGGACTTTGCATCGACCCACAATTCACCAGCAACAGAATGGTATATTGGGTATTTTCTGAAAATGTTGCTGGTGGTACTCAAACTTCTGTAGCCAAAGGGCGACTTGCTCAAAACGAACAGAACATTGAAAACGCTACCGTAATTTATCGGGCTGGCCCGGCTTACAATGGCACTTTACATTATGGTGGTCGAATTTTATTTGATCGCAGCGGAAATTTAGTGGTTAGTACCGGAGAAAGATCTGATTTAGCTACCCGTCCGCTGGCACAATCGGTTTCTTCTGGTCTTGGCAAAGTTGTGAGGATTACGACAAATGGTTTGCCAGCTACAGGAAATCCAACATTTTCTGGTTCTGGCGCATTACCAGAATTATATAGCATCGGTCACCGTAATCCTCAAGGCTTAGCGATGCATCCGGTAACTGGTGAAATCTGGCAGGGAGAGCATGGTCCGAGGGGTGGTGATGAAATAAACCGGCTGCAGGCGGGCAAAAATTATGGCTGGCCAACGATTACCTACGGAATAGAATATAGCGGTGCGGCAATTGGCGCTCCTATCCAACAACAAAATGGACTTGAACAGCCTGTTTATTATTGGGATCCGGTGATTTCACCAAGCGGCATGACATTCTATACAGGTAACCGCATTGCAGAATGGCAAAATAACCTATTCATAGGATCACTAAGTGCAACACATATCGTAAGGTTAGTGATTGAAAATAACCGGGTAATGGGAGAAGAAAGATTATTAGCCAGCGAAAATCAGAGATTCAGAGATATTACGCAGGGAACCGACAATGCGCTTTACGCCATCACAGATGGAGGTAGGCTTTATCGAATTGATCGGTCATAAAAGTTAAATGTATTTATTTGCGAAGCGTGGTAGAAGTAATTTTGCCACGCTTTTTTACTTAAGATTTAATTTTTAAACGCTAAATAGCAATACCAGCTAAAATATTGATTATTAACTTAATAAATTAAAAATAATTTCTCAACGCCGAACTTTTTTATTATCTTGACGACAGTTAATAGCAATTAAATCAGATCTTTATGAAAAATATCTTGTTTTTCTTAGTTTCCTGTCTGATATCCGCTACTGCATTACTAATATCTGGTAAAATCGCCGACTTTGAGTTAGGAATTAGCACAGTAATCTGTGTTTGGACAATTTTCGCGTGGAGTATCATTAATAAAATTGGCCAGGGCAATAACAGTCGGGGCTGAGTTAAAAAGTGAATGAACAGTAGAAGTATATCCTCATAATTTATTGCAGTTATTCAAGAATGCTGAAGGAAATGTTATGCGTATTATTAGTGCAATAAAAATAATCAATTTCGAAATATTCACTAACCTTTAATTGTAGTTTTAAGATTAGTGAATATTAAACCTGGTAATTAATCTTCAGGATTCCCCGCGGCATTACCGGCTAAGTCACCAGATACGTCTTCATCATCATCCGTTTCGCCTGTTAATCCCTCCTGCACGTCATTATCCTCATCTTTGTCTTGCAGATATCCGTCGTCATTTTGTTGATCTTCCTGATCGTTCCAATCTTTTTTGTCTTTTGGGTCCATATTCATGAGTTTTTGTATTAAGTTATAGTGAAATTACAACCGTAGTAATGCTTACTAAGTTTTGCTTTTCTAAGCTTATCACCCTATTTGCTTTTATACAGCAATAAAAACAAATGTTTTAAATTATCTACAACACAGTGCTTTAACTTATTCATCTTTGTTGTGTTTAACATAGCTTATCAAAAATCTTATGGCTTGGCATTTGCGTTTATTACTTTAAATGACGGTTAAATCCGGAAACAGAAGAAGCTGAAAATCTATAACAGAGTAGGCAACATTTAAAACTTGATATTATGAAAATGCAAGAATTGAATTTAAACGAAATGAAAGAAATTAACGGTGGTGGAATTTTTGGTAACAATGATTCTGCAAGTTCTGGTGGTTTAGGAGGTGCTTTAAGCATTGGTAACTTGTTATCATTCTCTAATTCTACTCAGGATGGAGATGAATCTAGCAGTACGTCGTTCTCTTTAGGTAATAATATCGGCGGCAGCCTTGCTGGCGTATTCGATAGCCTAAAATCTTAATTGAAAAATTAAGTAAATAAAAAGGCTGGTTCTTTAAATGAGCCAGCCTTTTTTATTTGAAGTACTGTAGTTGCTTGTGTTAGCATCGCAAGGAAAAGCTAACAAGTAACCTCGATGAAAAGCCAATCATATGAGGGGAAGTCATTAATACAACATGAAAATTATCTGATGTTTATCTTTTCGAAAAAAAAAAAAAATGGAAACGATAAAAATCAGATTTTCAAATAGCTGCAGTAAAATATGTTTATAACTAATTACCTGTTGATAAAACTACGTAAACAAAACCAGCCATGAATTTATTTACATGTAAATTAAAATAGAAACTATGCAAAAGACCACTACTCAAATTAGCGAGGATCTTCAAAAATTCATCGATAAATTTCAGCCTAGCAAGTTTAAATTATTAACCAGAGGCATTGAAATAAGGGGAAATAACGACCTTCATAGAAGCATCACCGCAGCCCGGGAGCTTATTGAAAAAATGAAATTAAAATTAACCGTTGAACATTCTGCAGAGATGGCCATGTATGGAGGCTTTGAAGTAGTTCACGCTGCTTAATATCACATTAAAGAAGCGCTAACTATTAGCGCTTCTTTTATATCATCCTAAGTAAATACTATCCCTATTTCGTCTGATCAAATCGTTTTCAGCAGACATCTCTCCTACTTAATCTTATTGTTGTTCAATACCTTTCTCTGCTATTAACATTAGCTTTGATTATTCCTATTCTTCGACATTCGTTTTTAAATGCGTTATAAATACGTACGCATCGGGGCGCACTACGCGATTATCCAAATTTCTAAACAATGGTAATTAATGTGGGTTCTCTGGATACAAATTACCATAATATTTTATTTCAATATGATTGACATCTTAAAATATCGTCAACTCTCGGATGAAATTTTTGATGTAGAACAAACGGGAACGAATGAGCTAACAATCATATTTCGAAGTGATGCTGACGTAAAAGCATTAATTAAAAGAGCAAATGCATTAGCTATGCACAAGCCTGATGATGGAACTTTTTCTTTCGTATTTACTTACGATAACGGAAGAACGATAGAAGTTGATTAATTGTCTTTTATCGAAAATCCTTAACCTGATTGCAATATTATTTGGTAAACGATATCAAAAACTATCCCTTGTTAATATGAGTAAAAAAAAAGAATATGATTATTTGATTGTGGGTAGCGGACTTTTTGGCTGTGTTTTCGCTCATGAAGCGATGAAGCTAGGCAAAAAATGTTTAATCATTGATAAGCGAAATCATGTTGGTGGTAATGTTTATTGTGAAAAAACAGAAGATATCAATGTTCATAAGTACGGTGCCCATATTTTTCATACCAACGATAAGGTAATTTGGGATTATGTGAACTCATTCGTAGAATTTAACAGGTACACCAATAGTCCAATGGCGAATTATAAAGGACAATTGTTTAACCTTCCCTTTAACATGAATACTTTCTATCAACTGTGGGGAGTAAAAACACCTCAGGAAGCCAAAAATAAGATTAAATCTCAAATTGATCAGGCGCTAATCACAACGCCAGCCAACCTGCAGGAACAAGCGATTTCATTAGTGGGTAGTGATATTTACGAAAAACTAATTAAAGGTTACACAGAAAAACAGTGGGGCCGATCGGCGATTGATCTGCCGGCCTTTATCATTAAAAGATTACCCGTTCGCTTTACTTACGACAACAATTATTTCAACGACAAATATCAAGGCATCCCCATTGGAGGTTATAACAAACTCATAGATGGCCTTTTAGGTAATTGTGAAGTACGATTGGAAACTGATTATTTTAATAACAGACAGCAGTGGAATGACATGGCTGAGCATACGGTATTTACCGGAAATATCGATCAGTTTTACGATTACAAATTTGGTAAACTGGAATACAGAAGTTTAAGATTTGAACATGAAATAATTGATGAAGAAAACCATCAGGGAAATGCCGTAATAAATTACACTGAGCGAGATATTCCTTATACCAGGATTATCGAGCATAAACATTTTGAATTTGGCACCCAGCCGAAGACGATTATTACGAAAGAATTTCCTGAAGACTGGACACCAGACAAGGAAGCTTACTATCCGATAAACGACAAAAACAATAGCGAAATTTTTGAGAAATATAAAACGCTGAGTAAAAGTGAGCAGCATGTTATCTTCGGCGGCAGGCTTGCCAATTACCAATATTACGATATGCATCAGGTGATCGGCTCTGCACTTAAAACAGTTTCCATTCATTTTGCATCTTTAAATGCTATCCCTAACCCAATATCATAAATATGAATATCCAAAAACCTCTTTTTCCCAAAAACCTTTTATGTTTTTCGCACCTTCGCTGGGATTTCGTTTTCCAACGTCCACAACATTTAATGAGCCGTTTTGCTGTTGAAATGAATGTTTTTATTCTGGAAGAACCAATTTTTGAAAATCTTGAAGCTGGTTATCTGGCGATAGACAACAGGCTTGAGCAGTTAACCATTGTTACACCGCACCTTCCATTTGGTTTAGATCAGGAGATGGAAAAATTATTAATGCGAAAATTATTAACAGAATTTATTGGAGAGACAGATTTAAATGACTGGATATTCTGGTACTACACCCCTATGGCACTTCAATTTTCCGATCATCATACAGCAGCATTAACGGTGTTTGATTGCATGGACGAACTTTCTGCCTTTGATTTTGCACCCAAAGAATTGGTATTACTGGAAAAAATGTTACTTAAAACGGCAGATGTTGTTTTCACCGGCGGACATTCGCTACACGAAGCAAAAAAAGATCAGCACAATAACATACACGTTTTTCCGAGTAGTATTGATAAAACGCACTTTAGCAAGGCTCGCACTACAGATGAGGAACCAGCTGACCAGGCAAATATTGACGGGTTTAAACTTGGTTTTGTAGGGGTAATTGATGAACGCTTTGATGCAAAGCTGATTGAGGAAATTGCGTTAAAACGACCGGAATGGCAAATTGTATTGTTAGGGCCGGTTGTAAAAGTATCGATGGAAAGCTTGCCAACAGGACCTAATCTTCATTACTTAGGTCAAAAAAATTATCAAGACCTACCTGCATATCTTTCAGGCTGGGATGTTGCTTTGATTCCTTTTGCAATTAACAACTCTACCCGCTTTATCAGTCCAACGAAAACGCCAGAGTATCTTGCAGCCGGTTTAAGAGTAGTTTCTACACCTATCCGCGATGTTGTTAAACCTTACGGAATCGAAAAGCTGGTGAGCATCGCATCAAATGCTGATGAGTTTATCAGTGCTATTGAACATGCGATTGCCCAAAACGATACTGTTGAATGGAAAAATAAAGTTGACGCGTTTTTATCAGATAAATCCTGGGAAAATACTTTCGAGGAAATGAAAAAGAAAATGCACTGGACTTTATTTGAAACCGATAAATTACTGGCCAGTTAATGGGAGATGAACATCCATTTAAAACCTTTTGGATGGCTGGTTTTGAATGTTCAGACCAGCTTAACCACTATGGAAACCGGGTAGATTTGCTTACTGAAACCGGGCATATTACCAATGTATCAGCTGATTATAAACGCATCAGTGAAATAGGAATAGCAACCGTAAGAGAAGGTATTCGCTGGACTCACGTGGAACCGAAACCTTACACCTATGATTTTAGCACCGTGGCGAAAATGATTGATGCAGCCAGAATTAGTGGTATCCAGCAAATTTGGGATGTTTGCCATTTTGGCTATCCCGATGACCTCAGTCCTTTACATCCCCATTTTACGGACCGGTTTGTAGGGGTGTGCAGTGCTTTTGCTACTTTTTATCGTGATTATTGTCCTGGCGAAACGCTAATTGTTACGCCAATTAATGAAGTGGGATTTATTTCATGGTTGGGTGGCGACCATGCCAGCACCACGCCTTATGCCCGTGGGATGGGGTGGGATGTGAAGTATGCACTCGTGAGGGCTTATATACAGGCGATCAAGGTTTTTAAGGAAATTGATCCGAGTACGAAAATAATGACCACCGAACCTATTGTTAATATCGTGCCTGCACTAGATGCAACAATGGAAATGGTTATACAGGCCGAGGAAAGCCATGATGTACAATACCAGGCTACCGATATGCTCACAGGAAAAATGTGTCCGGAACTTGGAGGCTCAAAAGACCTGATTGATTATATGGGCTTTAATTTCTACTACAACAACCAATGGGTAGCCAGCGATTTTTCAGGCCTTCCCTGGGCAAACAATGATCCTGATCCGAGATGGAGAGGGTTATCTTCTTTATTTGTAGAAGCTTATCATCGTTACGGCTTACCAATAGTACTTGCAGAAACCAGTCACCCCGGAGAACATCGCCCGAATTGGATTGAGCTGATTACACGCGAATGTGTTAAAGCGCTTCAGTATGGGGTACCGCTAAAAGGTATCTGTTTATATCCAATCATTGATCGGCCAGATTGGGATCACTTGCATTACTGGCACCACTCCGGATTATGGGATGCTGATGCTGAAAACCCTTTTTCAAGAATTCTCTATCAACCCTATGCTGATGCCATAAGTGCTGCAATGAAAGTGTTAAATATCAAGTCAACTTAAATCATTGATTTATCATTTAGTGATTTCAATTTTCCCATCATTTTTAATCCTAAAGATGTATTGAATAAATTTCCGAAATTTAGAAATATCTACTTTTGCAACCTCTCCCTGATTTCCTTTTCCGTCATTGACAACATCTCCCACTTCGACCGCGTTTAGTTGTTCTCTCGTAGAATTTTGATTAACTAACATGATAATAGATTAATTTGGAAATAGTAGGATATAAAACATTGTTTATCATCTTATTAATTTATAAACAAGATCTAAAAAGAAAAATTATACATGGTTTTAACTCATTCGTGGTAGTAAAGGGCTATAGTTTCTTACTGAAGCCCAGCCTACATTTGTAATGTTAAGATAGGAGCAATTATTTTAACACGGGACGAATTCTATGCCTGGATAGGATAGGAAGATTAATTACAGATCCTAACAGATCTGTTAAAGAAGCCTTTCAGAAATGGAAGGCTTCTGTTATTGTATCCCTGCTATGTTAAAATTAACAATTGCTGTTACACTTCTGCTTTTAATAAACCTTTCACTAAACTTTTCCATTGCGGGTAAGAAAGCCCGATTTTGGCGGCTGTACCGACTAGTGCATTGCGAAAATTATCTAATCCATTTCCGGTTTCCATATTTGGCGATTCATTGCGGGCGTGTTCCTCTGCATACACCACATTTTTAACACGTTTTATCTGGAAGGTTGATGTTGCCTTTGATGTTAGAAAATGAGCAGTCTTCCCTTCCGGATCAAGCGGATGCGACGATGGGCGTACCCGAAGCGTAAAGACATCTTCATCAAAATCAACCTCTGAAAATACTGCTTCTACATGAACCCAATCATAGCCCTTCCCAATGCTGGTTCCTGGCCCTGGAATATCTATGCGAATATAGTCTCCTTCCGCTACCGTCCTATCACAACTTCGTCCGCTGGAATCAAAAAGCTTAAATGATGATAAAGGGATATTTGACATCTCGCCCCAACGGTTAACGTCTGCGAGTCTGCTTTTTCCGATTTGATACAATTCTATTGCCTGGATGTAGCTTTCACATGCTACACGCTCAATAGCATCAGTTTCGCCACCACTTTGGTGTACCGGAATATGATCTCTTCCAATAATTTCTCTTTCCATTTCAGTGCGCTTTATTTTCATTAAAAACAGGTTGTTTCCAAAAATTGTTCAGGAGATTTGTACCCTTTTAACCATTGACAAATACGCGGTTCTTAAGTGTTGAATACGGATAAAATGGTCTATTCCGTCGTTAGTATTTCTTTACACTATCACCAGGATCCATTCTTTTAGCGGGCTGAATGGAATCTTTAGTTTTTGTGGTATCTTCCATATCCTTATAATGATTGCCTTTTTCAGGATTATAATTGGAACATCCGACCAAAATGATGATGCCAGCTACAAGGCTTAGGATAAATTCAATATTTTTCATAGCATTTAAGGTTAGGTTTTATTTATACAAGCCTTATTACCAACACTTTGTTTCAACATTCCGAAATGAAAAATTCAAAACATTTACCTATGCAACGATAAAGCCACAATAAACACTATCCCAGTCGCTTTTTCCATTCCAGCTTTCTCTGCTGGTAATCTTCAAAATCTTCTGCCCGCTTCCAGAAACCATAAAAAATTGCCGCTGCCGCTGCTTTTTCGTCGGTTCCCGTGCCGCGATCCAGCGGGGCATAATCTTTATCTTTGTCGTATTTTTTTCCACCCTTATAATTTGCATAGCGCCGGGCCCGGGTGTAACCCATTTGTAAATACTTCCTGGCAAGGTCAGCGCCTACAAAATCATTCTTTGATAAATACGCTTTAAATAATTCAAAAATCTTTTCTGCACTCTCCTGAGCAATTACCGGGTTTTTAAAACGCCACAAAGGGCTGATTTCTGATTTATAGGGTTCACAGATTAGCACACCCTGTTCACCCTTCCCTACCTTATATTGTTCAGGATGTTTTTTATAATCGATATCAGGTTTCCATGCATAAGTTGAAATCTGGAAATCCAGATAGGATGGTTTTTTATGATTTTTATCTTCAGTATGATTGCTCATTACAAAGCTCCCTTCACCATTTCGTTCAACGTTTTTAAATTTGCATGGGCATCACCCATAGTATTGTTAAAGTAGCTAAACACAGTTTTACCTTCATCCATCCAGTCTTTAATATAGCTGGCATATTCAGCCAGTAACGCTTCAGTGTAACTGCCTTTGTAATTGCCACCGGGACCATGGAAACGTAGGTAAACAAAGGGAGCTTCATCCATCTGCATCGGACTTGCGGCATTTCTCTTATCGTGAACCACTGATGCCATTTTAAATTCGGCAAGCAATTCGGAAATCTCCTCTACATAAAGAGAGGCATGTCGAAATTCAAGGGCTATTTTCCATTCTTCCAGCGGATCGCAGCGCCGAAGTTCGGCCATGAGTTGTTGTATCTGGGGGAAATGCGTCATATGCACACTCGGCGGAAACTGAACGAGTAAACATCCCTTTCTGTCTGCGGCCTCGTTAATCACCTCGAAAAACCTGGCAATTTCCTTTGGGTCAAACGCTAATCCGGGATGGTGTGTAATCCCTTTAAAAAGTTTAAAAGTAAATTTAAAATTTTCCGGCACTTCTGCTCTCCATTTTTTAACAGTTGAGGGTTGAGGAATTTTATAAAAGGAACTGTTGATTTCGATACTGTTTACAAGCGAACCATAATAGCACAGCCTCGATCGGTTTTGGTATTCTTCAGGATAAAATGCTTTATTCGGAACCGGCAACAGCAAGCCACTGGTGCCCGTGTAGTAATTATCCATAAGGTTACTGTTTTGGAAGTTCAATATAAAATGTTGTACCTATGCCCTGTTCACTCACCAACCAGATTCTTCCATGATGCAGATCTACAATATCTTTTATAATACTCATGCCTAATCCGCCAGATTCTTCGCCATTAAGTCCTTGTCTAAGCACTGATTTTTCATTTTGAAAAAGTTTCTCTTTAATTTTTTCCGGAATCCCAATGCCGTTATCACTCACCGAAACCACTACAGTTTCTCCCCGGTCTTCGGCATTTACCTCGATATTGCCGCCAAACGATGTAAATTTTATGGCGTTTGAGATTAAGTTATTGACCACCTGCATAAACTTCATGCTATCAAGAAACATAAAGATCTTCTCCTGACCTGATGAAAAAGTAAAGTTCCTGATTTCTCGTAGATGAGAACGTTTATAAAAACGAACAACATCTTTGAGTTCCCAAATCAAATCTACCCGTTCCCGCTTAATTGCTACAACTGATGATTTCAAAAACTCATGGTTAACCATACTTCTGATGAGTTTCAAATTGCGCTCGCAGACATCGGCAATAAATTGCAAGGAGTCTTTAAACTCTTCTTCGGCAACTCTACCAATTTTATTTTCCATTGATGATACCGCCATTTTGATCATGCCTAATGGTTCCTTGAGGTCGTGAGAGAGCACTTCAAGCGTAACATTCTTACGCCCGTTGATTTGTTCTATATGTGTTTTGTTTTCTTGTGCAGTGGTAAAATCATCCAGAACTCCATAAATCTCATTATGCTCCTGATCAAAGTAAGCGCTGCATTTCAGATATTTTACAGTTTCATCAACCGATAAAATCCGGAAAACATATTTTTTTGTTCCACCATCTGCTAGCAATTCTTCGTAACAACTTTGTAAATGGTCTTTATCCTCATCATGAACTGCAGACCATAATTGTTTGATATCAATGGAATTTTCCAAACAATTAAATAAGATGGTAAATGCGTCATTTACATACGTGAAAGAAGACCGTTGAATGTCAAAAATAAAATAACCATCCAAAGCGGACGATCCCATCTTAAAAAAAATATCATTGCGAATCTCAGCCATTAATTTGATTGTTTATTGTTAAAAACCTAAAATAAAGGGCATTGTTTTAGCCTTAAAAGAATGCTTGCTAATCGATAATTCCATTAGCATAAGCAAAACGCATCAATACTGCAGTGTTTCTGGCTCCTGTTTTATCAATCAAACTTTGCCTGTGCCCTTCAACAGTACGTTTGCTGATAAATAACTTATCAGCCATTTCTACATTGGTTAAGCCTTGCCCAATCAGTTGTAAAATCTCTATCTCTCGTGAAGAAAAATCGCTGCTACGCATTTTAAAGTTTGGAACAAGTTCTTTTTCAATGACGTGATCAATAATGGGTATGACCAGGCTGGAACAGATATAGCGTTCTCCAACCATTAACCTGCTAATGGCAAAAAAAAGTTCGTCGGCATCAACTGATTTGGTTAGAAACCCACGGGCGCCTGCCTTTATGGTTTGATAAAGATTGGCGTCACTTTCCATCATCGACATAATCAAAACAGGGATTTGAGGATATGATTGTTTCAGTTCGGTTAACATGGTGATGCCATCCATGACAGGCATACCGATGTCAGAAACAATTAAATCAGGAATCAACCCTTTATTCAAAGCATCAATCACCTCTTGCCCATTGCTGGCCTCATGTAATACCTGGTATTGTTGTGTAGATTCTAATAGCATCTTAACGCCGTTTCTAATCACTTTGTGATCTTCGGCCAATATGATCTGTTTCATTTATTTTGTTTTTGGCCATTTCTTCACTAACATGAGATCTGGTATGATCAAGCACTGTGTCAACATAAGTTATTCCATATAGTTTTAACAGAATTTACCTCCCGAATTCACCAAATAAAATGGCAATAAAAAACCGGATGCGATCAGGCATCCGGCGGTTATTTGTTTGTGTGTTGTTTATTATTTTGAATAATCACTCCATTGCGCAATGCCATCTGGCTCAGCCGCAATTACCTCTGCACTTTTTTCTTCACTCATCTGTTTATTCAATTCTTCTGTTTCTTCCAGCTCCAAGGCCTTATCATCATCCATGTTGGTTAAGCCTTCCGTTTCCTGAACAAAAGCAGCAGGATCTGAAACAAACTCCCATTCTTTATTCATGCCAGGCATTTCGCCTTCATTCCATGGTCCGGTGAATGATTTCTCTGGATAAAGATTGAAATATTGTTGTGTAAATCTTGGATCTGCCTGCAATACACCTGGCGGAAAATTCGGTTGAATGGTATCCAGCGCTGCTTCAAACATTTTATAATGCGCCACTTCGCGGGTCATTAAAAACGAAAGTGTTTCTTTCACGTAAGGATCATCAGTAAATTTCATCAAGTGTTCATAAACTAATTTCGCCCTTGATTCTGAAGCCAGATTACTTCTTAAATCGACAGTTAAATCGCCATTGGAATGAATATATGAAGCACACCACGGAATACCCTGGCTATTGGCTAACCTTGGACCACCACTGCTTAGCATCACAAAATGTGGATTTGCAGATAGCGCAGCGTGAATAATATTCTCTTTGGCGGCCTTCCCATCAAGAACCTGCATAATTTCTGATGAATCAGCAGCATCTTTTAGTGAACCATTTACACCTTTGAGCAGCATTTGAATCGTTGCACCTACAATCTCCAAGTGACTAAATTCTTCGGTAGCAATATCCATCAGCATATCATACTTATCTGGATGGGGTTGCTTTGCACCAAATGCCTGTGTAAAATATTGCATCGCTGCTGCAAGTTCGCCGTTCTCACCGCCGAACTGTTCTAAAAGAATATTTGCGAAAACAGGGTCAGGCCTGGAAACCCTTGCATTGAACTGCAGGTCTTTTGAATGATGGAACATAAGCTTTGTGTTTTGTTTTGTTAATGAAAACTGTTGATCAATCTTCTCACTATACACCATAAAAAAAGAGGAATGGTTTGCGGTATTGTTAAAACACGTATTAAAATTAAAATGAGTATTTAGCAAGGTTGAGTACCTGCTATTACAGCAACAAAACAACAACAAATCGGGTACTTTATTTATGCTGTTCAATCAAACTAAGCAGTGGTTTCGTATGTCGTAATTGGTATGATAATCAAAAATTCACTAAACAGATTGCAAAGTCTGGTTGCCAGTAAACAGACAAGGGCCGACTACATCAAATTAACTACACCCTTAGGAAATCTGTTCGCTGCAAGTGGTATCATATTATCAATATTAAGTATCATATTTTTTTATAAAGGTTGTATTGAGCATTCGAAATTTAATTATGCATTCCTGGTTTATGGAATTTGCCTGGGTTTATTGGCAAGCATCGCGATACTTTTTTCAGTAAAAATTAACGATCGATTAATTAAAGATATTGGTCGACAAACTATGAAGTGATAGATCGCCTAAACAATAAGTTTTCAGTTACAAATTAAATCTTTAAAATGAAGGTTTTTGGCAGCGAGTTGATTAGCCTCTACAATGGTGATATTGTAATGATCATCTTAGCAGTTGATGAATTGGATTGCGAGCGACTTTATCATTATTTAACCATCGATGCATATGAGTTTAAAAAGCATATTGCCGAGCATCTCCCTGAAGTTACTTATCTATCTGTAGGGTTTAAAAACCCGAATGGAAAACTAGAATGGAATAACAACTATATAGAGCTACCCAAATGGTACGATCTTAATTGATCAAATGATAAATGTAATACAGTTACGAAAAACATACCCATTAATCATAACGCTGGGCTTTGCTTTAACGACTTGCAATGGTAAATGGGTAAATCAGAAGAATGCTGACGGTATGAACCGCTATACAGATTCAACGATTTTGGATACGAATACAATGGATAGTACCCAACCTAACTTCCTCGCAGATTCGACCACAATGCACTTGCGAATGCCGCACACTAAATAAAATAATTTTAATGGAAGATATGTTTGCATTATTCCTTTATTGCAAACATTTTTGATTTTTAACCCGTTTCTATTTAAAATTTGAATGGGAACAATTGTTTTTTTTGGCGATAGCCTGACTGCTGGTTACGGTCTCAAGGATCCACTCAAAGAGTCATTACCTGCCAGAATCGGTCAGATTTTAATGAGTGAGGGCATGGATCATCATGTTATTAATGCGGGTATTAGTGGTGATACTTCTGTTTCAGGGTTGAACCGTTTACCCGACATTTTAAAAATCGATACAGATATTTTTGTACTGGAACTTGGCGCCAATGATCTGTTGCGTGGGCATCCGGCAGCGCTGGTAAGCCATAACTTACAAAAAATAATTTCAGCAGTAAAAGCAACTCATCCTTCAGCAGATATCCTTATTTTAGGAATGAAACTTCCCTTTTGGATACCTGATGAACGGGCACCGGGTTATCGCCGCATTTATCAGGATTTAGCAGTACAAAATCATTGTGAACTTGTACCCTATTTGCTAGATGGAATTGAGGGGAGAAAACATCTGAATATGTATGATGGTATTCATCCGCTGGCAGAAGGTTATAAGATTATGGCAGATACGGTTTGGCCAACGTTAAAAAAAATGATCAAAGATAGAACGTAAATTAAAAAGAGTTGGAAACTACTCCACCTCTCCTTCTCCAAGTCCTTCTAAAAACCATCCAGATTTGTAATCAAATTTTGCTGATTTCGAACCCGATTCATTTCTGACTTCACTGGTAAAATCGTGTGCAATAATTTGCTCTGCTTCTAAGAGTTGTTTGGCCATGATGCTGTATTCCTCAGGATCCAAACCTTCTTTAATAATATAACTTGGCGCACCTGTTTCCGACCAAATGGTATCGATAAGTGCCTCGTCAAATTTCTGCCTAACCAGACTTAAATCGGGATTTTCTGCTTTCATAGGATGTTTATTATTGGATTACAATTTTAGTTAAGGATGTCCGCTTCCACCAGCAGCACTATAAATTTGTCCGGTAGCGTAGCTTGCATCGCTTGCAGCTAACTGCACATAAATAGATGCTAATTCAGCAGGCTGGCCGGGTCTGCCCAAAGGTGTCTGCGCTCCGAATTCTACAATGGCGTCTTGCGGTTGTCCGCCACTTGTTTGCAGGGGTGTCCAAACCGGACCTGGTGCTACGCCGTTAACGCGAATACCTTTCGGACCTAGTTGTTTGGCAAGCGATTTAACGAAAGCCACGTTTGCCGCCTTGGTTTGTGCATAATCAAATAAATTTTCAGATGGATCGTAAGCCTGAACAGATGAGGTTGCAATGATTACAGCGCCTTCAGGTAAATGTGGCAAAGCAGCTTTGGTAATCCAGAACGGTGCGTAAATATTAGTTTTAATGGTTTCATCAAATCCCTCTTCTGTTAAATCGAGCAACGATTCTACAGCTTGCTGATGCCCCGCGTTGTTCACTAAAATATCGATTCCTTCCAGTTTTTCAACCGTTTGTTCAACCAATTGCTTACAGAAAGATGGATCGGTAATATCACCGGGAATACCATAACCTTGCCTTCCGGCTGATTTTATTAAAGCGATTACTTCATCAGCATCAGATTGTTCCTCAGGCAAATAATTAATCACCACGTCTGCCCCTTCTCTGGCATAAGCAATAGCCGCTGCCCTTCCAATTCCCGAGTCGCCTCCGGTAATCAACGCTTTCCGCCCCAGTAACCTTCCTGATCCCTGGTAGCTATTTTCTCCATGATCGGGTACAGGCAACATTTTCGAGGAAAGCCCCGGAACTTCCTGTGGCTGCTTTTCAAAAGGTGGTTTCGGATATTTATTTAAAGGGTTTTCAATGGTTTTTCGATTCTGTTCCAGCATGATATTTATCTTTTTAATATTATTTGTTTATTGGAGATTCAGTCACAAAATATCTTTTGCGAATCATAAACCTCCGTTTAAGCAACAGCAATAAATCAAAATTTGTTCAGAATAAATCGACAAGGCGAAGAAAACAGCCATACGAACATCCTTCCAGTCTACCTATCAATTTTAAAAAAACCAAGTGCGCTCTGAAATGTTATGGTATAAAACTTAAAATACAAACGATGACAGACGAGAAAAAACAGCAGGCAATCAAATTATTAAAACAAGGACTTGAAACCGTTGAAGAACGCGAATACACAGAGATTGCGGAAGTTCCTACAGAAGATGAAAATCGGTTTGAAGTGAAATATAGCTTTGTACACGACGGCATTGAGGGGATATTCACTGTTATTGGCGAACGTGCAAATGCTGACGACGAAGATGAGCTAAAAATTAATCTGCTCAGTGAATTTGCAGATGATTCGTTGCATTACGATTCGGCTACTGCAAAAGAGCAGGTAGACAATGATTTGATTAATGTAGAAGAGTATTTACATCGCCATATCAACGAAGGTTAAATAGAAAACTAGCATAACAACGGAAGGCAAATCAAACACCTTCTGTTGTTATCTTCGTTAATATTTTATAGCTCACTTAAAATAGTCAAAAGCTTTTCTAAAGCTAAATCACGCTGTTCAAACTCCTGAAATAAAAAAGGAAATGATCCTTTCATGGTATCGATATGGATTTCAGGAAAATCCTTACTCAGTATGCGGTCCTCATGATCATATTGCACAAGATCTTTGGGTCTGACCATAATAATACTATCAATTTTGATAAAAGTGTTTTGTACGCGGACGAATTTTCCATGTTGTGAAATGGGCATGTTGATTTGGTTTAGTTTAGTTGCTACAAATTTGAGCATCGGCCAGCCCAGAATCAAGCGCTAAACTATGATATCATAGAATGAACAGCGATGGATGATGATTTCTATTGATATTTATCAAATCGAGGTGATTCTCACTCCATTTTGTGATTTAAAAAACTTGAAAAGCAAATTCACTTTTCGGTGGATCATATCAATAAAACCGGATATCTTAAAAATTTGTGGTCAATGATATTCGAAATACATTGTTGAAGGTGTTTTGTTCCTCACCTTGGTCGGCCATTAAACCGTAATCGAAACTAGTTTCTATTTTTTCGCTAAATCGATAACCAATTGAAACATACGGCCTGTTTTGATCGAAAAGATGGCCGTTTGCGTATTGGCGGTTTAACACATTTAAAAAAAGTTCATTTTGTAAGCCTGCAAAAAGGCCGGTAGTAAAATCTTCGTTGGCATAAATTGGAAACTGGACAGCTGCGAAACCCCTTGCCCGCATGGCAAGATGGGTACCTGAATCTTGCAGAAATCGCTGTTCAAAACGCCCACGCAATTGAACCTCAATACGTTTGATCTTAAACTCATATTGGTATTGTTGATAGATCCGATGTTCATATTCATATTCTTCACCATCGGGCCAATCTCCTTTGTAAGCATAACCCAAAGCAATGCTATGCTGATCATTAATGTTATAAGCTAAAGCTGTACGTAATAAAAGCGTATTTATTTGATTCAGGTTTTGCTCCGACCGGCTTTGAACATCTGCCAGTATATTGAAACGATCGTTAATTTTTTGCGTATGCGTTACAAAAAGCCAGAACTGTTTCGGCCCGCTTTGAGCAAAAGAAAAGGATTGAAAAGCTCCAGCAACAAATAGTAACAGAACTGTTTTTTTGATCTTCATGTGTTTAGCCAACATCAAAAAACTATTAAAAGTTTTGCTCACTAAAGCTGCAGTATTTTTAGCTTACCAGATGCTACACTTGCTATAGCTTTGAAGTCGCGAATTTTTGCTACTGGGTTAAACAGGTATATAACGCAACCCATGGTCCGATTTGAGTAGCATCATACCCAATCTATATTTAAGCAAAACTTATCGCATTTTTTTCGTGTTGACTTGAAAAATCCCTACCATGAAGAAAAATTATTTAAAAATCAGTGCTGCATTAATCGTGCTAAGCACATCGCTTGCCCAGGCGCAGCGAGGACTCCCGCCAAAGGATGTCACTAAATCTTTATCTGTAACTAAATATGCACAGGTATTAGAATTTAAGCCTGAAATGTTAAAACTTTTGAAAACGCCGCCGGGTTGGCAGGTAAGCCTTGCCGCATCTGGTTTGGGTAAACCTCGAATGCTCTACACCAGCCCAGCAGGAAAGGTTTATGTAACGCGAAGAGATGGTGGCGATGTATTGTTGCTTGATGACTCGAATAAAGATAATAAATTCGAAAATCTGATTACCGTTGTCTCTAATTTTAAAGGAGTTCATGGCATTACCATGAAAGATAACTGGATGTACCTTTGCAACAGCAATGAGCTCCGCCGCTATCCCGTTAAACCAGATGGCACCTTAAATGTTTATGGCGCAGAAACATTGATCAAAGATCTTCCCGACGGTGGTCAGCACCCTAACCGAACGATGGATTTTGGTCCTGATGGAATGCTTTACATTAGCGTAGGCTCGCTTTGCAACGATTGTAAAGAAAGCGATAAGGAAACTGCAACCATGCTACAGGTTGATCCAAAAACGTGGGGAAGAAAAATTTTTGCGAGTGGTTTAAGAAATACTATCGGCTTTGATTGGCATCCACAAACGAAAGAACTTTGGGGTATAGATAATGGCGGAGATACCAAGGGCAGCGATTGGCCACCGGAGGAAGTGAACCGCATTATTATGGGGGCAGATTATGGTTTTCCTTACGCATACGGTAAACAGGAGGTAGATAAAAGCCGTGAAGATCCTGCCGGAAATACCAAAGAAGCAGTTGTAAAAAATACGCAACCCTCAATACTGGAATTAACTGCCCACATGGCTCCTATTGGCTTTACATTTTTTCGCGGAGCAGCTAATATTCCTGCAGAGTGGTCGGGTGATGGGTTGGTTGCATGGCATGGCTCATGGAACGCCGATAAACCTGTTGGATTTAAAGTACAGCGCATTCATTTTGAAAATGGTGTAGCCGTAAAAGTTGAAGATTTCTTAACAGGCTTTTTGCAGGGAGAATCCCGCTTTGGCAGACCTGCAGGAATCACGGTAACGAAAGAAGGAACAATTTACATTTCGGACGATGCCGCCGGAAATATTTACGCCATCAGAAAAACAAATTAATTATGAGAGCATTAACCTATATCTGCTTAGCAGTAGTTTGCGTGGCTACAGTAGCAGCGATTAAACCTGAACCAACGCCAAGAATTGAATTTGATGCATTGGAAAGCTATCCTGAGGGCATTGCATTCGATCAAACCAAGAATGTTTACTATGTATCTTCCGCCCGTTTGGGCAATATTGGCCAGGTAAGTCCTCAAGGGATGTACAGCGTATTACATGCTGACACAACATTGAAATCTACTTATGGCTTGAAAATCCATCCTGATGGCAAAAAACTTTATGCCTGTGTAAGTGATGCAAATTATAGCAAATTCACCAATCCTGCTACGAGAATGAAAATGGCCAGATTAATTGCCATTGACATTCAATCTGGCAAAAAAGTTTCAGATGTTGATTTGTCGGCACTATTACCTGGAAAACATTTCGCGAACGATCTGGCTTTCGATAACCAGAAAAATGCTTACGTTACAGATAGTTTTGCCGGTGCCATTTACAAAGTAACGCCAGATGGAAAGGCATCAGTATTTGCTAAAGATGATTTATTTAAAACTGAAGGTGTAGGATTAAATGGCATCGTTTTTCATCCAGATGGTTATTTAATCGTTGATAACAGCTCAAAAGGGCAACTCTTCAAAGTAATGCTTAACAATCCTAAATCCGTTCAAAAAATTATGATCGATCAATATTTTTTAGGTGCGGACGGTTTATTGTTGAAAGACAAAAACAATCTTACTATGGTTGTTAATGGCGGAAATGATAAAATTTATCAACTTATGAGCAACGATAACTGGCAAACTGCCGTGGTTAGCGCAGCTACTGCATCAACAGATCGTTTTACCTATCCTTCTACAGCAACTTCAAACGGCGCAGATATTTGGATTATGAATGCGCAATTCAATCAGCTATTAGATAGCAATTCGGTGCCAGTAAAGAAATTTGCCATTCAGAAAGCAATCTTCAAACCAATGAAACCGTAATTTCATAAATTTTGATCAGGTCGAAAGTCGCCCTACAGCTTTTAACATAGATATAGTATTGGCATATTTACGATGCATCAACTATTGTGATGAAATGATCCATTAGAAAGACGTGATTGCGGAGCATCAGTTGATTTGGTAAATACGCGTTTACAATAGGTTTATACGTATTTTTTGATGAATCATTGACAAATATCAACAATGTATTGACAAAAGTGCTCCTATTTCATATCATTGTACCCGACAATTAAGTCGAGCAACCAATGGATGACGGTTTGCTCCCTTTCGGATGAAAGATAAGATCCCTCCCGACTTCTGTCGTGAGGGATTTTTGCATTAATCAGGATACAAAAACAATTGCATCTCATATCAAAGGTTAGCCCAAACATTTTACTTCGATCCGGGTTTGATTTAAGATCCCTTTTTAAAGTAGATTTTGCTGAAGCGCTTATTCATGAAACAATTATTCTTATCAATCCTCTGTGTGCTGATTTTTATTAATCAAAAAGTACATGCCCAATTCAATTTCGAACAATTAATTCAGGCAGGTCCGGCCGACGTTGAAAAACTTGTTGAAGCTTATTCTCAGCCACTTCTTTATGGGTTTGGTTTAGGCATGAACAGTGGGTGGACCAATACTGCACAAACATTAGGTCCGTTACATTTCGATCTTAGAATTATGGCAACTGGCTCACTGGTACCTAAATCTAAACAAACTTTTGATGTTACCACCATCGGCCTTTCCAGTAATCTCCGCCCTGCAGATCCAAGTAAAATTAAGTCGCCAACGTTTACCGGCGACCGCTACAATAATGGTCCTTATATGGATTTGTTTGATGGAAATGGCAATAAACTTATCTCATTTGAACTTCCGAGTGCAGTAATCGAAGATCTTGTACCTACACCTCAGGTTCAACTTACTGTAGGTTTTCTGGCCAATACAGAACTGATGTTAAGGGCAGCACCAAAAATTAAACTTGGAGAACGATTTGGATCAGTTTCCTTATTCGGCCTTGGAATTAAGCATAATATCGTGAGGGATTTTATTCCTAAAGATGTGAAGAAAACCCCGTTTGATCTCTCTATACTTGCCGGATTCAATGTTCTTAATTATGGCAGAACACTTAATCTGCAACCATTGCCCGGCATGATTCCGGAAAATAGCCAGCAAGCAACAGACTTCACTGGTCAGGAGATTTACGGAAGATTTGACAACTACCTTCTGCAAACTACTCTTTCCAAAGAAATCGGTTTCTTTAGTCCATTTGTTTCACTAGGCTATAGCATATCATCTGCAACGCTGGGTTTAAGAGGAAATTTTCCCATTCCGAACAGCATACGTGATAACCAGGTTGCGTACATTACCTACACTGACCCATTTGAACTGAAAAGAACCTACCTTAAAACGCTACGTGGAGATGTAGGCTTTCAAATAAAACTTCCTGTTGTCCGTCTATATGGCTCATATGGCTTTTCGGGTGGTTATGGCATGCTAAGTGCCGGAATTGGACTTGGGTTTTAGTTTTTCTCGATCTCTTTTAAGCTATCCATTTTTTTGTAGGCAAGAAAGCCTTTAATATCTTCGAAATGTTCGCGAACACGCTTGTTACCAAATTCAAATACTTTCTCTACCAGCCCATCCAAGAAATCCCTATCGTGTGAAACCAGGATAAGTGTACCATCAAAATCTTTCAAAGCATCTTTAATGATATCTTTAGTTTTCATATCGAGGTGATTGGTTGGCTCATCCAGTATCAAAACGTTTACCGGCTCCAACAATAATTTAATCATCGCCAATCGGGTTTTTTCGCCTCCTGAAAGTACTTTCACTTTTTTAGTCGTATCATCTCCACTAAACATAAAAGCACCTAAAAGATCTTTAATTTTGACAGTTCCTTCACCCAGCGGGATCTGATCAATGGTATCGAACACGGTAAGATTTTCATCTAACAAAGCGGCCTGATTTTGAGCAAAATAGCCTATTTTAGCATTGTGACCAACTTTTAAACTTCCTTCAAAATCGATTTCGCCCATAATCGCTTTAATCATGGTCGACTTACCTTCACCATTCTTACCAACGAAGGCTACTTTTTCTCCACGTTCGATTACCAGATTCGCTTTTTGGAAAACCACATGATCGCCATAAGTTTTAGTAAGCTCTTCTACCATTACCGGATATTGCCCTGAGCGAGGAGACGGTGGAAACTTTAATCTTAACGCTGATGTATCTACTTCGTCAATTTCTATCACCTCCAGCTTTTCGAGCATTTTCACACGCGATTGTACCTGAAGCGTTTTGGAATAGGTTCCTCTAAAGCGATCAATAAATTCCTGGTTATCGGCAATAAATCTTTGTTGTTCTTCGTAAGCTTTCAGCTGATGTATTCGTCTATCTGCCCGTAATTGTAAATAGTGACTGTACTTGGCTTTGTAATCGTATATCCTACCCATCGTTACCTCAATTGTACGATTCGTAATATTATCTACGAACGCCCTATCGTGAGAAATTACCATTACAGCCTTAGCAGAATTAATCAGAAAATCCTCCAGCCATTGAATACTTTCAATATCCATGTGGTTGGTGGGCTCATCCAGCAGAATCAAATCAGGTTTTTGAAGCAGAATTTTAGCAAGTTCAATACGCATACGCCATCCGCCTGAAAATTCAGAGGTTTGGCGGGTAAAATCCTTCCTTTCAAAACCCAAGCCTTTGAGCACTTTTTCCACCTCCGCATCATAATTTACTTCTTCAATCGAATAAAACTTTTCACTCAGTTCTGAAACCCTTTCGATTAGTTTCATGTAATCGTCACTATCATAATCAGTCCGAACAGTAAGCTGTTCATTCAGTTCATCAAGTTCCTTTTGCATTTGGTTTACTTCCTGAAAAGCTTTCATGGTTTCTTCAAATACCGTAAGCTTATCTTCAGTAAGCAAATGCTGGGGTAAATATGCAATAACCGCATCTTTTGGTCCGGTAACACTACCTGAAGTAGGTTTTGCAACATCAGCAATAATTTTCAAAATGGTCGACTTTCCCGCTCCATTTTTGCCCATCAAGGCAATTTTATCGTTTTCGTTTATGGAAAAAGTTACGTCGCTGAAGAGCGTGGTTCCGCCAAAAGAAACGGAGATGTTGTTTACATTAATCACAGTAGAAATATTGAAATTTCTGCAAAGATAAAAGAAAGACCTTAATTTATAACCACCAACGGCAGTTATATATTAAGGTCTTCATGTCGTTTTTAGTAGGTGTCATTCAACCTACATTTGAACAGAAATAATAAATAATGTTATTTCGCTTTATCTATCCGGGTTTCACTCGGCCCGCCATAATAAACAGAGCGATCGTTAAAAGTTGTTTTACCCCTGTCAACCTGTAAATCCATGGTAAACGATACTTCCATTTTATCGGTATATTTTAATGGTTTACCTTCATTATCGTAAAAAACAACCTGGTCCATGGTAAAGGTTTCTGGTGCATCAAACTCGTTTTTACCTGTTCCATTGGCTATAGGCATTAAAGCAAGCATTTTGCCTTTTCCTCCTGGCGCTTCGTAGAAACCAATTTGTGGCAACTGGCTATCATTGCTTACGCCACCTCTCACGGTAATATCGCCATCGATAAACGGATATCCCACGATAGCGAACCGTTTACCATTATTTTCTTTTACCTGGTTTAATGCCTGATACTGTTCAAAATTTACCACTTGTCCTTTCTCTTTGTTTTGACTACATGAAACAAGTATTGCAGATGCAATAGCGACAAGAAACATTCTTTTCATATTTGTATTATCTAAGTTAATTAATTAGTCTGTTTTAAATTAGTTGAGCAAACCTGATACTTTGAGGTTTGGATAACGTTCACCCAGTTTTTTAAGAAAATCGTTTGCAATAACAATCTCTTCTATGTTTTTTTGAACGTTTAGCGAAAATGCACTGGCATTGGTATTGGCATAGGTAAATAACAAAGCTGAAAACATGATCAATTCAATGGGGCTAGCATCAGTGGCCAAGGAGATTCTGTAAGCTTTAACATCATCGCCTTTCTGTTTGGCAAAAGCTTTAATCACACCTTCCAAAGGAACTTCACTTATGGATGATGCTCGTAAACGAGCCGCATCAAAAACCAGGTGATTGGAGATTTCTCCCTCCGTATCAGTATCTAACAAATGTAAATCGGCACCGCTAAGAATAAAATACTTTGGCGTTTGAACGGTATGAAATCTAACGGTTCCTAGAGTGGCCATTCCTTTTAAACTATCTTTAATACCATCTTTGATCGAGTCTTTGGTAGAATAATTCATATTGGCATAATTAAATGCATCAATAGGCTTGCCTTCCATTTGCTTAGGTAAAAAGGAAAGTTCAGAATTTAAAAATTTGTTTTTGTAGGTAAGGACATTTCGCATTTCTGCATTGAAATCGGTGTTTTGAAACATTTCTTTCTGCTTCTTTTTCTTCAATTGCATAAAGTAGAAAATGCCTCCATAAATTACGATCATGAAAACAATAATAAAAATAACTGAGCTACTCATTTTTTAAGGGTTTTAGTGGATAAATAAGAATTTAGACTGTTGTTGGTGTAACTTTTGGTTTTTGATAAGGAAGATTTCCCCAAATTAAAAAAGCCACAAATAATATCACGATTAGTTTTGCGCCATACCTCGTATAAAAGGGTAAGCCAATTAAGTCTTTTTGATTTAATTTTTGAGTGAGCAGAAGCTGTTTTAATTCGCTTTCTGGCAAATCGAAATAGCGCTCTGTTTTTTCATCATAACCAACCAGTTTTGGTTCTTGTGTGATGTACAATGGCAGAATATAAGCGATGTTGAATTCTTTATGCAGGGTTGCTAAGTTGAGGTAGTTGCCATTATCAAGCTTGAACTCATCAGTATCTGGTAAATCATGAACGGTGTTTAAAACCACTCTTTCTCCAATCGGTATTCTCGCTTTCGCGAATATTAAATTTGAAGTACTAACTATTATTGTGAAAGCTAAAACAAATTGCTTCAAGCAGATCATCCTTAAAATTTTTATCGTTTAATAATTTTTGGGATACTGGGGATGAACAGATCACACACTAAACTACGCGAAGAAATTAATCTTGGCGGAGCAAACTATTATTCGTCTGATTATTTTTATAATTCGCTGGCCTGGAATTATTTTTCGCGTTGCCGCTATGCTATCCAGGCAATAGGTAAACCCATCAAATGATCAATTATTAGCATCATGGTAATGGGTAAATCCTCCCAGGTTGTGTGGAGCAACCTTAAATTATTTAACTCTTTTGTAAACGCTGGTTTGGTACCGATTTTTGTCTGTAGGCAATGGATTTCCACTTCTATCCCAAATGGCTATTTGGGTTTTAAATAGTAGTTTGTTGTTTTTTACGGATAATCGGATATAAAGATCATTTACATGTGTTTGTGGATTAATGAGCAGTTCATTGCCCTTCATTTGTGCTTTCAATTTAAAAGATGGCGCCTCTCCCGTTCCCACATCTACAACCGTTGCATAATTTTTGCCTTTTTCAAATTTGATAATCAACACTAAGTTGTGATGGCTCTGTTCATGCTCCCAGGTACCAGCGAAAGCTTTTTTTGGAAAAGGTTGATTTTGTGTCCTCCCTAAACTGGCGCACATTAAAAAAACAATTAATATAAATAGGTTTTTAGCCACAATTTATAAACTAAATGAAACTGGTACGAGCTTAGCACCCGTACCAGTAATGATTAAATTTTCTCGATCACTACGTTTGAGATTTCGTAACCAAAATCGTCACCTTCATCTTTAACTGTTACCTTGCCGGTACTGTAATCTTTTACAGTTGATGATTTTTTAACGCCTTTATTCGGGTAAACAATTTGTGCTGTTATTTTCACTTTGTCGCTGGTAGTTAACTTATTACCATCCTTATCAAAGATCACTACATCTTTTTGTTCGAATTTTCGGCTATCTTCAGGAACATCAATTAATACTGAATTTTTTCCTTCTCCATAATTTACTTTCACACCGGTAATTGTTTTATTTCCGGTTTGGATGATAAAGAAATCATTGTAAACTTCAAATTCCATAGAAATTGAATTGCCGGTTCGTGTAAGAAATGGCGCTTTAAATTTTCCTTCCAAAGTAATGGTCTGGTTGTGGTGGGTATAACCAGTTTCGATTTCCTTAGCGATTTTAACACTGCTACTGGTATAGAAAAATACGACCCCGATAAATAGCACTACTGCTACGGCTAAGATGGTTTTAATTGTTTTCATATTGATATTTATTATTGATTAAATTTTATTTGTTTCTATTAGTAGAACTTTATTCTCGACAGGAGCATGATTATCAGAAATAAAATGACCGCTAAATAGAGTGACAACTCCAAAAGCACAGATGTCCAACTGAAATACTCCTCATGAACCAGCAAGGTTTTCAATTCGTTATTTTCATCTTCTACACCATAATTTATGATGTAAGTTTTCAAAAATTTAGGCGAACCCTGATGTATTCCTCTAAAGGGCTTCGCTATAATTTTGTTTTTAGTTTTAAAGCTTGTTAAAAAATTCTTTACATCTTTTACAACAATCGTAGCTTTGGGTTTCGCATCAGTTTCATTAACATAAAGCCCGATACCTCCTTCTTCTTCTCCCTTTATTTCGGTTTCCTTAATTTTAAAACCGGTAAGTTCAAACTCCTCTTTATCATCAATGCCTGTAAGTTTTGTAATGGAAATCTGCTCATAGCTTTTGTTGTGTTTGTCAGCGTAGCGTTTTATCGTAATGCCAAAATAAATTAACACCACCAAGAGTATCATCAGTGGCTTAAAGTTTCCAGCTATACTATCCATCAAATTGGTTTTAGGCTTATCAGTCATTTATCTAATTTTAGATTGATCACTTAATTTTATCTATTCTTATATTCTTGGTAACGAAAAAATAGTACTGATCACAAGGTTTGGCTAAATTCTTAAAATCAGGATTAAACTTGCTATCCTCGTGGGTTAATGGTATATATGCCCCTGATTTTGTTTTATCATAAATTATATCGAATGTTAGTGACACCTTTTTGTTAAGTGGGATTTCGTTACCATCATTATCAAGAAAAAAGCTATTGGCTTCATCCATTTCGTTGTTATCTTTTTCGCGAATATTTACTGCGTTTTTATTTTTCTCTTTAATCGCAAACCGCAATAAAAAATTTCCCTTTTCATTTACCAGATGGCAAGCATGTTGATGATTGGTGGGTAACCAATTGATAATTTTGATATAGCCTTGCAGTGTAATGCGTTGTTCATCGTATTCGGTTTTCTGATACAAATTTTTCCAAACCGACCTTTCATCTGAAGGCAGTACTTTTCCTGGTTTTTCCCCGGTAAAAATGGGATAACCCTTAACTACAGCAATTCCTCCAAGCAGTAACCAGGCGGGGATAAAAAGTATATACAACTTCAACCTTAAAAACCAGAACAATAAATTCCATGCAGGAAGCGCAAAAATTAATGCTTTGGTGAAACCTTTATTGTTCTGAAAAGCTGGCACTAATGCCTGCAACAAAAATGACGTCAATACCGCCGGAATGAATATCATCACGAATATGAACAAACCACCTAGAAAAGGTGTATCTACAATATCGTTTATCTTTTTGTTAGTTGTTTTTATGCCGACTATCATTGCTTTTAATATTTATTCTGTCAAAAAAATCATTTGAATAAAAAGTTTCATCAGCGGTTTAAAATTTCCAGCAATACCATTCATGAGATCTTTTTTAGGTTTGTTATCCATTGTGATCTTATTGATTTTGTTGTTCATTTTTTATATCAATTTATTTTTTTTAACTGGTCTCTTATTCCCCCAAACAGCTTTTCGTTGAGGGTCGTAAACCATAAGTCCGTGTTTTAAGGCCATAGCAATAATTTTATTTGAGTTGATTTGCTGTGTAGACGAATTAAGGTGCATCAATACCCAGTTGCCAAATTCTCCTGTTCCTGTAGAAAATAAAAATGGGCAATCGTCTATCTCCTTTCCAAAGTATCCTTTTTGTCTTTTGCCAAACTCTTCTTCAAAGCCATTTAAAAATTCATCTTCATTAAAAAACTCCATAGCAGTGTGGCTATTTTCTTCAATTATGGCATCATAACATTCAAAAAGCATGGCGGTTTTCGTCCTGTCAGAGCGTTTCCAAATGGCTAAATCGTAACTCATGTTCTTTTATTCTGAATTGATATCAGGTTAAGCATATTGATTAACAAGCTTTGTTTAGCGCTTTATTTCCTAAATATCGCCACCAGATTTTTGTTGTTTTTAGTCATACTTTTGATGTTGCTTTTGGACATTTTCAAAGTGCTAGGCGTGAAATCTGCATCAAGTTTTCCAAACACAGTTTCATCATTTATTTCAGCCTGACTGAGGGCATTGTTTTTGTGGGTTGCAAACACCACGCTGTCGCCTTCTACGGCCGTTACCTTCCATAATACAAACTGATTTTCATCAAAGCCTTTTACCTGGTACACATCGCCAATTTCAGGGTTTCGGATATAGCCTCCCTTTTTATCTAAAACATTAATTGCCACTACCGAAAAGACTAGGAAGCCGATTATAATTAAGCCGGCAAAGTATTTTAATGGTGTTTTAGCATTACCTTTTTGACTTTGCAGGTAATTGCGACTTTGCGGATCAAGTTCCCGTTCGGTTAGCGTCTGTTTACAGTGTGGGCATTGGGTCATGCCTTTTTTACCAATGGGAAACATTGGTATCCAGAAAATATGGAAGTAGTTTATTGTGTAGACTACATTTAACTTACCAGTATTGCAATGGTTGCAAGTTTGTTGTGTACCAAATGCATTTAAAAGTTTTGATCGTGTTCCAAAAATAATCATGACGTTTTCTTAAGGTATTTGATTGATGTATTGCTGTTTATCTTTTATAAGCAGGTTTTTCTAACTTAACTGGATTTGGATTTTTTAGCACCCACTTGGTAGCCAACTCGCATAAAAAATGAAGTTCATCGTCGTCACCATCTCCATTTTTTCGAATATCTTTTATAATCAGATCAGCTTTTTCCAAATCAGCGGTAGCAAGAGAATTTTCTGTTTTAAGATGTAGACCAAAGGCATCCAACATCTTTTTAAAATCTGCGTTCCAGTTTCCACCACCATTCCGATGTATTTCATCTCTCACTTTTCCGGCAATACGCACCACTTCGCCCTGCACCGTTTTAGCACTACCGCTAGAGGGTATTAAAAGTTCCCACAACGCTTCATACTGTTCTTGCCAGGTAGTTCCACTTACTTTAATTGGTGATACGCCATCATGCATCAAACGCCTTTTTACAGGCGGAACATCAAAAATTTTATAGAGTTGATCGAGTGCTTGTTCGGTTTCTTGCAGGTAATCTTTATTAAAATTTTCCCGATGAAATTCAAAATCCTCTCCCTTTTTAATCACCTCATCTTTCATCTTTTGCGTAATGTTATTGTCTGCACTAAGAAGTAGGCTTGAAATTTTTGCCAGCGCCTGAAGGTCCATGTTTCTGGCATTACTGAGCGCACTTTCGAGTGGCGTCTGCTCATAATCATCTACTGCTTTAACATTCGCACCGTATTCAATCAGCTTTTTAACCGCATCTACATTAAAACCGTGTCCTGTTGCAAAGTGTAAGGGTGTTGCACCATAGGTATCAACGGCATTTACATTCGCTCCAAGCTCTAAAAAAACACTCACATCGCCACCCCTAATGCTGGCTTGTTCATGAAGTGCCGTACGTTTATAATTATCTACAGCTTCTAAATCAGCCCCCTGCGCTACCAGCCAACGCACAAAATCATTCGGAATGCGATAAAAACTGAGTGCCGTTGTTTTCCCATAACCTCCCCGGGCATCTATTTCGCAAGTATCAAATACTTTTTTAAAACTTTCGAAGTCTTTTGCGTCCAGTATTTCACGGAAATCTTTAGGAAGTGTTTTCTTTTTCTTTGCCATGGTATGATACCTGAATAAGTTTATTTTACGAATTGGCTCCGGCCATAATTAACTGCTCTACAATTTCATTGTAGCCTTTTTCTGAAGCATAATGCAAAGCAGAATGTTCATCGTTATCTTTCTCATTTACATCAGCGCCATTGTCAATCAGCAAAGCTGAAATTTCATTAAAACCGCAAATGGAAGCTACAATTAGCGGTGTTTCGCCTTCATTATTTTTAGTGTTGATATCCATTCCCTTCTCTACCAGCAGTTTCGCAATTTCTTTATTTCCCCGGCCAGTGCTGTAGTGCAAAACCGAATTGCCATCCAGTCGTTTTAATAACATATCGGCTTCAGCATTAATCAGTTGTTGGGCAATTCGTAGATTATTTTGCATACACGCCAACACCAAAGCACTGTCACCCTGATCGTTGATCGCATTGATATCGATGGTGTTGATTTTCAATAATGCACCAACCACTTCAGCTTCATTGTTCCAAACCGCCTGATGCAAAGGCGTGTTACCGGAACTATTTTTATCATCACCTTGATCAGCCAGCAACGCTACCGTATCTCGCAAACCTCTGCTCGTGGCGTAATCCAATGCGCTATGGCCCTCGTTATCCTTAATGTTTTTATCCGCTCCTTTAGATAATAAAAACTTCGTAAATTCTGTTCTTCCTTCTGCCAGCGAATAAATCAACGCGGTTTTTCCTTCTTTATCAGTTACATTAATATCCGCTCCATTATCCAATAACAAGGCCACAATTTCTTTATTTCCGCTTTGCGAAACAATATGCAAAGGTGTGGCACTTTGGTTGTTGGCCAGGTTTACATCGGCACCGCCCTCTATTAAAATTTTTACGATGTCTCTCGCCCCTTTTTGGCAAGAATAAAACAAAGGCGTGTTGCCCATTGCATCTCTCTTATCAAGGTTTATCCCACCCTTTTTTAATAAAGTTTGTACAATTGCTTTTTGGTTATTTTTACAGGCATTTAAAAATATCGTATCCATTTTATGTTGATGTTAATTTTGATTTTTTGAATTACATTTTTCCAACTAACCAGGCCACAAGCGCTTCATTATCTTTGGCTACGGCATAATCTAAGGCAGATTGTTCGGTATTATCTTTAGCGTCAATCAACAGATTTCCAAATTCTGCCATCAGTTCGCAATAGGTTTGCGCATCCGATTTTCTATCATTATTCACCGCATAAATCAAGGCTGTTTTGCCATTTTTATCGATAAGTTCTGTAGATGCGCCTTGCTCTAAAAGCGTAAGTAAGCTTTTTTCGCCACGTTCCAATCCGGTTGCGCATAAATACATCAAAGCAGAAATACCATCGCGATTGGTTTTATTTACATCAGCGCCAGCATAAGTTGCCTCATCAAGCAATACTTTCGAAATCGTATAGCTGTTGTGCATCATCAAACGGTCGGCGTATTTGGCAGATAGGGTTAAAAGCGTGTTCTCCTCATCATCTAAAAGTGAGTTGATATCGAAGCCTGCATCGAGATAGGCTTTTAATATTTTTTGGAATACTTTGTTATGGAAAAGGTCGATGTGAACAGCAATGGTAGAATTTATATCGTACAAATGCCTAAAAGGATGCCAACCTTTGCTATCTACAGTTGTTGCGTCTGCTCCATTTTTCAATAACAAATCCGTAATTTCTACTGAATGTTTTTGCATCGCAATGGCTAAAGGCGTCATTCCGTTAAACCGATCGCCCTCTTTATCGTAAATATCGTTAACATTTTCGCCAAGCTTAATCAATGCATCAATTGCCTCCAAATCTTTTTCACCACAAGCTTGATGTAAATCCATTCCACCAGCATTAAAATATAGCGATACCTTTTCTTGGTCGTTAAAATCTACACCCTTTAAAATCGCACCAATAGATTTAGATTTCTGACCAATAGCCACATCTACCGCCGTTCTTTTCTCGTTATTGCGCTGTAAAGGGTCTATACCAAATTCTCTACCTACAATTGCGAATGTGATAAATTGGTTGAACCTCGCTTTGTCTACATGGTGCCTCCATTCTAATTGTCTTCGCTCCTGAAGATGACGCTGATTGTTTTCATCGTAGTTTTCGTCTCTCTGATGGATCATTAAACGTTCTAAAGATTTTTCATAATCAGAAATCGCAGAAGAAGAATTTGATGCTAATATATGCAGTATCGTATTTCCATTACGGTCGGTAAAATCTATTTTGGCACCAGTTTCGGCATATGCTTCCAGCATTTCTGTATAACCTACTTTTGCGGCCAACATTAAAGCGGTTTCACCCTGGCTATTTTTTCTGAGCGGACTAACCTTAGCTTCCAATAATTTTTTGGTGCATTCGTAAACCCTCTTTTCAGCAATAAAATAATCATAACTACGCAGTGGCGTAGCTAAAAAGTGCAACAGCGTATCGCGGTTACCATCTTCTACCCCCGCTGTTCGCCAACCTTGCGCAATCAGGTAATCAACCATTTCTACGTTTACGAAACCACAGACCTGCCTCCAAACTTCCACTTGCTGTTCTTCGGTAATATCGGCAATTTCCGTTTTGTAAAGTTCGTTTATCTCGGCAAGGTCTCTTCCCTGGATATAAGCTTGTTCTATTTGATATAAATTCATTTGTTTTCTTAGGTGTTTGATTTAGATTTTGCGATAGCCAAAGCTTCCTGTACGTTTTTACATTTGTCCATTTCCGGCAAAGCCGATAAACGAATGATTTCCTGCCAGTTTTCGAGTTCCAAATTTAAATCGACCAGCAACCTGCGGATGCGTGTTTTGATAATACTATTGGTTAAGGCAATTGCGGTTTCGTTTAACGTAAGGCGATAAAAACGGTTGTCATATTCATCCGTTAATAAATTATCTGGTAAAAGATTTGTGTTATTTTGCAAAGCTGATGGCGTAGCGATTTTCATCTGCGCCTCTCCCAACATCGCGATAGCTTTTGAATATTCTTTGGCTGAGTAATGGCATAGCGCCATATTGTATAATAAGGCTACCGATTTATCTTTTGCGTTTTTATATAAATGAACAAAAGCCGAGTAAGCCAAAAGCCATTGATTGGTTTGGATGTACATCATACCATCAGCCTCTAACTTTGCTGGATTTAACTCGTTTTCTGAATTATTTTTATCGATAAGCATATCTGCAGATTTATTTACCAAATAATTTTTTCCAAAATCCTTTTTCCTCTTTTGGTTTTACAGGTTGGATATGGTTTACCACGTGTTCTGCGTTGTTTATTATGGTTCCTTCTGCCAAACCTTCCCGTTTTTCAATTTCTGCAAACTGAGCCATTGCCGTTTCTTGATAAAGGCGTGCTCCCTCAGGATCGCAATTAAACAAATTAGAATAGCAAGCAGAACTGTTTAAATCTAGCGGATTAGGCTCTACTACTTCTGTTGCTTCTAACAGCCCTAAACCTTTTCCATCAGCGTAAGCCAAAGCTTTTAAAAACACTGCAATGCGCCCATGCGAAAAAAGTTCGTCCAATGCTGTTTTAATAAGCGCATCATTTTTATAATCATTTAATAACTGTGTTACTTTCTCTTTAGGAATGTAGACTCCCGAACTATAGTTTTCTACAATATGGTTATGAATTTTTTGGGCAAATCTATGTTCGGGAATAATCGCTTCCCACGGCTTGAAATATTTTTGAAACACATCGCTCTCGGCAAAAGACAATGCACCTCCGCGTACGTAAAAATATTTTTCGAAGAAACCTTGAATAACCGCAATGTAATAGCCGTGTGTATGTTCGAAACTATCATCTGAACCAGTTTCTAAAGCCACATTTATAGTATCGATGTATTTTTGCTGATAAAAAGCTTCAATGCCGTGCTGGTTTGCCAATGTATTAACTAGTGCCTTCTCTTCCAATACATCGAAGTACCAAGCCTTCATTTGTTCTTCATCAATTGGATGATAGCTAATGTCCCAACCCATAATATTTAATTTCTTTTGATTTGATAAAAAGCCAAAACCTCAATTATTCAGTTTCGTAATGTAAAATAGCACCCCTAATGAATTAAAATAAGGCTGAATTGAAATTCGCTGGATATGATTGAGAATTCGTCGGTATGTATTCACTATTTGAAATTGGAATGATGAAATCTAAACCTGAAGATCGACTGACAACAATGAAGACTTAAGACAGCGTAAAAAGGCAAAACTTATCATCGTTTTTTGATGTTAGCAGAACGGAAGTACAACTAACAATTTCTTATGATGCAAACAGAACCACAAGACCATCTCTTCACCAAGCAAAATACTTGTGCCGTGAATTTGAAGGTTAACGGAGAAGATAAAAAACTGCTGATCCTGCCATGGGTAAGCCTGCTGGATGGATTGCGTGACCATTTACATTTGACCGGAACTAAAAAGGGTTGTGATCATGGACAATGTGGCGCCTGTACAGTAATCTGTGATGGTAAACGAATTCTGAGTTGCCTTACATTGGCTGTAATGAAAAACGGATCTGAAATAACTACCGTTGAGGGCGTTGCGCAAGGCGATAATTTACATCCGATACAACAAGCTTTTATAGACCACGATGCATTTCAATGTGGTTATTGTACTCCAGGCCAAATATGCAGCGCCATTGGCCTGATAAAAGAAGGCAAAGCCAATTCACGAGAAGAAGTGAAAGAGTTGATGAGTGGAAATCTTTGTCGCTGTGGTGCAAACGTAGGTATTATTAATGCCATCATGCAGGTAAAAGACGGAGGTAGCGGTGAATAATTTCGAATATAAACAAGCAACAACTTCAGTCGAGGCAATTAACCTTATTAAAAATCATGACGGATCCCGGTTTTTGGCAGGTGGCACTAACCTGATTGATCTGTGGAAATATAACATCACCAACCCTACTGAACTGATTGACATCAATCGCATCGCTGAACTGTCAGAAATTCGGGAACTGGAAAATGGAGGGCTGCGACTTGGAGCGGGATTTAAAAATGCAGACACCGCCTACCATCCTGTGGTAGAACAAAAATATCCGCTGCTTTCGAAAGCAATTCTGGCAGGCGCATCGGCGCAAATCAGAAATATGGCCAGTAATGGAGGCAATTTGTTACAGCGAACAAGATGTTACTATTTTTATGATCCTGAAGTACCCTGTAACAAACGCGTTCCGGGTTCTGGTTGTCCTGCCAAAGAGGGATATAACAGGATTCATGCAATTTTAGGCGCCAGTGAACATTGCATTGCTGTTTTTCCATCTGATATGTGCGTGGCTCTGGCTGCTTTGGATGCAGTAGTGAACGTTGTTGGTCCGGAAGGAAACCGCAGCATTAACTTTGCAGACTTTCATCGATTACCAAACGATCGGCCTGACCTGGATAACAACCTTAAACCTCACGAGCTGATTGTTTCCATTGATCTTCCGGAAAAAGGATTCGCAGCAAACTATTCTTACCTGAAACTACGCGACCGCCATTCGTATGCTTTTGCGCTGGTATCCGTTGCAATAGCACTGGAGCTTGATGGAGATACCATTAAAGAAGCCAGAATTGCACTTGGCGGAGTGGCGCATAAACCCTGGCGTTCAGCAGAAGCTGAAGACTTTTTGCGAGGCAAAATTGCAAATGCAGAGAGTTTTGCCCTTGCAGCAGATATTATTTTAAGCGGTGCAACAGGATATGGACACAATGATTTTAAAATAAAGCTTGCCAAAAGAGCAATTGTTCGTAACGGGTTGATGGCTTTAAATCCAGAATCTCAGCTTCCGGGTGCGCAGCCATCAGCATAAAACCAAAAAAATTAAAATGGATTTAAACAAAACTGTAGGACAACCCATTAGCCGTCTGGAAGGAAAGTTAAAGGTAACAGGTGTTGCAAAATATGCGGCCGAGTACGAGGTAGACGATTTGTTACATGGGTATGTGGTGAGCAGCCCAATTACAAAAGGCAAAATTTTAAATATTGATATTTCCAAAGCACTTCGTATTCCTGGTGTGAAGGATGTGCTCTCGCATGAAAACCGCACAAAATTGGCATGGTTTGATTTGCAATATACCGATATGGATGCGCCACCAGGGACCGTTTTCAAACCTTTGTATGACGAAAACATCCTTTATAACGGCCAACCGATTGCGTTGGTCGTGGCTGAGGATTTTGAAACGGCCAGGTATGCTTCTACCCAAATTATATTTGAATTTCAGCAGGAAACTTTTGAGACCAATTTAAGAAATAATCTCGATAAAGCCCGGCCGGCCAAAAAAGGCTTCGCTACAGCGTTGAAACCACCACCGCCTCCTCCTACCGGAGACTTTGAAAACGCTTTTGAGAAAGCTGCCTGTAAAGTGGAAACGGAATTTCAACACGGCACTGAACATCATAATCCAATTGAGCTTTTCGCTACAACCACCGTATATGAAGGAAAAGGAAAACTGACCATTTACGATAAAACACAAGGAACCATTAACAATCAATTGTATGTGGCCAATATTTTCGGTTTGCATTATAAAGATGTGAGAGTTCTGGCTCCTTTTGTGGGCGGCGCATTCGGTTCAGGGCTTCGCCCACAGTACCAACTGTTTCTTTGTGTAATGGCAGCACTCCACTTAAAACGAAATGTGCGGGTGGTGTTGGATCGGAAACAAATGTTTTCTTTCAGCCATCGGCCGCCAGCCATACAAAAAATGCGTTTTGGCAGTGATATCAATGGCAAAATCACGGCACTTGGCCATAGTGCCTTTGCAGAAACATCTAATTTTGAAGATTATACGGAGCCGACAGCAAATTGGAGCCATAAACTATATCCTTCACCAAATACACTTTTTGAGCATAACCTTGTTCCCTTAGATGTTTACACCCCGATGGATATGCGGGCGCCCGGAGGCAGTACAGCGCTTCATGCCATTGAATGTACCATGGATGAACTCGCCCATCAGCTCAAAATCGATCCGTTGGAACTCCGCCTGATCAATTATTCTGAGATGGATCCCTCTAGCAAAAAACCATACACCAGCAAAGCGCTTAGGGCTTGTTACCTGGAAGCTGCCGAAAAGTTTGGGTGGAGCAACCGAAACCCGGAACCACGGGCCATGAAACGGGGCAATAAATTGGTAGGCTTTGGAATGGCTACAGGAATCTGGGACGCCTTTCAGTTTCCGGCACGGGTGGAAGCCATGATTACCAAAGATGGCAGAATGGTGCTGAATAATGCCACCACCGATATTGGAACAGGAACATTAACCGTAATGACTCAAATTGCAGCCGATGAGCTTGGACTTTCTTTAGAAGAGGTTGATTTTCAATACGGAGACAGTAAAAAGCCGTTTTCAATGTTTCAGGGTGGCTCAGCCATCACTTCATCTACTGGAGTTGCCATTGTAGTTGCAGCAAAAGCCTTACGCAAAAAACTATTAAGGAAAGCGGCAGAAATGGATGCTTCACCATTTAAAAAAGCAAAAGAAGATGAGGTGATTTTTAGTGCAGGAAAAATGCACCTAAAAGATCAGCCTGAAGTTTTTATTTCGCTAAAAGAAATTATCGCCTTTAATAAAGGTAAAGCCATTAAAACGACTAACCTAGGGAAACCGCACATGCTTAAACTGAGGAAATACAGTTTGGCCACACATAGCGCTTCCTTTGTAGAAGTAGAAGTAGATCAGGATCTCGGTACAATAACGGTGACCAGAGCAGTAACGGCCGTTGCCGCAGGGAAAATTATCAACCCAAAAACTGCAAAAAGCCAAATTTCAGGATCAATGGTTTGGGGGATTAGCAAAGCCTTACATGAGGAAACCATTATGGATGATCACTTGGGTAAATACGTTAATGCCAATCTCGGAGAATATCATATTCCGGTACACGCCGATATTAACCAGCTCGATGTGATTTTTGCAGATGAAAAAGATGACCTAATTAATGAAATCGGTACGAAAGGTGTGGGTGAAATTGGCCTGGTAGGAATGCCTGCCGCTATCTCTAACGCAATTTTTAATGCTACCGGTAAAAGAATTTACAAATTACCCATCCATTTCGATGAATTGATTTAACAACTAAGCTACAGCATTAAACTACTAAGGCACAATCAATTAATCCGCTTAGTCTTCCTTAGTAGTTAATGTAAACTCCAGACTATTTTCATCACTCAGTTCATCTTCCTGATGGGTCACCACGATGACAGTAGTTTGTTGCTCGGCAAAAAGAAGTTTGAGCCCACTAATCAAACGGTGTTTCAGCTGGCTATCAAGTGCTGCAAAGGGCTCATCCATCAAAAGGAGTTTTGGTTTTGTAGATAGGGCTCTCATGATCGCTAAACGTTGTTGTTGGCCTCCAGAAAGTTGCCTGGGCAACTTATCCCGCATTTTCGTCATCTCACCAAGCTCGAGTAAACGGGAAATGTAAGATGAATCATTGCTTCCATACTGGAGATGTTTTTCGACGCTCATGTTTGGAAACAGTGCATAATCCTGAAAGACAAATCCAACACCACGATCCTGTACTTTCTTCGAATATCCTCTTTCCCCGTCATACCAAAGCTCGTTTTCAAACACCACCTTTCCTGAATCAGGAAGCACCAGACCTGCTAGAATTTTGAGAAGTGTTGTCTTCCCCACTCCCGATGGACCAAGTATTCTGGTCGTTTTATTTAACTGAAAACCAGTAGCCACTTCCAACTCAAAATGGCCATATTTGCCACCTACTTTTTTCTCAACTGCAATTTTTATCATTCGAAGGGACTTTTAACAGCATTTCTATTAATTACAAATACGCCAATAACAATGATAAAAGTGATGGCAAATAAAATCATGGCATAAACGTTTGCAGCCTGATAATCCATGGTTTCAACAGCATCATAAATGGCAATGGATGCAACTTTAGTTTCTCCCGGAATATTTCCTCCAATCATCAGCACCACACCAAATTCGCCAAGAGTATGAGCAAAGGTTAATACGGCCGCCGTGTAAATAGATGGTTTAATATTAGGAAGCAATACGGCGAAAAAGGTTTTTGTTTTCGATTTTCCCATAACGTATGATGCTTCAGCAATGGATTGGGGTAAATGTGAAAATGCGGCCTTAATCGGGCTAATCATGAATGGCAGACTATAAATGATCGAGGCCAAAATTAATCCTTTGAAAGAGAAAACCAGCTGCAGGTTAAAATGAAGCTGCAACCATTTCCCAAATGCGTTATTCGGACTGAAAGCTAAAAGCAGGTAAAACCCGAGTACGGATGGTGGCAATACCAGTGGCATGGTGATCATGGCCTCTGTGACTAATTTCAAAATACTTTGTTTCCTGGAGAGCCAGTATGCAATCGGAATTCCGAGAATGAGCAGAAAAATTGTCGTAATTAAAGCGAGTTTCATACTCAGCCAAATGGGGTCAAGATTCATGCTTAATTTTGTAGTGGTAAGTGATAGCCATTTGCATCGATTATTTTCCTAGCCGATGGAGAAGAGAGATAATTATAAAACTGTGTAGCCTTATCCAAATTGGTTTGATTGGCATATTTAAGCAAAATAGCTGCCTGCTCAATTTTACCGTAACTTTTTGGATCTACCCTCACCCACTTTACTTTTGAATGGTCAACCCGTTCGTAAAGGAATGCCTCCGTGGTAAAACCGACTTCGACAGCGCTTGTTTGAATATAGGTATTCACTTGCGAGATACTTTCTCCAAACACCAGTTTCGAAGCAATGTCATTTTCCAGTCCGAAGAATTTAAGGGATTCTTGTGCAGCTTTGCCATAAGGTGCTGTTTTTGGGTTTGCAATCGCAATTTTTTTCACTTGGCTACTTTTTAAAAGTGATTGCCAGTTCTTCACCTCCCCTTTAACCGATCCGCAAAGAATTAAACTTCCTAAAGCATACACCTTTGGCGACTTCAACCCATAGCCCTTCGCAAACAACTGATCTGGAAATTCAGTATCTGCAGAAAGAAATATTTCATATGGAGCACCATTCATTATTTGTGCGGTAAGCTTTCCTGATGCACCGATAATTACTTCGAGTTCTATACCAGTACGTTTTTTAAAATCAGCTTGCAGCTTTTTGATAACGCTTTGGGCATTTGCAGCTACTGCCACACGAAGTGGCTGCGCATAACCTTTAATCTGTAAAGCAGTCAAAAAGGTAAAAAGTATAAGAATCCTGGCAATTTTATAATATCTAGGCATTTAGTTCAGTTGAATAATTTTAGAAACAGGCTAAATTTAGCCTTTTAGCTACAAACAACAAGTATTAAAATAGGTTTAAGATTCAGTGAAAATCCTAAGATAATACCTCGCCCTTAAAACGCCTAAGAATATAAGATTACCATAATTACTTTTTATGTACCAATATTACTGAATGGGCAAACACTTGAGCATGTTATTTGTAAATTAGTTAGCGGAAAATTACGATTAGCGGAGGCCATGAATAGACCTTATTTTTCAACTACGCTAATGCAACACTAAAACTAACAAAATGATTTCTTTGAACATTAATGATCAAAATTATAATATCGACGCAGATCCAGAGATGCCTCTATTATGGGCTATCAGAGATCTGGTTGGGCTAACCGGCACTAAATTTGGCTGTGGCGTGGCACAATGTGGTGCTTGTGTAGTGCACTTAAATGGTGAAGCTGTTCGTTCCTGCGTAACAAAAGTTTCAAGGGCGCAAAACCAAAAGATTTTAACCATCGAGGGTTTATCAAAAAACAATGATCATCCTTTACAACTCGCATGGAATGAAGCAGATGTACCGCAGTGCGGTTATTGTCATTCAGGTCAGATCATGTCTGCTGCTGTTTTACTGCGTGAGAAACCTGATCCAACCGATGAAGATATAGATCAGGCCATGTCAGGCAATATTTGCCGCTGTGGAACGTATCCAAGAATCCGCAAAGCCATCCACATGGCTGCTGAAATAACCAGGAAAGGAGGCACGACGAAGTGATGATAAAATTAAAAAATCTACTCAAAGGCCATACAGGCATCATGCGGATCGCCTACATTATGGTGATCATGCTCTCACTGGTAACGATCATGGCTTTTGCTTTACATGACGATCATAAGCCTGTTGAGCCCGAAAAGAAAGTTGTCGTAGTAAAAGATAGTGTAGCATCGGTAGCAGCATTTAAAAAAGTTTACCGGGTACTAATGAGTCCCCGATGCATGAATTGCCATCCATCAGGAGATATTCCGCTTCAGGGTGATGACAGCCACTTACATACAATGAATCCGCAGCGAGGTGTAGAGGGAAAAGGTGTTTTCGCCATGAAATGTGCCAATTGCCACCAACCTACCAATACACCTGGTAAAAATACGCCTCCGGGAAATCCAAACTGGCATTTGCCACCAGCAAATATGAAAATGGTTTTTCAAGGCAGAACACCATATCAGCTAGCCAAACAGCTAGTTAATCCGAAGCAGAATGGAAATAAGGACATTAAAAAATTAATAGAACATGCTGATGACGGATTAGTGCTGGCCGGTTGGAATCCTGGTGAGGGAAGAACGCTACCGCCAATGAGCCATGCAGAATTTAAAAAGGCCTGGATCACCTGGCTTACAACAGGTGCCTATGCGCCAAAAAAATAACCTTACTTTCTTTAGAAAACAACATAATATGAGCACACCACAAGTTTCGAGAAGAAATTTTTTAAGAACCGCAGGATTAGGAAGTGCAGGCTTATTTCTGGGTTTATATTTGCCTGATGCCGCAGTGGCAATGGTAATGAGTGAAGAAGAAGCCGTGGCAGCAGATATTTACACCGAGCTTACTGCTTGGATTTTGATTAAACCATCCGGACAAATCACCCTCGTCAGTCATCGGGCAGAAATGGGCCAGGGTGTTTATCACTCTATTGCACAAATCATTGCTGAAGAGCTTGAGGTAGATTTGGCATCAGTAGATATCCAATTTGCACAAGGTAACGAGAAAAAATACGGCAGCCAGTTAACAGGCGGTAGCTCAACCATTCGTGGCGCTTACAAAAACCTGCTGAAATTAAGTGCCTCAGCACGACAAGTATTAATCATGGCAGCAGCTGCAAAATGGTCCGTACCCATTTCCGAATGCTATGCGGCATCAGGTCATGTAATCCACAAACCTTCTGATAAAAAGTTTCATTACGGCGAACTGGTGGTAGATGCCTCCAAACTACAGGCACCAAAAGATGTCGCATTAAAACCTCGCTCCGCTTATAAATTAATCGGCAAACCGCTTCACCGGAAAGATACGCCACTTAAAACTAACGGACAGGCAATCTTTGGAATCGACAAACGAATTCCCGGAATGGTATTTGCCGCCGTAGAGCGTAATCCAAGATTAAGGGGAAAGATTAAAAGTTTTGATGATACTGAAGCACGTAAAGTTCCTGGTGTAACCAATGTGATCAAGATTGCCATGGGGGTTTATGATATGGATAGAGAAGGTGTTGCCGTAATTGCCACTTCTACCTGGGCGGCATTGCAAGGCAAAAAGGCATTGAAAATAGAATGGGACGATAGCGGTTTCGAGCATGTGAACACGCCTGAAATCTACCGCAAACAACGCGAAGTTTTAAAAACCGAAGAAGGGCGTTTATTAAAAACACAAGGCGATCCCAATGGTATCATTAACCGTTCGAAAGATATTCTGGATGTTGTTTATGAAACACCTTATCAATCTCATGCAACCATGGAACCTTTGAATTGTATTGGTCATCATCGCGGCGATACGGTTGAAATTTGGGGACCGGTACAGGCACCCAACTGGATTCAGGATTACATCAGTAAAAAAATGGGAATTGCCTTTGATAAAGTGATTGTAAACATGACTTTTTTGGGTGGCGGTTTCGGCAGAAAGGCTTTAATGGACTACCCGCACGAAGCATTGGTAATTTCTAAAGCCATCGGCTTACCTGTGCAGGTAATTTGGGCCAGAGAGGATGATATCACACAAGGGCCATTCCGTCCGGGCATTTCCTATCGTTGCCAGGGTGTAATTGAAAATAATGACGTCAGCGCTGTAAAATTTCGCATGGCCGGGCAAAACAATGATCATTTTCGCTCTGGTGATAATGGTAAGGCAAATAGAAGTACTTCCGAAGGCTGGCTAAAACCATATTTCGAAACTATCAAAAACATTAGTTTTGCTGATGTTCCTTTTCAAACGCCAGTTCCAACTATGTTCTGGCGCTCGGTGTATGCCTCTACAAATGGTTTCGCTTATGAAAGTTTTGTTAATGAGCTGGCCCATAAAGCGGGTAAAGATCCACTTGCATTCAGGCGGCAATATCTTAAAGAAGAAAGGGCTGCTAAACTAATTGATAAAATTGAGGAAGTTTCAGGCTGGAGGAACAAAGGAAAAACCAAAGGTTTCGGCATCGCCATCACAGAATGTTTTGGTACAACAGTCGCTCAGGTAGTCAAAGTTTCGAAAAAGAAAGGCGAAAAACTAAAAATTGATCAGGTTTGGGCAGTGGTAGATTGCGGATGGTATGTCAATCCGGATATTATTCATGCCCAGATTGAAGGTGCCATTGTAATGGGCTTAGGGGCGGCAACCATTCACGAAATTACTTTTAAAGATGGTTTGGTAGAACAGCGCAATTTTTATGATTACAAAATGCCGAGACTAACCGATATTCCACCAATCGAAATACATATAATGGAAAATGATTCGGATGCAGGCGGTATAGGCGAACCGGGATTACCTCCCTTCGCTCCTGCCCTAACTGAAGCAATATTTGATCTAACGGGCAAACGCATTAGAAAACTACCTTTTGATATGGCAAGTATTTAGTTTAATTTTATCTGAAGCCAACTATGGCTTTAAATTACCCTATGAAAGAAATAGTTGACATCATTAGTGCTTACCATAGTGCTGTAAAAGAAAACCGGAAAACAGCATTGGCAACTGTAGTCAAAGTAGAAGGTTCCTCCTACAGAAGAGCAGGCGCCAGAATGCTCGTTACTGACGATGGCATGCTTACAGGCGCAATTAGTGGTGGTTGTTTAGAAGGTGATGCACTTCGCAAAGCACTTTCTGCTATTCATCAGGGCGAAAATAAATTGGTAACCTACGATACAACGGATGAAGACGATGCTAAGTTCGGGGTGCAGTTAGGCTGTAATGGAATTGTTCATATTTTATTTGAACCCATTTTCAGTGATGATCCGTTTAATCCTATTGAATTGCTAAAAGCAGCCAACAGCAAACGTGAAAATTGTGTTTTTATAACGCTTTTCTCCCTCGAAGATAAAACTCAGCCTGGTTCTGTCATGTTATTCCGTGAAGACTCCATTTTAGAGAGAAATATTCCCGAAATAGCTGGCTCAATAAAAAATGATGCTTTCGACGTATTGAAATTGAAATTATCGCGGATAGAAACGTATAGCATCGAAGGGAAAAACTACGATGCTTTAATTGAGTTTATTCCGCCACCCATCCAGCTGATCCTTGCAGGAGCAGGAAACGATGCCCAGCCACTTGTTTCTATGGCCAACATCCTCGGATGGGAAATCACGGTAATTGATGGGCGGCAAACGCATTGCACCTTGCAAAGGTTTCCAAGCGCAAAAAGCATTCTGGTGGCAAAACCCAAAGAAATCTTAGCTAATGTCGAAATAGATCGCCAAACCGCATTCGTGTTAATGACACATAATTATAACTATGACATCGAGCTATTAAATATTTTATTGGAAACTAAGGTGTCTTACATCGGTACATTGGGGCCAAAGAAAAAGCTGTTGCGAATGCTCGATGAATTAGGAAAAAGTGATGAAATTGCGAAAGTAAATGGCCCAGTCGGATTAGACATTGGTGCAGAAACTGCTGAAGAAATTGCTGTATCGATCATTGCAGAAATAAAAGCAGTGTTTTCCGGCGCTTCTTCAAAAATGCTCAAGGAAAAAAAACAATCCATTCATTCTTACGAATAGCGTCAATTATGAAAACCGCAATTATCATTCTGGCAGCAGGAAATTCGAGCAGAATGGGCAGGCCAAAACAACTGCTCCAATATAAAGGGCAAACGTTTTTGGATATTGCCATCCAGGCGGCTGTACAAACCAGCTTTAGCCCGATTATTGTTGTACTTGGTGCCCATGCAAAGGAAATCATGGATGCTCACCATTATGCTCGGATCACATTTGTGCTTAATGAAAATTGGAAAACAGGGATGTCATCAAGTATCGCAACCGGGATGAATGTGATTTTAAAAGATTTTTCAGATACAGAAAATGTTATCATAACCGTAGCCGACCAGGTGCATATCACTTCTCATATTCTGGAAGCATTGTATCAAAAATTCAAATCTGAAAATAAAAACATTGTCACTGCTCATTATTTGCAAACAACAGGCACTCCCGCGTTGTTCAACAAGAAATACTTCAATAAATTACTAAATTTACAGGGTTCAGGCGGTGCAAAAAATATCATCAAACAACATCTTGATGATGTATCATCTATTCCTTTTGAGCTCGGTCATATCGATATCGATACGGCAACAGAATATCACAACTTAATTAATCATCAATGATAGCAGATGCGTTTGGAAGAGTACATGATTATTTACGAATATCGCTAACCGATAATTGCAACTTCCGCTGCTTTTATTGTATGCCTGAAGAAGATTATGATTTTACGCCCGCTTCGCGATTGATGCAACCAGCCGAAGTTTTTGCATTGGCTAAAACCTTTGTAGATCAAGGCGTTAAAAAAATCAGGTTAACCGGTGGTGAACCGTTGGTACGCAAAGATGCTGCGGAGATTATCCTGGCCCTGGGGAAACTCCCGGTTGAGCTGGTGATTACCACCAATGGCACCCGGATCGCAGAAATGCTTCCTGTACTTTTAGAAGCAGGAATAAAAACGGTGAACATCAGTTTAGATACCTTACAACCTGATAAATTTTTCACCATCACCAGAAGAGATGTTTTTCATCAGGTAAGAAGCAATATTGAATTGTTATTGCAACATAAAATCGCTGTTAAAATTAATATGGTGGTGATGAAAGGATTAAACGATGGTGAAATTAAAGATTTTATAAACTGGACAAAACATAATCCTATTCAAATTAGATTTATAGAATTTATGCCTTTTACGGGCAACAAATGGACGAGTAACAAAATGTTTTCTTTAGAAGAAATTTTAGCCGTTGTGGAGAAGGATTTCGTGGTTCTACCTGTAAAATCTGCACCCCATGATACCGCTAAACATTTTATGATTCCTGGTCATGAAGGTTCTTTTGCCGTAATTAGTACCATGACTGCTCCTTTTTGCAGCACTTGCAATCGCATGCGGCTCACTGCCGATGGGAAATTGAAAAACTGTCTTTTCTCAGTAGGCGAAACAGACCTTCTAAATCCGCTAAGAGCCGGACAAGATGTACTCCCACTGATCAAGGCTTCCATTTGGGCTAAAGAAAAAGAACTTGGCGGGCAGTTAGGTAAACATTTCGAAAACCTGGACGCTACCCTCCTCAACAATAGAAGCATGATTACCATTGGCGGATAGAAAATGATCTCTGTACACGAAGCTAAAGCACTTATCGCGAATAATATTCAACCACTGTCTCCTGTTAAATTGCCTTTATCGCAAGCGCATCAACATATTTTAGCTGAAGATGTTTTTGCCATTTGCGATATACCCGCATATGAGCAGTCGTCAATGGATGGCTATGCCATCCGCTTCGCAGAAGCAAACATCGCTCTGGAATTAAACGGTGAAATGGCTGCTGGGACCAATACGCAACTTACTATAAATGCCGGACAAGCCAGCCGGATATTTACCGGTGCACCATTACCGTCGGGTGCCGATACCGTAGTGATGCAGGAAAAAACAGAAATTTTAGATGGAAAATTGGTGATTCACGATACAAATCTTTCTGCTGGACTTAACGTTAGAAACAAAGGTGTGGAAATGAAAACAGGTGCATTGGCAATGAGAAAGGGAGATTACCTGAGCCCGGCTGCCCTTGGTTTTCTGGCAGGAATTGGCATCACCGGGGTATCAGTTTTTCCTATGCCAAAAGTTTCCATTATCCTTACCGGTAAGGAACTGGTTCAGCCTGGCGAAACTTTAGCTTTTGGGCAGGTTTATGAGTCTAATTCATATTCCCTGAAGGCGGCATTAAACCAGGAAGGAATTAATCAGGTAGAAATTTTTGAGGCAGATGACGATTTAGAGGTATTAACTACAATCCTCCAAAAGGCTTTGGCAACAAGTGAGATAATTTTGCTTACGGGCGGCGTAAGTGTTGGCGATTATGATTTTGTGCTCGAAGCTTCGGCCCGCTGCGGAATTCAAAAGGTTTTCCATAAAGTAAAACAAAAACCCGGAAAGCCACTGTTCTTCGGCAGATTAGAACAGCAATACATTTTTGGGCTTCCCGGCAATCCATCTTCTGTGCTTAGTTGTTTTTACAACTACGTTTTGCCAACGCTTGCTGCACTTTCCGGAAAAATAAATCCGGTTAAGGAAATGGAGGCAGAGCTAAGCAGTGCCTACAAAAAATCTTCCGGATTAACCCATTTTCTTAAAGCACATTACCATAATGGGAAAGTAATTCCGCTGGGGGCACAAGAGTCTTTCCGTTTAAGTACTTTTGCTCAGGCCAATTGCCTGATCATGCTTGAAGAAGAAACTGAGCAAGTGAATCAAGGTGAAAGGGTTAAAATCATGTTATTACCATGATAACGTGCTTTGAAAATCGATTAACTAAAAAACTCTCAAACCACATCAACTAACTATATAAAATTACATATAAATTTAAAAATGAGATACATCACCCTAATTATTTTATTATTTTCTTTAACTGTTCATGCGCAAGAAAGCAAGCAATTTACCATTGAAGGTAAAATAAAAAATCCTACTACTTTAAACCTATCAAACCTAAAGGAATTTAAAAGTTTGAGTTTAGATAGCATGGTGGTTTTTAATCACGTGATGCAGCGGAAAAGCAGTATCAAAAACATTAAAGGCGTATTATTAAAAGATGTATTATCCAAAATAGACATTGAAACCGCCTCCCCGAAAGTATTGAGTGAATATTATATTGTATGCACCGCTACTGATAATTATAAAGTGGTGTTTTCATGGAATGAATTATTTAATTCGGAAACTGGAAAACATGTGATGATTTTAACTGCTTTCGATGCAAACCCGGTAAAAAATGAAAAAGGAAACATTGCATTAATTTCACCAACAGATGAGGCAACGGGAAGAAGATTTGTAAAAGGATTAAGTAAAATCTCTATACTTCAGGTAAATTAGCGCTATGGAAATCGAAATTATAAGTTTCGGGAAAATAGCAGAATTGGTGAACCTTAAGAACCTGAACATTGATGGCATCAAGGATACCGATGGTTTACAAAAGCACCTCGAAGCTGCATTTCCAAAACTCAAAGAAATTAAATATAAACTGGCACTGAATAGGCAAATTATACATGCCAATAGTCCATTAACATCAGGTTCAGTGGTGGCTATTATGCCGCCGTTTTCCGGAGGATAGAATATGGATAGGGAAAGATACCACAGACAACTCATTTTAGATGGTTTTGGTACCACAGCGCAAGATAAATTACTAAATTCAAATGTTTTGGTGATTGGTTCAGGCGGTTTAGGATGTCCGGCTTTACAATACCTTACTGCTGCAGGTATCGGTCGTATCGGTCTGGCAGATGGCGATGTGGTTTCACTAAGCAATCTTCATCGTCAGGTACTTTTTGCTACAGCAGATATTGGAAAGCTCAAAACAGATGTGGCTACTGAAAGATTGGCGGCAATCAATCCTGAAGTTTTCATCCAGTCCTACCCTTTTTTCGTTACGCGAAATAACATCCTCGAATTGATAGCAGACTATGATGTAGTGATAGATGCTACAGACAACTTCGAAAGCAGATACCTCATTAATGATGCCTGCGTACTTTTGAAAAAGCCGCTGATATTTGCCGCCGTTTCAGGTTACGAGGGCCAGCTGGCGATATTTAACCTGGCAGATGAAAACGGCATTACTACGAATTACCGCGACCTCTTCCCTGTTCCACCAGCAAAAGGAGAAATTCCAAATTGTTCCGAAAATGGAGTAATCGGTGTGTTGCCTGGCATCATTGGCACCATGCAGGCTGCAGAAGCCATCAAAATCATCACCGGAATAGGAAAGCCATTAAAAAATAAAATACTAAACTATAACTTGCTGGAACAGTCGTTTTATGAAATCGAAGTCACTCCGGCTCCAGCTAACAGCTACGTTTTACCAAAAGACAGTAGCTCCTTTTTAAAAATGAATTTCGGGAATCAAAAAGCAGATATAAAGAAAAGTGTGATAGAAATAGACATTAATGAGCTGGAAGATATTCGGCAAAAGGAAAATACGCTACTTATTGATGTGCGTGAAAGCCATGAAGTCCCTCCACTCAATCGCGAAGAATTCAAGCAGTTTCCCATGTCAGCTTTGCAAAACCTCCTCGGCGAAGACATTGTAGAAGATCATATTATTTTGATCTGCCAGCATGGGATCAGAAGCTTATCAGCAGCTGAATATCTTCATGAGAAATATGGTAACGAAAAAAACATATACAGTTTAAAAGGCGGAATTGCCCGTTGGAAAAACTTTTTCACCTCTTAATCATGACGGAAAAGAAAATTAAGAACATTTTTGTTCAGGGTGCCATTAGTGCCGTCTTCATTGCAGATAGCATCGCTAAACACAGTTCGAAGACAGAAATTGGCGGTCATAGCATATTCCTGGGGCAAGTAAGGGCAGATGAAATTGACGAAAAACAAGTTGCGGCAATTGATTATACCGCTTATGAGGAACTTGCTTTGGCACAAATGCACCAAATCAGGGAAGATGTTTTCAGCAAATATCCTTTGAGTTGTATGCATGTGCACCACAGTTTAGGCGTTGTAAACGCCGGAGAAATTTGTCTGTTTGTTTTCACTTCATCGAAACACAGAAAACCGGCAATGGATGCCTGCGACGAACTGGTTGAAAGAATTAAAGCAGAATTACCTATTTGGGGCAAAGAGATATTTGCTGATGCTTCACATCAATGGAAAGAAAATAAATAATATGGTTAACATCACGCATAAATCAAACACCCTTAGAATTGCTATCGCGACTGCAACCGTTCGGGTTTCAAAACAAGAAACTATTGATGCCATTGAACAAAGAAAAGTACCAAAGGGCGATATTTTTGAGTTTGCCAGGGCAGCCGGTTTATTTGGCGTAAAAAAAACAAGTGATGTCATCCCCGATTGTCACCCCTTACCTGTTGAATTTACGGCTATCACTTACGAAATAAAAGATTTAACCATCATAATTTATGTTGAAGTGCATACCATCTACAAAACTGGTGTTGAAGTAGAAGCCATGCATGGTGCTTCAGTTACCGCTTTAACCATGTATGATATGCTTAAACCTATTGATAAAGGGGTTGAGATCGCATCCATCAGGCTATTAAAAAAATCAGGAGGTAAAAGTGATTTTAGCAAAAATGACTTTGCCGACCTCAGGGCGGCGGTTATTGTTTGCTCTGACACGATTTCTGCAGGCCAGGGTGAAGACCATTCAGGAAAAGCCATAGTTGCTAAACTAGAATCTTTTGGTATGGAAACCAGCATTTTCGAAGTGATTCCAGATGATTTTGATCAGATTCAAAACAAGGCCAAAACACTTTCAGCAGCAGTTGATTTATTGATTTTTACCGGTGGAACCGGCTTATCGCCAAGGGATGTAACCAGCGATGCTGTTTTACCACTGATCGAAAAATCTATAGATGGTATTACGGAAACTGCCCGCCGTTATGGCCAGGAACGTATGCCATTTGCCATGTTATCTAGAAGCGTAGCCGGATTAATCGGAAATTCCCTGGTGCTGACATTGCCTGGATCATTAAAGGGCGCTACAGAAACGATGGATGCACTTTTCCCTCAGGTATTACATGTTTTTAAAGTGATGAAGGGCGCCAGGCATTAGTTCAGTACAATTGCTAGTGTTCCACGCCTTGGACAAGCACACAAGGTTGTAGTTTATAAAGTCTTTACTATCTTTATTCCGTGAACAAGCTACTACTTTCAGCCATCTACATTTACCCCATTAAATCACTTGGTGGGGTAAGTGTAACGCAATCTTATATAGAAGAACGAGGGCTGCAATTCGATAGAAGGTGGGTTCTGATTGATGATCAAGGTGTGTTCATTACCCAAAGGAAATATCCACTATTATCGCTTTTACAGGTCGATGTATTAGACAATCAGTTAAAGATTTCACATAGAGATCATCCTTTAGAAACGATTTCGTTTTCTATTGATCAGCAGACAAGTGTAGGCATTCCGGTTACCATCTGGGATGATTTGACTGAGGGTTTCGAAGTTGACCCGGAAGTAAGCGAATGGTTCTCCCGTTACATGAACTTCAATGTCAGGCTGGTCAAAATGGATCAGGGCACTAAAAGACATGTAGATCCGAAATATGCAACTCAGAACGAAATTGTAAGTTTTGCCGATGGTTACCCCTGCCTGATTATTGGACAGTCTTCACTGGATCAACTAAACGAAAAACTAAACGAACCCGTTCGCATGGATCGGTTTCGCCCAAACTTTGTATTTACCGGCGGCGAAGCGCATGTTGAAGATACTTTTAAAGACTTTGAAATGGGCGGGATTCAATTTTCTGCTGTTAAACCTTGCGCCAGATGCGTACTCATTACTGTTAACCAGCAAACCGCTGTTAAAGGTGCCGAACCGTTAAAGACGCTTTCCAAATACCGCACATTCAACAATAAAATTATGTTCGGTCAAAACCTTTTACATCAGGGTTCGGGCATCATTCGCGTAGGGATGGAACTTCATATCAAATCTACCAAAGAAAAAATTCTGCCATAAGATCTGAGGGCATCTCCAACTATTCTATGCTATCAGAAAGTGAATAAGCCGCAATCATTAGCCTATCCAGCATACATCACTTCAAAAAAAGGATATTTACTAATAAAAAAAACTGAAGCGTGATTTTTATTGTCATAATATAAAGCCAATTATTCAGGCTTAAATAATTTATGAAAATAGGCATCATTGCGCATTTGAAACATCCCATCAAAGCCCCTTTCGCAGGTGGTCTGGAGGTTTTCACTCATCAAATTACTACCTTGCTCACACAACGTGGACATGAAGTGATATTATTTGCCAGTTCCCAGTCTGATCCAAATCTCCCGCTCGAACCGATTCTTTCTGACGATCATTATGATGCCCATACCGGCGTAAGAATAAAGAAAAAAGATCTGCCTTCAGAATATATCGCAGAACATCATGCCTATTTAAATTTAATGATGTCTGTTGATGATTATGGTTTAGATATTATTTTCAACAACTCCCTCCACTATATCCCAATTACAATGGCTAACGCAATTAAAACGCCAATGCTCACGGTGTTGCACACGCCTCCATTTTATGAATTGGAACTTGCCATAAAGGCTGAAAGACGTCATCCAGTGATGAATTATGCTACCGTTTCACAGCAAAGTGCCAACAATTGGCAGCATCTTGTGACTCATTGTACCGTAATCCCGAATGGGATCGTCACAAACGACTGGAAGCCAAGGCTTACTGAATCCGAAGAATCATATGCGATATGGTTCGGCAGGATACATCCTGATAAAGGGCTGCATTTAGCAATTGAAGCTTGCAAAAAGGCAGACATTAAATTAAAAGTAGCTGGAGGAATAGCTGACCAGCGTTATTTCGATCGCATGATTTCACCGCTGTTAGATGAAAACATTGAACTATTGGGTTTATTAAATCAGCAGGAACTCAATAATGTAATTGGCCAGGCAAAGGTTTGTTTAATTACGCCTTGCTGGCAGGAACCCTTTGGTTTAGTGGTAGCAGAAGCCATGGCCTGTGGAACGCCGATTGTTGGCTTTAAAATGGGCGCACTGCCCGAATTGGTTGATGAGCACTGTGGCGTATTGGTAGAATTTCCAGATACCGATGCATTGGCAAATGCCACCCCTGTTGCCAGCCAGCTTGATCGATTAGCTGTTGCTCAATCAGCTAACAGATTCGACATCCACAAAATGATTGATAGTTATGAGAAATTGCTGGAAACGCTGGCAAAAAAACAACCCGTGAAACAAGCATCCTAATGATAGAAACCCCTACCCAAACGAAAAGCCAGGCTTTTGATCTGCTTAATTTTGAAGATACCTTACAAAAAATAAAATCGCAGGCGATATGGTCTGAGCATGACCCCGAAGGATTGAAAAAAGAATTTCAATGGCTTAAAGAAAGTGGTGCACTAAAAATTGTACTTCCCGGCGAGGCGCTTGATTTTAACCAACCGAACATGCCTGCACTGCTTAACCTGCTCAAGGCAGTGGGCAAGGCTAATCTTTCTGTAGGGCGAATTTTTGAAGGTCACATCAATACCCTTTACCTCATTCATCTTTATGCCAATGCACAACAGAAAAAAGAATGGTACCAGGGTGTTCAAGATCAGGGTCATCTTTTTGGGGTTTGGAATACACAGGCACAAGATGGCATTCAGTTTTATCCGGAAGCTGATCGGTTTAAAATCAGCGGCAGCAAAACCTTTTGTTCTGGCGTAGGCATAGTAGATCGGGCACTCATTACAGGAAATATCGATTATACCGATAGAAAAGGCTGGCAAATGGCAATTGTTGATATGTCAGCAATTAGCGAGCAAAATATCGACAAAAATAGTTGGAAACCGTTAGGAATGCAGGCTTCAGGCAGTTATACTGTCGATTTTTCAGGTTATCTTTTGGACGAATCTGACTTGATCTCGAAACCTGGAATTTATTTAAACCAACCTTATTTCAGTGGCGGCGCTATTCGATTTGCGGCAGTTCACTTGGGCGGCGCTGAAGCCGTTGCAGAAAATACCATTGAATATTTACTGTCGCTAAACCGAACTGAAGACCCCATACAGCGCCTTCGCCTATCAAATATTATGATGCAATTGGTATCTGGACGACTATGGCTTGAAAAAGCTGGGCAACATTATGATCAATGGGCTGATGACAAAACTCACGAACAAGACCTTATCGCCTTTGCGAATATGACGCGTGTAACCATCGAAGACATTTGCCTTCGTATCATGGATGAAAGTAATAAATGCATTGGCGCCCGGGGATTAATGGCTCCTTATGACATGGAACGGATTTTTCGTGACCTCACCTTTTATTTACGACAACCTGCCCCTGATGCGACGAGACTAAACGTGGCAGATTTTTTTATTAAAAAGCAACAAACAGGACATGAATCCAATATTTGATAAAGAAGCTTTTAAAGCATCAGCCGTTCAATTAAATATTGCTGATCTGGAATTTATAAAACGCTGTTTGATTTTGGTTCCTCACCCTGATGATGAATCATTGGCTTGCACAGGATTGATTTCAATCCTGAAAGAACAGGGGGCTGAATTTAAAATTATTTTGACAACAGATGGCAGTCGTTCGCATCCAAATTCTAAAAAATTTCCAGCTGAGAAACTCGCTCAAATTCGGGAGGAAGAATTAAATAAAGCCATTAAATTAATGGGTTTAGATACCTCTATAATAACACCTTATAAAGGAATCGATTCGGGTCTACCGGCAAGAGGAGAAGATGGTTTCAAGATATTAGTTGCAAGGCTTGCAGAAGATTTGGCTGCATTTAAGCCAGACCTAATCCTTGTTCCTTATGAACTCGACCCACATCGCGATCATCGTGCCACCTGGCAAATGTTAATGGCTGCACTTGAAAAAGGAACAACACAACGTCCAAAAATTTGGGAATACCCCATCTGGCTTTATGAACTGGCTCAACAAGCAGATCTTCCCAAATTAAATCATAATGAATTAAAATTTGTTGATGTTCACCAATACAACACACTAAAACAAAGTTGTATTGCTGCCCATAGCTCTCAAACCACAAGACTGATTGATGACGACCCGACAGGTTTCATCCTGACTGCAGAAATGATTTCCAATTTTACCACAGGTCAGGAGTATTTTATGGAACGAAAAAAAATCAATCCTTCCACTACATTATCTGAAGATTATTTTGAGACGCTTTATAATAACAATGAAGACCCCTGGAATTTCGAAAAAAGTGAATATGAGAAACAGAAATATGAACGTTCTCTAGCTGCCATTCCACCTGGCAAATACAATCAAGCACTTGAAATTGGTTGTTCAATTGGTGTTTTTACCGCTATGCTTGCGCCACTTTGCAACCATTTAATCGCCATGGATATTAGCACAACAGCATTGGAAAAAGCGAGGCAACGTTTAGGAAGTGCACCTCATGTAGAATTTCAGGTCGGTGCCATTCCAAATGATTTTCCTGAAGGCGATTTTGACCTAATCGTAATGAGCGAAGTGGGTTATTACCTTTCCATGAAAGATCTATTGCTGACAAGAGAACTGCTAGAGAATAGCTTAAATGAGGGTGGTATTTTGTTATTGGTACACTGGACACACTTCGTTGTCGATTACCCGCTTTCTGGCGATGATGTACACGAATGCTTTAAACAATCTTCGCTCATACATTTGCATGGCTCACGCACAGCCGATTATCGGATTGATATTTTTAGAAAACGCTAAGAGTTATGTCTTTTACCATTGCTTTTTACGTTCATCATCATGGCTCAGGGCATTTAATGCGCACCATGCAGATTGTTAATGCGCTAAAAGGTTATCAGGTGATATTAATGGGTAGCGGCCTTAACAAAATAAAGCAGTTGCCGCCACATGTTTCGCTGGTACATCTTCCATTAGATATTCCGGAAGAAAATGAGAAAGTAGTTGCCAGCTCACTGCCGCCAACCGGATTGCATTATGCCCCATTGGGTATCCAGGGAAGCAGAGATCGGGTGGCTATCATGACTGATGTATTTCGGAGCCATTACCCTTTAATTCTGGTAGTCGATGTATCTGTTGAAGTTGCTTTACTGGCTCGTTTAGCCGGCATTCCAACGATCATCATCAGACAACACGGTAAACGTAATGACTTGGCACATCAATTGGCTTATGACAGTGCTGAACTTTTAATCGCTCCGTTTGCGAAATCCATGTACATCGGCGAAGAAGATCATTTTTTCAGAAAAACGTTTTTTGCAGGTGGATTTTCAAAATTTGATCAGACAAAGAATGATCAGGAAACTGATCCGAAAATGATTTGTATCCTCGTTGGAAAAGGTGGTACATCTATAAACCCGGAGCTATTAAAGCACATCGCTAAGTCCTGCCCTTCCTACCATTTCAACGTAATGGGATTGACTAATCGGGAGACTCATGATTTAAAGAATTTGCAATTCCATGGAGAGGTGAATGATCCTGCGCCACTAATTGGCCGAGCGATGCTGGTGATAGGCAATACAGGTCATAATACCGTTATGGAAATGGCCAGTCTAAATAAAAGATTTATCGGCATTCCGGAAGCCCGCCCGTTTGAGGAGCAACTAGAAAAAGCAAAATCTATCGAAGGCCGATCGGGAATCTTAATTATACATCCGCAGCAGCTATACCACACCAATTGGGCTGATGTATTTGAAAAAATCAGCAGTGAAGAACCAGATTGGAAAGATGTTATTCATGCAGCTGCGTTAAGCAACCTAGCAAATACCATCATCAATACCGGAAAAAAATTTTTCTAAATATTAAGATTTTAGTGTTGATCAGTTCTTAATCAAAGGGTTTTCTCCTGCTTAGCCTGCAAGTGCTTTTGAACCAACGATTAACTCCTCAGTAAGCTTTTTAATTGTTACCTTACTCCTCTGATGAAAATGCATTCTCATGGCTGAAATAACCAGATTAATCGGTTCATAAACAATAGATGAATGCCCCTGCTGATGCAACCGCTGTTCTATTTTTTCCCATAGGGACTCGAAATAAATACTGGTATTAAAAATATTAACGAGTTCAACATCATCCATTTCTGCCCAATCTGCAAGTGCAGCTAAAGCTGATAGTGAATAGGTTTCAAAATTGCCATTATTCCAAATATTTCTTAACCTGTTTTTGAAATCAAATTTAAAAATCAAGGCATCTAATGATTCTACCTGTTGCTCTTCACTTCTTAAGCTCATTTCCGACCAATGTTTCAGCTGAACGGAAAAACCAAATTTAACCCGTCCATCTAACCTGCCAGATGTGTAAATGCGCACTTTTGGCGAGTGCCTGATTTTAGCATCTACCCGATTCAAGGCTTTGCGAAATTCTTCATCTTCCAAATAAGGGATCATGGGCAGGCGACCAGCTTTTTCATAAATTTCGCAGGTTACGGCTAAACTAGGTCCATAACACTGAAAGTGGCGGGGCCACGGGTTTGTATCGCTGGGATCAATAGCCGATTCTAAACGGGTTTTTAAAAACCGGTAAGTGACATCCCTTAAATGATGACGCCTGCTGATTTCTGGTGTATCACGTGGTAAAATCCTACCCCCGATCACATCTGCACCTGCCGCAATTTCCTTCATAATATGGTAAACCCAATCCGGTGCTACTTCGCTATCTGCATCTGTAGAAACAATGATTCCACGTTTGCCTGCCACCATCATTATACGCAGGTATGCGGCATCCATTAATAATCTTCTAGCCGTACCAATATGAGCTTGTTTTTCCTCCAGTTCAATACATTCTACATGTAAATGAAATTCAGGGTATTGTTGCTGATACATTTTGCAGATATGGAAGGTATCATCAGTACAATTGTTCGCCAAAACCAGCACCTCATATAAATCCATATTTATCGCAATCCCCAGCTCGTTCAATTGTAAACGCAATGCATCAAGTGTTTTAACAATGAAACCAGATTCATTTTTCGCAGGAACAATTACAGACAGTTGAAGTGAGGGATGTACCTCTCCTTTGAAAAGAAACTTAGTTTCTATTGGTAAAAGCTGATTCATATATCTTAATTAGTTCAACTTCCTGCGTTATGCAAGAGATTTAGGAATAACCGGATTAATAAGCCGAAATAGAAATTGTCGTGTGTGCTACAACAACTACAAATTGACAACAGCAATTTTTAATCAATTGTTTAATTTATTCATTCCGATTTCTACGGGAATAAATCCGGTCGGAAATAGTATGATGCTAAACCATTCTAAAAGATATATAGATTGTTGACATCTTAGCTGATCTTAAAATCTATCTTCTCCATTAAATTGAATAGCATTTAGCCTGATATTAGAATTATTCAAATTTGTTTTATTGATTTATTAGATTTGAGCATGAAAAACACGGGGAAAGCTACAAGTCATGATCAGGAGAACCTAAAAAACGATTTTTCCTCCAATGAGGGAGATCATCTCTCCTCTCTATCTTTACTTAATGCCTTGCCCCAGCAAGTTTGGACAGCCGGAAGCGATGGTAAAATCGATTATGTTAACGATACCATTTGCCGTGATTTTGGCTATCCGCAGGCTTTAATTATCGAAAGCGGCTGGGAAGCCTTTGTTCATCCGGAAGACATTACTGAAAGTATTGAACGGTGGCAGGAAGCACTTAACACAGAAAAAGAATATGTTACAGAATTTCGTTTGCGCTTTACCGATGGACAATACTATTGGCACCTGGCAAGAGCAGTTCTGGTTAAACGGACAGGAAGACCTTCCATTTGGGTAGGCACCAATACCAACATTCAAAGTCATAAAGATATTGAGTCGCGTAAGGATGAATTTATCTCTATAGCCAGCCATGAACTAAAAACACCCCTAACCTCTATCCGTGCTTACAACCAGGTAATGTTGCGCAAAGCGAGTGATGGCACAATAAAAGACTATTTATTGCGAACACAGGGACAGCTTGCCCGGCTTGAAAAATTAATTAAAGATTTATTGGATGTGAGCAAAATTAATGCTGGCAAAATGTCGCTCAACTTAGAAAATTTCAATTTTTCAGAAATGCTTCGTGATGCCATATCAGCAGCTCAGTCGGTCTCTACAAAACATAAAATTATTCTAACTGATGAATTAAATCTTGAGTTTACCGGCGATCATTACCGTTTAGAACAGGTTGTACAAAATTTCTTATCTAATGCGGTAAAGTATTCTCCTGAAGCAGATCGGGTTTTAGTAAGCACCAATATTAAAGATGGAAATGTGATCGTTTCGGTAACAGATTTTGGCATTGGCATCGAGCGTTCGCATTTAGGCAGGCTTTTCGACAGGTATTATCGGGCCGACAATTCCTCAAGCAGATTTGATGGACTTGGATTAGGACTATTCATTTCTGCCGAAATCATTAAAAGGCATGGTGGAAGTTTTTGGATAGAAAGTGAGGTTGGAAAAGGTGCCACATTTTTCTTTAAACTACCACTGGAGGCAGACCACCCTATCCAACCAGAAATTAAAACAAAAATTAACTATAAAGACCGATACCTCAGCATCTCCTGTCCGCAGGATGATGACATTATGTACGTGGAATGGACAGGCCATCAAGACATGCGATCGGTAAAACATGGTGGCGCTTTGATGATCGAATATTTTAAAGCAAATCCACGATCTAAAGTTTTTAACGATAACCGTTTGGTATTGGGCACCTGGTCAGAAGCATCAGACTGGGCAGCTGAAGTATGGTTGCCGCTGATGGAACTGGCTGGTCTGAAATATTTGGCTTGGATATTTTCTGCCAGTGCTTTCAGCCAGTTATCTGCCCAAAAAAGTGTAGACAATGAAGAGAAAACATCAGAAATACTATTCTTTTACCAGGCTGATGAAGCATTGACCTGGTTAAGAAACATCAATCAAAAATAGCTTATTGAAAGATTTTATTCCTGTGCAAACGATGGTTTAGGAATTAAATATCAGGCCATAAAAAAGCCGGCACCATTGTAATGATTGCCGGCCATTCAAAAATGCTTAAATTATTTTACGTCGTTTTTAACCTTGTTAGCTGTACGCTGCCCAGGTAAATAAATTTGAAAACCAAAAGATAAATTTAAGTTACTTTGTGTAGTAGCACTACCAAAACCAACTAATCCATTATATTTCAATAATGTTTCTAAACCAATGTTTGGCGTAATAAAATAGGCAAAACCCGGACCAACACTTAAGTTTAAGCCGTTTGTATTTCCACCACCTTTACTTACGTTTACACCACCAATACCTGCAGTAGCCTCTGCAAAGAAACGTCCGTGACGGATAACTTCCACATCACTTCCAGCATAATAACGTCCTAATGCACCAACACCATAACTGGTTGTGGTATTCGAATTTTTGGCTGTTTCTAAACCAAAATTTACATAACCACCTAACGCAACATTATCCTGAATAAACCAGGCAGCCTTTGGCGTAATATCTACACTGAAAATTTTAGGATCATCTAACCCTAAATTGATGTTTGTTAGGTTTCCACCTACCATTACATTACCTTTTTGAATCTGTGCGTTAGCCACACCAGCAAATAATGCGAAAGAAAATAAGCTCGAGATAAAAATCTTTTTCATATAAATGTTTACAATGATCATCATTATTGATAACCACCCCTTCAACATGATCTGGCAAGAAATGTTTTCAAGTTTTACAAGCATACTGATTATGAGAGAGATAGATTTTTATTAAACTTCTTTAAAGAGTTCCACTTCAAGCAAAATTCATCGAAATCCTTATCAATACGCTTATCATAATCTTCAAATCCTTAATTCAAATTCCTGATTAAATCCTGCATCATATATCTTAAAAGTGATTGGCCATTCTTCTTTTATCAATTGCGGAACAAAATCACTGAATATCTTTTCAAAAGTTTCAAAGTCAATATCTGCTTTGGTTACGATCAAATAATTTGATTCTGATTGCACCACCACTTTTGCTACAAAATCTTTCCAGCGGTTTTTAATTAATTTTGGCAAATGCAGAAACTGCTGGGCCATGATGAATTTGCTAATGGATTTTACAAATTCTTCATCCAGTTTCTGATCGGCAAGATTTCGCCAATGCCCATTCGACAAATCAATTTGCCCTAAAATTTCATCATCATTGAGTATTAAAAATGAATGATGATTTTCTTCCTGCAATAAAAGATAGGCACTAAATCCTAATTCTTGGGTAGGATCTTCGTGAAGGTAATGAAGTTTAATCATGTAATAAGGGATTAATTATTCGTCTGAATGTAAGATTGATACGCGGCTTCATATATTGTTTTGATTTAGCAATGCGATGATCCCATTTTTGCTGTAAATCTCCTTTCATTAAAAGTAGAGATCCGTGTTCCAAACGGATAGAATATTTCTCGGCATGATTTTCCTTGAGCCGGATATCGAAACAGCGAACCTGACCAAAAGAAAGAGAAGCAATAATGGGATGAGACCCCATCACGGTTTCATTATCACTGTGCCAGGTTACCGAATCCTGTCCGTCACGATAGTAATTGAGCAATACAGAATTAAAATTGATGCCTGCAACAGGTTCTACCCTTTCTTTAAGTTGGAGCAGTTCTTCAGTCCATTTTAATGGTATTGATTTACCAAGAGCATTGTAGTCTATTTGTTCAGGATCACCATACCAGGCTGATAGCCGTGGTGTGACAACTTCCTTATCATAGTAACGTATTACTTTTTGTTTCCAGGGTGTATTTTGTATCAAATGCGCCAACATTTCATCGCTTAAAGCAGGCGCTAAAAAATCGCTTTGATAAGTTAAAATATCTACAGGTAATCCAACAGTTTGCCCTGCTTCAGCAAAAAAACTCAATTGTTCCATACGTTAGCAAAGGTGCAAAACTTTTTATAAATTACTAATATTTTTAGCATTATATTTGCCTAAAATATTTAAAATGGGAGGTTAATTATGGAAAAAACATCTAAACAGCACATCATTGCAGATTTGAAAAAACAAATTCTGGGCATGCAAGGTTATGGTACACTGAGCATTGAGGATGATGTTTTTCCGCAATTAAGACTATTGGCAAAAGCTTTTCCGAACCAGCATTTTCCGCTTACCGGTATTCATGAGTTTATCGCGAACGAAACTGAAGATGCTGCTGCAAGTACGGGTTTCATCAATGCAATCCTTTCAGCATTAATGCAAACGGGTGGCCCTTCCATATGGATTAGTGCAACGCGAAACGTTTTTCCTCCAGCCATGCAGCGTTTTGCCTTACAACCCGACCAGATTATTTTTATCGACCTTAAAAATCACAAAGAAATATTATGGGTTTTAGAAGAAGCTTTAAAATGTGAAAACCTGAGTGCGGTAGTGGCCGAAATCCCCGAACTGAGTTTTAGTCAATCCAGAAGGTTACAATTGGTAATCGAAAAAAGCAAAGTTCCGGCTTTTATTATTCGATATCAGCCCCAACAACTTAATAATACAACCTGCCTTGCCCGTTGGCAAATTAAACATTTGCCCAGCATATTGCCAGATGGAATGCCAGGCGTGGGTCAGCCTTCATGGTCTATAGAATTGTTAAAAGTGAGGAATGCACAACCCAGCAGTTTTAAACTCTCCTGGAATGGAACGTGCTTTCAAAACTTCGAACAGCAAACTGAAGTATTGCAAACATTCAGAAAACTACAAGCAAGTTAATATGGGAAAACGTTTTGTGAGCATTTGGTTTCCGTTTTTATTAACGGACTGGCTCGGCATCCGCAAGCCAGAACTAAAAGACGTGGCCTGTGTATTTACTGCTGCTGTTAAAGGCCGTATCATCATCACGGCCTGCAACGCGTTGGCTGCAAAACAAGGTATACAAATAGGCATGGTGCTGGCGGATGCCAGGGCACTGGTACATGAACTGGAAGCTTTTGATGATAAACCCAATCGAAACGCTAAACTTTTACAGGGATTGGCAGAGTGGTGCATTCGATATACTCCTTTTGTGAGCATTGACTTGCCCGATGGTATTTTGCTTGACGCTTCAGGCTGCACTCATTTATGGGATACAGAAGCACATTATCTTGCCCAAATCAGCAAACGTCTGAAAGAACTGGGCTACACCAATAAACCAGCCATTGCCGATACCATTGGAACAAGTTGGGCCGTTTCCCGTTTCAGCACTCAGGAATTTGTTGTTGCGCAAAAAAGGCAATATTACGCTTTGCTTTCATTGCCACCGGCCGCTCTTCGGCTGGAGCAAAGTATCCTAGATCGTTTAAATAAACTGGGGCTGCAAAAAATTGAACGTTTCATTCAAATGCCTCGCAGCGTTTTACGTCGCCGCTTTGGTGAAAACCTGTTGCATCGCATTGGCCAGGCGATGGGTGATGTACCAGAAGTATTTAATCCGATTGTAATTGTACCCGAATATGAAGAACGCCTGCCCTGCCTGGAACCCATCAAAACTGCACCAGCTATTGAAATCGCCATTAAAAAATTACTGGAACAGCTTTGCAGCCGACTAAAAAAAGAAGGTTTAGGTTTACGTAGCGCTGAACTGAAAGGTTTTCGGATAGATGGAAAAATCATCCGCACCAGCATTGGCACCAATCAAAGCAATAATGATGTTCAACATTTGTTTAAACTCTTTGCTTTAAATATTGATAAATTGGCTCCGGGTTTAGGCGTGGAACTTTTTTTACTGACCGCAAATAAGGTAGAACCCGTTATTCAGGCCCAAGATAAATTATGGATAACTCAGTCAGATCTCCAGAGCCCTGCCCTTTCTGCCTTGCTGGATCGTGTAGCAGGAAAAGTAGGTATAGCTGCGATTCGCCGTTTTTTGCCACAGGCGCAATATTGGCCGGAACGGGCGATTAAAAAAACAGCAGCACTTAGCGAGAATAGTAACCTGCCCTGGCATAATCCATTGGGCCGCCCAATCCACCTGTTGCACCAACCCGAAAACATACAGGTTACCGCACCTATTCCCGATTATCCGCCATTAATCTTTATTTACAAAGGAAAAAAACATCATATTAAAAAAGCTGATGGACCCGAGCGCCTGGAGCGTTCCTGGTGGCTGGAGGATGGCGAGCATCGCGATTATTATATTGTGGAAGATGATGATGGATGTCGCTATTGGCTGTTTAGGGCCGGACATTATTCTGCTGAAAATTCACGCTGGTTTATTCATGGTTTTTTTGCCTGATCATGATGGAATATACTGAACTTCAGGTAACCAGCAATTTCAGCTTTTTAAGGGGAGCTTCACATCCTGAAGAATTGGTGGAAGAAGCTGCTAAAATGGGCTACACGAAAATTGCCATTACTGATCATAATACGCTTGCTGGCATTGTTCGGGCGCATGCTGCAGCAAAAAAACTGGGAATAGAGATTATTCCGGCATGCCGGCTAAATTTAGCTGACGGACCAAGTTTGCTGGCTTATCCCACCAATCAGGAAGCTTATGCCCGCCTATCGGCTTTACTTAGTTTGGGTAATTTGCGTACAGAAAAAGGCAGCTGCCTGATTTATCGCAAAGATGTTTATGCACACGCTGCAGGAATTTTATTTATTGCCATCCCGGCTGATACACTTTCTGCAAATTTTGATTTTGAATCAAATTTCCCAAACGATCTTGCGGAGTACAAAAAAAATCTTCATAACCAGCTTTATCTTTCCATTTCGAGGAATTATCAAGGCGAGGATCAAAAAAGGATGTTCCGGTTAACACAACTTTCTCAAAATTTAAACATCCCTTTGGTAGCTACTAATGATGTATATTATCACACCCCATCACGTCGCGAACTTCAGGATGTATTAACCTGTGTACGTGAAAAATGTACCATCCAAACGGCAGGTTTTCATTTATTTCAAAATGCCGAACGCCACCTTAAAGCCCCTGAAGAAATGCTGAGGCTTTACCGGAAATATCCGCAAGCCTTGCAAAATGCGGTTTACATTGCCAATGCTTGTCAGTTTAGTTTAAGTAGCCTGAAGTATGTTTATCCGGAAGAAATTACAAGTGGAGAGAAATCTCCATTAGCCGAACTCACCGATTTAGCCTGGAAAGGCGCACATGAGATTTTTGGCGATGATTTACCTGAAAAAATTGTCAGCAACATTAACCATGAACTGAAATTTGTGGAAGAAATGGAATATGCTGCCTATTTTTTAACCGTTTACGATATTGTTCGTTTTGCCCGTGAGCAGAAAATTCTTTGCCAGGGTCGAGGTTCAGCCGCCAATTCTACCATTTGTTATTGCCTGGGCATCACTTCTGTTGATCCTACAAAATTCGATTTATTATTTGAACGTTTTATTTCTTCGGCCCGTAATGAACCACCTGATATTGATGTGGATTTTGAGCATGAACGCCGGGAAGAAGTAATTCAGTACATCTACCAGAAATATGGCCGGGACCGGGCAGCAATTGTGGCTACTGTAACCCAGCAAAGGCAAAAAGGCGCCATCAGAGATGTAGGCAAAGTTATGGGACTTTCAGTGGATACCATTAACCGGCTTTCGGCTTCCATTTGGGAATTTACGGATGAATGGTTTGAAGGCAATCGCCTTACAGAACAAGGCCTTAACCCAAATGACCCCTTGTTGAGAAAAGTGCTTTCCCTTACCGGCCAAATGATGGGTTTCCCCCGACAGTTGGGTCAGCACACGGGCGGTTTTGTGATTACGCAAGGTAAACTGACTGATCTTTGTCCTATCCTAAATGCCCGCATGGCAGACCGCACCAATATCGAATGGAACAAAGATGATATCGATACCCTTGGCTTTTTGAAAATTGATATTCTGGCTTTAGGCATGCTCACCTGCATCCGCAAAGGTTTTGATTTGGCAAAACAGCACTATAACCTCGATCTGACCATGGCAAAGATCAATGAAAATGACGATCCAAAGGTTTATGAAATGATTAGTCATGCCGATACCATTGGAGTATTCCAAATTGAAAGTCGGGCTCAGCAATCCATGCTTCCTAGATTAAAACCTAAACGTTTTTATGACCTGGTGATTGAGGTGGCCATTGTTCGTCCGGGGCCTATTCAGGGCGATATGGTTCATCCTTATTTGCGAAGAAGGAATGACGAAGAAAAAGTAAGTTATCCATCGAAGGAACTAGAGGAGATTCTCAGTAAAACACTTGGCGTTCCCCTATTTCAGGAGCAGGCGATGAAAATTGCCATTGTGGCGGCTGGTTTTACACCTACCGAAGCCGACGAACTTCGCCGGAGTATGGCAACATTTAAACTGAAAGGCATGGTTACCCAGTTCGAAAAAAAATTAATTTCAGGCATGGTAGCCAAAGGCTATAAAGAAGATTTTGCTAAGCGAATATTTAAACAACTGGAAGGTTTTGGAAGTTATGGTTTCCCGGAAAGCCATGCCGCTAGTTTTGCCTTGCTGGTTTATGTTTCCTGCTGGTTAAAATGTTATTATCCAGATGTTTTTGCAGCTGCACTATTGAATAGCATGCCGATGGGGTTTTATCAGCCTGCCCAAATTGTAATTGATGCCCGAAAACATGGCGTAGAAGTTCGGCCGATAGATATAAATCATTCGTTTTATGACAACACCTTAGAAGAAAAAGCTGGAAGCTACCATGCCTTGCGATTGGGATTTAGGCAAATTAAAGGAATAAGAATGGATGAGATGGAGATTTTAATCTGCCACAGGCGAACACTTTACAAAAATATAAATGAATTGGTAGATGCAGGAATTTCGCTGGCTACAATAGAAAGACTGGCAGATGCCGACGCGTTTCGGTCGCTAGGTTTCGATCGCCGCCAGGCGCTTTGGGAAGTATCGGCACTTGCAGATCGACCTATAGCATTATTTGAAGGCCAGGATTCTGAAAGCAAAATTGAAAAACAAACCCAGCTCCCACTCATGACAAAAGCTGAACATGTGATACAAGATTATTCGACCACAGCACTTTCTTTAAAAGCACATCCGGTAAGTTTTGTAAGAGAACAATTGAATTTGTTAAGAGTATGTGCCAACAAAGATTTAGATGCGGTTATAGATGGCCAAAGCATTAAGGTTGCAGGCTTGGTATTGGTACGTCAACGTCCTGGTACCGCTGGCGGAGTGTGTTTCATTACAATAGAAGATGAATCAGGTTTTTCTAACCTGGTGGTTTTTGAAAGCCTTTTCGAAAAGTACCGGAAAGAGATCCTTCATTCCCGTTTACTTATGGTAGAAGGTAAATTGCAAAGAGAAGGTGAAGTAGTGCACATCATCGTTAAACGCTGTTTCGACCTGACAAAACTGCTTCGAACACTGAGCAAAACAGATCAAGATGATCTTCGAATATTAACACCTTCTCGTTCTGATGAAAAAACGGCTCCTTATCCAAGCGAAAACAAAAGGACACAGGTACGCCAAACCAAACAAGAAATTGCTATTCCACCCGCCAGAAATTTTAAATAATATCAAAAAATTACACCTATAGTTCACCTGCCTTAACAGGAAGCAGCTCAAAAAACAATATGGCTAGTGATATTCAAGCATCAGTTTATTATCTAACGCAAAAATGTAAGTGGTTTGGTTGGCAAGGTAATTATGAATAGGGTATTTGGTTCCCATTTCACTCAATGACGTCACCAGGTTTTTGACAACAGTCCGCATCTTGGTTTGTGATCTCTTTCGTTTCAGCATCAGTTCATTAATCTCTACCTCATCAATGGCAGCGTCAATTTCATGGCCAAGGGTATGAATTTGTTCGAGAAGTGAGAGGTAGCGGTCAAATTGTTCTTGTATAGTATCTTTACTCATTTTCTATTTTTTCTTCAATCAAAATCGATCCGGCTAAGCAGCTGATCAATAATTCATCTCCATCACGTCTGTCGATTACCCTCACACGTGTATTCACCTTGCAAAGTTTCTCTACCAACAGTTCCTGTATTTCTGCCCATTCCTGCGAAACACTTTCCAGGTGTTGTTCCTTTCTTTCCAGTTCAATGTGTGCAATCAGGTGTTCATCAGCCTCTGCGGCAGATATGGAATCAGTTTTGGATAAATCTGGCAATTGTGAGGCATCCACTACCCGCTTGGCCTGTTCTACCTCAATAGAAAGGTCTTCATACTTATCAAACAATTGCTGAATGTTATCATATTTCATATCCACATAACCTTTTAATGTCATGATAAGTTTTATTCATTTACAATTATAAAAGCTGTTTTAAATCCTTAATACTTATCTAACTGATATATAACTGAAATGCCTGGAAGCAAAAATCAATCAATAAAACATTTAAAGATGCAAAGGGTTTTATAGCATATGGAAAACATCAACCTACTCTTAATTCCGGCAGCCCGCAAAGGCGAAATCGAAGTATTAAACGAATTGATCCGCAGACAGGCGGATCTGAATTTTACTGACGAAAAAGGATATACCGCTTTGATTATTGCGGGCTACAACAATCAACCTCAAGCAGTAAAACTTTTAATAGATGCCGGTGCAGATATTAATGCTGCAGACCAAGGGGGAAATACAGCCTTGATGGGTGCTGCTTTTAAAGGTTACCTTGATATTGCAAAAATACTGATTGATAATGGTGCAGACTTAAACCTGCAACATGGTAACGGAGGTACCGCATTGATGTTTGCAGCAATGTTTGGCAGAAACGATGTGCTTGCTTTATTGATAAAAGAAGGTGCAGATGTAAATATGGTAGATCATAGAGGGCAATCGGCATTGGATTACGCAGCTTTGCAAGGCAATGAAACCGGACAACAAATGCTAACTGAAGCAAGTCAAAAAATTAGCTTTTAATTATAAAAATAAAAAGGAGGATTTTACATCCTCCTTTTTATTTTTATGCCGGAATTTTTCTAGGATTTTCCCTTTCCCAAAACCGGTGCAAGGCAATCATCTCTTTAAAGGTACTGCTCAATTCATCAGCCTGACCTGAAACTAAAACGCCTTCTCTTAAAACGGTCTCCTTCGAATATTCTGCCGGAAGTTTTTTATAGAAATACGTCGACTCCAAAACTTGTAATGCCTGTTCATCTGCTGCAATAGCTTTGCAATGTTTAAATGCTTCATTCAAGAAATGAATGGCATTGGCTTCAGCTTCTAAAGTTGCTACTGAATTTGTTCCGCCAGGCACATAAACCGCATCGTATAATACCGAAGCCGCGGTAAGGAAACTTTCATCAGGAACAATCTCCTGATCTTCCTGTGAGATAATTTTGCCCAGTTTAGGTGAGATGATGTGCACCACTGCCCCTGCTGCTACAAGCGCATCTTTAACTGTACTTAATGAAGCTCCATCTACCCCATCAGCAGCAAGAATAGCTACCTTACGGGTTTTAATGGTATCTTTTATTGTTCCAGCCATACTTAATGCCGCTGAAGCCGCCAGACTGCCTTCCGGATTTAGGGAAGCATAATCTGCTGGATCTCCATCAGCCGGAATACTGCTATTTAATGATTCAAGCGCAATATCTGGTATATGTAAACCCAATGCAAATGCCACAGCACCTGCCAGGCCTTTATCAATCTGGGCAAGCACCGCCAGCATTCTTTCGCGAATTTCTACTGCTTTTACTTTTCCCAGTTCGAAACTTAATGCATCGATGATGTGGTTCTGTTCAGGATCACTTTGTGAATTGAAAAATAACCTCGCCTGTGAAAAGTGATCAAAGAAACTTCTGCTTCTGGCTCTGATTTTCCTGGCATCAATGCGTTCATTATAACTTACAAACCCACCATCTGCAGCTTTTACCTGTTGCGGATCGTTTGCTGCCAGACCATTTGGCCCATAACTCGTTTTTCCTCTGTTAATAGTTTGTCGCATATAACCATCACGCTGATTATTGTGCACAGGAACCACTGGCCGGTTTATCGGAATTTCATGAAAATTCGGGCCGCCTAAACGGATTAACTGTGTATCGGTATATGAAAATAAACGTCCTTGCAATAGCGGATCATTTGTAAAATCAATACCTGGAACCACATGCCCAACATGAAAGGCTACCTGCTCTGTTTCAGCAAAGAAGTTATCAGGATTTCTATTCAGGGTCATCTTGCCAATGCGTTGCACAGGTACAAGTTCTTCAGGAATGAGTTTTGTCGGATCGAGAATGTCGAATTCAAATTTAAATTCATCCTCTTCAGGAATAATTTGCACCCCTAATTCCCATTCGGGAAAAGCACCGGCTTCAATGGCATCCCAAAGATCGCGTCGGTGAAAATCAGGATCTTTACCTGAAATATTTTGTGCTTCATCCCAGGCAACCGCGTGTACGCCCAATAAAGGTTTCCAGTGAAATTTGACAAAATTGGAAACACCTTGAGCATTGACAAAACGGAAAGTATGTACACCGAATCCTTCCATCATGCGGTAACTTCTCGGTAAAGCCCGATCGCTCATTGCCCACATAATCATGTGTGCCGATTCGGGAAGGTGGGAAATAAAATCCCAAAAAGTGTCATGTGCTGAAGCTGCCTGAGGCATCTCATTATCTGGTTCCGGTTTTACCGCGTGAATCAAATCCGGGAATTTCACTGCATCCTGAATAAAAAATACAGGAACGTTATTGCCTACCAAATCGAAATTGCCTTCCTGCGTGTAAAACTTTACAGCAAATCCACGCACATCACGGGCAAGATCTGTCGATCCACGGGAGCCAGCAACGGTAGAAAAACGGACAAATACAGGCGTTTCCTGACCAGGATCAGTTAAAAAAGCTGCACGGGTTAATGCCGATTGGTCTTCATAAACTTTAAAAACCCCATGGGCTGCTGAACCTCTGGCATGTACAATGCGTTCTGGAATTCTTTCATGATCAAAATGGGTAATTTTTTCACGCAAAATAAAATCCTCCAGAAGTGTTGCCCCCCTTTCTCCTGCTTTGAGTGAATTCTGATCATCATTAATTTTTACACCATGATTGGTTGTCAGTGATTCGCCGGTTGAATCGGCGATGAATGACTCCAGTTTTTTTGTTTTATCGTTCTCTTGTTGTGAGGGCTCAGGCGATTGCTGGGTGTTTTTCTTTACCATAATATCTCGGTTATGCTTCTTCAGCAGCTTTGTAATTAATATCGTTCTCTGCAATTTCTGTTAACTTTACATCAGCTTGCTTTTCTTCATTTAAAGTTTGTTCAAGCAATGAAGCCACCTCATCAAGCCCTAATGTAATCGCCAATTGATGCAGACCTCCATAACTGGCAATCTCATAATGTTCTACTTTTTGCGAAGCCAGCACAATTCCCACATCACGTGTAGCTGTTCCAGCCTCTGTTTCTTCAACAATGCCTTCAGCTTCTTTAGTTAAGCCTTCCATAGCATCGCATTTTTTGGCAATTGCCTTTTCATCCAGCAATTCGAAAACCTGCTCTAACCTTGTTACATGAGTTTTAGTTTCTTCCAAATGAGATGTGATGGCCTTTTTTAGGCTTGCGGATGTAGCTGCTGAAATCATTTTAGGAAGAGATTTAACCAAATGGTTCTCCGCCCAAAATAAATCTGCAATGGAATCTTTGAAAAGTGCGGTAAGTGCCGGAGAATCCTGCACTGTGGTTTTGGAAGCAAATTTTGGATCGCTACCAGTATCTTTTTTAGCCATGGTATGTTTTATTAGGTATGTTTTATTAGGTATGTTCACCTAACAACCCTAAATTGGAAACATAAGTTTTGTTTATTATTGGCTCGATAACTTGTACAAAGTTATTAATATTATATTTTATTCATAATCAGATATTTAAAATCATAACCTAAACAAATAATTAACATCGCCGCCAGCCAGAAATACTGGATTGATAGTTGCGAAGTCTGGAAACCCCAACAAACTAAATTGAGAGATTAAATAATATCGTTAAGCACAATTATTGTCAGTCTGAATCGAGTCAAAGACCAGCTCAATGTTGACAACTAGAGTAATCTGTCTCGCAAATATGCCACCATTGAGGTTTTATTTTCGTCATTGCGATCCCGATTCTTCATCGGGAGAAGCAATCTCATTTGTAAAAAATAAGATTGCCACGGTCCTGAAATACGCCCTCGCTATAAACGACTGCCCTAAACATCATTCCTATTAGCATTAACGTTTTATTTTCGTCGTTGCGATCCCGATTCTTCATCGGGAGAAGCAATCTCATTTGTAAAAGATAAGATTGCCACGGTCCTGAAATACGCCCTCGCTATGAACGACTGCCCTAAACATCATTCCTGCTATCATTGACGTTTTATTTTCGTAATTGCGATCCCGATTCTTTATCGGGAGAAGCAATCTCATTTGTAAAAAATAAGATTGCCACGGTTCTGAAATACGCCTTCGCAATGAACGACTGCCATTGACGTTTTTATCAAATGTTATTTTTCGCAATGACACTCCAGTCATCCGAACCATGCCCTTTTTCTATCCACTGATCCATTTCAGCAACAACTGCAGGCAATACATTTAATTTCACTCCCTTTTCCTGAGCAGCGCTGATCATTAAACCAGCATCTTTGCGGGCCATATCTAATTCCCAGGAAGGCTTACCAAAATCGCCTGTAAGAATTTTATTTAGTCGTGCAGGCACACCCGCACCAGGATTCCACGCTGCAAACAAATCCGAAATATCAGTAGTAGGAACGCCTAGAGATTTCGCCAAAGCCAGCGTATCTGACAGCCCTGCCGTAAGCGATATAAGAAAATGATTACCAGAGAGTTTAATAGCGGCAGCTCTACCTTCTTCTGAGCCGAAATTTAAAAGTTTACCCGTCATTTTTGAAAGCTCATCCTCAACTGTTTTGATTACTTCCTGATCGCCGGAAACCAGCATATTGCCAGTGCTTTCTAAAGCATTCGGCGGTCCCATAAATACTGGTGCATGCAAATAGGTAAATCCTTTATTTTTCCAGTAATCTGTTCGTTCAATGGCCCCATTCACTGAGGTAGTAGTATGATCGATAATGATCACACCAGTTTTAAAACCTGTACTTGCCAATTCCAGAACCTGATTAACGGTATCATCATCTTTAAGCGTGAGGTGAATATAATCCACGCCCCTCACGGCATCAACAACATCATCAAAAGCTGTTGCACCATCTGTTTCCAGTGCTTTAGCCTTCGTAGCTGTTCTATTCCATACCTGTACCTGATCTCCTTTGCGGAGCATCGCTTTAACAAAATTTGAACCTAAAAGGCCCATGCCTAAAAATGCTTTCATTGATGATTTTATTTATGGATTAAAGGTAAGGAGTTCTTCAGCTTTCTCAGTGGTAAATAAAACATTTGCCAGATTATTCTTAATGGTGTTAGCATACGCAAAACCAATGTTGTTTGGCAGGTGTTAAAATTTACTGATGGCAAAGATTAAAATATAAGCTGAAAGCGCATTCATGTAGTTTATCAGCAAAAAAATAATCCCGAAACTAATAACCTTAAAACATTAACCCTATGAAAAAAGAATTGATGACCAGACGACAAGCCGTAGCCGGCCTTGGCGTAGGTATTGCAGGCCTGGCCGTATCACCTGCTTTTGCAACAGATGGTGTGGCATTTTCTGCTCCGGCAGCCTTACAAGATCCAACGACAAAATATCCACGTCCTCCTTTTAAACCGCAGCAACAACCATTTCCTGGCCTAGCCAGCAAAATGGATCCCCGTCCAGATCATGGCGAAGAAAGTTACAAAGGCTCAGGCAGATTAACCGGAAGAAAAGCGCTGATTACCGGAGGCGATTCAGGCATGGGCCGGGCTGCAGCCATTGCATTTGCCCGGGAAGGAGCCGATGTGGTAATCAATTATTTACCAGCCGAAGAGGAAGATGCCAGAGAAGTAATTGCGCTAATTACCAAAGCTGGAAGAAAAGGATACGCGATTCCCGGGGATTTGCGTGAAGAATCTTTTTGCAAACGCCTGGTAGAAGATAGCGTGAAGCGCCTGGGCGGTTTAGATATTGTGGTAAGCAATGCAGCCCGCCAGCAAACCAAACCTTCGATATTAGATATTAGCACCGAGGATTTCGATGCCACGATAAAAACAAATATCTATGGCCCGTTTTGGCTGTTAAAAGCATCCATTCCCCACCTTAAACCTGGTTCAAGCATTATCGTCACCACTTCCGAACAGGCCAATGATCCTTCACCAGAATTGTTCGACTACGCCCAAACCAAGGCAGCGAATACCAGTACGGTTCGATCACTGGCGAAATTCCTTACCCCTAAAGGCGTTCGGGTAAACGGTGTTGCTCCTGGTCCTATTTGGACACCCTTACAGGTGGGCGGTGGTGCAACCAATGAAAAGTTGACCAGCTTCGGAAAAGCAACTCCGATGGGTAGACCAGGACAACCGGCAGAATTGGCTTCTATTTATGTGCAGCTGGCCGATAACAGCGCCAGTTATTCAACCGGACAGATTTATGGTGCAATGGGTGGCGGTGGCCAACCGTAAATCCCCCTGAACTTTCAACTTTTAACTTTCAATTAGTCTTTTAAACTAAAATCTATATATTTGACATTGTTGCACGGGGTGCTTTTAACTTGAGTTAAAGGCTGAGATGAATACCCGCGAACCTGACACGGATAATACCGGCGTAGGGATGCACTGGCTCAAATGATTGCGGCTGCTCGGCTGTCTGAATTTAAGCCCTGTTCACTATCCGGAGATCCGGTTAGCTGACAGGCCTTAAATTTTTAGACATATGCAATTAGAACAAAAAAGCTTTAGTGTTCTTTCAGAAAGCCTTACCAACTGGCAGGGAAGAAAAGAATGGTTTTTTAACCGCGAACATACCGATACCTATGAACAATGGTACGAAGGGCGTTACAGGCGTGCTGAAGTATGGCAGAAGAAAGTAATGGCGCAACTGCTTGGCAGCAACCCGGATATTAAAGAATTACTTGAATTCGGTTGCGGTACCACACGTTTTACCAGATGGTGGAAAGAAATTGGAATCGAAGCTACAGGTGCAGATCTTTCTCCTTTTATGCTGGGCCAGGCTGTCCACCTTTTCGATGGAGACCTTGTCAATGCCGATTCCCACTTCATGCCGTTTAAAGATCACAGCTTCGATGCGGTCGCTTTCATTACCACATTCGAATATTATCGAGATCCCGTTCAGGTAATTAAAGAAGCTGCCCGGGTAGGAAAAAGGGGTATCGCCTTTGGCATGATGAATCGGAATTCACCGAAATTTTTCCGAAGGAGAATTCAGCAGGCATTTGGTAAAAATCCCTTTTATGTAACTGCAAATTTTTATACACCACAGGGTTTGACGCATAAAATCCACGAAGCCTTGGAAGGTCGTGAATATACTATTGAATGGACCTGTACTGGGCTTCCCAAATGGTTTCCGCTTCAACAATGGAGTTTGCCTTATGGCGATTTCTTTGGCCTTTATGTTCACTTCAAAGATTAAAGCAAAAATGATGGACTTAGGAAAAATTAATAATGACGACTTTGAAGGGATGATATTTCAGCGTTGTGGAAAAGAGCGTAAAGAAGTGCACTGCGGACCGGCATTTGGTGTAGATGTTTCGGTGATCAACCTGCCCGGCGGGCTTGCTTTGGCCATGACCAGTGATCCTTTATCCTTGATTCCTTCACTTGGTTTGCAGGAATCAGCATGGCTCTCTGTCCATTTGATGGCCAACGATATGGGCACTACAGGCTTTGGACCCATGTATGCGCAAATGGTGCTCAACTTACCAGATTATTTATCCAGGCAGGATTTTGATACCTATTGGGGATTTATCCATCAATACTCTGCAGAAATTGGCGTATCCATTACTGGTGGCCACACCGGAAAGGTAACAGGTCAAAATTCTACGATTGCCGGTGGCGGAACCATGGTGCTTACTGCGCCAGCCGATAAAATTCTGCTCAGTAAATATGCACAACCAGAAGACTTGATCATTGTAACCAAACAATGCGCCATATCTTCAACAGCGATATTAGCCATGAGTTTTCCGCAAACGGTAATCAATAAATTAGGAAAGGAGGCTTATACTCATGCTTGTGATCTATTTTATCAAACTTCTAGTTTAGAAGAGGCACTTTTAGCAACTGATGATCAAAATGTTCTGGTAAAAGCGATGCATGATGTGACCGAGGGTGGTGTTTTAGGTGCGGTATATGAAATGGCTGTCGCTTCGGGAAATGGGGTAATCCTCGAAAACAAAAAAATTCCCGTTAGCGACACGGTTCGCCAGGTTTGTAGTCTTTTCGAACTCGACCCCAGATTTTGTGTAGGTGCAGGTAGCACGGTGATGGCTGTCGACAAATTGAAGGCTAAGCTTTTAATCGAAAAACTTGCTCAGCACAACATACAGGCAACCGTGATTGGAAAATTTACCGCTAAAGAACAGGGATATCAATTGATTGATCAGGACGAAATCTTAAACCTACCCTATTTTGCTACCGATCCGTACTGGGAAGCTTTTTTTAACGCATTAAATAAAGGATGGAAATGAGCAAAAAAATCGCAGGCGGCATTTATCTGGTTATTGATCCCGGCATGGAAAAACAATTATTATTTAATAAGCTCAAGGCTGCACTCGAAGGCGGCATTGATGTGTTGCAAATCTGGAACCATTGGCCGGAAGGAATAAACAAGCTGAGTTTTATACAGGAAATTAGTGCATTAGCCAAACCGTATCACGTACCGCTCCTAATTAACCAGGAATGGGCTCTTTTAAACGAAACATCAGCATTGGATGGTGTACATTTTGATGCTTTTCCAGTTGATCTTCCTTCAATTAAACAAAAAATAGGTAAAGCATTTATAGCAGGCGTAACTTGTTCTGGAAACCTTGAAACAGTCATTCAGGCACACCGAAATCAACTGGACTATATTTCCTTTTGTTCGATGTTTCCTTCACGTTCCGCTGGCAGTTGTACCATTGTACTTCCTGAAAACGTGGAACAGGCTGGCAAATTAACCGACATTCCGCTTTTCATCTCCGGTGGAATTACCCCAGAAAACACAGCAACCCTGAAACAAAAAATAGATTTTGATGGCGTGGCCGTAATATCAGGCATACTCAACGCAAAAAATCCGAAACAGCAAACCCTGGCCTACCAGGATGCATTAACTAAAAAACAATTATCATGAGAACAAAAACCATAGAAAAATTATGTTGCCCTTTCGATAAAAAAGATCTTAAGCTGGATATTTTTACGAAGGATATCAACCTGAATATCCTGGAGGGAATACTAACCTGTGCATACTGTAAAAGGAAGTATCCAATTGTACACGGTGTACCCATCATGTCGCCTGACGAGTACCGCCAGATGGAACTGGAACAACCTATCATAGAAAAGTGGAAACTGGAACATGGGCTTAGCGATATGCAGCTGCTTCCGAAAAACTAGACATAAAAAAATCACTTAAGCTTTTCTTAAGTGATTTTTTTATTTAATGAGCTATCTGATGATGCAATTTCAACCCTGACTGAAAATTATCGCCAACCTAAGCCAGGGGCAACATGTTCCAGAATAGCGGCAATTACATGAATATTGTAATCAACACCTAAAGTATTTGGAATAGTTAACAGCAAGGTATCTGCTTCTTTAATTGCCTCGTCTTCCGCAAGTTCTTTAATTAACTGGTCAGGCGCTGCTGCATAACTCTTTCCAAAAACGGCACGCTGATCAGCCTCGATGTAACCAAAACTATCTGCACCCCTTGCCTGCTGCCCAAAATAGTAGCGATCCTGATCATTAACAAGTGCAAAAATCGAACGGCTTACCGAAACCCTTGGTTCACGTTTGTGCCCTGCAGCTTTCCATGCTTCCTTATACAACCTGATTTGTTCAGCCTGCTGAATATGGAAAGGTTTTCCGTTTTCATCAAACTTCAGGGTAGAACTTTGCAGGTTCATACCTTTTTCTGCTGCCCAAATAGCCGTGGCGTTAGATGCTGCACCCCACCAAATTCGCTCCCGCAGTCCTTCAGAATAAGGCTCCAACCGCAATAACCCCGGCGGGTTTGGAAACATGGGATTTGGATTGGGCTGAGCAAAGCCAACACCTTCCAGTTTATCCAGAAACGTCAATGCTTTTTCACGGCCCATATCTGCATCTGTTTCACCAGCAGCAGGCTGGTAGCCAAAATGTTTATACCCTTCAATCACCTGCTCCGGGGAGCCGCGACTAATCCCCAGTTGTAAGCGCCCACCTGAAATCAAATCAGCTGCACCGGCATCTTCAACCATATACAATGGGTTTTCGTAACGCATATCAATCACCCCTGTGCCAATCTCAATCTTGCTGGTTTTGGCGCCAATTGCAGCAAGCAATGGAAACGGCGAAGCCAGCTGGCGTGCAAAATGGTGAACACGGAAATACGCACCATCTAAACCCAATTCTTCCGCAGCTACAGCCAGATCAATCGACTGAAGTAAAGTATCTCCTGCGGTGCGGGTTTGATAAGAAGGATGGTTAGACCAATGTCCGAATGATAAAAATCCTATATTCTTCATGAACTAATGTTTCAGGCTAAGATAAGCTTAGCCAGTTAAAACAGAAGTCACGGATTGGTCATAACGGGTATAATAGTGGTTTTAGGCACAAGCGGCACTGTTTTTATAGTAATGCTATAATTAAAGATGGCATCGCCAGATTTAAAGTAAAATGCCTAAATTTAAATCATACAATAACCAAATATGAGTCAACACAAGCTATTGATCAATCAAAACCCAATCCCTAACCAATTTTCTTTTAAAGTGACCCTGTTTGTCTTTATGTTGATGGCATCGGGTCAACTTTTTGCACAAAAAGAACTGAGCCCACGACAGACCTATCCTGATTTATTCGAAAAAGTACAATTAGCAAGAATCTATCCTGATGGTAAATCCTTTGTCGATGCCATTCCTAAAAAGGATCCCTTAGCCATTATGGCCGCTTACGATGCGCAAAAAAAACTCGCTACATTTAACCTGAAAAATTTCGTTGCGGAAAATTTGTCAATGCCAGAGAATCATAATGCAGTTTATCAATCGGATATAAATGCTGGAATTGAAAAACATCTGGATACGTTGTGGACTGTGCTGAAAAGAAATCCAGATACTGTCTCCAAGTTCAAAACATCATTGTTGCCGCTTCCTCATCCATATATTGTTCCGGGAGGGCGCTTTAGGGAAATATACTACTGGGATTCCTATTTTACGATGCTTGGTTTACAAAAAGCAGGCAAAACCAAAATCATGAAAGACATGATTGACAATTTTGCTTACCTCATTAATCAATATGGTTTTATCCCAAATGGGAACAGAAGTTATTATTTAACACGATCGCAACCTCCATTCTTCGCGGCAATGGTTCAGCTGCTTACCCAAAATAATACTGACGCCAAACTGGCTGATTATAAAGATGTATTGGAGAAAGAATATAATTTCTGGATGAAGGGCGCAGCCCAGCTTAAAAATGGTACTGCCATCAACCACAGCGTAAAACTGGCAGACGGAACCCTTTTAAACCGCTACTATGATGCGGGTGATGTACCAAGAGAAGAATCGTTTAGAGAAGATTTTGAAGCTGCAAAGTTAACAAAACAACAACCTGCTGTATTTTTGCGCAATGTGAGATCGGCTGCAGAATCGGGTTGGGATTTTAGCAGCCGCTGGTTTGCAGATGGAAAGAATTTTAGCCAGATCATTACTACAGATTTGCTACCTGTAGACTTGAACACCTTAATGTACAACCTTGAAATTGCCATTGCAGCTGCGAATCAACAAGCTGGAAATAAGGTTAAAGCCGTTTTATTTTATGCCCGGGCAGCTAAACGGAAAACAGCAATTTTAAAATATTTCTGGAACACTGATTTGAACTTTTTTACCGATTACAATTGGAAAACGAAGTCATTATCAAATCAATTCACCTTAGCGGCATCTTTTCCACTATACTTTAAACTGGCCACTCCGGCTCAGGCAAAATCGGTTGCTGAAAAAATTGAAAAGGATTTTTTAAAAGCAGGCGGATTAATTACCACATTAACCACATCAAAAGAACAATGGGATGCACCAAATGCCTGGGCTCCATTGCAATACATCAGCATAAAAGGTTTGCATCATTATGGTTTTGATAAACTTGCGGATGACATCACCAACAGATGGATTAACCAGAACATCGCTGTTTTTAAAGAAACCGGCAAGCTGATGGAAAAATATAACGTGGTGGAAACAAACAGCAAAGGTGGCGGTGGCGAATATCCTTTGCAGGATGGTTTCGGCTGGACGAATGGCGTACTGCTAAAACTGATGAAAGACAAGTGATTTACCGAGTGATGCCTAAAAAACGGATTGCAAATCTTTCTAAAGTCGCAATCCGTTTTTTATTAATTTTTATTGGTAACCGAAAAAGTTTTCTTTTCTATACCTACACCGGTGATCTTAATCGATTTCCATTTGGCTGGTAAAACTGATGGAATCTGTACGATACCTTTATTGGTAATATCTAACCCACCAAAACCCATCAACACACTTTGTAAAACACCGCCGGCGCCAGTTGCAAAATATGGATTGGTGCCACCTTTTGTTTCGGCAATAACCCGAAACGGTGGATTCAGGTTCGGCTGGTAGGCCTCATTAAAATATTTATAAGCCTTTTCTGCATGGTCCGTTCTGGCATAAAGTAAAGCAAAAATGGCATGAGTCATGGCAGGTGTACCTTCATCTGGAACTCTGGTTTCATAATAAGCCAGGTCTTTTAAAATTTGATTTTTATCTGTAATACTTTTTAAAGGATACGCAAGCAAATTAACATCTCCCTGTTTTATGCCCTCGCCTTTGTAAGTGGCATGTTCTTTAGTAACGCCATCAGGAAATTTTAAAATCGGGATATTATTTTCCACCAACGCCCAATCCTTATTTTGCGGCAACCCCAAAACAGCTGCAGCCAAATTCGCATTTTTAAGATTCAGTTTTGCAGCTGCATTTGTGAAGGCGTTATTATCTACATTCTCCGCCCATTCATCTGCGGCAACTACATTTTTGATATCAAACTGATTCGGTCCGCTTCGCTCTACCCTGCTGGCCCAAAATTCGGCTGTTTGAGATAAAATTGGCCATCCTTTTTCTTTAAGCCAGACCTTATCTTGTGTAACACAATAATAATTCCATGCGGCCAGGGCAACATCTGCTGAGATATGGTGCTCGAATGGTCCACTTAAAGCCCAGACAGGTGTTTCTTCCACACCCGAATCTGCACTTTCCCAAGGATACATTGCGCCTTTGAAGCCATGTGAAAAAGCATTTTTCCTTGCCGGTTCCAGTCTTTCAAATCTATATTCAATTAAAGATTTTGCAATATCAGGATGCAATACCAACAATGCCGGAAACATCCAGATATCTGTATCCCAGAATACGTGGCCATTATAACCCAACCCAGACAAGCCCATTGGCGATAGCGAGTAAGAAGTTCCCGCCCTCGAAAATGAGGTTAAATGGTAAAGCATACTGCGTAAATCTTGTTGTGCCTGCGGATCTCCTTCAATAATTATATCCGATTTCCACAGTTCATCCCAGGCGGCGTTATGATATTGAATTAATCGATCGCGACCTTCGAGTTTAGCAAAAATAGTCATGCGCTCGGCTTCGTTAAGCGGATCGCATGTTGGGCAGAACTTATTGTACTGCCTATAACGCTATAGCGATAACTTTCCCCGGCTTTAATCACTTTACTAAACTTCATCAAATGGCTGTTATTATCCCACATTTCGTGGATAATTTTTGGCTCGCTTCCATGCTGTTCATTAAATAAGAAACTATTGGAGGCGCACAACTGCAATTTGCCTGTCGGGCTTTTTGCCGTTGATGTCAACAGGCTCAGCGTTACATGTGGCCTGTCAATTTCATTATAGTAATTTTCCACATCACGAAGTGCATCAGGCGTTTCCATCACACTTGCTGCCGTTAATTTAAAATCTTCGTTGGCTGTAATGGTAACATCCATTAATACTGTAAAAGGCAAATGGCGAAGTGCGTAGTAGGTATATTTAATGTTTGCCTTTTTTCCATAAGTCAGTTTTGTGGTGAATGCGGCATGCTGCATATCAAGCTCTTGCTGCATATTGCTTGTATTTTGGTCATCGAGCCTTTTTCCATCAATTTCCAGATACATGTTAAGCAGATTGAAACCGTTTAAAAAATTACTTACACGGCCACGTCCATATGTATCATAAGTGCCGGCGAGCACTACATTTTTTACCTTAAATGGCTGAGGAGAGGAAACAATACCGATTATCCCGTTGCCTGCAGTAATGCCGAAATATTTACCGGGGTCGATTTTATCGGCACTGATTTTCCAGGGATCCTGTGCTGCAACTACAAGAGATAGAATATTAAATAGAAAGAAAAGTACGTTTTTTTTCATAGACATATGTTGATGAAAGAAGAAAATTAGAATAAACAAAAGGCCGAATTGCCATCAGATTAATCAATCCGATGGCAAATCAGCCTCTGGCTTAGCTAAAACGTGATGAATTAGTAACCTGTATTTTGAATAAGATTAGGGTTACCCAGTTGATTATCCGGAATCGGGAAAACTAGGTATTTAGCTTCGCTTGCTGGTTTTTCCTGCCATGCAGCAAGGTATTTTCCAAAACGAATCAGATCCTGTCTTCTGAAACCTTCCCAGTATAGTTCGCGACCACGCTCATCAAGCAGTACATCTAAAGTTAAACTCGTTAATGTAGATGCTCCCCTTACGGCTCTTAATGAATTTACTAAAGTTAATGCAGCAGCGGTTTGAGAGGTTCTCATCTGTGCCTCTGCTTTCATCAACAAAACATCAGAATAGCGATAGTAAACCCAGTCGTTATCTGGTTTTCTCGAACCCGCATTGGCATAGTCAACAGGGTATTTGATAACTCTGATTCCCGCAACTTCCAGGTGATTTGGATCTCTTTCAATGATGCTCACTTCTGGTGTAAAAGCGAGCGGATTGCCTTTTCTATCTTTTAATGCCACACCATTCTGATCCACCTGCTGACCAACGAGAAATCCTACACGAAGGCCCGATACATTGGTTTGTCCGGCGTAGGTACCGCCTCTTCTTTTGTCGGCCGCCTCGAACTTTGCATAAAAATTAGATAGGGACGAAAATCCGTTGTAACCATTTGGATTTTGGTTATAATGGGTGGTACATTTCCACTGCCCATCTAAATCACTTCCGGTGGCACCGCCAATATTTTGCGCTGTGAAAATATTTTCTTTGGAAAGGATATCATTTGTTGGTGCAAAGTTATCAAAGTAATTTGCCGTTAATACATATCCCCCGGTTGCAATTTCATCGGCAAGTGTAATCACCCTGGCCATATCCGCTGCATCAAAAGTTGGCGCAGTACGGTTTAAAAACGCACCCTTGTTAAGATAAACCTTCATTAAAAGCGTTCTTGCTGCGTTTTTGTTGGCAACGTTTGCTGGTCCTGAAGGCAAAGTTGGAATAATGGCTGTTAATTCCGTAATCAGATAATTAATTTCATCGGCTGCATTTCTTACCCGGGATGGTTTGGTAACATCCTCTCCGGCATCACGATACGGAACCTGCCCCCATCCATCGAGAATAGAAAATTGAGCGAAAGCACGTAAGAAACGGGCTTCAGCTGCCTGGGTAGCTGAAGGATTAGCACCCAGCACACTGGTTGCCACATAAGAAATACTATTTAAATCTCTGAATACGTCTGAAATCCTGGAATGATCTGGAGCCCATTTATGCAGGTGTAACGAGCGCCATGCGCCGTTATCATCCCAGTCACCCGCCCGGGTTGGCACAATAACCTCATCCGAAGTAACTTCCTGCAAAGCTACCCAATTCCATGGGGCTTGGTAAGGGCCAATCATTGCTGCATAGCTGGCGCCCAATAAACTCGAGACATTACCTGAACTTACCCCGCCGCTGCTTACCTGACCATTCAGGTTCTCATCAAGCTTGGTACAAGCCGAGAAGCTCAATGCAACCAGTGCAAAACTGAAAATATATTTACTTTTCATGATTTTTATTTTAAGAATTATAAAGAAAAATTAACACCAAAATTGAAGGTTCTTGCTGTTGGGTAAGCGGTATAATCAATACCTGCAGAAGGAACCCCACTTACACCTTTATTCACATTAACCTCTGGATCAAAACCGGTATAATTGGTGATTACAAATAGATTTTGTCCGTTAACATAAATATTAAGGGATTTAATTGCTTTACCAACATTACCGATATTGTAATTAAGCGTTGCATTGGCAAGCTTCAGGTAATCACCTTTTTCAATATAGCGTGAGGATGCAGCAATCGGATTGGCTAAAGATTCCTGAACAGGTAAATTGACCAATGCAGAAGAAATATTCCTTGTACCAAGGTTAGATATCGCCAATACAGAATTTGCGGTATTGTTGTAGATATCTTGCCCGAATGAACCGTTGAAGTTTGCGGTGAACGATAGTTTTTTATATCTGATGTTGGTACTTAAGCCCAAAATCACTTTTGGGTTAGGATTACCTACGTAGTAATTGGTAAAACCATCATCTGTATAAAGCGAGAAGCCATTGGCATCCAAACCATTATATTGTCTTGTCACCATAGCAAACAGTGGCAAACCATTCTGGATTACCTCAGTTGTTACCCCACTTAAGCCTTGTCCGTTTAATGAGCCTGTTTTAATAATACCGTTGATATTTTGAACTTTATTGTTGATGAAAGTAGCGTTACCGCCCAATGACCAGTTGAGATCATCTTTTTCAATTAATACTCCGTTCAACGTTAATTCGACACCTCTATTGATAATCTGGCCGGGTAAATTCACCCATGTTGGTACGTTTCCACCAACTGCCGGTACAAATGAGATTTGCGGAAACAATAAATCATTAGTGGTTTTATGGAAATAATCAACAGAACCGGTGAACCTGCTTTTTAATAATCCGAAATCAATACCAACGTTGGTTTGTTCATCCGACTGCCATTTAAGGTTTGGATTGGCGTTGTTGATGGCAACTAAAGTTGGTGCACCATTGGAGTTTCCAAAATCATAACGCTGTTGAGCCGAGCCGGAAGGGAAATCCTGATTACCTGTTTTTCCGTATCCAACTCTCATTTTAAGCTGATCTAACCAGCTGGCGCCTTCCATGAAACTTTCTTTTTTGATATCCCAGGCGGCTGCAAATGAAGGGAAATAACCATAACGGTTTGACTTTCCAAACTTGGTTGAACCATCGGCCCTGAAAGTGGCAGTTAAAATGTATTTGCTATCATAATTAAAAATCGCCCTGGCGAAGTACGACTGCAGTTCAGTTGTTGGATTGTTGAAAGCAGAAAAGGTACGGTTTGCCGGTGCAGTAGTTTGAAATGCATCGGTATAATCGGCATCAATTTCGCCAAATCCTGTTGCGGTGTTTGTAGTTCCTTTGTTAATGAAGTTTGAATATTCGTAACCAACAATCGCGTTCAAATTCAATTTGCTTACAATTTCCTTATTAAAATTAAGGGTGTTTGTAAACTGCTGCGTAATCAATTCATTGTTTGAATAACTTGCATAACCGCCGAGGAAGGTGCCTGAAGGCTGAATCCCCTGAAGATTTAAAAAGCTTCTGGTCGAAGCCCTTCTGATACCAGCACTGTAATTGACACTGGCCAACATGCGGTATTCTAACCATGGTGTGATTTTGTAATAAGGAGATATGCTACCTAAAATTGTTGAAACTTTAGCTTTATCATTATTAGCGGCTAATGCAGCTAAAGGATTAATGATGGTAGAACCATAGTCAATAAACAATCCTCCGTTGGCATTATAAAAAGATTGAGTTGGATTCCATGATAGCGCCTGAGAAATTAAACTTCCGGTGAAACCTGCATCAGTAGTGATTGGTGCAATGCTTTCCAGATACTGGTTGCTGATCATGTTAATATCAAGGCCAAGTTTTTTGCTTTCCAGAAATTTGAAATTTCCGTTAAAGCCTGCGCTATATTTCTTGAAATCGGTAGATTTGATAATGCCCTGCTGATCCTGATAACCGAGTGAAGCCCTGAATGTATTTCCATTGGTTCCGCCACTGATGCCAATTGAATAATTCTGATTGTACGCAGTTCTGGTTACCTCATCAAGCGCATCAACACTGCTACCAAAATTACCGTTGGTGAGTCCGTACTTTGCAAGAGCAGCACGATATTCATCACCGGAAAGTACATCAACCCTTCTGGCAATGTTACTTACGCCGGCCGAAGCACTCAAGTCAATTTTTGTATCGCCTGATTTCCCTCTTTTTGTTGTAATCAAAACAACCCCATAAGCCGCACGTGATCCATAGATGGCCGTGGCAGATGCGTCTTTTAAAATCTCCATCGATTCGATATCTGCAGGGTTGATGAAGTTTAGCGGATTTCCATCCGGAGCCGTTCCGATACCGGCACTTGCAGAAGGTCTGGCAGACCGGCCATCTAGGGCCACTCCATCCACTACATACAAGGGTTGGCCTGTTCCGGTAACTGCAGAGTTACCCCTGATTCTAACGGTAGAGGCTCCACCTGGCTGCCCACTGTTATTGATCATTTGCACACCGGCTACTTTACCCTGTATCAGTTGATCAGGTGCATTTAATGGCCCCTTGTTAAAATCTTTCGCAGAAACGGTGGTCGCAGCTCCAGTCAAATCACTTTTTTTCACAGAAGCATAACCTACTACAACAACTGCATCGAGGTTATTGAGCGATTTAAGCGTGATATTTATTACCGTTTGATTGTTGACATTTACGGTTTGTGTTTCGAAACCGACAAAACTTACAATTAGTTTGGCAGTAAGCGAAGGTACCGTAATCTGATATCGGCCTTCTGCATCACTTTGTGTTTTTGTACTTGTACCCGCAACCTGTATAGTTGCGCCAGCCATGGGCAGTTTATCGTCATCAGAAATGGTTCCTCTGATAACGGTTTGGGCAAAGGCTGCCGTGCTTAAAAAGACTAAAAGTAAACTTGGCAAAACAAGTTTCATTAATCTACATAATTTCTGTTTTGCAGGCAAAACAGACCAATTACTCGGTAGAGTTAAGTTCATAATGGTTTAATAATTTGGTTAGAAAATGTTTTATTATGTTGGGGAATTCGATGTGCTTAAGGTGAGTTAATTTTCATGTTAATCTGGTTAGGTTATTTAGGGTGATTTATTTTTTATATAAGGGATATGGTTTTTCGATTTTTAACCGGGCAACTTCCAACCCTTTATTGATACACTCATCCATCGGCTTTTCTAGAATGAAGGCAGATAAAAACCCAGACCAGAAAGCATCTCCCGCACCAGTTACGCCTCTAACAGTTTCAACTGGAATGGCATTTTTGTATTTCCAGCTTAACTTATTTGATTTATACCACACGCCATGTTTACCGCAGGTAAGGCAAATTGCCGCAGCATCCAGACGATCCAACCATTCAACTGATTCTTCTACACTAAAAGATTGCCCAACAAAACGCTCCAGATCATCGACACTTACTTTTAATAATGGATTCAATTTAAGTATTTTTTTTAACACTTCCTTCCCATCATCATCCTGCCAGATTGATGGCGCAAAATTCCAGTCAACGGATATGGATTTTCCCATTTGATGCGCTTTGGCTAATGCAGTCATAATATTACTCCGGGCTGGTTCCCTGCTCAGTGCAAATGCGGTGGTATGAACAACATCAGCAGCTTCAATCAGCTCATCCGCTACTCTCCTAATGGCAAAATCTGCACTGCGGTAAGGAATAAAATCAGGACGATGATTATTTTTAGCAACAAGCACCACGCTGGTTTGCCGATGCGGTGCCTGGTGTATGTAGCGGTCTGATAAACCGATTGCCTTAAGTTCATTAATCAGAAAAATACCCAGGTTATCTTCGCCAACCGTTGCAACCAGATCTGCCTCTACACCGAGCCATTTCAGGTTAGCACAAAGATTGGCTGAGCTGCCTCCTTGAATAGTAGAAAATTGTGAAGCTACCGCAAGCGATTCGATATTTTCATCTGAAATGATATCGACCAATAATTCGCCCACCACTAATATTTTTTTCCCTGAAACATTATTTTCCGAAACCATCATTTCTATCAAAAGTTAAAATTTTTCTAAATGCATTACTTGTTGCCTGTTCGGCTATTACTGCTCCGGCGGCACTCCAGGTACATTTTGGCACACCGCATGGCTCCAGGCTGGTTCCATGAAAACATTCATTAAACAGATCCGCTTTGGCATTTGAGCGGTGAATTTCAGAAAGGATTTCCTGAGCCAGGCTTGTCTTTTGGTGAAAATTCAGCGCTGCAACCAGCCAGCTATTCCAAACTGGCCATAAACCACCATTGTGAAAATAATCAGGTTGGTTTCGAAAGGCATAAGCATAGTTGTCTTTCAATTCGTTCATATCCGAATCATCATCCTGAATCGTAGGATAAAATGAGGGCAATAACGATTGCCTTTGGTTATAAAGCGCCCCGATATATTGCAAAACCTTTCGATTTTGATTTTCATCTCCTATACCCAGGAAAAGAGCGAAGGTATTGGACTGCAGATCAAAGTAGTTGTAGATCCGCCCAGGGTTAAAGCCCATTAACCAGTATTCTTGAGAAGCATGCTCCAACTGATGCATCAAATTGGAAGAATAGGCGTTTTCAGGATGATCATTTTTCCAGTAATTCGCTCTAATGGAACGGGTAATATCAGCAATCTTGGTTTCCCAATCTGCATTGAATGATAATTTGGAAGCCAAACGTAATGCCCAAAGTCGTAACAACTGGTCAAATAGAATATAACCATGCTGAATATATTCATCTGCCCAGTCGCCACTTTGCGGCACATAAATCAAATGTTTGCCATTAAACTCCCAGCTATTTAAAAGTGTAAAACACTGGTGTACCTGACGCTGATATTTACGCCAAAGATCCTCATCATCAGTAAGTAAGGTATATGCAGCTAAACCAATCACTGCCCACGAAGGATTGTCGGCCCGGCCCGAGGTTCCACCATAACTCACTGCACCATCTTTCGGTGAAACATTAGAAGGCATGAAACCATCAGGATGCTGGTGTTCGAAAATTGTGATTAGCGTATTTCTTGCAGCATCAGTAAGCGATTTATCTCCACTCAACAGCGCCGCAATGGACGTAATCACCCCATCTCTGGTCCAAACGCGTTTATAGTTATCTTGCTCTTCTACAGCTGCCACAAAACCATATGGGGTGACTGCTTCTCGCAAGAGATCTAATGCGTGGTGGTATGATTTTGAATCGAACATTATATATCGGCTATTTTTTCATTTTTTTTGATCTGCAACACCATCAAAGCAGCTATAACAATTAAAACGCCGGCAAACATGATTGCATTTTCAGGGCGATGGCCAAGCAGATAGCGGTAAACATATTTAAAGGTGATGGTTTCCAATAACATCGGCAGCACGATGAACATATTTAATATCCCCATAAAAATACCGGTTTTTGCTTTTGGAATACTTCCTGCAAGCATGGCATAAGGCGTTCCCATCATACTGGCCCATGCCACCCCTAAACCTACGATCGGAATGACAAGTAGAAAAGGATGATGAATCATCGGCAAACAGATCAGACACAGACCGCCAAAAAGCAAACTCATCAGATGCACCTTTTTTGCCGTAATTTTCCTGGCGAAGAATGCCAGTGGAAAGGCCACCAGAAAGGTGACTACATTGTAGCCTCCGTTTACCGTTCCGGTTAATAACTGGGCAGAAGCAAATCCATCTGATGCTGCATTACTGGTATGGTAAATGGTTTTCGCTAAACATAGGGTAATAAATTGCCAGTAAATAAACATGGCGTACCAGTTGAACAGATAAACAATACCAAGTTTTTTCATCATGGCAGGCATCACTTTGAAAGCCGCTATAATATCACTGAAAATCCTTCCAATGCCGCCGGTTTCCTTTTTTATCTTGTCAATTTCTTCAGCAGCCAGCGGCGCCTCCTTCGTGGTTAAACAACTATACATGATTGAGCCAATTGAAACAACGCCTCCAATAAAAAAGGCCGCATAAGTAGTATAGGGTATGTTGTTGTCACTTCTTGCATTCATACTGATGAGCCCCGCCGCAATGAGTATGCCTGGAGTAAGGTTAGCCAGTGTAATACCTAACCCGGTAAAAAAGCTCTGCGTTAAAAAACCAAGGGCATGCTGTTCTGATGGAAGTTTGTCGCTCACAAAAGCCCGGTAAGGTTCCATGGTGATATTATTTCCGGCGTCCAGTATCCATAAAATCCCGGCAGCCATCCAGATTGAACTGCTGTAAGGCATGGCGAAAAGACAGATACTGCAAATGATAGCGCCAATTAAAAAATATGGCCGGCGTCTTCCAAATCTGCTGGTGGTTTTATCGCTCATGGCACCAATGATTGGCTGAATGACTAAGCCTGTCATTGGCCCTGCTAAGTTTAACAAAGGAATCTGATCGGCATTGGCACCTAGATAGGAATAAATGGGTGTCATATTGGTTTGCTGTAAACCAAAACTATACTGAATTCCAAAGAAACCAAGATTCATCGCTATAATAGCGCTAAAATTTAGTTTAAAACCTGATGAAGGCTGATGAACCTTTTCTGCCTGAGCTACAATCATATCATTTTAGTTAAGCTTAAAAACCAAAGCCTGCCACGGTTTTAAATGAATTTCATTACCTGTAAAATCTGTGCTGTCGTTATAGTTATTCATGAGCACCTTCGCGGAGGAGATGTCAATATTTTTATCCAGCGGATAAGAGAACGCTTTAGCCGAGAAGTTCAGAACGATTAGGATTTTCTCCTGGCCATCTGTTCTGGTATAACAGTATACGTCCGGGCTATCAATATCAAAAACCTGGTAATCACCATATACGAGCACTGGAGATGATTTTCTTAAGGCAACCATCTTTTTGAAATAAGTTAGCTCACTTAACGGATTCTGCGCTTCGGCAACAACATTTACCGTTTTGTAGTTGGGGTTTACTTTTATCCAGGGTTTGCCCGTTGTAAAACCAGCATTTGATGAGGCATCCCATTGGAACGGCGTCCGGGTATTATCTCTGGAGATAAACTTTTGTTTATCCATAAAAGCCTGTACATCACCTCCTTTTGCTTTGATGCTTCGGTAAGCATTAATTGTTGCGATGTCACGGTAATCATCAATATTGTTAAATTTAATGTTCGACATGCCTAATTCATCGCCATTAAAATAAAACGGAGTGCCCCTCATGGTCATAATAAGCGTCGTTAACAGTTTTGAAGAATAAGTTCGGAACTGCGGACGATCATCCCCATATTTGCTAACCATCCTGGGTACATCATGATTTGCCAGAAAGATGGCTAACCAACCCTTCTCGGCAAAGGATTGATCCCACTTTGTAAAAGCTTTTTTCAAATCAGTAAGCAGATAGCCCGCGGGATCGTTCCCGATATCCATGATCTCAAAATGGTAAGCCATATTTAACTCATGTCTGTCTTCATCAACCAGAGCGTGGGCATCTTCCAATGTGCTTCCTGCACCCTCAGCAACAGTCATGATGTTATATTTGCTGATCACAGTTTTGTTCATCTCCTTTAAATATTGATGAAGATTCGGACCCATCCCATAATATTTGATGATGTCTTTTTCGTAACCTTCAGGATATTTTTTCCAGGTGGTATCTTTAGAAACATATTGAAAAGCATCCATCCTCAAACCGTCAATGCCTTTGTCCAGCCAAAATTTCATCATATCGTAAACCTCGTTGCGAAGTTTTTCATTTTCCCAGTTGAGATCAGGTTGTTTCTGCGAGAAATAATGCAGGTAGTAAGATTTTGTGGTCGCATCATACTTCCAGGCATCACTGTTTACATCAAAGAAACTATAGCGTGGAGTAGGTTTGCCCTTTTCTTCCGGCCACCAATGATAATAATTCCGGTAAGCATTGCTGCGTGATGATTTCGCTTGTTTAAACCATTCATGCTCATCACTACTGTGATTGAGCACCATATCTAAGATTAACTTAATCTTGCGTTGATGTAATCCGGCCAGTAACGCATCGAAATCTTCCATGGTACCAAACTCTTTCATGATGTTTCTGTAATCACTGATATCGTAACCATTATCATCATTTGGCGAAGAAAAAATCGGATTTAGCCAAACGGCATCTATGCCCAGGCTTTTGAGGTAATCGAGTTTAGAAATAATGCCTTTTAGATCGCCAATGCCGTCGCCATCACTGTCTTTAAAACTACGCGGGTAAAGCTGGTAAACTACAGCTTCTTTCCACCAGGCCGCTTTACGGTTAGGAGCTTGCTGCGAATAGCCATCTAAAACACAAAACAATAGGAATGTAAAAGCAAAGCCAAAAGCGTTTCTCATATTTCTATCTCATAACGGGCTCCCTGAATACAGAAAACCTGGGTGTTTGATAAATATTTGGTTATGTTAATGAAATAGCAACCTAATGATTCAAATTACAATAGTTGATATTTCGTTAACGTGATATGAAGATAAGGGTATAAATAATTGAAAAGTATAGAAATACCTCATTTCTCACCGCAAACGTTTGCGGTAACATTTGCGGAAATGTTTGCTGTGGAAAACTTATATTTGATTAACCAAATAATTCGTATGAGACAGAACCCAACTTTAAAAAAGATTGCTGAGCGGCTCAATGTCAGTATATCAACCGTTTCCAGGGCTTTAAAAGATCATCCTGATATTTCACCGGAAACCGGACGAAAGATTAAGGAACTGGCAGAGTTACTGGAATACGACCCTAATCCATACGCCGTAAATCTTCGTACCCACAGCAGCAGGGAGTTTGCCATAGTTGTACCAAGTTTATCCAACTTCTTTTATCATTCCTTTATCGGTTCAATTGAGGAGGAAGCAAGAATTTATGGCTATTCCGTAGTCATTTATCGTTCTTCAAATGATGCAAAAATTGAACAGGAGATCCTGAAAAGCTGTAGACACAAGCGGGTATCGGGAATTTTTATTGCAATTACTTCAGAAACGGATGACATGGAGCCTTTTTTGAAAATGGATGTTCACGGTATTCCGGTGATTTTTTTTGATAAAGTGCCGCAATATGAATCCTGCAATAAAATTTGTGTCGGTGATGAACATGCGGCTTTGCTGGCCGCGGAAGAAATCATCAGGAAAGACATTCCAAATGTACTGGGCATATTTGGAGACCCAAATATGTCGATCACCAGGGCCCGCTTACAAAAATTTGCCACGGTGCTACATCAAAATGGAAGTGCTGTTCACCTCAAAACGGTACATGCCAGAAGTTCTGCAGAAGCCGAACAAATCACATTATCGCTATTACCCGAATGGATGGGTAAGAAATTTGCAGTTTTTTGCATGAGCGATGAGATTTTAGCAGGTGCCATGAAAGCGATACAAAGGAAAGGACTCAGCGCACCGTCAGATTTAGGTGTAATTGCCATTAGTGATGGTATGATTCCCCTGCTCTTCTATCCGGAAATTACCTATGCAGAAACCAGCGGAAGCAAGCTGGGTAAACTGGCATTTAGCAGAATGATGCGCTGTATTGCCGGAAGTTCTTTTGCGCAAACAATTATAGATGAATCCAAACTGGTTGTGGGCGGTTCCATTTAAAAAAAACTGCCGCAAGCGCTAACCTTCTAGTTTCTGGATCAGTGCAATGGCCCTACTCCATTTTTGATAGACATCAATCGGCTTAGGGTATGCAGGGATATCAAATGTCCATGGAATTAAAACTTCCACATCATTGTTTTTCGCAAGTTCGGGGATCCACTTCCGAATAAATTTCTGTGCCTTGTATTTATTAGATTGGTGAACCGGATTGGTGTACCAGATTTCAAAAGCCTGCATGTGCCAGTTCATCCAGTTCGAGGTTACATCATAATCAATCAGTTTGGATTCGAAATAAGCTGCACCCCAGGTCCAGTCTATTTTTAAATCATGCACAAGATAACTTGAACAATTTACCCGCCCCCGGTTACTCATATAGCCTGTTTGGTTCAACTGCCGCATGTGGGCGTCAACGAAAGGAATCCCTGTAGTTCCATTACACCATTTTTCAAACTTTACCGGATCGTTTTCCCAGTCGGGATTTTTATTTTTATAACCTTTGCTTTGAAAAATCCGATTGCCGAAGCGCATCGCTTTAAAAGTAAAATAATCACGCCAAACCAATTCAAAAACCAGCCACCAGGTACTTTGGTTCTTTTTAACCTTGGCTTCATAAGCCATTACCTTTTCATAAATTTCCCTTGCGGAGATACACCCCAGGGCCAGGTAGGGTGAAAATTTCGAGCTGTAATCCAGGCCATCCGATTGATTTCTACTCCAGCGGTATCCGGTTAACAGTTCCGATTTGAAAGTATAATACTCCAGTCTTTTTAAGGCTTCAGTTTCTCCACCCGCTACAAATGGTTTTGCCTTTTCATATTCATTTTTGCTAAAGCCATACATGGAATAAGCAGGAAAACGATGTGTTTTCACTTGTTTAACAGCATTTAACGTAGTCGGTATGTCGAAAGTTTTACGCGGCGTGCTTTCCTTCGAAGCCGGAATCAGGTAAGCCTTGCTGGTGAGTGGTATATTTTTAATATCGAAAGGGATATCTTCTTTATGATACAGTGTTTTACCCCAGTAAAAATGAAAGGTGGTAGCTGGCAGAACATCCGTGACTGCCCGCACCAGGTTAAGTTCTTCACTCGCGTATTCCTCCTCAGCATATACATCGGTAATGTCATACTGCTTTACCAATTCCGGGATAGTTTTCAGGGCAGACGCTTCGCCAATAATTAAGTGAGCACCTATTGACGTTAAGTTTTTCCGCAAATCAAGAACAGCTTGTTTTAGGAATTTAAAACGAATGATGTCGGCCTTCCTGAATCCTAATGCTAGTTTTTCGAAGCCATTCTTCTCGATGCAATAGCAGAAAACCAGATCAGCACATTCCTGCTGAGCCATCACCAAAGCTTCATTGTCGTGAAGCCTTAAATCATTTTTAAACCAGACTAAACCTCTTTTTTTCATCAGCTTAGATTTTAATTCCCTTGAAGAGTGATTTGCCGAAAGCAGCTGTTTCCTTTGAAACATCGGTTGTGCAAATTATTGATGTGGCAACAGGGATAATTTCGAATAAACAATATGTCTTAACGGTAAGATGTTTTCCTTGAAGCATCCATTAACTTACCCGTTTACTGTTGCAGGCGGCAACCCATTCATCTTTACTGCAGCGTTTACAATGGGCTGGTGCCGAAAGTTCAGCGGTATTGCCGCAATGCGTACAGGCATACACCTTAGGCGCTACAATATTTTTAGACTTTTTAGCATATTCCTTTGGGAATACAGGCAAGCCATAGCCAACATCCTGATCTTCGCAAAATAAAAAGCTAACCTGCCCATTGGTTTCCAATACAGCGGCCTTTACCTGCCCAAGATGTTCGATATTTTGCGCCCTGATCTCTGCAAAAAACTCATCTTTCGCAAAGTTTCCGTCACCTTCTTCTGATAGGGTAAATTTGCCGTTTTCAATGATATACATCGGCACACCTTCCAGAATATTTTCTACCTTTTGATTTTTTGCTGCCAGATAAGTGATCAGCCGATAGGTAATCAGGATCACGACGAAAACCAATAAGGAAGGGAGAATGGCCGACTCACTGTTTAACATCGGATCGCCCGCAGCTGAACCCAGGGCAATGATTATCGCAACTTCAAAAATACTCAGCTGCCGCACCCCTTTTTTGCCTGTGGAGCGTAAAAAAACCATCACCAAAACAAACATGATAAAAGTTCTGACGGTAATTTCGAGTGTAAGTGACCAATTGAGATCAAGCAGAAAAACATCCTGCCAGTTGATTGCTGCCATAATATATATTTCAGAAAGAACCTTTAATAAGCCCTAATTGTTCCGAAATATTTTTTTTATGGTTAAAAATGTGATTTAAAAATCTGCCTGATTGATGCCCCGACAAGTTGGAAATCACCCTTCAGGAATCTTCATGCGAAAGCCTCCTGCCGTATTCACGGCAATACAAATTAGTATTTAAGGAATTTCATCTGGCTAAGCAACCGGGATAGAAAAAAAGAATGTGGAGCCTTGATTGGGCATACTTTCTACCCATATTTTACCACCATGATCAGAAATAATCTTGGAAGAGATATACAAGCCCATTCCTAAACCAGGATGAGAAGAAGTAACCTCATCAAGGCGGTAAAACTTATCAAATATTTTCGCTATACCTTCTGCAGACATGCCCAGACCCTGATCATTTACCTTAATTACTACGCTTTTACGATCTTCTGCTAAGCAAGTGGCAACATCAATGGTTGAGTTTTTGGCCGAATATTTAGCTGCATTACCCAGGAGATTGGTTAAAACCTGCTCTAAACGCAAAGGATCCGCCTTGACCACACATGGTTCACCCAAACTGATGTTGATTTGATTACCCTCATGTACGGCCGATAAAATCATGACCGCTTCTTCAACAAACTGGTTGAGGTTAACCTCCACCAAATCATACTGCAAGCTCCCGTTTTCCATTTTCGACACATCCATCAGCTGCTGCGCCAACAGCGTAAGTTTGGACGTTTGCATATCAAGTTTATCTACTACCCCTGCAACTTTCTCTGAATATTGATCTTTTAAAAGTTTCAGCATTTGGGTATAGGCTTTCACCACGGTTATCGGCGTTTTCAGCTCATGGCTGGCCACAGAAATGAACTCAGTTTTCTTTTCATCTAGCTCCCGCTGGATTCTGATTTCCTCTTCCTGCTCACCGGTTAACCGATGCAGATGACTATTTTTCTTCTTAATTTCTTCGTAGGCATTCAATGGACTGGCTTGTTCAAAATAAACTTTTAGCGCAGTAAGTTTCGGCTCGTCAAGTTTTAGCGAACGTGGCAACCCTAAACCCATTTCAATCAGGTAGGCATTTCCCGAAGCATGGAAAGTAAAATCAGGAAGCAGTTTTTTGGCATAAAAGAAACCCTCATCCGTTGAACGGAAAAGTTGGTCAGAATCAAAAACAACCCTGGCAAATAAAGAATAACGGGGGAATTTTCCAGTAATGACGATATGTAACCTGCCGTTATCTGTATATTCTATCGCTGTTCTGGAGATTTCAGAAACGGCTGTGGCGAAAGTAGTACGGGTGGCTACCGTTAGCCCCAGTTGTTCTCCTACCTGCATCGACCTGCGATGGGCAAGCACCAGATCCATTTCATTCTCGAGTGAAATATCTAAAATCTCTTTCATGCTACCGAACTTTTATAACTATAACTGACATATCATCCGTTCTTCTGGCATGGTCCTTATAAATACATGCAGCAAGGATGGAAAGATCATGTTTCAATATTCCCGGATATTTGCTGATTTCCCACCTCGTTTTGATCCCATCTGAACAAAGCACCAGTTGGTTATAATCCAATGAACTATAACTTTGATCATTCATGGTCGTAGGGATGTTATGGCCCACAATTCCATTATACGACATATGGTTTTTTGACGACATTGGTCCGATCCACTTAGCGGCGATATTGCCAATTCCGGCAGAAGACCATTTGCCCTGAGCGGCATCAAAATGGGTAACATTGGCTACCATACCCCGGGTTTTACGTATCGAACGATGAATAAACCTCAAGGTTTCTATCGGGCTATGATCCGGATAAACTCTAAAAACATTAGCCGCTTCATTTACGGCATGATTTGCTTCCGGGCCATGCCCCAGTCCGTCGCCAAGCATCAGCTTAAAGCTATTGCCCTTCGTTTTGCAGATAAAACCATCACCACTCACCTTTTCTCCCGGTTTGCTCACCACCAGTGGACGAATAATCAATCCTGATTTTGAAGCAGGTTTTTGACCAATATAAACCCGGCTCAACACCACCGTACCCCAGCCTACGGCTGAATAAATATCAAAGGTATCAGAAAGCCGTTTGATGCTTCCCAAACCTGCCCCCATGGTATTGCTTGTGGATACGCCATCCTGAATCATCCTGCTGGTGTTCTGCATGCCCGGGCCGGCATCAATGCTGATCAGTTCAATATAGGGAACGCCATTTTCCTGAAAGCTGCCGAACAGAATTTCTCCGTTGTCAGCGTATTTGAACAGGTTGCTGGTCATCTCCGCCACAATAATATCTACTTCTGCTATTCTTGCAGTTTCCATACCAGCATCAACCAGGCGTTGATGTATATCCTTCTTAAGCAGCGAAAAGTAGCTTCTGTCGTTTGCCTGAAGACTTATATGTGTTGCATCAACCATTGGCCCATTTTAAGATCATCACTACCGTTCCCTCTCCGGGCTTACTTTTCAAATCAAATTCATTGCTGAGTCTTTTTGCCCCGGGCAATCCAAGCCCCAGACTCTTTCCGGTGGAAAAACCATCCTGCATGGCTGCAGCAATATCAGGAATACCAGGCCCCTGGTCAGAAAAGGTAAGGCGCACGCCATTATCGCGACCGCGTGTAACCACTTCGATCAGACATTTACCTCCACCACCGTAACGGAGCATATTCCGTAATAATTCGCTGGCGGCAGTAATCAGTTTGGTTTGGTTAACCAAACCCATCTTAATTTTTACAGCCACTTCGCGAATCCGGTTGCGCAGCAGAACCACATCCTGCTCCTTTTGCACCTGTATGGTATCTTTACTCAACGACAGTATCATCATCATCGGTTTCTTCCTGGTCCCCGTGATCATCTCCTATCATCGACTTAAGCAAATTCATTCCCTTTTCAACATCAAGTGCAGTGTGTACACCTTTTAACGGAAGCCCAAGCTCTATTAAAGTAATCGCCACAGCAGGCTGCATGCCTACCACAACAGTTTCAGCATCCAGAATTTTCGACATGCTGGCGATGTTTCCAATAATTCTGCCCATGAATGAATCAACAATTGATACCGCAGAAATATCAATCAGTACGCCTTTTGAACTGGTTTTATTCACCATCTGTACCAGGTCGGCCTCTAAATCCAGGGCAAGCCTGTCATAAAGATCCACCTGAATGGTTACCAGTAAAAAGCTTCCCATCCTTAGAATAGGAATTTTATCCATATTTATTAAAGATTAGTTTTAGAAATTGCACTGCTTTTACGCACCTCTAGGCGAAGCACCCTGAAAGCATAAGATAAGGCACTGGCCAATGATGCTTTAGTAATAATATTAGAAAGATCTATACCCAGGTGAACTACCGTTTGGGCAATTTCAGGTCGGATACCGCTAATAATACACTCTGCACCCATTAACCGCGTGGCACTAACGGTTTTAATCAAATGCTGGGCAACCAATGAATCTACTGCCGGTACACCTGAAATATCAAGGATGGCAATGCTCGATCCGGTTTCTACGATTTCTTGTAGCAGGTTTTCCATTACAATCTGGGTTCTCGAGCTATCAAGGGTACCAATAATCGGCAACGCCAGGATACCATCCCAAACACGGATAACAGGGGTAGAAATTTCGGCAATCTCATCAGTCTGTCTCAGAATCACTTCTTCCCTGCCCTTAATAAAGGTTTCAAAAGTAACAATGCTCAGGTTATCCATCACCTTGTTGATCTTCAAACTTTCTACAAAAAGCTGTTTCGGATCCTGGATTTCCTGTTGCAATACTTCCAGTAAAGCCTCTTTTAAACTATGTACAAACCGGCCTGTCTCCCGTGGCGAAAAACCCTGACGAGCACGTGTAATGGCAATACCACCTAATATCTCGATCACAGGATCCCATCGGTCTGTGTTAAAATCAATAAGATCATCTTCTGCAAGGTTTGCAACTAAAGCCGAAATCAACTCTTCCGACTGGCCGCGAAGCTCTTCATTACTGATAAGATCTTCTCTTAAACCATCATCCGACAGTTGGTTTTTCATCCAGCTTTCAAGGATGTTCTTTTTTTGTGTTTGTAACAATTTAAGCGTATTAAATGACATTTTTTAGGCGAGTTAAGGTTTTAAACTTGACATTCCAGACTGGATTTTAAGGTTGGAAAGGTAAGAATTTCTTTCATATTCTGAAGCATTATTTTTAGCATGCATAAGATAGCGGAAAGAACAGGTTGGCCGCAGAAGCTTAGGCAGCTAAGTGCTTTAGCCAGGGTTTACAAATATTGATAAGTGTGTGAAGTAAATTACATTGATGAGGAGCAACAACCCGCCTTTGGAATAAAGCTTGCTTTCAGGAAAATCATGCTTATTGATCAGCAGGTTAGCGGATTCCCCTAAGGAATCAGACGACGAGACCATCCTTTTGCTAAGCACTTGATCGCTTCCTTAAGCCCTCATCAACTGAACCGCTAAACCTACGCTCCGGGATGTTTTCCCTACCGCTTGGTGATAGAAAATGGCGTAGTTATCGCAACAAATTCCCATAAAAATGAAAACTACCTTTCTACAATACGGACTTAAAATCGCCAAAAATCTTCGCGATGAAAGGAATTTTATCGGGAAATTTTCAGCAAATCGAATTCATAACCGTGATTTCATTTTTCTTCATCGAAAATGTAAACACAGCGTAAGCGAATTGATTTATTTGGAAAGATAAAAATAGAACATGGCTTTCACGATCTGGCTCATGCGCCTTTTACCTGTTACCCAATCGGCAATGCTTTCCCGGTCGATCCCTGTATCAAAAGCAATCTTTTTAATCCGTACACCCTTTTCATTCATCTTCTTTTCAATCCAGGATACATCCACCAAACTTGCCGGAGAAGGAAGATAGGTTTCAGCTGCAACGCGAATCTTGATTTCAGAAGGAAGTTTGCTAAACAAATCTTGCGTCCTTTTTACCAGTATAGCCTCACTGGCATAGGTTCCCGAAGCCTTTTCCCCCTGAACAGCCGACACCTCAATTACCTGATCCTCCATTGATCGAATAGCAAACAAAATATTCGACTGCTGCCGAAGCCTGGCCGCAGCCGCTTCCAGCTTCATAATTCTTTCAGGAGATACTAAACCGCTTAACAGGGATATATTTTCGATATTACTCATTTTTCAGGTTGAATCCGGTTAAATTTTTAACTGGCATTTTGTAAGAATACACTTTTGGATAAAAGCTTCTGCGTGAGTTTTTTCAACCTTTCCCGGTAATCTACACCCAGCCACTTTAAATAATCACGGGTTACTTTCGTTAAACATTTTCCATACTGTTTAATCCGGTAATCAATTTCCTTATCCAGGCTTTGGCATAACTCCATGGCCTTGGCTAAATCGCCATCGCAATTTTCCACACACATGAGGGCATGTTGCCGGATCGAATCACGCATAACAATTTTAGCTTTTTTGCCGCTATCAACCGCATCACGATAGGCCGTAGCCACATCGAAAGCCACCTCCATACTGTTTGGAAAAGCATTTCTCATTTCCATCGGAATGGCATGGGTTTGCTCCACGCTATGGTGCAGGTTTTCATGGTAAATTTCCGGGTGCAGAAATACATGCATCCAGTCGATTTCACTGTTCCATTCCCCAAACCTTTCAATATTATTTCCCAGATCGGTAATGGTAAAAGTTTTTTTACCAGTTAAACGCCTGGCACCGCGGCCGACCATTTGATGATAAAGTGTTAAAGAAGTGGTGGCACGGTATAAAATGACCGATTGAATGGAAGGCTCATCAAATCCGGTAGTTAAGATTGATACCGAAGTTAAGATGGCACCTTTGGTCTTTTTAAACCACTGGAGTATTTCTGCCCGCTCAGCCAAAGGTGTTTTATTATCCAGGTGTCTGATGGCGAAGCCTGCCTTGGAAAAAGTTTCTTCCACCCTTTTAGAAGCGAAGATCCCGTTATTAAAAATGAGCGTTTTTTTACCCAAAGAATGTTCCTGGTACGAATGCAGCAGCAGATCTAACATAATTTCTGATCCGTACAGCGCATCAGATGAACTCACGGTAAAGTCGCCGGTTAATCCGGTAAGCAGTGAATTCAGCTCTACATCATAACTTTTAATTTTTGGCTTGGCCAGAAAACCCCGGTTAATCAGCGATGAGATCCCCTCGCCCAGAATCAGCTCATCATAGAAACGATTCATCGGCAGGTTAACATCAGAAGAGAATGGCGTAGCGGTAACGCCAATAATGGCTGCATTTTCAAACTTGCCCAACAACTTATGGAAAGAATTGTGGTGCGCTTCATCTACAATAACAAGACCCACTTCAGAAGTATTGATCAGTCCGTCTTCAATCCGGCGCTTCAGCGTTTCGACCATGGCCACATAACATTCGAAACGGTCTTTAGCAGCTACTTTTTTAACTTTGCTGTCCACTACCCTATTCGCCACGCCACTCCCTTTCAAAGCAGCAGTGGTTTGCCGGCAGAGCTCTATGCGGTGAGTAAGCACAATCACTTTTTTACCAAAGGTGCCAATAAAACGCTTGGCAATCTCTGAAAAAATGACGGTCTTTCCCCCACCTGTAGGCAATTGATAAAGCAGCCTGGCCCGCTGCTCCGGATGTGCCGAAAGCTTGCTGAATATAGTCTCTAAATCCTGCTGTTGATAATCGTATAATTTCTTTTTGCTCGCCGGCAACATCGGGGCTGCTACATTCATATCCATGTATTGTTAACCCTGCCGGCTTGAAGAAAGTTTTGCGGCGGAGAACGATTTTTTTATCGGTCAACTCAGCAATTAAGTAATCGCAAGATGTCATCCTGGGGATAAACTCATTTCCGAAAATTTATATGAACGACATTTTCAGGACGATCATAATGGCGAGGAAGTGGTTGACGACCGCGGCAATCTTATCTTTTACGAATGACATGGCTTTTCCCAATGCAGAATCGTCCTGGCGAGGGCATAGTTCACGACCGCGGCAATCTTATCTTTTACCAACAAGATCGCTTTTCCCAATACAGCATCCTCATGGCGAGGGCGTACTTCACGACCGCGGCAATCTCATCTTTTACAAATGACATGGCTTTTCCTGATATAGCACCGTCATTGCGAGGGCGTACTTCACGACCGCGGCAATCTTATCTTTTACGAATGACATGGCTTTTCCCGATACAGCATCGTCATGGCGAGGGCGTACTTCACGACCGCGGCAATCTTCTCTTTTACTAATGACATGGCTTTTCCCGATACAGAATCGTCATTGCGAAGGCGTACTTCACGACCGCGGCAATCTCATCTTTTACGAATGACATGGCTTTTCCCGATACAGCATCGTCATGGCGAGGGCGTACTTCACGACCGCGGCAATCTCATGTTTTAACAACAAACTGGCTTCCCTCGATGAAGAAATAGGATCAAAGAACAAACAAAACAGTCGATGATAGCTCATCGAAGAACCGTCTAGCTTTCCCTAAATACAGCATTTAATCGATTAGTTAAAACTTTAATACTTTATTACGCTTTTAATAGTATACCAACACCAATCGATATGAAAACGAAATTATTAATATTCATGATGGCCATCGGCTTAGCATTTTCTGCCTGTAACGGCAAACAGGCCGATCAGGAAAACGCTGATGAAATGAACCAGTATACCGACAGCACCACCCAAAAGGATTCATTGAGTGCAGATACCACGCATGATAAAACCACCAATGCCCCTGCAGATGCAGGAACAGAGAAAAAATAAGTCATACTTTCAGCCTGATCAAATCCATCAGGCTGGAAATTAACTCAAAATCACAATACTGGAAGCGGAATCTAAACCTGTTTCAACAGGATATCCTGCATCCTACCTCCACCCATCATCATTGACCTGAGTCTTCAGCCTTCAACAATTTCTTCAGTACTCCCTATCCAGATGAAATGCAATCATCCTGATTTCTAATGAGATTTCATGAACACGTGATTTTTAAATGATGATCATATAGACTTGACAATGGCCTGCAAAAGCCTTAATTTAGGCCATACCTCAGGTACATGAACAAATCCCTAGCCTCCTGTTTGATATGAAATACTTATTGATGTTATTGGTCTTTTGGTCTGTAGAGCTTCATGCCCAGAAACTGGAGATATTGTTGATCGGCGTTTCCCATAACTACAGTTCCTATCCAAAACAGGATTTCGCTGACATTTACAGAAAAATTGAACAATTCAAGCCTACGGCATTTTTTGGTGAGTTTTTAAGCAAAGCGGATGAACAAAATGTAATGGATTACTGGTGTAAAAAGGATAACCTCCACCGTTTAAAAATACTCCGGCAAAACAGAAATATTCCTGCTTTACAGTTGCCCAAAACAATTGATAGTTTAAATACCATCATCAAACAAAAACCAGACGACTTCAAATCAAGAACTGACCTGGCCCATGCCTACTACCTCAATGAGGATGTGGCCAACGGCCATTATCAGTATTGGCAGGTGTTTAACCATTTGCAGCAACATGCGGATGCGGATTTAAGTACCTATTTAGACAAATTACTTAGTCCGAAACAGGATACCACCGGGAGGAGCATGAAAAGACTGATCACTTCTGAATATGCGCTGATTGCCTTTCCGATGATGCATAAATTGGGAATAACCACACTTTATGCCATGGATTGTCAGGACTATGACTTAAATTGGAATGCTTCATGGGCAGCAGTTGACGAAAAGTTTGCCGCCTTCAGGAAAGACACGACCAAAGTATTTCAGAGCGAATTATACAGCCATTTCAAATCCATTAACGATGGTTTCAAACGTTATGATGAAGCCGAGAAATCTTCATCAAAAGTAACTGAGTGGCTGAACACGCCCGAAGCTTCAATAATATCGGCATCAGGCGATTTCTATTTACCGGAAATGTACGACATGAAGAATTTCCCCAAAGTAGAAATGCTTTCGAAAATACACTGGTGGATCATGAGAAACCAGGGCATGTGCAACAATGTCATCCATCGGGCCAAAGCGGCAGGCGCCAGAAAAGTGGTGGTCATCGCGGGCGCCAATCACCGGAAATACATGCAAGACATCTTTGAACACATGCCAGGCGTGAAAGTACAAAATATCAATCAGCTAAACTGACGGCATTGAGTAGCTGGAGATCAGGCTTAAAAATAGCTTTATGGAATGAAGAAGATAGCAACGCAGATTCAAGTGTTCAAAATGCTTTTTAAGGATTTGCAAATAGTTTATAAGTCTTACATTGGTACTTGATGATAAGGAGGCAATTTAAGATACAAACCGGTACAAAGCCTTGATATAAAGGCATTAAACTAGTCCACAAGTAGATAATTTGTACTCCGTCCTCCAGCCGAATCTTTTACCAATATTCCTTTATTTACAAGATCTTGAATATCCCTTGCAGCGGTATCTTGAGAACATTTTGCAATTTTTGCCCATTTCGACGAAGTTAATTTTCCGTCAAAACCATCTAAAAATTTGCCAAGCATTAATTTTTGTCTTTCATTAAATGTATCTGCTTCTACTTTTCCTAAAATCTTTGACTTTAGCATCACTGAATTTAGTGTGATAGCAGTTGCATCAATTGCACTATTTAAGCAGTTAAGGAACCAGCTTAACCATAATGTAATGTCTAGATTACCTGATTGGGTTTTCTCAAGTATATCATAATATTTTTTTCGTTCTAACCTGATTTGAGCTGACATGCTATAAAATCTTCTGGCTGTCTGATCTGCCCTAGCCAATTGCATATCTGCTATTGCCCTGGATATCCTTCCATTTCCATCATCAAAAGGGTGAATGGTTAAGAACCAAAGGTGTGCAATGCCAGCTTTTATAATTGGATCTAAGCTCATTTCATGATTGAACCAATCCATAAATTGTTGCATTTCATTTGCTAATAATACGGAATCTGGTGCTTGGTAATGCACTTTTTCTTTGCCCATTGCGCCCGAAATAACTTGCATGAGGTCATTCTTCTCATTTTCTCTCCACCTGCCAACTACAATTTTAACCATACCACTTCTACCTGCCGGGAACAAGGATGAATGCCATTCAAACAATCTATCAGCTGTCAGTTCTACATTATAATTTTGTGTAGCATCAAGCATCATCTCCACAATACCATCTACATCTCTATCAGATGGTATTGAGCCGCCAATCTCAATTCCCAACCTCCTGGCAATAGAAGATCTCACTTGGTCATTATCTAGCTTTTCCCCTTCAATCTCACTGGTTTTTATTACATCTTTGGTAAGTGTTTGTAATACGGCTTCATTTTGCAGATCGAAACCTAACTTTTCCATTTGCCCCAATAGCTTACCTTGCTTTAAATGTACCTCACTAAGCAGCAATGCTAAATCAGGAGCATCCCAGGTAAAGTTTGGCCATTGTTTAAGTTGATGTATATACATAAATCAAATTTAAGCTATTCTCCGCAAAAAACAATTTATTCTCCGCATATTTTGCGGAGAATAGCAAATTAATCTCCGCAAACACAGTTTCAATCCACAATAACTATACCTTTGAGCCAAGAGTATGAAGATAAATATAAAAGGATTTGGAATGAGAAAATTGGGCGGTTGATTTAAACTTCTTATCTAATTACCGATTGCTCGGGACAGGCTAATATTATGTCATGTTCGATGAGTGCGGGAATACTAGTTTGAAGTTACCTGTTTTAAGAGTTCCTCAAGTTCTGCAAGGCTTTCTTTGCCATTAAATCCGCTATGTTTATAAATTATTTTTCCTGCGGGATCTGCAAGAATAAGCGTTGGATATCCGGTTATTGCAAATCTTTGGCTTAAGGATTCAATATTTGTAGCTTTGCTTTCATCTTCAGCAAGCACATGCTTCCATATGGCAGTACCATTATTCTGAAGCGCTTTTAACCATTGAGCCCTGTATCGGTCAACAGATATTCCCGTGAATACCAAATTTTTTCCAGAATATTTTTTATAAAGCTGCACCAATAGAGGTGCCTGTTCCTCGCAAGGCAAACACCAGGATGCCCAAAAATCAATCAGCAAATATTTTTGACTTTTGTAAGTCTTCAAATTGAAATTCTCTCCATTAACATCTTTTGCAATAAAAGACGGAAGCGGCGTACCTATTGTTTTTTTTGCTCTTAATTCTAGTTCCTCTTTTTTCTGGCCAATTGCATTTTCTGCATCCTGACCCAGTTTTCCATACTTAAATTGTTCAGGCATTTGATCCAGAATTATTCTGGCGGAGTCCAACGTAATTTCTTTGGTGTTTATCAAACCGGTTAATAGCATTAAACTAACCGCTGAGGAAGGATGTGAACGAACAAAACTTAAATCTTGCTTCCTGATGGAGTTAACAACCACCTCACTATTGCCACGTAATAATTTTAATTCGCTATTCTCAGACGGATTTTCTCCTCTCTTCACTAAATCCTTTCTTAGGCTAATCATCTTACCGGTTAGTTCGCTGTAAACTTTCCGGTTAACTTTTTGCTTTGCATTCAATTCTTGATAGTCTTTTTGAGATAGAGAGCCCGTCATGACTGCATCATAGAAATTACCGTTTTCCAGCTTCAACTGAAGATTTCCTGGCTCTAAAAAGACTATCCCTATATTGGGATCTTCCATACTCCTTGTGGAGAGTTTCCCGAAAAGAAAAGCTTGAGTGGGTACGGAAATGGTTCCCGAAGTTGAAAACCTCCCATTTGTTACGGTCATGGTGTCCGACACCTTTTTCCTGGCAGCATCTTGGTAAGCCAATACAATCCGACCGGAATCGAGCCCCGATATCATTCCAGATAATAAAAATTTTTTCTTGGAGATATCATTTTGAGCATATGCAATTGTTACAACAAATTGTAATAGAAGAAAGTAAATTGTTTTTTTCATATAAGAACTATAAAAAGATTAACGTTCAGCATTTTAGCTTGGCACCTAAAACTTAGGACACAAGATCTTACCTAAAGCTGTCCAAATAGCTTACCTTACTAAGCAGCAGTACTAAATCAGGAGCATCCGAGGTAAAGTTTGGCCATTGTTGGACTTCATGTATTATATAAATTAAATTTTAGTTATTCTACGCAAAAAACAAGCTATTCTCCGCATTTTTTTTGCGGAGAATAGCATATTAATCTCCGAAGAGCTTGTAAAACCTCTTAATATACTGATGTTTAATATTTAATACTATTGATAATGACAATTATGGGATGAGAATTAAATTGGTTCTAACAAACTTAAAGAACTTAAAATATTTAAGCCTATATCCTTATTTAAAAAGCCTCTCTTTCCCTCTTTATTCCAAGCTTGAGATATAATTATGCCACATGATTTCTCTCCCAAAATACTTTGCTTAAAAAAACTTTGACTATTAAAGCTGCCATTTTCTACATTATCTATTCCGGGAAATAACAAATAGCATCTCGCGGCATCGAAGTAATGATGGTAAGCAAACATTTGCCTTAAATCATCCATCCCTACATTTTTAACGTTGTTATAGATGTTTTTCCACTTTGTATCAATTACTAAATACTCTTTTCCAATAGAGGCTGTTAACTTTTCTATAACAATATCAGGTTTAAGATATCTGTTAGTGTTATTATGATTCCAAAATTGAGTAGATTGTTGATTATAAATTTTTAAAGTACCATCATTTGCTTTTTGAAGCATTCTACATATATATTCTTCCCATAATTTATTCATATCAAATAGAATAGCTATAGAATTTGTTGAACCTGAACTAACATCGGGTCTATAATTAAGCAATAGCAATTTAGCTATTTGGATTGCTATTTTATATGAATCTGATTTCCTATCATAGGCGATTTTATTAAAAGTCGCAATATTTACTTCAATATCCTTAACTTCTGGAAAATGTAGTTGTAATTGGTAGCACTTTGAGATGAGATACTGATTATTACAAATTAATGGTAAGATCTTTATTGCTTTAGCTAAGATTTGGTTGAGCAAGTGGTCACGATCATATGTTGTTTTAGAGATGAAAAACATTTCCTTATGCACAACGTTTTTTGCTATGTGATTTTGCAATAGCAGTTTACCTTTCAACGCAGTATGATTAACCTCTTCTTTTCTATATTTTCTAATTAAACCAGCATGTAATAAGTAGTTTACCTCATTTATAAAACGTTCAACATAAAGGTCAAGTACGGAATTACTTTTCAATTTAAGAGAAGCATTGGAAACTGTTGGTGTATCCAATGAATGGCATACACGAAGCATATCAGTCAAAATACTTTGCCATTTAGTCTGCTCTTCCTGGCTATTAAAGTTATCTCTCCTATCCGCTTTAGGAAGAATTTCTAATGTCAAATCTAACACCTTTATGACTCCAACCCATTGGCAAAATTTAATTCCACCACGGCTTGGAGTGAAAAATGGTCGCTTTTTCTCATCATACATCTTCCATAAGGCACTTATGTATTTATCTTCAAGCACACCTTCTCTCCCTTCACCACCTCGGTAAAAAATCAGCTTATCACCAACTTTAATTGTTTGATGTTCAAAAACCTTGATCGTAAACATTAGATAGCTTTTACTGCACTTAAAAATGGTCCATATTCCACACCATCATTTTTTATAAAATCGTTGATTCTGTAAACTCGTTTTTCTAAAAGTAAATCTCGATCCTCATAATAAAAATCAGCGAAAAGATTTGAATTTGTTTCCTTAATTTCCTCCACAAAGGCTGAACCCAATATCAGTCCTATCTTCCCATAATCTCCATAGAAATACTCTTGTAGAAGTGGAATAATTTTATTGAAAAACACGTTGTGTAATTGGCTTTCAGTTGTAATTCCTAAAAAGAATGAATGGCCAATTGTGTGATCTCTGCTCAACAACTTTTCTAATCTCCTATTTATCCTCGTTAAAATAAGTTCAAGATCAAGACTTGTTTCGTCTAAGTAATCCAAGAAAATTGTTTCATTTACTTCTCCACTATCTAATTGTGAGGAAATTAGTTGCTTTTCGGTCAAACCTAGTTCTAAAAGACTTCTCGAATTTATTAAAGTATATAGATTTTTTTCTTCTTCAACCCAAATGCTATTGTCCCATTCAGCAGCTGCATGTTTAATCCATAAATCATATATCAACTTTTCTGGAGCAATTAAATTAGGTTGGGGCAACATCTCTTCAAAGCTGAATCTTCTTCTTAGTGCTGTATCTAGTGATTCTACACTTCTATCCGCAGTGTTCATGGTACCAATGATATAAACATTTTCAGGTACACCAAATTTAGATTTGCTATAAGGAAGCGTAATTTCTAAAGCCTCTGAGCTGCCCAAACGCTTGCTATCTTCAATTAAAGTAATTAATTCTCCAAATATCGCAGACACATTACCCCGGTTTATCTCGTCGATAATAAGCACATGAGGGATTGCAGTTTCAATTTGAGGCTTCGATTGTTTTTGCTGATTAGCCTTTTGCAACCAATTATTTATAAAATTTAATGCTGCCCAATAAGCTGTTGAGTTCATCCCCCCTATCACTGCCCTAAATTCTTTATCGATGTTTTTGACATTTAGTAAATTAGGTACTGCTTTTTGCAATTCTTTCAAACGCTTGTAGGATACCGTATACTCTAATGCTAAGCTTCCGCCGTTCGCTGGTTTTAATCGCAAATTGCCATTATTAGTGATTTCTGTAACCTTTAAGCCTTTATTGGGAGTCAAAATTTCTAATTCATATTCTAAATCAATATTTTGTTTCTTCTGTATCTGGCTAAGTAATTCATTCCACGCATCATCAAAGTGATACTTTTTATCATCAACATCTTCAATCGGTATTACTCGTGCTTTATTACATAACTCCTTAAATATCCCATCTTTAACTTCATAAATAACAGATCTTATGCCATCTTTATCTTCTTCCAAATCTGGCTTTATACCCTCAACAAAATCTTCATAACTTATACTCTGATGAAAGGTTGTAAATACGATTTGGCCATCTGCCACGCGTCTATCATATAGCGCTTTAATTTCATTTCTAGTGAAACCATTAATATCTTCTCCAATAATCTCTAAAGCTTTATTGATAGTGTTATAGGTTTTTCCAGTTCCTGGAGGGCCATAAAGGATTTGATTTTTTGGATATTTAATGACTGCTTCATCTGCCTTACCATTGTCAATTTTATCCGTTATTTCAAAAACCATGTTCCTGAAATCTTTTTTATCAGTTTTAAGAAAACTGCTTTTTTCAGTATTTGAAAGGGTTTCGGCTGCTGCACTTAATAACTCTTTGTAATGTATACTGATATCGAAATCTAATGGATAGTTTGTGAGGTAACCTTTTGGCTCGGACTTAAATTCTTCAGATTCATCCGATATTTGTCTTTTAGAAATCATTCTGAAAAAACGATTCTTTTCTACATTGAATATATACTGCTGACCGACACCGAAAATCAAAGTGTTCTTATCATAATCGAAATATATCTTTTCAGAACTTTGATCAACGCCCAAGTCTTTAATTAGCCGTCTTAGCGTATTAAAATATTTGTTAGAAACATCCGTTCCCAAATCAGCCAGTATGATCGCTAGCAAATTTTCGTGTTTCTCAATTCTTTTATTTAATCGATTAATTAAATTCTCGAATTCATTTTCTGTCACCCTATTTGCCTTAAATTCGGGATTGATTTTTTTTTCATTGTTAATAGCTATATCAGTGAGTTCTATGATTTTTTCCAACTGTTTATCAATATCCTGTAACATAACATCCAAATCCAGGTAAAGCTTTTCTATTGGTGCAGTTTGTATGGTGTACATTTTATTTCCCTCTTGTACTGTTCGTCTGAAGGTAAATATTCTTTCCAATGGTTCCTTTAATGACTTAACAAGATTTAGTGCAGACTGATTTTGACTATTATGAGGAGTCTGGGTTTGGTTAAATTCAAAATAATAGGCGTATCCACTTTTTGCTAACTGCAAAATTAAACTGATGCAATCACCTGAAGATCCAGGAAAAGCTACCGGTAGTGTCCAAAATGTTGTTGCAAAATAATTGGATTTAGAAGTTCCTATAAAATAATCCGTTTCAGAACCTTTTCCAGCACTTTGTCTTACTGTAAATGTAAAGTTTGTATCGGCAGTATGTTTAGCCATTAGCCATTCATAAACAGCTTGTTCGTATTCGTGATAAGTGAGCATTAATCGTTTTATTAGTAATTTAAATATGTTTAGAACAATGACTTCATTGAAGTAAAAAGTCCGATGAAACCAAATAAAAGAGATACAATCAAAAGAATTAATAAAGTATTAATCCTACCATTTAATGAATCAAGTTTGTTTTCTAAGCGCTTCGTTGTAGCCTCAAATTTAACATTAATTTGTTTTTCAAAAGTCGAGATTTCCTCTATAAAAACTTTTTCTAAATTCGAGATGCCCCCTTGTGTTTTAATCAAATGTTCGTTAATTGAAAGTAAGGTGCCGCTTATATTGTTGATAGATGAAAATATATCAGATAATTTTTTGTCATGTTTAAAGAAGTGTTCTTCAAGGTCAATTGCTTTTAGGTTCTGAATTTCATCTTTAAGGTTTTGCTGAAGCTTTTCAAAATCAGAATATAAGATACGTAAATCCTTAAATTTTAAATCAAAAAGTTTATTAAGGGAATCTGAAAAGGAATCATTAGCATCTTTGAATGCTGATTTTAAATCCAGATTATCAAGCTTTTGAATTTTAGCATCTAAGCCATTTATTTTGACGCCAAAATTAGCATACAAGTCTTTCAAATCTTTAAACCGGCTATCAAAAAGAGTATTAAGCGAGTCGGCAAAAGAAACATTCGCATCTTCAAAAACCGATTTGAGGTTGAGATTTTCGAGTTTAGCAATCTTTTTATCCAGATTGTTTAGTTTACTTTCAAACAATAGAATTTCGTCCTTTAGCAATTTAGAGTTAGCTTCCAAAAAAGAAGAAGATTTTGTGACAACATCAGCCCCCAGACTTGAAAAATTTTGCTGAATAGCTATGCCACTTTCAAGAACTTCAGCGATATCATCCCGCATCTTATCTATCTTTTGCAACTGACTTTTTAAAGTCAGCACATTTTCTAAAGATGTCTCCAGGATTTCTTTTGTATTGTAATTGCTCATATTTAAATTTCTTCTTGGTAAAATTTATTCAACATCTGATCTACTGCTTTGAGCTGTAGACTTTGGAGTATTTTATTTTTAATTAATTCTATATCGTTTAGCAATTCATTTTTCTCATCGATATTTTCAATAAGACATTCGAAATAATTAGTGAAGATATTCTGGATACAATCATAATTTCCTGAATGATAGTAATCATCATCGAAAAGTTTGTGAAAACCTGCCTCGACAATTTTATTAGCATCACTTCTGTAGGAAATATTATTTGATGAATATAGCGCAAAGGCATTGAGAAGCCTCAGTATCCAGTCTTTATTAAGGTCAGCCTCTGTTAGTGAAAACAGTATCTTTTTACACGAGCCAATTAAATGTTTATAATTATTTTGTTCTGTTCCATTTTTCAGAATGTCACCATCAAGAAATTTAAATAATAGCTCTTCGGGACTAAAATCGCCATTCTGATATGATTTATAATCATCCAGTATAGAACATTCTACATGGTTCTCAATGTACCCCGGCCGGGCATATTTTGCATTGAAATAGTAGTAGATTTCTTCTTTTAGATAAACATTTTTTTCAAAATCATTTAAACCCTTCTCATTTACTACGATGTTTTCTAAAATTCTTTTTATCTCAGTGGTTGCTCTTTTTCTTTTGCCGGCAATTTCATCGTAAGAAAATTCCGCTATATACCATAACAGGTGAATGATGTCATCAACTACTTTGTTGGGAAGATGATGGAGCCTTGCTTCAACAATCGCAATAGTATTTCTAACGGTTTGTTCAGACTGATATCTTCTTAAAAAATCTTCAAGTGGTTTTAAATACTCATTAATGGAGTCGTATTTTTTAAATACACAATTGTATATTTTTTTGTTATAATCCTTTGTGTAAGATTTTAACATACCAATCGAATGGAGACGATATATCATTCTTCCGGTTTCAATATCGCCTCTGTTCCTTAAAAAGGCTTTTTCAAGCTGCTTTTTTACCTTTTCATCCAATGTGGCATAAACGAGGTAACGATCGCCATCCATTTTAAACCAGAACTCGTCCAAGTTCGATGAATATTTAAATACATATTCAATCCCTTGGATAATTTCTTCCGGGCTCTTTTTTAGCTGATTCGCTAAAACATTAATGTTCAGATATTGCTTTACGACATCAAGATGCTGGTTGCCGTAATTATTGGAGAATTTCAGGAAAAATGAAAACTCTTTATCTGTTGATGTTTCAAATGTCTGTTTTAAAGTCAGCTGTTGAAAATCGTTGTTTTCAAACTCAGCTTTATAGAATAGATTGAAAGCATGTGAGTGCTCAAAATCCATGCCTTTATAGCTTAGATTGTAAAAATAATCGTGAATATCCCTATCCTCCGATTTAAATTGCAGAATATCATCTATATAATCAATTATGAGTTTGTGCAACTGAACGACTTTACCAGCTGAAAGGTTAAATTGACTGCCATTCTTCGCCTTAAAACTATAATCGATACTCAGGGCAAATTTCAATGCGCTGTCTTTATCCTTAAATTCGCGGACGACGTAACGATCCCGCCCGTCTTTATGTTGAATTAAGCTGTAGGTAATGATGACAATATCAAAAGGGGAAAAAATATTTTTCAGTTTTCTGTCTACATCTTTTAATTTGATAATATCAAAAACACAATAGACTCTGTTACTTGCTAATATTGTTGCTACAGCCACTTTTTTATCCCGGCCTCCTCTACCGCATTCCTGAACAAGACTCTCAAGCGAGCTGGAATAATTGATATGAAATGTAGCCCTGATGTCATCCTTATCTATCCCCATTCCAAAGGCCTTTGTGCAAACCATATGGTCTATATTACCAGTTGTAAAACCAACGAAACTGTTCTGTATTGCTGCTTTTTCCACTTCTGTGTCTGAACCGAAATAATAGCCTGCTGACTTATTATGCATCTTTAATGCATTGTGAACGAATTTAACGCCTTTATTATTATAATACCCACCATTGTCATTCTGCATTTCGCCTTTTATGGCGCAAAATATAACAGAAGAAAAATTTGCTTTAAGCTGATCCTGTAACATATCAGGATTATAGTCAAATATCAGCCGGTGGTTATTCTTGACAACATTGCCTACTTCATCTTTTTTACAAAAATCTCTTTCATCAAAATTTTCAAAATGATGAAGTTGGGATTGCTTAAGTAACTCTTCGTTATTGTAGTAGTTGAATGTTGATTCAAAATTATTGAGTTCATTTAACAGAGAGTCAGACCTGTCAGAGATATTGGTCACATCGACAACTCTGAAAAATAATTCCGGCCGAACCGTATTCTCGATCATAATGATCGCTTCGGAAACGTCATCACTGTCAATTTTCAGTTCACGCTCAATATCCGCCAAAACATCAAATGACGCCGTTGCCGTAAGTCCAATTAAACTTACTTTACCATCACGACTTTTTGCGAACTTCTGAGCATTTTCGCCCAGCATTAAATAATCGTATCTGAAGTCATGGCCCCATTCTGAAACACAATGTACTTCATCAATCACGCAGTATCCGATACTTTGCCCAAGACCATAGTAGTCTATCTTACTTATTCGGTTTCTAAACTCATCAATAACAAAGCGTTCAGGTGATACAAACAAAAACTGGCTGTTACTTAATAAAAAGTCTATGATATTTTTGTTTTTCTGCGCTGTGGTTAACGAAGAATTGGCATATTTCGCTGTATCAATCCAGTTTTCTTTCAGTACGCGAACCTGATCTTCCATCAAAGACTTTATCGGATCGACAACAATCGTTAAGCTGGGTTGTAAAAATGCTGGCATCTGGAATGTTAGTGATTTACCGCCTCCTGTAGGCAGCAAACCTATCACAGGCAACTTTTGTAAAGCTCTTGAAATGATTGGAAGCTGGCCTTCTCTAAACTCCTTTTTCCGAAAAATTTGTTTTAAAAAATAGGTAATTGCACCTTCTAGCTCTTTTACATTAGTGTATGAAGTATCATCATTTCTAACAACTAAAGCTTTATATTTTAGAGATTTTGCACAGTAAACTAGTCTTGATGAGGCTACTTTAGTATCTACATAATGGCTACTTCTTATCGTGAAATAATTATTTAAATTTTCATTTCCATGTTTTAAAACATCTTCACGCAACAATATCGAATGATCTACGACAAAATCATATTCATTAGCATAAAATTCTGAACTTGATATTACTCTACAACCTAGGTTTATTTTTTTATCTAAAATCCATTGTTCGTCCTGGATTAAAGTTAATTCGATTTCTGGAAAGACAAATCTATCTTCATCAACCAATAATAAATTTATTTGGTCAATCATTTCCTTTAAATCCTTCAATGCAATTGCGGCACCAGGTATATCTCGCTCTATTACTGCTATCGTAAATCTATCCTTTGCAGTAATCATTTTATCTCTGATTAATAATTCTAAAAAAAACTTTTGCAAACGTGCTACTGCAAATGGCAGTAATGTTAAGTAGTACTTAACCAAATCATGTCGTATATCCCTGTTATAGTTTTTCTGAAATATCCTAATAAGATCTTGGTCAAGATGATCATCAATACTTCTAATATTTTGTTCGATGTCGAAACTTGAAAAGCGTACAACATCAGCATTTACCTCCGCAACTAATTCATCTCTAATTGCATCATAAATAATATATTCTTTTAACAGGTGATGATTACCATCAACTTCAAAAACAATCGTTTTATATTCATACCTATCATTTTTTTTGTCATAAAGTGCGTAAGGAATTGTATAAGTAAAATCAAATCGTCTATTACCTTTTACTTTTTCGTTTAAGCTACCAAATTGGCGTTGACACTCCAATATTTGCTTAAAAATCGGTGATTTATCAATAAATTGCCATTCTAAGTTAGAGTCAATTTTACCTGCATAGTTACTTCTTTGAATGTCTAAATTTGGGCGAATAAGATGTAACAATTCAAAAAAGTCATTATATTTTATTTGCTCTGTTGGAATTTCAAATCTATGCTCAAACTTCTTATCTTCTCTAATTTTACCTAGGCCTATTTCTGCAAATATGTTCTCCAATAATAATGGCGCTTTAGTAGGCAAGCCTCTCGTTAAAACATTATTAATTGTAGCCAGAACTGGGTTAATATTATTATAATCTAAATCGAATTTATTTATAGTGCTAACATCAAAACATGACATTAATTTCAACAAGCCCTTTAAGTTGTTAACCTGAACATTTTCAGAGATATCATTAAAGAAACTTTCTTCCTTAAAGTGCTCTTTAACGAGTTCAGATACTCCGTCTAATATATATGATGCTTGAAATCTCATAAAATTGATTGTAAATTTAATCAGTACATTACAAACCCTAAATCATTTGAAAAGCCCTTATACCGCTTAGCTAAATGATCTTGTAATCTATTTTTAATTTTATACTTGCTACACGCATTAAAGTATAATACATCGAAAAGCGTACTATCTAAAAAATCTATGCTTTTAGTGTAACCACTAATAATTCTTGCCTGTGTGAAAGTCTTTAGCTTGATAATATCATCCTCTCTCATTTTCAAAGTTAGACAAGAGCCAAAGTGTACAATCTTATCTTTAAATGCTCCTGCTTTGAAATCTCCATTGTTTACAAAAAAGTCCATAACATCAATTAACTCATTGAAATTTAGAGCCCCTTTTTCACCATGTGTGGCTAAGTATAATATATCGTAGGCCTTATACTTAGATCTTGGTTTATAAGAATTAGCAACATAATCTCTTAAACGATAAAAAAGCTCATCTTTAGTAGCACATGTCTTATAAATAAATTCTATATCTGAAATGGAAGTTAACATTTCCAAACCTGAAAGAATGGATGTTTTTCTTCTTAAATCATCCTCCCAATCCCCTTCAATGCAATAAATGTTATTTCCTAGCATTCGTTTTTGTTTAATTACTCGTCACAATCAAATCATCTTTAATTGCCAATATTTTCTCTTCGGCATGTGTTACTGCAGACTTTACTTGGCTCAAAAATTCTCCGAAATATTCATCCATAGCAATTTCGTCATGACTGAAGCTTTCAATATCCTCTAATTCTTTTGCTAACCAATTAAAGCAGTAATATTCTTCATTAGCATCCATTACTATAGCTTCAAAATCAGAAAGTGCATTTTTAAGTATTTCTCTAGTTCTTCCATCCCCAGGCGGGATAGTAAAATGAAAACCTACTCGTTCTGTTTTGATGAAAAATTCGAACAAGAAAGCTTCTTTATTCCAGGTTGTACTATTATTAGGAATTATATTATTTAATGAGTGAGGCAGAAACCTAACATAGTGTTTATTACTAGTTCTTGGCACCCACCCCAGTGTAGCTAATTTCTTTGTAAAATATTCCTGAAGCTCATTTAAAGGGTTTGGAGTATGGTTAAATACAAAGTCAAATAACTCTTTGTGATTTAGATAGACCTCACGGGCTAGAATATTTACGTCTCCGTTTGCCATAAAATTTGTTTTGATAGTTTCGATATAATCTTTTAAATAAACCATTACTGAGGACGAAATGGCTTCGTAATACGAATTAGTAATTAGTTGTAGAATTGATACAATTCTTTTATATGAATAGCTGATGTAATCCTCATTCATACTTGCTTCTATGCCAAATGGTGTTAGAAAAACAAACACTTTTCTACTAGCACCAAATTCAGCATCAATAATGTTCTTATACTTTTGTAACTGGTGTTTACTCTCTGCCGACCATACTTTATTCTCTATTGTAATGATCAGGTCTTCAATCTTTATTAATACATCAATATCCTTCCACTCTCGAAAAATTTTGGCTTTTTCTAACTTTAATTTCCCAACTGTGGTAACAGATATTCCTTTTGCTCTTTCGTCTAAAAGAATGTCTGATAAAACCAGTTTTAAGAATTTTGAACCCAATCCATGTGTTTGGTTGGGATCTAATAACCATCCTAAAAAATTAGAGTGCCTTATTTCGTGGTGAGCTAGCCGAAGCGCACTAAAAATGTTAGGTTTTTGGTAGAGCAACTCTAATTTGATGAAATTAGGGTCTAATAATAGAGTAGAATACTCACTTTCTAATTTATATTTTTCCATTTATTAGTTAAATCACTTTATTCCAAATTGGTAATCTGACATTTTCTAACTGGTATTCAGTTAATAGTGCTATTTCTAAGTCTCTAGGAAAATCTTGATTATGCACCCCATGTGTAACATGCCAATGTACATCAAGCTCTTTTATATTTTGAATTAACATTCTATTTGGCCAAGCTATTTTTCTTAAGACTCCATCTGTTTTACCAGTTAAAAACCGACCACGTGGGCCATCTTTACGGTGTATAATTTTTTCGTCTGCACCTTTCTTACCAGAAATACCAATGTATATCAAATCTCTTTTGCCATTTACTACACCATTGATTAAATAAATACCACTGCAATTTTTCGGCGCATTACAAACAGCAGATAGGCTGTCGGTTGGTTTGAAAAGGAATGAACCTTTTTCTTTATATGAGTTGAGTTTTGAGAGCATAATGTTGATTTAGGTTATGTACTGATTGGAGGAGCAGGCAACAAATCAATTTGCAATCCATGTTTTAGATAATCATAGTAACATATAATTTTTTTAAAATCAGTATTCTTAATCATATCCGCCGAATAATGTTTTTGTAAAAATTCCTTTAAATTATCAAGAGATAGAAATTTGTTCTGAATAAATGGAATGTAAAGGAGCACATGTTTAAATTCGTACTGCTCAGTTAACTGTTCTAGGCTTGTTATTGTTGAACTAATCAAATCTTTTTTCCTTATATAAGTTGGCCCTTTTGGATAATATATTTTTATGTTGTTATTGCTTATCGCATCGGTAACCTTATCATTGTATTGGTCACTTTTAAAGAGCTTGCCACGATCATCCAAATCTCCATTTTCTCGTAAGTATTTATATAAAGGCAAGTAAATATTACCTTTAAATAATTTTGGTATTACATCTGTGATTACTTTTTTTGAATCCCAATTACTGTCATCGAAAACAACGTCTTTAAAAATATCATTATTAGATATTCCTATATACCCATTTTCAGAATATTGACTAGCAACACCAACTCCCATCACAAATTCAATTTCTTTATCTACATCAACATTTTCTAAGTCGCCCACATATATAGTATTTACGGATCGGTTAGTTTTTATCAAGTCATAAACTGCATTTTTACATTTACGTAAAATTTTTATTGGCAAACGCTGTTTTAAATTTGCTAATACTTCATATACAGTATCAAAGTTCTTTGCTTTGATCAGTTTTATCGGAAGTGGTAAGCTACTTATCACAATATGGCTATCTTCTATAGTAGGTATCTCACTTTCTTTCGACCATTCTACGAGAATTAATCTATCTCTTAGTTTATCTAAATCTCCCCTATCTACACAATTAACTATACTAGAAAGTATTTCAATAATGTTTTTATCTGATATCGAATAACCCAAGAATACAATTGGATGTTCAGCAAAAATTGTAAATAGCTTAGCCGCTAAATACTGATTTTTTTTATGGTACTGTTGATAATCTTCTTCTGTTACAATTATACTTTCAGGCTTAGTTATACAACCATGTATTTTGAATATATCGCCAATAGATGCGTGATCAGAAAACATCAATTGGTTCTGTCCAACAAACACTTCGAATTCAGGTAAAATTTCAGATAAGAAAGTATCCCAATTAGTTGTGATGATGCCATCAATTACAGCAAGTTTTAATAGATCAATTTCCTTTTGAAATTCTGCATCCAACTCTCCATTTTTTTTTATGAAGAGTGCTAATTCTATTTTAAAAGGTTGATGTTTATTTATACTTGCAATTTCCTTAAATTTTTCTCTATTTTCTTTAAAAGCATCTGTTGTCCACCAAATTTCATGAAATTCTTCAGCCAAAACCGTTGCTAATTTTGGTAAATTATTTTCAACTAAGGAAACATAATAACCGAACTGATATTTTAAACCAAGTGTTTTGCTGAATTCTTCTAAAAGTTGATACCATGTAGGTAATTTCAAATATCTCCTAGATAACCCTGATCCTACAAATAAAAATGGACTAGTAGGAAACTGATTTAAATGCGACTTAAATTTGGCGCTAAAACTATTGACACTCATAATGATTATACTATTTCCTCTTCCCTAACCTCCAAAGCTTCTTTTAAAACCTGTTGTAACAATTGCTCATTTTGTAATTGGCTTTGTTTAATAGTATATGCTAAATCATCGCAGTTTTCCATCAATTTATCAAGTTTTACAACGATTTTCTGTTGAACTGATTGAGAAGGGATTGCTAATAAAAGTTGAGAGATTTCTTGTGTGTTTATATTATTTATACCTACGGTTGTTCGCAATGGACTTTCTATTTGCGATCTAAAAAATGTCGATATGGTTACTAACCATAAATACTTAGGATTAATTAAACTACTGTTATATCTTAATCTAATAAGATAACCGGCATAAGTATAGTCAACAAACTCTTCCGTAACCAACGCCGTTTTCCCAACTAATTCACGGCTACCATTTGAACGAATGATTAATATATCATCTTTCTTTAGCGCTAATTCGCTTCTTTCCTTGATAGATAAGTTAGTATACTTTAAATCTGCATTATTAATAACTAAACCAGAAATATTTGGAATTCTTAATACTTTGGAATTCTTATTAGCATCATAATCACAAGATTGAGATGTACCATATTTTATTTCCAACAATATCTCCCCCAACCTACACCAAACCCAATCTTCTGGAATTTGGTAAGGAATTTCTTCTGGTTTAATTGGAGGTAATTGCTTTTCTTTCTTTAATTTTCTATCTTTTATGAGCTGTGCTTTTTCTGCTTTTATGCGGGCTAAAAGTTGTTGCCCTGTTTCGGCCTCACCGGCCTGTCCCGATTTATCGGGAAGCTGCAAAACAAGTTTACCCTGCATGGCTTCTGATAAAAAAGCTTGGCGAAGTTGTTTAACTAAGGAAAATTGGTTTGTTAGTTCTTTTTGAATTTCTAAATCAACCATTTTATCTGATAATTCGATAAATTTATTTTGCTCCTCTAATGTTAGTTCTGGTATTTCAACTTTCAAGCAGAGTTGATCAGGAGTTAAGTACTTTCGATTTGTAGTGCCTGAAGAAAGATGAGTTATGTATGAATGAAAAAACTCGAATGAAAATAATTTTTCTAAAAACTTGGGATTATACTTTTGTAAATCAATCCTAGCAAGTGCCATATTCATAGAAGCTAAACTACCAACATGTTCTTTTTTAGTAATTCCGAATGCTCCATTTTTTGTATCAACTTTGCACCACATTAAGAAGTTTTCTTCAATAACTTGATACTTTTTCATTTTAAGATTGACACCAATTTCAGTACGTCTATTTACTATTCCTTTCCCGTAGGATTGGACACCAGCAATCGTATAGGTTTTCTCATCTACAATATCAATTGTTTTTGCAAAACCCATTTTTATAGCCTTCCCTAAGCTCACTTCACCGCCTCCTTTAAACTTGCCAACAATGCATTACTTTTCTCAAAAGATCGATGCAACATTTCCATTAATTCGGCACTGTTGTAATTATGGCTTTCTTCTGCTTTAGTCGGGTTTTTAATATCTAAATCATAATTTCTATCGATAATGGTTTGAACATCTACTTTCCATGCAATCTCGCTTTCTTGACGGTTGCGCCACCAGGTTTTTATTGGATCAAACTCTTTGGCTTGTATGGTTTTGGTTTTGCTGTAAGACTTTTGTCCTTCAGGCAATCGGTGTTCGTAATACCAAACTTCTTTGGTGGGTGTGCCTTTATCAAAAAACAATAAATTGGTAGCTACTGTGGCATAGGGCTGAAATACCGAGTTAGGTAAACGCACAATGGTATGCAGGTTACATTCTTCTAATAACTTTTGTCGCACTCGTTGTTTTACACCTTCGCCAGTTAGCGAGCCGTCGGGTAATACAATACCCGCCCTCCCGTTTTGCTTTAGCAAATGGATCATTAAAATCAAAAATAAATCGGCACTTTCTTTGGTTCTAAAGTTCTGCGGAAAGTTGTTTTCGTTATTGTTGGCTACAATACCGCCAAAAGGCGGATTTGCTAAGATTACGTTGACACGATCTCTTTCTTTGTATTCGCTTAGAGGCTGGTCTAAACTATCCCGATAGGTAATGTTAGGCAACTCAATATCATGTAATATTAAATTGGTTGTCGCCAATAAATAAGGAAGCGGCTTGTATTCCCAACCTATAATATCGTTTTGTATTTGGTTACGTTCTTCTACACTGTTGGCTTGTGCTTTTAAATGTTCAATAGCAGAGGTTAAATAACCACCTGTACCACAAGCAGGATCTAATATTTTTTCGCCTAATTGTGGGTTAATGATATCGGTAATAAACTGAGTAATCGCTCTTGGTGTATAAAACTCACCGCTTTTACCTGCACTTTGTAGGTCTTTTAAAATGGCTTCGTACATATCACCAAAAGCGTGGCGGTCTTTAGCTTTGTTAAAATCTATTTCATTAAGCTTGTTCAACACCTTACGAATATTGATGCCGCTTTTCATATAGTTGTTGTTGCCATCAAAAACTTCGTGTACCAAAACCGCTCTTTTGTTGGCAGTACTGATATCGATATTACGCAAAGCGGGGAAAAGTTTACGATCTACAAATTCTTGCATTTCGTCTCCCGTCATGCCTTCATCGTCTGCTGCCCAACTATCCCATTGGTATTCAGTTGGTATTGGCGAAACGTAATCATCGTTTAAAACTTCTAGCTCTTTATCCTTATCACAGAAAATTTTAAGGAATAACATCCACCCTAATTGTTCTACACGTTGCGCATCGCCGTTTAGACCATTGTCTTGCCACATAATTTGGCGGATGCTACTTATTACTCCTGATATGTTACTCATTTATTTTTGTACTCCGTTTTTTATTTTTCCGTATTTATATTCTTTGTGTTGCCACATCCATGTTAAAAAATCGTGACCCACATTTTTCCATTTGCCTTTTTTGAATTCAAAGCCATAATTATTATGATCATCATCGCCTTCAAATGTAAAAGCTAAATGCAATAGATCTATATCTTTCAATTCTATATCAAAATCAAAAATATTGCCCTCGTTCAATAACTTTAGCAAAGTTTCCTCATTCAACTTAATATCTACTAGTGGGTTGAAGTAAGGCATAATTGCTTCACCAACAACGATATCATTTTTATCTTTTACAAAACGATGCGATACCCAAAAATTCTTTAGCGTATAAACATCTTTAGTTCTACAGGTGCATAGTTTTAGTTTGTTGGAGATGGTGCACATTAAGCTATTCGATACAATTGGTTTTCTAATTCTTTAATGGCTTTTAAATAGTTTGGTTTTCCGCCGAAGCTTTGTATAATTTCTAATGCTGAACCAAAAGATGCTACTGGATTAACTTTAAGCACTTCCATACTTTCTATATTTTCAATGCCTTCGTCGGCATATTTATCTAACAAAGCAGTTAAAACATTACGAGCTTGTTCGCCGTATTTAGTGAAGTAATTTCTCTTTTTCACATTATTAGCTCGCTCTTTTCGGGTTAAGGGTTGTTGCTCAAAAGCTACGTGACAAATGATATCGAATAAATCGCAATCGCGGTTTACAGCGTCCAATAAGGCTTCAACTGGCACACCCTGTTCTGCTAGTTCGTTAATTAAGGCTTCTTTTTTATCTGCAGCATTCCAGACGTTTAAAAATTCTTCTAAACTGTGGAATTTGTTTTGCAACATCTCCTTAGAATAGTCTTGCAAATTAACAGTGATAGGCTTACCATCTTTATTAAAATGCAATTCTCTGCTTATTAATACAGATACATCAACCCCATTGATTACAATTTTCTCTCTCTTGGTTTTTTTATAATCTTCTCCTGGTTCTCTTAGCGTTGTAGGTTCTTTAGGCGTAAGCTGATCAGTTATATTTTCACCACTCAATTCATCAATAACGAGGGTAGGATCTTCCTCTTCTTCATCGATGATGTTTCCTAGATCAGCACTTTGTGGCAATGGCTTAACACGAATTGGGTCTCCATCAAAATCCTTATCAGCAAACTTATCCGTTGCATTTCTAAAATCCATAATGGTAAAATAGAGTTTACCATGTTCTTCATCTATCCTCGTACCACGACCAATAATTTGCTTAAACTTGGTCATTGAACCTATTTCTGCATCTAACACAATCACCTTACAAGTTTTAGCATCAACACCAGTAGTCATTAATTCTGATGTGGTTGCAATTACTGGATAAACTGCTTCGGGATCAATAAAATTATCTAGTTCTCGTTTCCCCTCGTCGTTATCGCCTGTAATGCGCATAATGTATTTATGGTTTTTAGTCACCAAATCACTATTTTGATTAGCTAAGGCAGATCGCATCCTTTCAGCATGGTCTATATCTCTACAAAACACTATGGTTTTGGCAAAGCGATCATAGCCTTTTAGGAACTCCGTAATTTTTGCTGCCACCAATTCGGTACGTTCTTCAATAATCATGGTACGATCGAAGTCTTTACGGTTGTAAATTTTATCTTCAACCTCATTACCATCGATATCTGTTTTCCCCATTTCTGGTCGATAGCCTTCTAAGTCTACGTTTAACCCAATACGTACCACACGATAAGGCGCTAAAAAGCCATCATCAATACCCTGCTTTAAGCTATAGGTAAAAATAGGGTTTCCAAAATACTCACTGTTACTTGTGGTATCACTTTCTTTTGGCGTTGCCGTTAAACCAATTTGGGTAGCTGCATTAAAGTAAGACAAAACCTCACGCCATGCGCTATCTTCTCTTGCACTTCCACGATGGCACTCATCTATAATGATTAAATCAAAAAATTCTGGTGTAAATTGTTTAAAGATATTTTTTTCATCTTCACTACCCGTTAAACCTTGATATATTGCTAAATAAACTTCATAACTTTTATCCACTTGCCTTTTTTGGATAACCGTCATTTTATCTTTGAAGTGTTTAAAATCGCCTCGTTTAGTTTGGTCAATCAATGAATTTCTATCGGCTAGAAATAAGATGCGTTTTTTGGTTTTAGATTTCCATAAGCGATAGGCGATTTGAAAAGCGGTATAGGTTTTTCCAGTACCAGTAGCCATTACCAAAAGAATTCGATTTTGATTATTAGCAATAGCTTCTAGCGCTCTATTTACAGCATTTTGCTGATAGTATCTCGGTCTCCTACCAGAACCGTCAAAGAAATAATCTTGCTCTACAACTTGCTGGGCTTTTTCGGAAATAATGCCTTTATGCGCCTTATATTTTTCCCAAAGATGCAATGGCGATGGAAATTCATCAAGTGACAATTCGGTTTCTATCTTTCCTAAATTTGTTTTATCATGGAATAGAAAACCATCTCCATTTGAGCTAAAAACAAATGGAATATCTAATATTTTGGCGTACTCCAACGCTTGCTGCATCCCTGAACCTATGCTATGCTTATTGTCTTTTGCTTCAATTATTGCAATTGGTATATTGGGTTTGTAATAGAGTATGTAATCTGCTCTTTTACGGACACCACGAGTAGTTAATCTGCCTTTCACATATATTTTACCGTCAGTGAATGAAACTTCTTCAAGATATTGAGTAAGCTTGTTCCAACCTGCGTTTTCGATCGCAGGAGAAATAAATTTTGTACAGATGTCACGTTCTGAGAGGAGCTTTTTAGACATAAGGGACTTCGTATGTTCCGAAATTATCAATTTTAAATGAAATACATGGAATATTAACAAATATGTAGCAATCTAGGCTATTATTTTCTCGCTAATATAACCAACATATCAATGTATAAATTACGGGAACCCGTAACTCAAGAAAACTAAAGTTTTCCTTTACTGAAATAAGAATATTTATTAGAGAAGCTTTTATAGTAGTAGGCCATTATATTCGCAACCTAGTATTTCTTTAACTTAACTAAGATATTTAAATTATACTTTACGCTATCTTTCGAACTTTCAACGTGACCAATAAAGCCTGGGATAAGTTTAAAAGATGAATCAACTGTATTAAGAAAGACCTACCAACATTCTATTTATTATTTATCGCTTATTATTTTCCGATACAAAACTTCGTAAATATATTCTCCAGTAAATCATCAGTCGTTACCGTACCGGTAATTTCGCCCAGGTAATGAAGTGCCTGTTTGATATCCATCGCCAGAAAATCCGAAGTCACCGGGTTATCAACATTATCCAGCACCCTTTGTAAAGCATTTTCGGTTTGTTTCAGCGCTTCCACATGGCGAATATTGGTGACCAAAGTTTCGCTGGTATTGATGTGGTGAAGATTAACCTGTTCCAATAAAGTATCTTTAAGGGCATCGATACCTTGCTTTTCTTTGGCAGAAATAAATACCACGTTTAAATCTTTAAAAGCTTCCCGTAGCGCAACAGAAATCAAATCGGCCTTGTTTACCAATATCAGGTAAGGAATCTCTAATTGAGCCAATCCCTTCACCTGTTCTTCTATTTCAGCGATGCTTTGCGCCGCATCGGCCATGTAGATGATCAATTTGGCCTGCTTCATCTTTTCCAGGGTGCGCTCTACACCCAGCGCTTCAATGATGTCTGCCGTATCGCGGATACCAGCTGTATCAATGAAACGAAAAACAATGCCACCGATGGTCAGTTCATCCTCAATGGTATCGCGGGTGGTGCCGGCAATGTCCGATACAATGGCACGCTCTTCGTTTAACAAGGCATTCAGTAAGGTTGATTTACCTACATTTGGTTTACCGGCAATCACAATCGGCACACCATTTTTAATCACGTTACCCATTTCAAAAGACGAAATCAGGCGACGCAGCACATGGTTGATCTTATTTACCAGGTTGGTCAGTTGTTCACGATTGGCAAACTCAACATCTTCCTCCGCAAAATCAAGTTCCAACTCAATCATCGAAGCGAAATGGATCAGCTGTTCCCGTAATGCCTTCAGCTCATGGGCAAAACCACCACGCATTTGCTGCATGGCCACATCATGCGAAGCTTTGGAATTAGAAGCAATTAAATCGGCAACCGCTTCTGCCTGGCTTAAGTCGAAAGCCCCATTCAGAAATGCCCGCAGCGTAAATTCTCCTGGCTTGGCAGCCCTCGCTCCTTTGCTGATCAACAGATTAATAATCTGTTGGATGATATAGTTGGATCCGTGGCAGGAAATTTCCACCACATTTTCTTTGGTATATGATTTTGGCGCAACAAATAATCCGGCCACCACTTCATCAACAATGTGATCTCCATCTTTGATCAGCCCAAAATGCAAGGTATGAGAGGCTTGTTGCGTCAAATCCTTTCCGGCAAATACAGCGTTGGTCAGTGAAATCGCATCCGGGCCCGACAAACGAATCACGCCAATGGCACCAGATCCTGAGGGTGTTGATAATGCAATAATGGTATCTTGATTATTCATGTTCTTTTTTCGAACCGCAAAAATAAGGCTATTTCAGTGTGATATCGTGAACACAAGGTAATTTTTTGAACAATTAAGTCTGCAGATCAGGGATCCAACCCTGGTGAATACTGCAGCAACTGACGTGAATTGTTGGAACAGGCCTTCTGTCTGCAACCTTCAATGCGGCTATCGCTCCAATCCAAAGGTCTTAAAAATTGTTAGTTTTGATCACGAAAAGGCCGATAACTTAATCAACCACCCCCGCCCCTCCTTGAAAATAAGGAGGGGAGTTTGCCCCTCAAGTGTGCTAACCCTCCCCCTGCCCCCTCCAAATGGGGATAACAACTGCATTAAATCCCTGAACATTGTTTTCACCGTGATATTTACCATACAGGACGTAGGATAACTTTATACCGGTAACAGGGCGGATGGAGGTTCTTATACCCTCCATCCGCCACAGCTTTAATTCCATCCCCCACCCAAGGCATGATAAATATTCACCACCGCATTTAATTGCTGTTTTTTGGTTTCAATCAGTTCGAGTTTCGATTGCAAAGCATCACGCTGTGTCATTAGAACCTCGAAATAATCTGCCCGGGCTGCCCGGAATAAATCGTTTGAAATATCGATCGACTGCGTTAAAGCCGCTACTTGTTTCGATTTAAGATCATAACTTTTTTGTAGATTACTGATATTCGACAACTCATTTGCTACATCAATATAACCATTCAAAATACTGCGTTCATAATTGTAAACGGCCTGCAACTGTTTCGCATTTGCCGCAGCATAAGAAGCTTTGATCGCATTGCGGTTGATCAGTGGTCCGGCTAAATCTGCAGCCAGGGAATACATGATCGATTCAGGTGTTCGAAGTAAATAAGATGGATTGAAAGCCTGGTAACCAATGTTTGCTGAAATCCCTAACGAAGGATAAAACTGTGCTTTTGCAACCTTCACATCCAGTTTCGAAGCGGCTAAATCGAGTTCCGCCTGTTTAATATCCGGGCGATTGGCCAATAATTGTGCGGGCAGGCCGGCCTGAACCGTTGGCGGAACCAGGTGATTAAAGGCATTGCGATCCCGAATGATCGGCTGTGGGAAACGACCCATTAAAAAATTAATCTTATTCTCCGTTTCTGTAATGTTTTGCTGAATATCAAACTCCAGACTTTTAGAACTTAAAACCTCCGCTTCAAATTTACGGACTGCCAATTCTGTGACACGGGTAGCCTGTTTCTGAATTTTCATCAGCTCCAATGCATTGCTTTGTAAAGCAATATTCTGTTTTACAATTTCCAGCTGGTTATCCTGCGCAAGCAGCTCGTAATAAGAATTGGCAATTTCTGCAATCAGGTTGGTGACTACAAAGTTCTTACCTTCAACGGTGGAAAGGTAACGGGTCACTGCGGCTTGCCTGGCATTGCGAAGTTTATGCCAGATATCGGCTTCCCAGTTCGCCTGTAAGCCAAAAGCATAATCTGGCAGCACATCAGGAACACCTTTTCCAGGCGTAATTTCGGTTGATGCATCACCGGCTCCTGCACTGGTATAGCGGCCTACCTTTTCGAGGCCTGCACCTACGCGGTAACCAACTGTGGGTAAAAGTTCACCCTTCCTGGCTTTGATTTCATTTTTAGCAAGCTCGATCTCCTGCAAAGTGATGTTGAGTTCCTGATTGTTTTTTAACGCCGTATCGATCAGGCTGATCAGATGAGGGTCGGTAAAAAAGCTACGCCATTGCACAGCACCGGTGTTGGTGGTGTCCGCAGTCTGGCCAAAACTTGCAGGAACGTTCTTATTTTCATTTCGTTGGGCAAATTCAGGCACTTTGCAGGCACTATATAAAGCGCACAGCGCCGCCAAACCCACAATTTTATATCGATTAAACTTAAACATTGTCTTCTACTTCTTCAGTTAATGGATGTTCTTCTTCTATTTTGATGAGTTTGTGTTTGGCAGCGATGGTACCAAAGATGTAGTACAACCCTGGAATGATCACGACACCGAATATCGTTCCAAAAAGCATACCGCCCGCTGCAGCCGAACCAATGGTTCTGTTGCCGATTTTCCCTGGACCAGAAGCAATCATTAAAGGAATTAAACCTGCAATGAAAGCAAATGAAGTCATTAAAATCGGACGGAAACGCACCATCGCCCCTTCCATGGCAGATTTAACGATGCTTAAACCCTGGCTATGCCGCTGCGCAGCAAACTCTACAATCAGCACGGCATTTTTACCCAGTAAACCAATCAGCATCACCATTGCTACCTGTGCATAAATGTTGTTTTCCAGACCCAGAATTTTCAGGAATAGAAAGGCGCCAAAAATCCCGGCAGGTAATGATAAAATAACTGAAAGTGGCAAAATAAAGCTTTCATATTGTGCGGCCAGCACCAGATAAACAAATCCCAGACAAATCAAAAAGATATATATCGCACCATTTCCCCTGGATACCTGATCTTTGGAAATACCCGCCCAATCAATTCCGAAACCTCTCGGCAAGGTCTTCGCCGCAACCTCCGTAATGGCGTTGATGGCTTCGCCTGAACTGTAGCCCGGTGCACTTTGTCCGCTGATTTCCGAAGCGTTATACATGTTATGCCTCGTAATTTCTGATAAACCGTAAACCCTTTGCATTTTGATGAATGCCGAAAATGGCACCATTTCATCACGGTCATTTTTAACCGAAAGTTTTAAAATATCTTCCGGCAATGCCCTGTACTGTGGTAAAGCCTGAACAATCACTTTATACTGTCGATCGTACTTGATAAAGCTGGTTTCGTAATTACTACCCACAAAGGTGGAAAGCGTGTTCATGGCATTATCGATACTTACGCCTTTTTGCTGAGCAATGTCATTGTCAACGTTAAGCATGTATTGCGGAAAACTGGCACTGTAAAAGGTAAATACTGATGATAACTCCTTGCGTTTGTTTAGCGCTTTCACGAAATCATTGCCCACCGTTTCCATTTTTTTGTAATCACCACTGCCCGCTTTATCGAGTAAGCGAAGTTCGAAACCGCCGGCCGCACCATAACCCGGAACCGCTGGTGGCTGGAAAAATTCAATGGTTGCCCCAGGGATATTCTTTGATTTCTCTTCCAGCTCTTCAATAATCTCGGCAGCGGAGTGTTTACGCTCGCTCCAATCTTTTAAGTTGATCAAACAAGTACCGGAGTTTGAGCCTGTACCTTCAGTAAGAATTTCATAACCCGCCAGTGAAGAAACAGATTTTACACCATCAATGTCTTCACACATTTTTTGCAGCTTCTCTGCAATCTGATCCGTACGCTCCAAAGTTGATCCAGGAGGGGTTTGAATAATGGCATAAACCATCCCCTGATCTTCATTCGGGATAAAACCTGAAGGAACACTGCTACTCAGGCCCCACACACCTAAACAAAACGCAATCAGGATCCCAAAAGTGAATAGCCGTCTGGTCACCACACGGGTTAATACCCATTCATATTTACCCGAAAGTGTGGCGAAACCACGGTTGAAACTATCCAGGAATCGATCAATGACGGATTTCTTTTGATGTGAACCATGATGATTTTTGAGCATGATGGCACAAAGGGCTGGTGTAAGTGTTAAAGCCACAATACCAGAAAGGATAATTGCCGTAGCCATGGTGATGGAAAACTGGCGATAGAAAATCCCTACCGGACCCGACATAAACGCCACCGGAATAAATACCGAAGCCATTAAAAAAGTAATCGCAATGATGGCGCCACCAATCTCCTTCATCGCCTGTTGCGTAGCTTTTAGAACCGACAAACGCCTGTCGAGTTCCATTTTAGCATGTACCGCCTCAATCACCACAATCGCATCATCCACCACAACACCAATGGCAAGTACGAGGGCAAATAAGGTAATTAAGTTCAGCGTAATCCCGAAGAATTGCATGAATACAAACGTACCAATCAGTGAAACCGGAACAGCAATGGCTGGAATAAGCGTGGAACGCCAGTCGCCAAGAAACAAAAACACCACCAAACCCACCAGAATAAAAGCTTCAACAAGGGTATGGATAACCTTTTCTATCGATGCATCAAGGAATTTAGATACATCATAACTGATTTCATAATCCAAACCCTTTGGAAAGGAAGTAGATTTAATCTCAGCCATTTTAGCTTTCACGTCTTTAATCACCTGACTGGCATTACTGCCGTAAGATTGTTTCAATACAATAGCTGCTGAAGCTTTTCCATTGAGGGTAGAATAAAGATTGTAAGCCGCAGCACTAAAATCTACATCGGCTACATCTTTTAACCGAAGGAGTTCGCCCGCAGCATTTGCCCGCAGCACGATATTGCCGTATTGTTCCTTAGTATTGTAGCGACCAGAATATTTCAAAACATATTCAAAAGCCTGCGATCTTTTACCCGAACTTTCGCCCGTTTTACCTGGAGAGGCTTCCAAACTCTGCTCATCCAGGGCTTTCATCACTTCATCAACCGAGATTTTATAAGCTTGCATGCGATCAGGTTTCAGCCAGATGCGCATCGCATAATCACGGTCGCCCAGAATATCAGCAAAACCAACCCCATCTACCCTTTTCAACTCGGATAATAAATTGATATCAGCGTAGTTATAGAGGAAATTCTGGTTCATCTTCGGATCCTTGCTATACAAATTAATGTACATCAGCATGCTCGATTCTTCACGGGTAATTTTAACACCCTCACGAACCACAAGTGGTGGAAGTTTATTGGTTACAGCCGCTACCCTGTTCTGAACATTCAAGGAAGCCTGGTTGGGATCGGTACCCAAATTAAACACCACCTGAATGGAAGCTTCACCATCGTTACCGGCATCTGAAGCAATATATTTCATTCCCGGTACGCCATTTAATGCCCGCTCCAGCGGAATGACCACCGATTTAATTAACAATTCGTTGTTTGCGCCCGGATACTCAGCCGTAATATTAACCTTAGGCGGCGAAATGGAAGGAAATTGTGTTACCGGAAGGAAGTTGATGGCTAAGACTCCGAGAAAAACAATTATAAGCGATATCACTATAGAAAGGACGGGCCTTTGTATAAACTTGCTAAACATAATATAAATATGAAGGTGCTGGGATTATTCTGTTTTCAGTCTCAATTGTTTCATTACTTCCTGTGGCTGCTGAAACTTGAAAGCGATTTTATCATCATCTTTCACTTTCTGTACACCTTCAAGTAATATCTTATCACCAGTGCTGAGACCATCACCTACGATATATAAATCCGGCAGGTCGCCAACAATAGTGATCGCCCTGGAATGCACTTTATGGTTTTTGTCAATCACGAAAACATAAGTTTTATCCTGAATATCGTAAGTGGCTTTCTGCGGAATAACCATCGCATTTTTCAAGGGAACAACCATTTGGATTTTACCGGTTTCACCATTGCGGAGCAGATTATCGGCATTGTTAAATCTTGCCCTGAAAGCGATGTTTCCGGTTTCATTGTCAAACTCACTTTCAATCACTTCTACTTTCCCCTTCGTTTTAAGCAATTCGTTGTTCGCCAGCAGCAAACCCACTTCTTGTTGTCCTTTGGCTTTTGCAGCGCTTTGGTAATTCAAATACTCAGGCTCCGAAACGTTGAAGTAAGCAAAAACCTGGCTGTTATCAGAAAGACTGGTGAGTAATGCGCCATCATCAACCAAACTACCCAACTTTAAAGGAATACGGTCGATGGTGCCCGCAAACGGCGCCCTGATTTCGGTATTGGAAAGATGAAATTTAGCCAGCGAAGTTTCGGCATTAGATGACTGCAGTTTAGCCCTGGCCAGCGCCAGTTCATTTTTAGATACGATGTTTTTATCAGATAATAATTTCGTATTCTCCAGTTCTATTTCGGCCGACTTTTTCTCTGCCTGTGCTTTCAGCAATTCTGATTGAGCCGCTTTAGGCATGATTTTAAACAACAACTGGCCTGCCTTTACCTGCTGACCTTCATCAACATAAATATTTTGAAGATAACCTTTCTCCTGTGCCCTTACTTCAATGTTCCGTACAGATTTAATCTGTGAAACGTATTCTTTGGTAAATGAGGTATCCATCATTAATGGAGCAGTTGCAGCATAGGTTGCCACTTCTTCCTTTTCTTCTTTTTCTTGAGTACACCCGCTTGCGAAGAGCAACGCAAATAGGCCAAAATACACGATAGTCGTTTTCATCGTTTTTTACTGGGATTTTTTATCTGATTGATTGATGTTTCAGAATTTAAAAGAAGAGCAGGTATTCAATCGATTGTTTTTGATTGAAGGTTGTCTGCCACCTTTTAATTCTTATGCGAAATAACCATCGAATTATGAAGTTATAATGAAGTTGGCTTTTAGCCAGATCACAAACCTTTCATTTCTCCTAATAAATAGAATTTTAGCCGGTAAAACACCGGCTGATCGTAGAACAGATGATAGTAAGAGACCTTGCTTCGCTCTTTGCAGTCTACGGAAACTGAATTACAATAATGCTGCGCTCCAAACTTAGGTAGGAAAAGAGCAGCGGTAAAGTTGGGAGCAAGTTTTTGAAGTTTCAGCTTTACCCAACAGCTGAATATATGTTGTTAGATCGAAAATTAATCCATTTTATACAGAACAAGCCGCACCAATCAATGCAGCAGTTTCACCTTTCGAAGAAATATACACAGGAGCGGTAATCGCCATCGTTTTTAAATAATACTTTAACTGAGGCAAAAACAGTGTTGATGCATTGGATATATTTCCACCCAGCACCACACAATCGTATTGATGTTTTTTATAAAGTTGTGTCAAAAAAACGCCCATATTCATACTGAACTCATCAAATACCTGTAGCAAAGGTCCGCCCAAATCAACATTAAGAATCAGTTCCTTCACATTATTTACCCTTAAGCCCGAGTAATTATTATAGGTGGATACAAACCACCTGGATGAAAAGAAATCTTCACATATTCCTCCCATAAAGGGATGACACCAAAAGTCGGCATCCAAAGCCTGTCCGTTCTTCGCTACTGCCGAGCCAAAGCCAGTCCCCAATGTAAAACCAACAACTTCATCATATTCAGCAGCAGGGCCATGACTGACCTCCCCCTGCAGAAAACAGCCCGCATCGTTAATGAAACATATTTCGGAGATATGACCTGATAACTGAGTCAGTAACAAATTGCGGACATTCATCCCATAAAGTGCATCATATTTCCCCATGCTTTTCATGTAGGAGATACCGTTTTGGTAATCAAATGGCCCAGGCATTGCAATAGCAATCTTTCCTGAATTTGCTGCAAACCGAAGGCTTTGATTCATTACAGCAGTCCATGCCTGAATAATATCTTCAGCGCCTGCGGAAGAATCAATTTTTTCACGCTGCATAGAGCCTTCCAAAATGGTACCGTTTGAAGTATTGACTAGTGCAGCGGTAATGTGTGATCCACCGATGTCTACACCAAGAACAATCGTATCGTTCATATTAACCAGGTTAATTTTTTAAATTTAATAAGCCAATTCTGCCATAAAGCTCAGCAATGCAAGCTTCGTCAAGCAACCATTTCGGTTTTCGTTTTGAGGTTTCATCGCTTGCCCATTTGGCTGCTAAGAAACCATACTGGTCAACAGACTTTTCCCAGGCTTCGTCTAAATCCTTCGCAACTGCCCGGATGTATTTCGCATTATGATCTACTTTGTACAAAGCTTCGTAACCCCTGAATAAAACAGTAACAAACCATGGTAAATCAATGTTAAAGGTATGTTGGCCATTTTCTGTTCGCGAAAAAAACTGGTAAGAACTTGCGGCAACAAGCTGGGCCTCTTTCAGGTAAGCGGGGTTTTTGGTAAATTGATAAAGCAGTACCGCAGACTCTAACATAGAACCGGTGTTGTAGGTGTAGTAGGTTGCATTAGGTTTGCCATCCATTTTAACATCGTTGTAGTAAATCCCTTCAGGATTTCTCAACCTGGACTGCATCCACTGATAAAAACGTTTCGCCCAGTTTAAATAAACCGGATCGTTGCTGGCCTGGTAGAGCTTAAGCGCAGCCAGCGTAGCCATGCCATTACTACAGGCCGGTTTTTGATCTTTGTGGCCTTCCAGCCAGTACACCCCGCCGTCCAGCTTTTCATCCCAGCCGCTAATGATAAAATTAAAAACCTCTTTGGCCTTGCTTACATAAACAGTATCCTTTGTATTGAGGTAGGCTTCAGCATAATCTATACACACCAGGGCATTATCGTCGTAATAACGGTCGGATTTTTCGAACTTGGCAGGGTACGCCTGATAACCTACCGGCCTACGGGTCGTATCGCGATAGGTCCAAACGCCAACAGCCAAGCTATCCAGGTATTTCGCATATTTTTTCTTCATATCAGGATACCTGAACAATACATTTGCAGCAGAATACATCCCCGAAAAGGGCCATAAAAAACTGACTTCCTTTTCTTTGATATTAGAACCTTGAAAGTAATCCAGATCTACCTTTTCTCCGCCAGGATAATGTTCGCTAAATAATCCTGGATATTTTTTCAACCGATAGTTTTTCCAAACCTTCTCAAAAAACATATCCGCCCGGTGTTTATAAATAGTACCCGACTGAAAATGCTGGGCATAGCCCTTCCCTGCCAGCACCATGAGGGTGATGATTAATAATTTTTTCATATGTTTTCGAAATCAGTTTTTAATACAAAACAATTATTTACTGGTTTGAAGGCGGCGGAACGTTTACGCCCCAGGTTTTGTTGGGTTTGTTTCCCATGATTAAAGTCAGGTGGCCACCTCTCATCAGTTCATCCCGATAAAGCCAGGCTTTACTGAGCATCTTTCCGTTCCAGGTAGCAGACTGAACATAAACATTGCTTTTGCTATTATTTTTTGCTTCAATGGTCAAACGTTTTCCATTGCCAAGGCTAACTACTGAACGGTCAAACATCGGGCTGCCAATCTGGATGGTCGGTCTGGCATCGGCAAGGCCTTTCACATCGAACAAACCCAGGGATGCCATGACATACCAGGAGCCCAGCTGCCCCTGATCCTCATCCTGACCATAACCGTAACCATGAATACTTTCAGTACCGTAAAACTCATCGCAAATTGCCCTTGTCCATTTTTGGGTCAACCAGGGCGCCGCAGAATAGTTGAACAACCAGCTAATGTGCAAATTCGGTTGATTGCCGTGGTTGTATAGTGATTGAATACCCGCAAAAGCATCGATCGTTTTACCACCTCCGAAAGCGTTTTTCTGAGAGGTTTCGAAAATGTTATTCAGTCGTTCGTTAAAAGTTGTTTTACCAATCTGCTGAATGAGGCCTTGAGGATTTTGTGGTACATAAAAAGTGTATTGTGTCGCATTTCCTTCCTGAAACCCACGCCAGGCTTCCAGCGGGTTAAACCGATCAATGAATTTTCCATCCGCTGTTTTAGGTCTTACCAGTTTGAGCGATTGATCAAAAATTAACCGCCAGCCATCAGACAGTTGAATAAGCTTTTGATAGTCTTCATTTTTGCCCATCTTTTTTGCCAGTTGCGCAGCTGCAAAAGCACTGTAACTGTATTCCAGCGTATGCGATCCTGAAAAATGTGATCCTGTCGAATCCGTTTTATCAGCATCCAGATATGGCACATAACCCTTGGATATAAAACTTTTTGTATCCATTTTCCCTGAGCCCACCAGGCGATTCTGATAACCAAGTTCATTACCAACTACCGCTTTGTAAGCAAGATTTAAATCATAATCGCGGATGTCTGCCTGGTAGGCACCAGCAATAGCCAGCCCAACAAAATTAGTTCCTACGCCTGATACAAAGTTGCTGTTCGCGATACCATCGCCAAACCAGCCACGTTCTTTATATATTTCAAGCTGGGTATGCACGAAATCGCTGTAATGAGATGGGTACGATAAGGCCCATAGTTGCGTCAGATTCCAAAACCCTCCCCAAATGGCATCTGTATTCATAAAATTGTAACTGAATTTGCCTTGAGCATCTTTTGGCAGCTGCCCAATACTTCCATCATGTCGTGGGAAATTACCGTTCACATCACTCGCTATTCCCCTACCTAATAAGGCATGATATAGCCCGGTGTAAAACTTGGTTTTATCGGCTTCTACTTTTCCTGAAACATTTAGTTTTCCAAGTTCGGATTTCCACTCTTGCTGAGCTGCAGCCTTCGCACTGGCAAAAGTGAGCTGCTGTGCTTCAGTTTCTAAGTTTAGTTTCGCATTTGCGATAGAAGTATAGGAAAGTCCTACTTTGATTTCGACGCTTTCGTTTGCCGAAGTCTGGTAGTTTAAATATAGTCCTGCTCCTATGCCTTTCGCAGATTTCTGATTTGCAACCGCAGCATCTTTGCTGATGGCACCAACTTCTGCAGGCTTTTTATTCAGCGCTCCATAAAAATACATCGCCACACGACCGCCTTCATCATATGTTTTTACATATTTCGGATAAGTAATTACAAAGCCCTGAAAATGAACATCATCAATCATTTCTACAGCGGCATTCGTTACTGGACCGCTTTCTCCCTGCACATTTCCGATTGATAAAATGATTCTTGAGCTATTACTTTTGGGAAACGTATAACGATGAAATCCAACCCTTTTAGTAGCGGTAAGCTCAGCTTTGATGTTAAAATCATCCAGTATGACTGAATAATATCCAGGCTGGGCCACTTCATTTTTTCGGTCAAATGTGGAGCGATATCCACTGCCTGCTTTGTCTAATTCTCCCGGCACCGTTTTTAATGCTCCTGCAGTGGGCATAAAACTGATTCCACCCACCTGCCACTCATGAAAATGAACAAATCCTTCAATGGAATTGTGGCGGGTATCATAACCCACCGCTTCCCAGCCCTGCAAATTACCATAACTTCCGTTGGTTGATGGCGCAAGCTTGGCCATACCATAAGGAACTGCCGCAGGTGTATAAAAAAACCATCTGCTGTGGGCGGTTCCGATGTTTGGATTTACATATTTCAATAAATCCTGTGCAAAGGAAGTAACTGTTGTGACAAGAAAAAAATGAAGTATTAATATTGATTTAAAGCCTATTCTCATAATTGAAGATTCTGATTATTGGTATTTTGACAACATCGCCTGAAGGCGCTGCATCCAGGCCTGGTCAACAGTTTCCATCTCGGTAGAACGATTTTGCCCGTCGAAACCAGCAAAAAAATAATAACCCAGGTTAGCCGTATTTCGGTTCGCAATATTCAGGCGATTGATATTTTCCTTTGCATAAACCAGCCAATCTGGATTTTTGTCTGCCTCGTAAAGGCGAATCATGGCCTGAGAACCCCAGGCGCACCATGCCGGGTTAATCCGTGCTTCGGCAGTATTGAAAACATAACCTTTGTAAATGGCATTCCATAACGTACTGTTCATCGCCTTGCCCAGGTTTTGTGCTTTGGTTAAATAAGAAGGATCGTTCATAATTTTACTGTACAAAATAAAAGCCTCAACCATAATGGCATTATCATAGGTAAATTTTTGTGTGCGCTTAATCCCCTCACCAACTCCATCTATCTTCCAAATATACAATCCCGTATTGGCATCGAACATTTTGGCCGTTAGCCAGGTATCCACCTGCCTTGCCCAATCACGGTAAACAGATTCTCCTGTTAAACTATACAGTTTCAAAAACAATTGTAAGGTAAGTCCATTGGTTTGAGTAGGTTTTTCGGGTTTAAGAGTATTCCAGTAAAATCCCCCACCATACACATTATCCCAAAGGCCGCTATTGATTAACCAATCGCCACAAGCTTTAGCCTTTGCAAGATAAGCTTGTTTATCGGCACCGGTGGTGATATCATACGCTTCCAGGTATACCATGCCACTTAGGGCATTGTCATCTACATATTTATCGCCGCCCGCACCGGTACCATCAAGGTTCACTGATGCGAAATAGCCACCCCTCAAATCCTTTTTATCCCACATGTTATCCATAAACTTGAAGGTGTTGTTCATGTAAACCAAATAGCTGGTTTCTCCGGCGGCCACCATGGCTGCATCTGCATATATCTGGCTTACATTATACCATTCAAAACAATTATTTGATTTTGAAGTGGTGTTTGCCCGGTAGCCGTAACTTGCCGTAAGCAGGTTATTGACCGTAAAGGTATGCGTGTCCTTTGCTTGCTGCAGATAATTTACCGAAGCACCTGGAACCACCGGCGGAACAACCGGCGGCGGTGTGACAGGAACAGGATCTCCCCCCTTTTTACAAGAGGCAGAAGCCAGGAGAGCGAAAATCAGGAATATATTTTTAAGTGTATTTTTCATAGCGTAGAGGTTATCTTCCCGGCAAAACATGCCGGAAGTACAAAATTTATTGGGTTACAATCGTATGGCTATACGGACCATCGCCTCCTAAATTTACCGTTGCTTTTATATTTTTATTGTCAGCTGAAGGATTGAATTTGTAGGTATTATTCCACTGATCATTGGTTACGGAATTGAGGTAAAAATAAGATGCCGCCTGACCAACCGGACTAACGTTGTTTACGTTGCTGCTGCCCATATACTTTACACCGGAGGCGGTATGGAGTGCGAATTTGTACCGCTCATCTCTACCCCAAGAAAATTGATAAAAGACAACTGGAATAATCCCAGACTGCCAGGTACCTGCTGAAGTGTAATTGAGCTGACCAATTTCGTTGCCATAAGCAGACATATATAAGCCAACGCTTTGCACCTCACTTACTTCGATTACACTAGCCACATTGAAATCGTATTTCAGGTAATAAGCTTTTGTGCTGCCAGATACTGTAATACCTGTTGCCCCCTCTTTAATGGAAGTACCCTCAGCAAAAAATTTTCTGCCTGCCTGAGCAGGTTTATCAGTAAGCGTATAGCTTCCTGCTTTTAACGAAGTGTAAAGTTCGAATACGCCTTCCTCCAGTTTTTTAAATTTAACTGCTTTAGCGAAGTCATCACCTCCTTCAGTTGCCGATCCGGTTAGATAAAGGTCGGTTGGCACCTCGGCAAATCCAGCAGGGCGTTCCAGCTGTAGTGTCCTGACTTCCTGGCCCACTTTGCTATTGCTCGCTTTCGAGGCCATAACCGTCCAGTTTACCTTCCCTGTGGAAGAAGAGTTGATGCCACAAAGTGCGGCGATTCTCGTCAAATCTTTATGAGAGATGGTTACCTGTGGTTGCACACCTCCGCCATCGGAAACTACTTTAAAAACCGGTTTCGAAAAATTTCCTCCTTCTTTATCAAAAGCCACCTCATAAAGGATCAGGCCACCATCTTCAGGTGTTGCCGATGTCCACTTAAATTGTTGGGAAGCTGCAGCATTGGACGGCGTGAGTTTAATCGAAGCTTGATTTACGGGCAAACTTAAAGTGCCAACCGTACTGATGTTTTCATTTAGATCCCGTTCTTCCTTTTTGCAGGAAGCAACTGCAAGACATACAAGCAGCATTAAGGCGAATATTCTATTTAGATTTTTCATGACTTGATTCGTTAATAACCTGGGTTCTGTGTTAAATTTTTATTTAGGCCGATCTCACTGGAAGGCACTGCCCATAAATAATCACGCTGTGGATTGAACTTACGTTGTTGCGTTCTGATGTAGCCGCCATCAACATTTTGATCGGTGGCGAATTTTGCACCATGGGCAAAACCATTCATGGTGGTTTCAGCCACTTTCCATCGCCTGATATCATCCACTCTTAAACCTTCCATCGCCAGTTCGGCCCTGCGTTCACGGCGAATGATGTTAGTCAAATCACCTGAAGGAAAACTTAAGGCTCCGGCATCAGTGAAACCAGCCCTCGAGCGAATGGCACCAATTGTTTTTGCCCAAATTGCTGCATCCATTTGCCCTAAGCTATTTTTCGCTTCTGCATAAGTAAGCAGGACTTCTGCATAGCGGAACAAATGCAGATTATTTCCTGATACGAAACTTGATAAAGCAATCGGATCGAAATATTTACGCCAGTAATAACCTGTTGCCGAAGCACTTTGTGAACCTGGGGAATATTCATCTAATCCGGGCTGCACCGGGTCAGATCCTGGTCTGATGTAAATGGTTTTGGTGGTGTTGTTCGGGTTTACCCAGCTGTATCTGTCGTAAACTACTGTTGCGGTAAGTCTCGGATCGCGGTTTACATAAGGATTGCTTTCCACATAGCCTGAACCTGCATCTTTAATCCCTCTTCCATTGAGCATGATATAATCATCTACCAGTTCCTGGGTTGGTGCCATGGCACTCACCCTTCCGCCTACGGTTCTTGGTGCAAAATCCCAGAAGTTTTGCCAGGTGCGCACTGTTGGTACATATTGCAGCGATAATAAACTTTCACTATTGGTCTTGTTGGTAGCAGGGTCACTAAATAACGCACTGTAACTTGGTGTTAATGCGTAGGTGCCATAAGTAGCCTGATTGTTGATCAGCTTTTCGCAAACCGCAACCACCTCAGCCATTTTATTGCCCTGATAAAGTAAGGTTCTCATTTGCAGCGCCAGTGCCGCACCTTTGGTAATCCTGCCATTTTCACTGGCCGGAAGCTGGTCCTTACTCGGCAGGTTCGGGATAGCCGCTTCCAGCTGTGCGATGATATAATCGCTAACTGCAGCTTTAGAAGTACGTGGAATTACCTGCGCTTCTTCAGGCGTTAGATCATGATCAGGAAGTGGCACATCGCCATACCATTTGCTCAGGTTAAACAAGGCGAAAGCACGCATAAACTGGTTTTCTGCCTTCATTCTTGCAATGGTTGCCTGTGGCAGGGTTTTATTCTGATCCACGTTTTCCAGGAAAATATTTACCGATTTGATCGTTCGGTAATAACTTGCCCAGTCTCCGGCGAATTTCGCGGTAAGTGAAGTCGCGTTGCCGCTTGCGATCAGGTTTAAATCGCCTGATGGCGAATAAGCGTTATCAGAAAGTGCTTCGGGTTCGAAAAATAAACTACTGTTGTAAAGCAAGCTATAATTATTATTAAGGGCATTGTTTACATTAACATCCACGGTCCAGAAGGTTAAATCTGAAAACCGATCGGTGGGTGCAATATCGAGCTTTTTGCAGCCTGCAACGGCAAGCAAGGCCATTGCTATAATTAGGTTTTTGAATGTAGATTTCATATGAGTAATGCTTACCATGATTATTAAAAGGTAATGTCTAAACCAGCACCGTAAAAAATTGGTAGCGGATACTGTCGGGCACTGTTTGAGCTGGAGCCCGTACTAAGGTTATTTCCAAATTCTGAGGTTTCAGGGTCAATAAATTTGAGTTTACTTAACGTAAACAGATTTTGACCGATCAGTGAAACACGCAAACGGTTGATTCCTGCTTTGCTGGTTATGGCCTGTGGCAATGTGTAGCCAATGTTTACATTCTTCAAGCGGGCGTAAGCGGCATCATATTTATATAAATCGGAGCCTGTTCTCCAGTTATTCGTATTGGATGGAGAACCAATATTCGCAAAAATTGGATAACGGGCATCGGGATTACCCGGACTCCAATAATCAGTCATGTGTTCATAAACTGTTGCACCATATCCATAGTGGAAAGGTTCCACCAATTCACCACGCAGGAACGTTTCCCGCTTGCCAACACCTTGAATAAACAACTGTAGATCAAACCCTTTTACTGCCAAACGGTAAGTAAACCCGAATGTGTAGCGTGGAAATGGATTACCCAATACCGTTTTATCTTTTGCATCAATCACCCCATCATTGTTCAGATCCTTAAATTTCACATCACCTGGAACTACGGGATTACCGGCAATTTTTGGCGAATTGTTGATATCGGATTGGTTTTGAAAAAATCCATTGGTTTCATATCCGTAATATTGCGTGATGGGTTCACCAACACGCCTCAACAATTGAAACACATCCTGATTGATGATTTGCTCGGTGGCTCCACCTGATAACTGCAACAATTTATTTTGGTTATCGGCCACATTTACGCTGAAACTTTGCGTAACATTTTCTCCACGAAGATTATACGTCACTGAAGCTTCCCAACCCTTGCTTCTTACTTTTGCTACATTAAAATCGGGTGTTGCTGCACCAAAAATTGCAGGAATATCCTGTCTCGGCTGAAGAATATCTCTGGTTACCTTATTGAAATATTCAAAAGTAGCGGTCAGCTTGTTATCAAAGAAGCCGGCATCCAAACCAACGTTAAACGTCGAAGCTTTCTCCCAGGTCAAATCGCGGTTAGAGAGCAAAGTTCCGGCGCCACCAACAGGGATGTTATTAAACCCATAAGCGCTTGCATAATTGAAGTAAGTGGTCTGGTACTGGAAATTGCCAACGTTCTGATTTCCGAGAACACCATAAGAAGCACGGATTTTTAAACTGTTCACCGTATTTTTTATTGACTGCATGAAATTTTCCTGTGAGATCAACCAGCCAGCGCTAACTGATGGAAAGAAACTGCCGCGGTTGCCTTTAGCAAATTTTGAAGAGGCGTCATATCGGGCAGTGGCCTCAAGCAGATATTTATCTTTAAAAGCATAGTTTAACCTGCCAAATAAAGAAAGCAGGCTATTAGAGTTGATGGCCAGGCTATTGTTTGAGTTGATCGGATCGACTATCGTACCTGTTGTAGGCGTACCCAACAACTGATCGGTTAATGTTTTCTGCAGCTGGAATCCCCGTTGAGAATAATTTTCGCTTGAGGCGCCAACCTGTACTTTGAAGTCGTGATCAGCAATTATCTTTCCGTATTCCAGGTAAACTTTGGTATTAAACAGCTGTGATTTGCTATTGGCATCGAGCACGGAACGATCATCGCCATATACCCCTGAAGGCAGATAATTTACCTGTGTTCTTCTGAAAAAAGTACCGTTATTTTGTAGTGTACCACCGAACTGGCCTGTCAATACCAAATCTTTTGTGATCTCAAATTGTCCATTGAATGATCCGAAAATCTCATCATTATCTGCCTGGTTAAAGCCTCCTTTTTCCAGCACACCATATTCGTTATATTGCGAAGCAAAAGGGTTGGTCAGGTAATTTCCATTTTCATCCTGCCAGTTAAAATTTGCCGGAACACGGTTGGCATCAGCGAAAATATTGTTATCGCCCACGCTATTGGTTTTGTTTCTGGTTTTGGTGTACAAGAGGATGAAGTTTGTTCTGAGCTTACCGATCACGTTGGTTTGATTTAACCTCAAATTATATTTCTGATAGCCAAAATTTGCGCCTTCTCCTCCATTACCAATAAAATTACTTTGCTGATCCTGATAACCAGCGGACACAAAAAATGCACTTTTTTCACCACCGCCGGCAATGTTAACATTGTGTGACTGCTGTGGCGCTGTACGCAAAAGATTTTCAATATTCCACGTACCATCACCCTGATCTTTCAATTGCTGAATTTGATCGGGCGTGTATGCCGGACTCAGACCTGAGTTCACCAAAGATTCGTTTTTATAATAAGCATTCTCCCAGGCCGGAACTTTATGAACCAACACGTTCGCATCCTGGACACCGTAACTTCCATTATAAGATACGGTGGTTTTCTGATTAAGCTTACCCGCTTTTGTGGTGATTAAGATTACACCGTTTGCAGCCCTGGAGCCATAAATGGCAGCAGCACCTGCATCCTTCAATACAGAAACGCTGGAAATATCGTTGGGATTAATGGTATTCAAATTTCCACCAACAATACCATCTACCACAACCAGCGGCGTATTGTCGCCAAGTGTACCCACACCCCTAATATTTACGGTTACATTACTGCCCGGATTAAGGTTAGTTTGCTGAATAATTAAGTTTGGCGATTCACCCTGTAAGGCCTGGTAAGCATTCAGCACTGGTTTATTTTCAATGTTTTTGGCATCTATCGTACTTACCGCACCCGTAATCGATACCCGCTTTTGCGTTCCGTATCCAACTACCACCACATCATCCAGCGCATTTTCGCCTCCAGCTTTAAGCTGAACATTGATGGTTTTTCTACCTGCGATAGGAATATCTTGACTTACATAACCGAGATAGGAAAATGTCAAACTTCTGGAGGCTAAATTATCTGGTACCGAAAGGCTATAAAGTCCATTGCCATCCGTTACGGCTCCAATGGTAGTCCCTTTGATCTGCACACTTACACCCGGGAGCGCAATACCTTTTTCATCGACCACTTTCCCGCTAACAGAAATTTCACGTGTACTGATTCGCGTCAATGGCGCTTTAGTCGTTTTCGCCTCAACGTAGCCGGGGCTGAACGGAACCAGCATTGATACCAGTACCACCAGCTGCCTGAGCGGCAGTCGTTTTAGTTTTTTAATTTGGTAAAGTTTATGTCTCATAACATTTAAATTAAGGATGATGCGGTCATGGCATCTGATATATTAGGTTAGTGGTTGGGAATGATGTATTTTTATTTCTTTAGATGATCTTCCTGCCAATAGGCATCAATTTCTTCCAGTGAGCGGCCTTTGGTTTCTGGTATAAGTTTCCATGTGAGATAAAGTGCCGGTGAGCAACAAATGGCGAATATCCAGAAGGTCCAGGAGGAACCCAAACCTTGCAGCATTACCGGGGTAAGCTGGCCAACAAAGAAATTTCCAATCCAAAGGGTTAACGTAGCCAAAGACATCGCTTTACCGCGGATACCATTCGGGAATATTTCGCCAATAACTACCCAACAAACCGGGCCGAAAGAAAATGCAAAACAGGCAATGAAGGCCAGGATAAAGATTAGTATCCATGGACCTGAAAGCATGCCGAACTGGAACAACAGACCGATAATGAGGAGTGAAATTACCGCCCCGCCAATTCCCACATACAGCAATGGTTTTCTGCCCCATTTATCAACAGTAAAAATGGCTACGAATGTAAAAACTACATTTACCAAGCCAATAGTTACCTGCCCGCCAAGCGCATTATTTAAGGTAAACCCAGCTTGCTCCAATATTCTGGGTCCGTAGTAAATTACCGCATTGATACCGCAAACCTGCGACAAAAAGGGCAATAATAAACCGATCCATAAAGCCTTGCGGTAAACCGGCTTAAATAATGTGCTCAATGAGCGTTCTTCATTTGTTGTATTTTGATTTGCGAACACATCAAGTTCTTTCCTTGCGGCAGCCTCTCCATCAATCTTGATCAGGATTTTTTCTGCCTGATCTTTCCTTCCCCTAAAAAGTAACCATCTCGGAGATTCCGGCACCAGGAATAATGAAATTAGAAAAATGAGCGCCGGCAAAGCACCAAGACCAAGCATTGCCCGCCATACTTCTTGTGAAAATATTTTCTCGGCGTCAGCTCCGGAAAAATTTTCCCCGCTGTGATTAGCCAAATAGGCATTGGTGAAATAAGCTGTAACAATACCAATGGTTAAAGCTAACTGATACAGCGACACCATGGTTCCCCTAAGTCTCGATGGCGCAAATTCAGATATGTAGAGTGGAGAAACCATTGAAGCTACGCCAATGCCAATTCCGCCAATTAACCTGAATGCAATTAATGTAGAAAAATCACCGGCATACATACACCCGAGTGCAGAAGTCAGGAAAAGAAATGCCGATAAAATGAGTACGATTTTCCTTCCGAATTTATCACTTAGCTTGCCTGAAATGATTACACCAACAATGCATCCCAACAGGGCACAGCTCACAAACCATCCTTCACTTATCGCATTCAATCCAAAGTCTTTAGTCACCAGGCTAATGGTTCCGGAAATTACAGCTGTATCGAATCCAAATAAAAACCCGCCTAAAGCCGCTACCAGACAAACCAGATATAAATAGGAATTGCTCTTTTTAATTACTGTATGTTGTTCTTGTCTAATCATGGTAATTATTTTAAGAAAGCTTTAATCACTTTCGCTTGTTGGTTCGACTGGTTTACGATTGTATAACTGCCGGCAGCGGCTGGGATCACAAAAGTTTCAGCGTATTGAAAAATCATACTTGAACCGTCTGCTGTGGTTACGCTGATCGATGCACCTTCTACCAGCATCAGTACGTGGCACACCCCATTGGATTCAACTGCTACTGATGCATCAAAATCTAATCGGTGTACGTCATAGAAATGATCCTGATGCGTGGGCAAATGATAACAGGTATAGCCATCTTCCTGCGCAATAACAGTTGGTTTTGCAATCAGTTCCTGCTGAACCTGTGCGCCTTTTCTGGAAAAATCAAGGTTTTTAAAAGCATGTTCAATATTAATGGGGCGAGGTTTTCCATTTAAATCCAGCCTTAACCAATCGTACATTTTGAAGGTGAAAATGTAAGGTGTTGCACTGATCTCGAGGACAAGGTTTTGAGCGCCTGCGCTATGGATGGTGCGGTTAGGAATAAGGAAAAGATCGTGTTTTTTAGCTTGATGAACCTGAACGTATTTCTCAATGTCAACTTCGATCCCGTCCTGGTTACTTTCTTCCAAAACTTTTCGAAAATCATTTTCATTGATATCCTCCTGAAAGCCCAGATAAACGCTTGCATTCTCTTTGCAATCGAGTATATAATAGGTTTCATCCTGGGTAATGGTTTCTCCGAACTGTTTTTGTATATAATCAAGGCTGGGATGACATTGGATGGATAGATTCCCGCCATCAAAAGTATCCAGAAAATCAAATCTGATTGGGAACTCCATTCCAAACTTTTCAGCGTGGCGCCCCAGTATATTTTCATGTTGTGTAAACATCAACATATCGAAAGAAACTTCCAGCAGCAAACCACTGCTTTGGAATACAATACCATTTTCGGGTACAATCAATTCGAAAGACCAGGCATAGTTTACTTCATTCTGATCCAGTTGCGGCATGTGCTTTTTCATCCACTGCCCGCCCCAGGCGCCAGGTGCAAACCAGGGCCTCGCCCTGAATACGGTGTTTGACATTTTAGTTAATCCATCACGAACATCATCCCCGAAAGCCCAATTGATTGGTCCTTCCCATTGTGCATCAACAAATACATCAATCACGCTGCACAATTGCTTTTTATATTCATTAAGTATTACCCAATCAATAAAATAGAAGCGTTTGTACATTTCCATCTGTTCCTGCGGAGTACGCATGCCCAAATTGCAAATTGAACCTGCACTCATTCGGTGCTGAAGCTCATTTTTGGGCATATCTACATAAATCACTTTAGCCGCCCATCCGGCAAGCGTTGCGCCAGGACCAACCAAAATATTAACAGCAACATCTTTATTTGGCAGTGTTGATTTCAAAAGATCTTTCACAAAGTAATCGCGAAGTGTTAAGGTGGTCTTATTGCCCCACACCGAATCTTCCTGCCCCATAAAAGGTGCAGTTAGGCCGATAATTTCCTCTTCGGATTTCAATGCATTACTGAAATCAACCAGGTTCATTTTTACACCTCTCAATTGAAATTCGTTAGTAATGTCACTAATCAACCGATCCCAATAAACACCAGCATAGCCGTCGATGGCCACAGTTTGATGTTTAATGATATAATCGCACAAAGACGTAACTCCCGAAAATATTTTATGATCTCCCAGGTTGAAATATGGATAGATATCATATCCTTCCACAGTTGCAATTTTATTGATGCGATCAGGCATAATCTCCTGCTCGGTTTTTCTTAATGGTTCTTCTATTGACATAGCACTCTTGAAAAAAATATTAGATTCTGAAAGTTCCTGCTGCATATTGTATTTGTGTGTACATATTATAAGTTAAGATTTTAAGCAATGAGCATCTGTGCGTTCACCTGGTCCGCAGCATCGCAAAACTAAACCTCGGTTAAAATCAAATACGTTCGAATAAATGATACCATCCACGTCATGCAGGACAAGTCAAAATAATTGGCGACAAAAATTTGCCTGTGGTGACTCATCAGTTTTACTATATGATTAGATCATACATTCAATAGTATGTACATACAAATGTATTGTTTAATTATTATCTTCCAAATATTTTTTAATAATTTTCAATAACAAGCTTTAAAACTGAGAACCACAAGCGCTAACAACCTTATTTATGTATATACATACTTCGAAAAGATATTTTTTTTATTAATATTGTGATGATTATGAAACTTAAAATCGATCATAAAAGTCAGGTACCCTTGCATGTTCAGGCTGAAGAACTGCTCAGAAAGCTAATTGAGTCTCAGGAGTATATTGATGGAAAACTTCTTCCAAATGAAGTAGAGTTATCTAAAGACCTTAATATCTCGAGAACCACTTTAAGGCAATCGATTAACAAATTGGTTTATGATGGTTTACTGATTCGGAAAAAAGGGGTCGGAACCAGAGTTGTAGAGTCAAAATCTTTGAGCTCGAAATCGAAAAACTGGATGAGTTTCTCGCAGGAAATGAGCGCCCGGGGTATACCGATTAAAAACTTCGAATTGCATGTAAGCTGGGTTCTTCCCGAAAAAAGGATAGCGAGCTTTTTTGGTATCAAAGAGGATAAGAAAATATTAAAACTTGTAAGGTTAAGAGGTCGCCCTGAAGGTCCGTTTGTTTATTTCGAATCCTATTTCCACCCTATTGTCGGACTTACGGGTGAAGAAGACTATAAAGCGCCATTATACGAAATGCTGGAAAAATCGCACGGGATTGTTGCCATGGTATCAAAAGAAGAGATTAGTGCACTCCTGGCAGATGAATTTATTGCCACTAAACTGGAAACAGATATTGGATCGCCAATTTTGTTCCGCAAGAGGTTTGTTTATGATATAGAAGAAAGACCAATTGAATATAACCTGGGCTATTACAAGGCCGATAGCTTTATCTATACGGTAGAAAGCCGCCGGGAATAGTGCCATCAAAGAGGATATCTACATACAAAAAAATCACAAAAACACAGCAAATGAAACAAGCATCCCTTATTGTAAGCATTCTCATTGCATTCATCATGACTACCCGGGCAGATGAAAAGCTCAGCCTTAAATCTCCTGACGGCGCTATTCAGGTTTCCATCAATATTGGCAATTTCATCACCTACTCAGTAAGTTATCACAATGATCTGCTTTTCAGCAACAATAAACTTGCCTTGAACCTGAAAAATGAAAACCTCGGGAGCCCGGCGAAACTGCTGAATTCGAAAATTACGGCAGTATCTCATACCATCAAACCACATGTACCCCTTAAGTATTCAACTGTTGTCTCCAGTTTCAATAAACTTCTGATGTCTTTCAAAGGAAACTACGCTATTGAATTCAGGGCTTTTAATGATGGGATCGCTTACCGGTTTATTACTAATAAAAAAGGAGAAATCGAAGTTCTAAATGAGCAGGTTGACTTGAATTTTCCTTCATCATATGATATTCATGTTCAGCAACCTGCGAGTTTTAAAACAGCTTATGAAGAAACCTATTCAACGGTAAATTCAGCAAACTGGAATGCTAAAATGAGTACTTTACCAGTATTGATTGATACTAAAAAACAATATAAAATACTGGTTAGTGAATCCGATCTCTCAGATTATCCTTGTTTATTCCTGAAAGGAAATGGAAACAATAAGATCGAGGCAACATTTCCAAAATCGCCACTGCGCTTTGCCCCTGATGGCGACAGAAGTTTAAAGATTACCGAGGAAGCGGCTTACATTGCTAAAACCGCCGGAAAAAGGAGCTTTCCATGGCGTTATTTTGTGATCAGCACAGCTGATAAACAGCTTCTTGAAAATACCATGACCCTGCAACTTGCGCCAGAAAGCAAGATCAAAGATCCGAGCTGGATTAAACCAGGACAAGCCAGCTGGGAATGGTGGAACGATGCTTCGCCTTACGGACCGGATGTAAACTTTGAGTCGGGATATAACCTCGAAACCTATAAATACTACATCGACTTTGCTGCAAAATTCGGCATCAAATACATCATAATGGATGAAGGATGGGCGAACAGCACTACGGATCCTTACACGCCAAATCCGAAAGTAGATGTTCATGAATTAATCCGCTATGGCAAGGAAAAAAATGTTGGTGTGGTGCTTTGGTTAACCTGGCTTACGGTACATGAGCATATGGACCTCTTTAAAACCTTTAAAGAATGGGGCGTAAAAGGTTTAAAGATAGATTTTATGGATAGAAGCGATCAATGGATGGTAAACTATTATGAACGTATTGCAAGTGAAGCAGCAAAAAATGAATTGCTGGTTGATTTTCATGGTGCTTTCAAACCTGCCGGCCTGGAATATAAATACCCTAACGTCATCTCTTATGAAGGTGTGCGGGGAATGGAACAGATGGGCGGTACTTTACCAAAAAACAGTTTATTTTTACCTTTTATGAGAAACGCGGTTGGGCCAATGGACTATACTCCCGGTGCGATGATCAGCATGCAGCCCGAATCCTATCGGGCAGAGCGACCAAATGCAGCCAGCATTGGCACAAGAGTCTATCAAATGGCGCTATTTGTCGTATTTGAAAGTGGATTGCAAATGCTGGCTGACAACCCTACCCTATACTACCGAAACCTCGACTGTACAGAATTTATTACATCAGTACCCACTACCTGGGATGAGACTATAGCGCTGGAAGCCAAAGTTGGAGAACTTGCGGTGGTTGCAAAAAGAAAAGACAAAAAATGGTTTATTGGTGGGATTAACAGTGGAGCAGAAAAAACCAGAAAACTCACCCTAGCTCTAGATTTTCTTGAAGCAGGAAAAACATACAAAATGACTTATTTTGAAGATGGAATTAACGCCGCTCGGCAAGCAATGGATTATCGAAAAAAATCGATAGCCGTAAAAAAAGGCGATAAAATTGATGTACAAATGGTTAGAAACGGTGGCTATGCAGCTGTAATAAGTGCAGATTAAATAAGATAGCGTACGTACCACAAATTTTATCCTAAATATGATTCTACCAAACATGTTTCACATGCGCCAGGTGCCCATATTTATTTAAGTGATGGGCACCTGGATTAATGATATTTTGTAAAAGTTTATCGAAATGTGGCTGATTAGCTAATAATCAGATTATAAAACCGGATAATGGTTAAGGATTTAATAACAAACCAAAAACAAAATCCTCAAAACTATACAAACTTAACAGGCCTCGATATATTCAAAAAGTTATTTAAAAAGCACAACAAGATCCATAGGCTGAATAGTTACTGACTTAAACGTTTTTTTCGAAAAAACATCTTTATAACTTCCACTCTTCAAAATTGCACTTTTGTATTGCACAGGCTTTTCTGAGCGGTTTATAAGCACGAGTACCTCTTCATTATTGTATTTACGACTAAATACGTAAAACCTTTGCATATCATTTTTTTCGACTGTGGTATAGTCTCCAAGTTGTAATGATTTATAGGTTTTGCGTAATCCCATAAACTTTTGGTACCATTTAAATAGCTCCTTATTAAATGCAACCTGGTCTGCCTCATGCCTGGTCTGGTCCGGATTGTAGGTTTCAGGATCGTATTTTTTATCTTCCCAAATCATAGGCTTGCGGCAGTCTGGATCATTACCGCCCCAAATCCCCGCCTCATCACCATAAAAAATCATAGGCGATCCCAAATACAGCATCTGAAAAGCTGCAATAAGCTTTTGTTTCTGTATCTGACTGGCAGTTGGCTTGCGAGCGTTATAGTCCTTATTATTGCTTTTCTGGCTCCAGTTAAAATACTTTCCCCAATCGCCGAATTTCAAACCATCGGGATTTGCAACCGCACTTGCTAAGCGGGTGGCGTCATGGCTGTTCATCAGATTCTGCATATTTAATGCAACATCATTTCCGAATGCCTCACGCAACTCTTTTAAACGAGCATCAAATGCAGTTACGGTAGATCCGGTTTTGTCCTGGATAAAAAAGTCATGCATAATAAATGCAAAATTATAGTTCATGGTTGCATCGAACTCATCGCCCTCCAGGTAGGGTTTAGTTTCATTTATTGGATACACCAACTCTGCAGTCATGTAAGCGGTTGGGTTGATGCTGCGCACCCATTTTCTCCAGTCTTTCCAAAAGGGATGACCCACGTCATAAGCCACATCCAGGCGCCATCCATCAATTCCATCTTTTGTGCCCTTATCCATAGGGTTCATCCAGCGCTTAGTGGCATTAAAAATATATTGTTTGGGCCCGGCCACGATACCATGATTATCTTCTTTAAATTCCGGCAGTGTCTTAACCCCAAACCAGCCGTTATAATCAAAAGTAGTACCCTTAGCGGCATCATTCCAGCTTTTTACAGAGAACCAATCAGCGTATGGCGAAGCTTGCTGATTTTTCTCCACATCGCGGAAGGCAAAACTTTTTACGCCCATGTGGTTAAAAACACCATCAAAAATAATGCGCATGTTGCGTGAATGAACTTCTTTAATAAGCTTTAAGGCCAGAAGATCAGCTTTTGTCCAAACCCAGGTTTTTACATCAAGTGGATTTTCCTTTTCCATTAAGGCTATATCGCCCTTAGGGTCGGGCCCAAAGGTAGGATCGACATGATGGTAACACAAGGCATCATATTTATGAGAGGATGGAGACCAAAAAATTGGCGTCATGTAAATGGCATCAACACCTAAAGACTTGATGTAATCTAATTTATTGATTACGCCCTGCAAGTCTCCACCATAACGGCGACGTTGCAGGTTATAGTAAATATCCTTACCGTTTTGCTGCTCATAAGGCTGCAACTGGTACCAATCGCTTGTCCAGCTATGAATTTGAAAAGGTGACGTCGTATTAAAAGGGTAAGCACCGTCCTGGTCTTCAGCTTTAGGATCGTTTGTAGGATCGCCATTATTAAAGCGTTCAGGAAAAATCTGGTACCATACAATCCCCTTGCTCCACTCCGGCGTAAAACTCTTCTGGGCCATAGAAGCGACCGAGATCAATAATAGTCCCGTCAAAAAGAATGATCTGAAAATATACTGCATAAAAATGATTGATATATTGAATAAGTAAAATGAGCTGATGGAGCGGCATCTAAAGCGCAATGATAAGGAAAAATAGTTGAACAGATCATCATGCGCAGATCACGATCTGTGATAAGGCAAAATTTTGCAAGATTGTTTTATTACTTCAAGCTAAAAACTCCTGATCATTAAGCCAGATCTTCTATCAAACGATTAAAATTCGCCCCCCTCTAAACCCAGCCGCGTCATCGGATACAAAAAATACTACATCTTTTGCGATATCGGCTAATAGCCCTCTGCGACCGAGCGGTATTTTTTCGATGAATAATTTTCCCTAAGCACGAATAAAAAACTAACAATCAACACATTATATAGATTGATAATTTGATGACATTTAATATTCGGAATGTTCGTTCCGAATATTATACCTTTACGGAACATTCATTCCATTAAAAATAAAAAAAAGAAAAATGAGTAAATTGAAAGATAAGATTGCCGTTGTAACTGGTGGTACTTCGGGTATTGGCTTTGCTACAGCCAAAGCATTTATTGCGCAAGGTGCAAAAGTAGTGATCACAGGGCGGAAACAATCAACTCTTGATGTGGCCGTTAGCGAATTAGGCAGTAATGCGGTCGGAATACGTGCAGATGCCTCTAGTGTAAAGGATACAGAAAATTTAGCAGCGGAGGTTAGGTCGCTATTTGGAAAGGTAGATATCTTGTTGGTAAATGCTGGCGGTGTTGAAGTGTTTGAGCCAATCGGACAAATTACAGAAGAAACTTTCGATACCATTTCAGGTGTCAACTTTAAGGGCGCTGTGTTTACTACTGAGAAGTTTGTCCCACTTTTGGTTGATGGCGCATCGGTTATCCACCTGGCTTCTGTGTCAGCATTTTCATTTAATGCTGGTAATGCCATTTATTCGGCAAGTAAGGCAGCGTTAGTAGCCTACAGCAAAAATGCTGCATTTGAACTGGCAGGCAGAAAAATACGGGTAAATGTGGTCGAGCCTGCTCTGACTGAAACCCCGGGTATCCATAAGGGTGCTTTTGCAAACGATGAAATCCATACACATATCAAAACTTTGATGCCATTCAAGCGCTATGGAACTGCTGAGGAAGTAGCCGGATTGATTACCTTTTTAGCTTCCGATGAGGCATCATTTATATCGGGAAGTGAAATCACCATTGATAGTGGCGCCTCTATTAACGTACCTATGCGGCTGTAATTTTTTTTGCTTAAATACGGAACGATTATTCCGAATTGCTTACCTTTGTGAAATTGCTAAATTTCACAAAGGTTTTTTTATGGCACGCACAAAGGTATTTAACGAAGCTGAGGTCTTGGATCGGGCAATGAACCTGTTTTGGGAGAAGGGATATCATGCAACATCTGCACAGGATTTGGTTGACGGACTGGGCATTAGCCGGTCCAGTTTGTATGACACTTACGGCGATAAACACTCGCTTTTTGTAATGGCTTTGAAACGATATCGGGAGGAAAGAATCGATCCGGTAATTCAAGGTGTAAATAGCGCTGATGATATTGAAGCTTACATCAGATTTATTTTTGAGGCCGTGAAAGAAGATGCGTTGAGCGAATCCCGATCAAGGGGCTGTTTCATGGTAAATTCGGCAGTAGAACTGGGAACAGTTGACCGTGATGTAGCAGCCATTGCAAACGAAATCATGAAAGACACGGAAGATATGATAACTAAAGCCATCGAGAAAGGACAACAACGAGGTGTGTTCACCAAAACGCATTCCGCAAGTTCATTATCAAGGTTCATCTTTAATTCGCTGAACGGACTTCGGGTAACAATGAAGTTCGATGCAAGCAAAAAAATGTTTGAGGACATTGTTAATGTCTGTCTCGCCAGCCTAAAAGCATAATTGGATATAGTGTTGAACCGCTTGAATGCCTTTTGAGCTTGTTTAATACTTTGTTGAATAACTTGGAGAACCTGCTGGGATAATAGCAACGAGAACTTAAATGGCAATAATGCATTTATCGAATCATTTCCGGTAAAGCGGTGCTCTTTTCAGCAGGTATTCTAAAGGCCCGTTATAAGAACCGTCGGTATTACTCAAGAAGGCTTTGTGGCTTTCATTATAGATACTGGCATTATTATCCATGTAAATCTGCAGGCTTACGCTCACATCAAAACGCTGAACGGCACTACTGCTCGAAGACCCATAACTCGATATACCTTTAACTTTATCCGCATCATCCCTTTTCACACTCGAATTGTCACTTGCAGAGGTATAACTGGTTTGATAGCCCTTATTTTGGGTGACGGTACCATCAATTACATATTCGACGCCAAGGATATCGCAAATATTTTTCATCGTAAACCCAATCATTTTATCTTTGGTTGCACCCGCCTGGATTAACATTGCATTAGTGGTGCGGGGATCCAGGATGGTATATCCGGCCGAATGCTGGCTAAGTAGTGCAAAGGCATCTTGCTGGGCTTTCAATCCGATGGCATCTGCACCCGGTTGGTTATCCATTAAAAACGTAAAAGGCAATATAGCGATCTTGTTATGGTGGTCAGCCGGAGTTGCCGTCATTGCAACCTGATCTTTCTGTCTGGTTTCAGCGGGTGAAGCCGTTTGAGAAATCGTTTCAATCCGTCCACTCGAATGCACAATTTGTGCAATGTCTGATTTTTTTATCACATATTCTGCAGTTTCACCATCGTATACAAAGGAAACATCAGCGTCTGTAATCCTGATTATTTTACCTTTAATTTCTTCCCCATTAATTTTTTTAATTACATCTGGTTTTTGATTTCCCTGGTTTTGGGCAAATGTGCTTACTGTCACCATCAAACACATCAAAATAAGGTAGATTTTTTTCATGTTGTTGTTTATTTTTTCTCAAATAAAAATAATAAAAATATGCGAAGGGTTGATGAAAAAGCTAAAGAAATATTGAAACAATGCAATTCCGGAAATGTGTTAAATGATACTAGATAAAATATACCCTAACCAGCCACTAGCCCTTGTAGATCAACATTTTACTAAACAGGCTTATGTAAACAATTCAGTCTGTATAAAACTTCAACTTAAATCAAATTTGGAAACTGACATATTTGGATACATTTCAATTTTTATTTAATATTGAATAAGCATGCCCTACCATGAACTCTAAATTTACACGGATTATCATTATCCTATTGTGTTTTGTTTTTTTCACCGTTTCCACTTCAGGACAAACAAAACCTGAAGGGAATGTTGAGACAGATTCCCCAAAAGTCAAGACCAAAGGTTTTATGGCCAGGATGGAGGATTTCGCCAAGAAATCTGCCAGGGAAAGTATCGAAGATTTTAAGTCAGATAAAGTGGCCATGGTTCAGCTGGAGGTTATCAACCAGATCAGGCTAACTACTCAGGATGCCAAGGGTTATTTAAAAACCATTACAGATACCTTGGCATTGAAGAGAAAGCTCAAAAAATTAAGGGAAGATTATCTCATCGCAGCTGAAGGGGTACTCATCAATAGGGGTACAACTCAAACTTATAGAAATCTTGCATCAACAAAACGGGTTCTGAATGCACTTACCTTAGATGCAAAAAGAAGCAAATCGTTACTGGATATCACTCAAAAAGAGTTAGCATCTTTTCACTACAGGATAGATTCACTTTCTACTGCTCCTGAACTATTTGTTTTACCGAAAGATTCCGCTCAGACAATGGATTATGTGCGCACACTGGCAGCTGTTGCTATAGATGCTGCGCCAGTTGACTCGCTTTTGAAATCTACGAATAGCAAGGTCCAAAAATTGTTATACAACTATAACATTATCATTAGCGAGTTTCAAAACGCAGTTGAGCAGGTAGAAGGTTTTGAGCGGCAAATGGCAAATGAAACAGTTGCTCGCGAGCTTCCAAACATCTGGCAAAAGCAACTTCACTTCAGACCATTTAAGGATATCGTTAGCTTTTCGCTAACTAAAAACATGTTAACCTTAAAGTTTTATGCCGTTAATAACGCAGGCAAACTTTGCCTAATTATTTTTCTCGCACTCTGCTCTTATATTTATTTAAACGCACTTCGGGCAATTTACGTGGAAAAGGGATTATTGACAAAAGAGATGAATGGCCAATTAGCAATAAGGTATCCGGCGTTATCAGCTGTACTAATTGTGCTAAGTCTATTTCAGTTCCTGCTCTTGTCTCCTCCATTTACATTGAGTTTCATCATCTGGATAATTTCCTGCCTGTGTCTAACAATTGTTTTCAAAAACTTCATCACTACCTACTGGATGAAGGTTTGGCTGCTTATGGTCGTATTTTTTGTCTTCGCCTCAGCAGGTAATCTGCTTTTGCAAGCTTCCAGGCCAGAGCGATGGTATATGCTCACATTATCTTTGATTGGTGCTGTAGCAGGGATTATCATCCTCAGACAAAAAAGAAATGTTGAACTCCGCGAAAAATGGATAGCCTATTCCATCCTATTCATGGTATGCGTTGAGGGCCTTTCCATTATTTTAAATATTTACGGGCGTTTTAATCTGGCCAAGACGTTATTTCTAGTTGGCTTCCAGAATGTAATCATTGCTATACTATTTCTCTGGGTCGTTCGCCTCATTAACGAAGGATTGCTGCTCGCATTTGAAGTTTATACCGTACAGGACAAGAAACTTTTTTATGTAAATTTCGGCAAGGTTGGTGGTAAAGCACCATCGCTATTGTATGCACTTTTGGTGTTGGGGTGGGTACTTTTATTGGGGCATAACTTCCCCCTATTTGAATTTCTTTCAAAACCGGTTACTGAATTTATGAGTGCTAAGCGGACATTGGGAAATTATAGTTTTAGTATAAATGGTATACTGCTGTTTTTTATTGTGATGAGCATCTCCGTCATTCTCTCCAAGATCGTTTCCTTTTTTACCTCTGATGATCATTTAATCAGCAGTAAGGGTACGAACGAGAACAGCCGCGGCCTGGGAAGTTGGGTATTACTCCTGCGGATCAGCATCTTGTCAATAGGTCTTTTTCTCGCGGTAGCTGCTGCAGGAATACCTATGGAACGCATCACTATTATCATTGGTGCGCTGGGCGTAGGCATTGGTTTCGGCCTGCAAACATTGGTAAATAACTTAGTCAGCGGACTGATTATCGCATTTGAAAAACCTGTAAATGTTGGTGATATCGTAGATATTGATGGCCAGGGAGGCACCATGAAATCCATTGGATTCCGCAGTAGCGTAATCAGTACCTGGGATGGTGGAGATCTGGTGATGCCCAACGGCGATCTGCTCAATTCTCATTTGATGAACTGGACACTATCGGGAAACCGCAAACGTTTATCGATGGAGATCGGCATTGCCTACGATACCGATTTGCAAAAATGCAGGGAAATTATCTATCAAATCCTGGAAGATGAAGATAGGGTGCTGAAAAACCCTAAGCCGGCGGTTAACTTCGAGCTGTTTGGCGACAACGCTATTGCGCTCAAAATTCAGTTATGGACCCGGCATTTAAAAGATAATAATCCAACCAGAAATGACCTGATTATTGCCATAAAACATGCTTTTGATCAAAACGGAATTAAAATTCCTTTCAGTCAACATGAGGTTTATCTCCATCAAGCGACAAATCCGAAAAGTCTGGATAGGGAAAAATAAATCGATGATATAAATAATAAGCTTTAACTTATAACCGGTAGGATATGCCTAGTGTTGCAAATATATTATACATATTAAAGGAGATACCGTTAAAGGAATCAGGAAACACAGGTCGCAATCCCCACTGCAAATCTGCCTTGACCGAAAAATTCTTATACACCAGTTTCTCACCACCTGCATAGATCCCGATGTCGGTTTTGCGTTGTTTTTCATCAAAATTGAAAGTAGCACTTGTAATTGTGATTTTTTCTCCGAGCGAATCACCTTTCCTTAAATATCCGTCGGAAACACTTCCTGAAAATGAAGGTCTGATTAACCTGGCAGCATAAAATCCCAGCTTGATTTTCCAATGGTTATTGGTCAGATAAACAGCATAAAGTGGAAGCGAAACATATAGGTTTTTAACATTTGTTGTATTGGTTCCACTGAAGTCCCCTTCCACGGAGGCGTCATCCACGGAAACCTGTGTATGAAAATACTGGACACTATCCTTAACACTCATTCCCTTCCCGTCCATACGCAGACCAGTACCAATCCCCCAGTGTTTATTCAGCTTAAAGATCACCTCATAACCAACGGCTGGGGAAAAACCCGGAGAGTAGCTATCTATTGCTCTGATGTTTTCCGGGAAAGACACTGGCGCCAGGCCGCCAATATTGTATCCGATAAAAAAAATGTGCTCCAATCTACTAAACTTCACTTTGGTCGTTTCCTGTGCGAAAGCCAGGTTCGCTCGGAAGAAGATCATCAATACAATTAAGAATCTACGCATATTCATATTATTTCGGGATGACCGCTAAATTATCTACTACAAGCCTGCTGCCCAATGCGCCACGGTACCGGTCGCCTTCTTTACTTGATGAAGCGACGATGGTCATCATCAATTTGCTTCCTGGTTGCGCTGTCCAGCCTTGTTTATAAACAAAAGGAATTTCAAACTTTGTAAAATCTGATTTCCGTGAACCGTCACTTAAGACAGCCCGGGCAACAACACGGTCTGAAGTTAATATATTGGTACCATCAAGGCGTTCAGTACCCTCAAACAAAACGGCATATATAGAACACTCATCCGTCTTGCCCTGAACAATGTTCTGATTTTCGTCCTGAAAGCTGGCGCCCGGACTGTACTTATAATATCCTGTAAAACGATCAGGCAGGCCGACATATGGCTCCCCAAATTGTGTGGCAGCAAGAGGCTGAATCAATACTGATGAGGGATCAAAATTACCGATAAATAAAGAACCGGCATAAAGATATATTCCTACAAATGCTGAAAGTGAAGTTCCTTTTATGGTTACCATTTCCGCGGCACGACTTCCTTGATAACCATCATTGGTTGATCTGGTAGGGTAAGCCAGGGGATCCTTCGCCACACCTGAAATTGCAACTCCTTCATTACCAGAACTCCATATGGCGGTATTGTTATCTTCTAAAGGATATTCCCATTTATCGTCGCTATTTTGTCCCCATTTTTCGAATTCAAAACTCCAATCACCTACATTGATCACCTGCACAGTATAGGTCTTCTTGTTCTCCGATCTTTCGGCAGTAACCGTATAAATTATTTGTCCGGAAGCAGAAAAATTTATTTTCGCTCCTGATGCCGGACTAACAGTCGCATGATTCGACACCGTAATGGTAGGCGCTACACCTTTGTCAAAGGCTTCCTTTGTTAAAAACAGCAAAATTTTTCTGTTAGCCTGGTCTATAAAAGTGTTCCCTGTAAGTTCTTTTGGATCCAGATCGAATGAGACAATATCAGCTTCGGGATTCTTCGGGGCATCTTTAATACAGGAACCCAAAAATAATATGATGATAAAAACAGATAAAAAGACTCGCATATTTTAAAGATGATTTAATAGGTATCTAAAGTTATAAATTACTTAGAGGAATAAAAACTCAATTTTTTCATTAATTCACTGATACACAACAATATTACGTCTTACCTTTTAAACTTACATCTATTAATAGCAAAAGATTATTTAACAAATCGGTGCACAAGGATATTTACTTTTTAATCCTGCATCGCAATTATTTTCAGAAAATACAAACCGATCAACTGCGATCTGACTGTTAAGTTTGCAAAACGATTCATGCCCATTTACCATAGAAATGCGGTTAAACCCAAACCCAATGTGATGTTGTCAAATCTTACTTTTTCTGAGCCTACGTTCTTGAACGCATAGGTTCCATCCGGATTAATTTGGTCAATGATGTCCATCGAAAAATCATTATCTGAATTAAAATAGCTTACAAAAGCTTTTATACCGATATTTCGCTTAATTTGCTTTTGTACTCCAAAGCCCGCTGACCAGCTAAAGGCACTTTGAGGCTTGTAACGGTAATATGGGAGTTCATTTGTACGGAAAAGTTCCTGATAGTTTTCTTTGATTCTCAAAATGATTTCCCCTTTTGCACCTGATGCAGTCCCAGCCCCCAGCTTTCCGGTAATAAACCAGTTTTGAGATAAAGGAAAACTGAAGTATGGACCTGCATGTATATACCGTATACCCATCGGCTGCGTATAGTGTCCATCACTAACCAATGCCACACCAGAATCGTTAAATGATAGATTATCATCATTCATAGGAAAACTGGAGAAAGCGAATTCTCCCCCCAGCCCGATATATCTACTAAAAAAATAGGCTCCTTCTAGTCCAAAATTGAATCCGCTTTTAGCAAATAAATCTTCTGTCTTTTCTGTAAGGTCTCTACTTAATCCTTTTGCGTAAGCCAGCCTTAGTTCCAAAAAACTCGGATGCAAAGTTACAGGAATGGGATTGTGACGCAATTTAATATGCTCACCATGGTCTTTAAAAATTTTATCAGCAACCACATAGCCTAATTCTGTAGACAGTATACCTATACCGGCGCCTGCCAGAACATCCGAAATCCAGTGCCGATTGTTGAGTTCGCGTCCTACCGCCGTAGCAGTTGCAGCGGTAAATGCGCCAATGCTGTAAAGCGGAGATTGGAACTGTCCGTATTCCTTATGGAGAAAAGTGGCATTCATAAAAGAATTCGCCGTATGCCCTGAGGGAAATGAATTTCGTGTACTTCCATCGGGTCTTTCTACTCTTGCGGTATATTTTACAGTATTAACTACAGAGGCCATTATCGCAGCAGAAAATGCATAAGAAACGAGGGCTCGTCCCATTTTGTGCTTACCCTTTACTCCGGCAGCGTTTAACCCAAGCACAGCGGCCACAGGAGCATATTGAAGATAATCGTCATAGTGGTATCGAAAAGTTGGAAGATAACGATTCCTGAAAGCCCTTACATCTTTTCTTATTCCCCACGTTCCCCCGCCAGCGGCAATCAATATTACCGGTACAGTCGAAATTCGAGCGGCTTTTGAATTCCAGAATGTATTCTTGATGATGGTACTGTCTAAAACCTCGATCTGCTGAGCCTTCGGTTTAAAGGTTATACACAGATTCAGCAACGTGAAGAGACTTAGGATGTAAGCGATTTTCATAGAACAAAAGTGAATTAACGAATCGAAATTGTGGGTGAAGACTTGTATTTGGAGCGGAGAACTTCTTCGTGTTTCTTAAGCTTCCGTTCAGACTTTATTCCAACACTGGAAGCAAAACCGGTTAGAAGTGTCTTAATCCAGTAATTGAAAACAAATTTATTCCGGTTTCTTTCAAATAACATGAAAGATGGTTTGAGATTTTTCTTACGTAGCATCATATTAACAAAATCGCTTTCTGCGGAAATCAGCAAACTTTTGTGATTTAAATTTCGCTTGTCCAACACACTAATGCTCAGATTTTTGTAAGGAAGGAAGATTTCTCCCCTTGCGAAATACTTATTTCCTTCCCATTCTGCATTAATCCCATCGGTATCACCCTTGTTAATTTCTAAAGCGGCAAGTGGGATGCTTACCTGATTTATTTCCCTCAAATTCATCGGTGAAAGGCTAAGCCTTATTTTGAAAGTTGAAAGCGAATCCTGATAAGATTCGCGGTAATTCATCTTGACACTTGTTTTTCCAAAAAGACTAGCATGGCCGTTTAGTTTCAGGCTATCAGCCGAAGCTTGTTGGTTATTAAGATTGGTAATATCTGCATTGATATTGTTTAGGATAATCACCCCTTCCCTGCCGGTAGCGAACGATGTTTCGCTGATATTGACCTGGCCATTTGTTACTTTGATTTCGTGGATAGAAACAGGAATTTTGAGATTAGCAACCAGTTTGGAGGGCATTGGTTTTTCCATAAAGGGTCGCTCCTTCATCCGCTTATCCCGGCTGGAATTAAGCGTTAAGCTATCAAGGATTATGGATGAAACATTAATTTCATTACCACGAGTTGTTGCAGAAAAATGCATGCCTTCAGCAGTTAATGTACCTGCAGCGGCCTCAAGATAATCTGTTTGCCAGGGATTTTTGGTTCTAAACTCTTCGAGTGACAATAGCGGTCTATAGCAAATACCTTTTGCGCTCAACAAGCTTTTTTCTGGTAACCAGGATAGACTTTGAACGGTAATTCTTGAATCAGCATTCTGAATGTTAATACCCCCGTTTTTAATGGTTAGCTTATTAATAAACTGCTGCCAGTTCAGCTTTCTGCCTATGTTTATATTGAAAGCCGGATCAGTAATAGACATGGACATATTTCGAAGATTTAAAGAATTATTCCCCTTTCGATAACTAAGTGCAAGATTTTCTGTCTGTCCAATCACGCTACCTGAAATACTAAAAACACTATCTAGCCTGGCGAGCTCAACCTCCTTGATCGTCAATGAAACGGGTGCTGATATTGTAAACAGCTGATTTGCAAAATCTAATGATTTCAAGTTTAAAGTAAACGACCTGGCAGAAAGTAGCTTTCGACTATTTTCGTATCCGCGAAGTTGATGAATGACAAAATCAAATCTGCTGATTGGATTCTGCATAATAGAATCAGTAGATATTTGATTGAATACTCTTCCATTTCTCACTGTAATTTCCTTCACTTCTAAACCAGTTGGTACTCCGATTGAAGTAAAAGGCTTGTCGACTGTTGCTCTTTTATTTGAAATATAGATTTCTGGACTATTGAACTTAAGATAGTCCAAAGATGATTTTTTTAGATTTGTTGAAGATAATCCAGCTTTGAAATCAAGCTCAGGTACTTTTAAGATATCATTTCCGGAGCGCAATAAAAGTTGTTCTACACGATTATTCCCGTTAGTATGAAGATTAAGTTTTGATGCCATTAGACTCATTTTTTTATGATAGAGGTGCAATTGCTCCAACTCGCCACCTACCTCAAGCCATTGCAACTCAGCTAAACTGGAATTGATTTCTCTGGCAAAAAATGCCTTTCCCATAAATTTTGCCTGCAAACCTGGGCTATTTAAATCAAAATAAAGCTGTTTAATATCAAGTCGGCCAAGATGAACCTTCGGAAAAGATTTATTGACTGTTTTAGGTACTGGGTTCCTTTTCACGGCAACATTGAGTTGTCCGATTTTCATGGAATCAATAAATATCATTTTATCACGCTGATAAAGATCCCAATCAAGCCATTCCCAATACAATTGTTTTGCCTTTATGAACGTACCATCTGAAATTTTAATGTCAATGGATTTGGCCCTGTTGTGTCTGACTTTTCCATAGAATATATAGTCAGAAAGATTTAATTTAAGTTTGGGTGAGCTAACTTTCATCCGCTTAAAACTCAACATTGGAATGGCATGCTTAATTTCCAGCGTAGTATCACTATTTAGCATTCTCTCAGCCAAAATGTTTGCATTTAGTTGATCTACAGTTATTGCGACTGCATTCTTTCTTTCTGAGCGAATCATCAGCGTTCCATTTTTAATATTAAACCGTTTGACGCCAAAAAGACTTTTAACCACATGAAACATTTTAAAAACGTTTCTGAAATCTGCTTTATTTCCCACAGCTTGATCAGGTTTGGCTAATGAGCTTATTTTAATAATAGGTCTGACCAAATCTGCCTGTTCAGCCATAACTCTTTTCTCTAATAGTGCAGCAAAACTTACACTTTTCAGCATCAATAAAGGCGTTTCAAAACTCAGACCACTGTGCACCTTCGGATTTACTTGTCCATAGTTAGCATTAGTAAAAATAACAGCATTCTGATCGAACGCCATTTCTTCAACGCTCAATTGCGTTTTACCATCTTTAGATTTGAAATTTAATCTATCTGCATCAAGTTTTATACGCTGAATTTGTAGCGCATTTCGCCTGCCCGGTTTAAACTTTAGGTCATAAATCTGCAAATCCACACGATCACTACCATATCCGGCACCAGTTGCAAAACCAGCCTGTCTTGTAAATATACCTTGCTCTACATTAATAAACTTAAAATGAATTTGCTTGAACAGATGCCTCATTCTGGATTCTCCTGGAGGCTGATATCGTCCAGTAGTTCCTTTTAAATCGATAATGGGTTTAAAAAATTCGAGGGTATCTATGTTCAGCTCGTCTTTTTTAAAAATATCTGCTATTTCATCAGACTTAAGTTTGAGCTTCTCTGAGGCAATGCTGGTTGCTGTATTTCCTGAAGCAGTCCTGGCAACAAAGTAAAAGGAATCGAGCTGCAAATACTTTTTTCTCCCTGAAAACCTCAAATGTGAAAAGGACATGGAGTGAACTCTATCCGGTAGGTTAATTTGTTGTTTTCCAATTTGCAAATCAAAATCATCAGCATTGAAAAGATTTTCCCTGGCACTTAGATTAGAAAAGTTCCTTAGCGAAAAATTGATGTTATTAATAGTCAATCTTTCAGGATGCAGCTTGCTTTTAAAGGCGTAAGCGGCATTGCTGATCTGTAAAGATTTCACTCTTAAATGTCTCAACAGACGATGCAGCAGTAAGTTAATATCTCCAACATGGGGATGTTTTCTTCTGATGGGGTGATACTCATGCTGATGATAAAAAATTAAAGGAGAATTAATTGTCACACTATCTACAATCAGCCGCTGATGAAAAATCAGTTCTTTCCAGGAGTTCATCGCAAAATAAACCTCCTTCAGTCGCACCTGATAATGACCCCTAGTATGAAGCGTATCAACCGCATAAAGTACTGCATTTTTTATGGTCAGATTTTTTTTGAACAAAGACACCTCGATCTCACCTGAATCAAAATCATAAGCATGATTGGATTTATCTTTTACGGCAAAACGAATGAGGTCTTTGAAACGATAATCTACGATATAAAAAAAAACCAAACCCAAAATAATCCTGATGCAGAGGAATATTAAAATTCGTTTCCCCCATTTCTTCTGTTTTGGCGAGAGCTTCATTTGAATAGGCTGATTTAGAGATAAATATAACCAATAGTAAGAAAGATGTCAAATAATTAGATATGCTTTAAAGGAGTATCATGGGTATTGTTAAATGTCTCGACTGATAATACGCTACATTCAAATCTTTCATCAGAAGTGAGAAATAGCCTCACCAGGTAAAATTAACTCCTTACCAACTTTGCCTTCGCTACGCGGAACGGATTGATCCCACTTATAGACATATACCCTAAGTCAGAGCCATATCAATAATCGCTTTTTCTTTTATCTAAAGTTCGCAACTATAATATAGCCTATACTTTCTGCTACGTAGTTCGTTATTCGAGTTAAAAAGGTGATTTAAAGAAGCTATACTACATTTTAAGATAAACTTGAAAATCTCAATAGCTATTCTCCATGTCTGAGTCCTGTAAGGTTGGTACGGTTATCTGGCAGGTGTTTCTCCCCTTCCTACAGTCTAAAATAATTATTCAGAGTCACTATCGCATAAAATAGGAAACTTCAGTATGTCTTTGCATCGGGTAGCAGAAAATAAATACAGGTAGGATGGTAAATTAAGGCAGTATCTCAGTGTCTCAAAGTTAATTGAAAAGGATTTGCCGTTATAGGCTTATTCTCTCTTTAGCGTTTCGTAATTATGACGCCTTTTAGAAACGGTTTTACGGCTTATGGCAATAATAAATTAGCCAAACTACCGAAATTGCTATTTTTTTTAAAAAAAATCCTTTTTTTTAAATAGTTATTTACAAAATAATATCGATAACCGCACATTTTTTTTGGTTTTTCTATATAAAAAACAAATCCATATCAGAAACAACACAATTAAACCCCAAAATAAGCGTATTTGTACGCATAAAAATTATTAAATTCGAATTATTAAGTGTATTTTGCACACTAAGCACCCAAACAAATACACCGCATCAAGAAGAACATCATTTTGACACTAAAAAAATCTCATTTTTATGAAAATTGTTAAGTTCACTGTTCCTCATTCTAATGATTCCATAGTAATGGAAAAGGATGTTTTGCCTTTTTTTTATAATCATTTTCATCAACACGAGGAAATGCAAATCACCTTAATTATTAAAGGTGAAGGTACCCTTGTAATTGACAATTATAGACAACGTTTTAAAGAAGGCGATATTTACTTCATTAGTGCAAACCAGCCACACATTTTTCTTTCTGATAAATCTTATTTTGATGATAATAAAGATGGAAGCGTTTCAGCAACCCACCTTTATTTTAAGATAGAAAATGCACTTTTTAGAGATAAAAACATTCCTGAAATGGAGCAGATTATCCACTTTATTAAAAACGTAAACTATGGAATGCAGGTTCCGGCAGAAAATGCGGATGAGGTGAAGAATAAGATGCAACGTATGGAAACCACAACAGGCTTGTCACGTCTAATGAATTTCATTGACTTACTTGATTATTTATCGATAAACCTAAAGGAGTATACCTCTTTAGGATCAGGAGTACAAAAGAAACACCTTCAGGTTACGGGAGATATCCGCATAGACAAGATTTATCAATATTCTATAGAACATTATCAACAAGATATTTCTTTAGATAAAATAGCGGAGCTATGCCATATGACACCACAGGCTTTCTGCAAGTATTTCAAAAAACACACCAGCAAAACATACGTTACATTTTTACAGGAAATTAGGATTAATGCAGCTTGCGACATTATGATCAATGGAAAATATGAAGGTATATCTTCTATAGCCTTTTCCACAGGATTTAATAGCGTGATACATTTTAATAAAGTATTCAAAAAACTACTGGGAACAACTCCAGGGGCATATATGAAAAAATATAGCGCTTCACAAATTTCCCTAGAAAGCGCTGGATAATTAAAGGGATGCTTTCTGAGTTGCCCTGATTTGTTCCATCATATCCGCCATTTCAATTGATTTCCTATCTCCGGTTGCCCTGAGATGACCCAGAATATTCTTAAAGTTAGCATCATCGCGATTTTGACTCATCTTAAATGCAGCATCAACCTGATCCATACTAATTTCAAATGCAATGAGCCCACCCATTTGCGCCTGCACCTCTTTAGGCAAGCCATCTAGTGAGATTGGATACTTAGATGCTGATTCGTACCTGGAAGTAAGCCTTCGTACTGACTCCCATGTTGTTTCGCGATCCATAACTTTAAGCTTGCCGCAAACCTGAACACTCATGTAATTCCAGGTTGGAGCATCCTGATAATTATACCATGAGGATGAGATATAGCGATCCAGATCGGAAAGAAAAACAACCAAAACCTCGCTGTATTTTTCAAGATAATGACTTTGAGGGTTGGAACGGGAGATATGCCCCCATAGCACACGCTCGCCGTTGTCATTGGTTTCTAACTCTATCGGGATATGGGTTGCCATAGGATATTCCCCACCTTTTGTGATGATCGTAGCAAAACCATTTGAACGAATAAATTTTTCAATGATGGATTGATCTGTAACTCTAAAATGATTCGGTATGTACATGGTATTTTTATTTATTGTGGTAAACTTCTTTTCCACCAACAAAAGTGGCTACCACTTTTACGTCTTTAATTGTTACTGGATCGATTTTGGTAATATCCTTTTCAAGGATAACAAAATCGGCTAATTTTCCATTCTGCAATGAGCCTTTCAGCTTATCCTCAAAAGTTGCATAGGCAGCATTTATGGTATAACCGCTCAATGCTTCTTCCACTGTAATTTTTTGTTCTGGTATCCATCCATTTGGATTCTGATCGTCGATTGTTCTTCTGGTTACTGCGGCATATATTCCCAATATTGGCGATGCTGGTGCCACAAACCAATCACTTCCAAAACTCAATTTTGCTCCGGCATCTAACAAAGAGCGAAAAGCATAAGTAGATTTTGCCCTTTCGTGACCAATTATTTTCTCAGCCCACCGCCCATCGTCTATTGCATGATAAGGCTGAACACTTGCTATTACATTTAACGAACTAAAGCGAGGAAAATCTGCCGGTAAAATATGCTGCGCATGTTCCATTCTGATTCTTCTGTCTTTCTTTCCATTTTCTTTTTCTAATTTCTCAAAAAGACCCAATAGTGAATGGATAGAACGATCTCCAATAGCATGCACCAACAACTGAAGACCTAAACTGTCAGCAGATTTCAACCTGCTGTAAAGCAATTTCTCGGTAATCACAAAAAAGCCAGAATCTGCTGGCGAATCTGTAAATGGCTCTAAAAATGCTGCAGTATGAGAACCCAGGGAACCATCGACGAAACCTTTAACGCCTCCATACCTCAACCATTTGTCTCCCGCACCATTCTTTTTGATAAAATCTGCCAGCTTACTGTAATTCTCAAGTTCTGAAACAGCATTAATTCTTGTGATGAGTAATCCTTTGTTTTTCCCAGACTGATAGACATCAAAATAATCGCCGAAACCCGTTCCCGTTAAACTACTGATAGAGGTTATACCGTTCGATGCCACGTAGGCCATTGCTGCCTTTAGCGCTTCCTCTTTTTGTTTTTCACTTGGAAGTGGCATTACATCATTAACTAAAGATTTCGCATTATCTTTCAATAATCCAGTAATGTGACCATTCTTTCTGATAATTTCACCACCTTCCATGTCTTTTATAGCATCATTAACACCAGCTAGCTGAAGTGCAGCAGTATTCGCCAACAACATATGACCATCCAATCTATTTATGTAAACTGGATTTTGCCTGGTTACCGAATCTATCCAAGATTTTTCGGGCAATTCGCCACCCCAATTCTGATGGTCCCAACTTCCACCGGTAATCCATTCTCCCGGCCGTAATGTTTTGGCGAAGTCGCCTATACGTTTGATAAACTCCTGTTTTGTTTTGGCATCACGCAGCTGCACCCCAGAAAGCTTTAGTCCTCCGTCAATAAAATGCGTATGACTATCAATAAATCCGGGAACAACGATGCCTTGTGCTGGTGCAATTATTTTAACGGTTTTGTTATCTACAAAAGATACCAATTGTTTCATTGTACCTACAGCCAAAATATTATCGCCAGAAAAAGCCATTGCCTCTGCCCAAGGCTGAGCCGGATTACCTGTCCATATTTTCCCTACAACCAATTTTTCAGCTTTCTTTTGCTGCGCATATAGTTGTGTGGCAAACATGGCTGTCAAAAGAAATAAGAATCTACTTTTCATTTTATCGGATACTTTAAAATGTTACTATTACCTTTTCAATTAAATCACAACATTCGTCCATTTGTGCCATGGTGATCACCAAAGGAGGTGAAAATCTGATTGTATGATCATGCGTGGGTTTACAAAGCAAACCATTGTGCATTATTTTTTTACAGATGGCATACGCCCTACCTTCGCCATTAGCCGGAAAAATTTCAACTGCATTCAATAAACCTCTTCCCCTAACCGCCTTAATTAGATCAGGCCGAATTGATTGAAGGGACAACATTCTTTCCCTAAAAGTAATACCCATTTTGTAAGCATTTTCAGCAAGTTCTTCTTCAAGCACAACATTTAATCCGGCAATGGTAACTGCAGCAGCCATTGGGTTTCCACCAAACGTAGAACCATGTTCTCCGGGACCAACGCACAGCATAATTTCATCATCGCATAACACCGCAGAAACAGCCATTACCCCACCTGAAATTGCTTTACCCAAAATTAAAACATCAGCATGAACCGCATCATAATCTGCAGCCAGTAGCTTTCCTGTACGTCCAATTCCTGTTTGAATCTCATCAGTAATTAATTTCACATTATACTTTTCACAGAGATCCGCCACTTCTTTTAAATATCCGTCATTTGGCACAATTACACCAGCTTCACCCTGAATAGGCTCTAGTAAAAATCCACAGATATTCTTATCAGAAGCGAGTTCGCATTCTAACGCTGTCAGATCATTAAAAGGAATAATACTATACCCAGGCATCATCGGACCAAAACCTTCCCTACAGCTGTTATCAGTAGAAAATGAAATAATTCCAGTAGTACGTCCATGGAAATTATTTCGTGCTACAAGTATTTTCGCCTGATCTTTTGGAATGTTTTTTTTAAGGTAACCCCATTTACGCACCAGTTTGATGGCCGTTTCTACCGCCTCGGCGCCAGAATTCATAAATAAAGCTTTATCATAACTAAATACTTTACAGACCAACTCTTCAGCTTTACCTAAAAGATCATTATAAAATGCTCTTGATGTTAAGGTAATTCGCTCTGATTGCTTAACCAAAGCGTCGATAATTCTCGGGTGGCAATGCCCTTGATTTACTGCACTATATGAAGAGAGAAAATCATAATATTTTTTACCCTCAACATCCCACACCTCAATCCCCTTACCTAAACTTAATACCACAGGCATAGGGCTGTAATTATGCGCCCCATACTTTTCCTCTCGCTCAATTGCCACTTGCGTAGCTGAAACTATTGTTTGCTCCATATTATTATAATTGATTGCTATTACGGCTGAGCCATAACATCAATGGTAATTGCTCCAGATCCTGCCACTGGAAGTTTTTTTACTCTGATATAACCTTTTTTCCCTGCACCTGTTCTAAAACCATAGATACCGTTTTCGACAAGATCTACTGAATCATTTACTACCGCAGCGGCTGTGGCGCCTGAAGTTGGAATTGCATTTACAGTTGCTGCTGTAACTGCTCCCAGCTGACCCGTTGCCCATGAACTCAACAAGTAACCCGGAACAGTAGATGCTGGGATGAATACACGATTGCTATAGGTGGTTGCTGAAGCCGCAGCGTTGCCACTTAATGTTCTTGGCGAGATCAAAACCGGCACCGTTGACACAACTCCATTTACAGAACGCGAAACGAGTGTTACCGCGATATCTGCCGTAGCGGCATTACCTGTCGCATTTCCATAAATCAATCCGTTTTGTGTAGCCAGATAATTCCCCTGACCTCCTGCTAATACACGATCAATGTAGGCTTTCATTGGAAAAATACTTAGTGCGAAATTTTTATAGTTTTCACTAACGCCAACATCACCTGCACTTGTTCCGGTAATCCTGAAACTAACTGTAGCAAGGTTTGTAGGCGTAACAGATGAATTTAGCAACCTTAACCTAATTGCAGTTGCACTTTGATTGGCCGGAATAACTACAGCACCCCTGGTTCCAATAATTTCAAAATCTGTTCCTTCTACTGCGGTACCTGGCGTAATAGAATATGAAATTGTAATTGGCTCACTTCTTTGCCTTCCAACCAATTGAATAATTACACTATCACGTTCACCTCGAATTGGAATGTTTGGGTTATCCCCTAAAACAGATGTTCCGCCAATGGATTGACCTGTAATTTTAGAGTTTACTCCAGTTATTGGGTTACTAAACTCCACAACGTCTGCTCCCTGATAAGTTAGGTCGCGTTCCTTTCCACAAGATGATAATAAAGCAACTGAAAGGAGTATATATAATATGTTTTTTGTTTTCATGATTACTAATATCTTGGGTTTTGTACCAATTGTTTATTTACATCTATTTCAGTTAGAGGCAATGGTGCCAGAATACGATAGTCTGTGAATGGTATTTCAGCTATGGTTTCCTTCGGGATGTTTTTTCCGAGCCTTGTCAAATCAAAAAAACGGTGCCCTTCAAAAGCAAGCTCTAAACGACGTTCTTTTAAAATAGCATCAATCAAAGCTGTTCCGGTAGGTGATATACTTGCCAAACCTGCTCTGTTCCTGATCAAATTCAGATCTGTTCTTGCCTGAACTTCATTTCCAGCACGAGCACTCGCTTCTGCTCTGTTTAAATACATTTCAGACACCCTGATCAATGGCACGTTATCGAAACCAAAGGATCCTTTACTTCCCGAAAACTTATTGGTTTGAATCACTTGTTCGCCATCTGAGCGGGTATAATTTACCATCACAGATCTTCTGACGTCTCCGGTTTCGTAAATAGCCAATAGATTGTTTGAAACCACAATATCACCAAATCCTACACGAGTGGTACCATTAAGTACTTGTTGATAATTGGCTTGAATCGTATTATCATTTGGGTTCTGAGGCAATTCGGCTGTAGAGGCAAATTGTAATTCAAAAATTGATTCCGCTTTAGATGCAGAAGCCCACATTGAAAGGTAACTTGCTGAGGTAGCTGCAAAGGTTCCAACTCCTGAAGCCAGTGCCGCTGTTGCTTCGGTAATTGCCAAAGCATTTTTTGTTCCACCCATATAAAGATAAAGACGACTCAGTAGTGCATGTGCCGCACCTGAAGTGGCTACATAAGGTACACCTGTTGGATTCGCCGCGGTTCCAAATTGTGAAATTGAACTTTGCAGGTCCTTTTCGATTTGTGCATACACTTCATCTACCGTAGCTCTTTTTGGATAGGTCACTTTGGTAAAATCATCTACCGCATCTAACACCAATGGTACGCCAAGATTAAATCCGTTCTGGATAAAGTTTGGATTATAACCATAAGTTTTTACTAAATCAAAATAAGCCAACGCTCTTAAAAAATAGGCTTGTGCCCGTATAGCTGATCTTTGTGCTGGCGTTCCATCGCTCAAGCGCTCAACAGCCGAAAGAACGATGTTTGCTTTGGTAATCACGCCATAGGCTGCATTCCAAATATTAAGATGTGCACTGGCCTGGTTTACCAAAAGCGTAGCGCCACGGCAACTGCATGTTCCGGGATTAACGTTTCTCACATTATCTGCTAGAAGTTCCGGATTCAGAATCATTTCACGGCCATAATATGCGGCTGCTCCAGCTGTTGCGGTATAACCAATTGGTCCACGCAAACCTCCATAAACCCCATTCAAGGCAGATTGTACACCTAAATAAGTAGATAATGCTTCGCTGGCATTTAATGAAGTTCTCGGTTCAACTTCAAGCATCTTACTGCAAGATGTTAGCGATAAAGTAAGTGTTAATATGATGAGATTTTTTTTTATATTAAGTTTCATAACATTCAGATTTTAAGATTAAAAACTAGCTTGTAAACCTGCTGTGAAAGATTTGCCCTGCGGCGCAAGCCCCATATTATAACCACCAGCAGCAAATTCTGGATCAAGACCTGTGTAGTTTGTCAGGGTCCATAGGTTGTAGGCTTGAACATAAAACTTCAAACTGCTCATTTTAATTTTTGAAAGGAAAGAAGAAGGAATGTTGTAACCTAGCGAAATTGATTTTAACCGAAGGTAAGAAGCATCCGAATAGAAACGATCAGTACCACCACCTGCACCAAAAACAGAGCTTGCAGTACCTGGTTGCTGCGCACCAGCGTACAATCTAGGTACATCTGTAATCTGGCCAGGCGTAGTCCATCTATTAAGTACTTCTGAATATTGATTAAAGTTATACCTAAAATCGCTCAACAACCATGCTCTTGACTGATCTTGTTGAATCGTTCCGACCTGATATTGAAAAAACACGGATAAATCAAAGTTTTTAAAAGAGAAGTTATTGGTTAAACCCCCATAATATCTAGGCGTTCTGGTATTGTCTTCTGTAAACTGGCGATCTGCCGCAACTGGGTTATAGGTTATATTCCCATTCGCATCATACCACATCGGTCGTCCATCAGCCGGATTAACACCTGCCCAGTGTGGTACGTAAATTTGTCCAAGCGGACGGCCAACCCACAGGTTGTTCGCAGGAAGATCCTGTCCTTCAACCAAAAGAGAAAGCACTTTATTTTTTATAAAAGTGATATTAAAATCTGTTGTCCATTTAAAATCTCCGGCAAGATTTATCGTCGATAAACCAACTTCCAAGCCTCTGTTTTCCAATGAGCCAATATTTTCAGCAATGGTAGCAAAACCAGAACTATTTGGTAATGGCCTGTTCAATAGTAAATCTTTTGTAGTTCTGATGAAATAATCAAATGAACCTGTCACTCGGCCATTAAAAAATCCATAATCCAAACCAAAGTTAGTCGTCACATTTCTTTCCCATCCTACATTTGAGTTTCCAAGCTGGTTGAAAATAATACCTGCCCTGCTATTATATGAGGCATTTGCATTAGATGTTACTAAAGATAATCCGGGATAAAATGAGATCTCACTATTACCTGTTTCACCATAACTCGCTCTTAATTTCAAATCACTGATGAATTTTGAATCCTTAAGGAAAGATTCTCTGTTAATTCGCCAGGCACCTGAAATTGCGGGGAATACACCAAAACGGTTATTGTCTCCGAAACGAGAAGAACCATCTCTTCTTACGGTTCCCTGAAGAATATACTTGTCATCATATGTATAGCCTAAACGGGCAAATACACCTGCAGTTTTAAACTGATTGAACAACGATGAAAGCACCGATGGTGTGGTACCAGTTAAGGTGTTACCAAAATCAGGAATAGCTACGCCATTTCCCTGAGTATTGGTCAGCGTGTAAATTTCATTTCTATAGTTAAAACCTAATAGTGCAGTTACACTATGCTTTTGAGCAAAAATCTTATTGTAGGTTAGCGTTTGATCGGTTTGCCAATTTACTGTTTTGGAATTATTAAACTTTACAGCTCCGCCAACTGCAATTCCTGCTGCACTCCTAGGATCGTAAAACAACTCTTCGTTAGTGGTTGTATATTCAAGCGAAAATGAAGATCTGAATCTTAAACCAGGAATGATATCATAGTTTAATGCCATATTTCCAATCCCTTGATTGGTAACGCCAAGATTTTTATTATTGGCTAAACTAAATAATGGATTATCCCAACCTGGCCTAAGTGTGGTATTAATCGTACCATCAGCATTATAAATAGGGTCGATTGGATTACCCGCCAAGCCTGTGATAAAAATATTGTAATTTTGGAAAGATGGAATATCTGATGAGTTTTGGGTAACAGAACTTAGGTTTAATCTGGTCTCCAATGAAAGTTTATCAGTTATCTTATTATCAAGATTTACCCTTAAACTACCACGTTTAAAATCATAACCTTTGAAATGATGTTCCTGATTATTGAATGAGCTGGCAATTAAATATTTCATTTTATCATCCCCCCCCGTTACTGAAAGATCATAATTTTGAGCTCTGCCCTGTCTGGTAATGGCCCCTAACCAATCGTAAGTTGGCGCATTGGCAGCTAGACCATTACTTACATCAGCATTGTATCCGCCAACCAAGTTCCCCGTATTTACAATTGATTCTCTACTTAAGGCTACCCACTCCGGCCCATTAAGCAAACTTATTCCTTGAACAAGTTCAGTTATGCCATAATAAGCACCAAAGTTAATTTTCGCTTTTCCGTCTTTGCCACTTTTGGTTGTAATGATGATTACACCATTACCAGCTTGAGCACCATAGATTGATGCGGCTGCGGCATCTTTTAAAATCTCTACCGATTCAATATCATTAGGATTGATGGTACTTAAAGGATTTGACGATGCCAGATTCACAGTTCTGCTTGCTGAGGTTATTTGAACACCATCAACAATATACAATGGTTCGTTTCCAGCGTTAATAGATCCTGTTCCTCTGATCCTCACTTCTGTAGCGCCTCCCGGAAGACCATTACTTGAATTAATTTGAACTCCAGGAGCCTTCCCTTGTATGGCACGATCAACACTCGCAGTAGTTAGGTTAGCAATTTCTGCTCCTTTCACCGATGCGATTGAACCAGAGATTTCTTTCCTTTTTTGGGTGCCATAACCCACAACCACCACATCATTTAATCCATTGGCATCTTCTTCCATAGAAATGTTAACGTTCGTTTTCCCGGCTATCGCAACTTCCACCGGCTTGTAGCCCATAAACGACAGCACTAATGTACCATCAAGCGAAGGAACATTTAGGGTAAACTGACCATCTGAATTGGTACTTGTTCCGATATTGGTTCCTTTTAGTCTAACACTAACACCGATCAAGGTCTCCTTGCCCGATGCATCCATTACCCGACCTCTTAGAACTTTCTGTTGAGCAAGCCCTTTCATACAGAAAGATAGAATCAGGATAAAGGTAAATAGTAGATTTTTCCTCATTTCAGCTTTGGTTTTTTAGTTGATAATAAATTAAATTTCATTAAAGTTTAGGTTTGGTTTAGTTTGGTTTTGCATATATAAATAAGAAAATCAGCATCTATGATATAATATTAATATTGTATAAAAATTGGATAAAATAAGTTAGTTAATGAAAACATTTTAGCTGAATGCGATTGCTAAAACAACCTCGAAACAATTACGCAAACACTTAAAAAACAACACATTAATAGCAACACATATTAAACTGAAGGCTATGAAATACAATAAATCATCAGCTTTCGAAATATCAATTATTGTATTATTTTGGCATAACTAATCCAGTCTCCAGTTTGATAACACCTGGCAGTATAATTTTTAAAATGAAGCTGGAAAATGCAGTTATTTCACACCCGGCAAGCCCTCTGGCATTCTATTTTGCCATGAATAAGAAGGTGCTTTAATAACGGCGGGTAGTACCTGATCAAGAGTGTTTCCATCGTATAACCTTCCGTTTTTCATTACATATTTAATGGTATTTGTATTTCGGATATCTTCAAGCGGATTTTTATCCATGATCACGAGATCTGCTAGTTTTCCTTTTTCGAGTGAACCTAAATCTCCATCTAAACCGATAGCTTTGGCGCCATTAATGGTGGCCAAACGCAATACGTCAAGGCTACTCATTCCACCACTTTTATTCAGCCATAATTCCCAATGATAGCCCAAGCCCTGCAACTGACCGTGAGCGCCAACAGTTGGTAATCCACCTGCATGAAGCACCTCTTTAACAATTTTTGATTGTCTTTCAAAAACATATTCTTCATCAGCAAACCAGGCATTTCTTCTCCTCCCGCGTCGATCAACATCCTCTTTGGTTTGAAAATGATCTAGCTTTTGATCATGGATGATATTTTCTTTGGTGTAATAATAGGTCTCTCCACTAGGCCCGCCATAACCTAACATAAAAGCAGATGAGAATCCAATTCCTGATTTGGCCACAAATTCAACATAATCTTTATACCACGGGAACATTGGGTAGCCATGCTCATGCCCTGGATAACCATCCAACACTTCCGTTAAATTAAGTTTCATATCGAGGTTACCTTCAGTTGTAGGCATTAACTTTTGTTCTTTGGCAGCCATAATAATCCACTGGCGTTGTTGGCGATTCCCAACCGCATACATCTTAATCGTTTTTGTATTAAAATATTCTGAATATTGTTTTAAAACACTTCTGGTATGATCCAGACTTTTCAGGTTATATGCCCAATATGCTACACCCGGACCAGTTGAATAAAGTCTTGGTCCAAGAATTTTACCTGCATCAACTAAATCCGAATAAGTTAAAATATCTGTTGTTCCCGGTTGAGGATCGCGAATTGTGGTCACACCATAGGCCAATTGTGCAAGATAAGCAACCGGTTGGGAGACGTGGATACCTGAAGCGCCACCTAAGTGTGCATGCAAATCAAAAAAACCTGGTGTGATGGTTTTACCTGTTAAATCAAGTTTCTTAGCTGTTGAACCGCCTTTCAATGTTCCTGATGATCCAATTTCAGCAATCCTGTTATCTTTAATTAAGATATCCCCTTTCTCAAAAACCTGATCGTCCTGCATGGTGATGACCCTTGCATTTTGCAATAAAATCTCTCCCGTAGGAATGTCTTTTTCTATAGACACAGAAATTTTCGTCTCACTCACAGTATTTTTAGCGCTATCAATTTTTTCTATATCGTAACTAAAGAAGCTGGCACCAAGCGACCAGTAAATTTTCTTCCCATCAGCAGACCAGCTCGGAAACTCTGCGCCTATATCTGTGATTTTCCAGCTTGGAAATTGCGATTTTGTTACATCAGCAATTGAAATTACTGGTGTTTCTCCAGCAGCTTCGGGAATGGTAACTACATAAATATCATTAGCAAACAGGGCAAATGCTTTATCTCCCTTTGGAGATTTGATAATTCTTGATGGAGATGCTGTTCTCCTGAAAAAACTAAACTGCGCACCATTGGTATTACTGAAATCATATGTTGTAATACCAGTCATTTTAGCTCTGCCTTTTTTATTATTGCCATTCCAGTCAATTGAATATAATCCGTCTGTGGCATTGAATAGATAAATCAAACCGTCGTTATTGGAAAAATGTGGTCTGGAACCTGTAGCCTTAGCAATAAAATTTGAAGTGCCGCCATCCTTTCCAATCCAGTTTATAGATTGTCTGGCAGCCCCCCTGTTGTTTGTTCCTAAGCGATATCCTATAGACTGACCTTGAATAAAAACAATTTTTTCCCCATCAGGAGTCCATGCCAGTTCTTGAAAAATAAACCCCTGTTGTGTAAGTTTTTTGGGCTTTGAACCTGGAATAGCGGCAACTTTATAGATAGCCCCATCCTGGTCATCCCAGGTTACGAAAGCGATATTTTTTCCATCAGGTGACCAAACTGGTTGTGCCTCGATTACATTTAAAGAAGTTAAACGCTTTGGAGTACCAGAAGGATAATCCATTAAATAAAGTTTATCAAAAGCGGAGAACACCACTCTTTTCCCATCTGGCGACATAGACGCATCTCTGATCTGGCTGGCATTTATCTTTTTTTCATCACTAATCGGATATTTAAATTCCAATTTAGGACCAATCATAATTTCCGTTTCCACTTGGAAAGGGATTTCTTTAGCACCTGAACCATCGATGGAAATGGCATAGATTTTACCCCCATACGATGCATAAAGCAATTTACTATCAGGGCTAAAAGTCATATTTGGAAGTACACCCATAGAAGCTAGCGATTCCTGATCATCATGTGCAACCGGATATGCTAGCCATTTCTCCTCACCTGTATTGATATTTTGTAAAACAAGACCTGTTTCCGTGTTGTACCTGGTTCCATAAACCAACCATTTCCCATCTGGAGAAAGTGTTGGCGCAAAGGCAGAACCATAACGGGAAACTTTATTTTCAACTTCACCAGTCTTCCGATCCAGCACAGCAATCTGATATTGAGGCATTTGTGCATTATAATCCCACATCCCCTTTCGTTTTGAAAACCAAATTTTACTGCCATCAGGCGAAAATGCGGGTTCAATAGCTTTAAAGTCATCAGGAGTCGGCGTGAGTATAATGCCGTTTCCACCTTTAATATGGTAGAGATTTAATTTTGGCGTACCCACACCCTTCGCTACTACAATGTAGTTTCCATCAGGCGACCACTCCAGGCCCTGAAAATACTCGTCGCGACTTTTGGTTAGCTGTTTGTAAATCTCTTTATTATCTACATGAAGGATATGAACATTCTCTGCACCATCCCGATCCGATATAAAAGCAATGGATTTACCATCGGGACTATATTTAGGCTGAGAATCAAAAGCGATACCAGATGTAAGTTGTTGAGCCTTCCCCCCAGTTATTGGAATTTCATATAAATCACCCAGCATGGCGAAAATCATTTTTTTTCCATCTGGACTAACATCCAGTGATAACCAGGTACCTTCCTGAGTATTTATTTTGATAGATCTTGATCCCTTCAAAGGCAACTCTGCTGCCCCTTCAAATTTTTGAGCTGAAGATAGTTTTAAATAGAACGGAGGCTGATCCTCTTCATCAAAAGAATGATCATGATTAAGACTGCATGCCCCACTTTGCCCGAAGACAGATATTTGAGTGATTAAGAAAAAACTAACAAGCAAGATGAATTGTCTGGCGACTCTTGGCAAAGTAAAAATTTCCATAATAAAGATTGGTTTGTTTGATTGTTATCGCATAGATAGCGAAGTTTTTCAGCATGTAGATCGCAGGATTAATATTGTTATAGAGTTAGATAAAATCAGATAATTTTAGAGATGAGGCTGCTTATGAAAGAAATAATGATCTAACAGATATCAATGCAATCTAATTCCGATTTGAAAATTACCTTCTTGTAAACAATTATAATCCATCTTATCTAATGATTAAACTATATTAACCATATCATCATTTTTCGATCTTAGTTTAATATATATGCATATAAATCAAGATTAAACTAATATCAAAATGAAATTTACTTCGAGTTTTAAGAACAATTTTCATAACATAACAATCGCATGTTCATTGCTGTTGCTTGTTGGCAATGGTTGTAAACAAAAAGATTTTGCAGATGAGGTAATTACCGGGAAAATCTGGACTGGTGATGCTGAAAAACCATGGGCAGAGGCAATGGCTATTGCAGAAGACACCATTATGGCGGTTGGATCGAAAGAAGAGATGAAAGCATTAATTGGCAAGGATACCCGACAAACGGACGCCGGAAAAGATCAATTGATTGTTCCAGGTTTTATTGATAGTCATTCACATTTTATTGAGAGTGGCTTTGAACTTGCCTCTGTTCAGTTGAGGGAAGCTAAAACACCAAAAGAATTTATACAAAGAATTGCCGATTATGCCAAAACTGTGAAACCCGGAACCTGGATAATTGGCGGAAACTGGGATCATCAAAACTGGGGAGGTGAACTTCCAAATCATGAATGGATTGATTCGGTTACCAGGGATAATCCCGTTTTAGTAAACAGGATAGATGGACATATGTCTTTAGCCAATTCAGTAGCCCTAAAGTTAGCTGGTGTAAATGATGATGTGAAAGATGTTAAGGGCGGAGAAGTGATCAGAAAGAACGGAAGAATCACAGGTTTATTTAAAGACAATGCATTGAATTATGTTCGAAAATTAATTCCACATCCATCTAAAGAAATGGAGCAAAAAGCTTTTCAGGCAGCAATGGATTATTACGCAGCCCGTGGGATTACTTCAGTAACCAGCGTACCTGGAACTGGTTTCGGCGACTATTTTAATGTTTATAAAGATGCTCAAAAAATCGGTCCGTTTAAAACCAGAATTTATGCTGTATCTGAACTTAAAAACTGGCAAAGGGTATCTGAGCAGATTAAGAAAGATGGAAAAGGAGATAAATGGCTTCGTTATGGTGGTGTTAAAGGCTTTGTTGATGGCTCGTTGGGATCTCATACCGCCGCCTTTATGCACCCATTTACTGATACACCTAAAGACTCAGGTTTCTTCGTATTACCCGAGGCCGAATTATATAAAAGAATAAAATCTGCTGATAGTGCTGGGCTACAATTGTTAATCCATGCTATCGGTGATCGATCAATTAATACCCTACTCAACATAAGTGAAAAGCTGGAAAAAGAATCTGGCAAAAAGGACAGAAGATTTAGAATTGAACATGCACAACACATCCTGCCAGCTGATATACCAAGATTTAAGACGCAAAATATTATTGCCAGTGTTCAGCCATATCACGCCATAGACGATGGAAAATGGGCAGAAAAAGTAATTGGGCATGAACGTGCCAAAACCACTTATGCTTTCAGATCTTTACTAGATGTAGGAACCAAACTCGCATTCGGCAGTGATTGGTTTGTAGCTCCTGCCGATCCATTAATTGGTATTTATGCAGCAGTTACCCGCCGAACACTAGACGATAAAAATCCAAATGGCTGGATTCCTGAACAAAAAGTCACGACGGAAGAAGCATTAAAAGCCTACACGATTGATGCGGCATACTCAACGTTCGAAGACAACATAAAAGGATCATTGAAAAAAGGAAAATTGGCAGATTATGTGATCTTGGAAAAAGACATTACTAAACTAGATCCGGTTCAAATTCAATCGGTAAAAATTATAAGCACCGTGGTTGGTGGTAAGGAGGTTTTTAAAGCTGGAAAATAACAAAAGGGATCCTGATCAGGATCCCTTTTAAGATGTATAAACATGCTAAAATTTATTGCGGTTTGAAGCTAAATTTCTTACAATAAACTTTTGAAGATTAATTTACAAACTTCTTTAACTCAATTTTTTTCTTTTGCTGGTCTCGACTGATTTCCAGTAGAATCTGATTTTTAGCTAACATTCTTAATTGTTGCGTAATCTGATCAACAGAGTTGGGACTTATTTTGTTGATGGAAATGATTTCGCCATCATTATCAGTTATTAATCGATATCAAAAGCTTCTTGTAAGTGGTTAGGGTAATTTTTCAAGTCGCCTGCGATATCGCCGTCTTTAAAAATATCGAAACAATTATAGTCTTGCACAATTTCTACTCCACAGAAACGATAATTACTTGTTATCTGGATTAAAACATCCGCTGTACTTCTTCCTTCAAACAAAGTTTGTGAAGGGTCACCGAAACTAGCTTTAGGTGCATTCCATGTTGCGCAAACCATAAACTTTTTACCTTCCATTTTTCCACCTGTTCCGTATTGTTTCGTAAGGTCGTCTCTTGTTCTGCCATCACCAGAGAGAAATTTCGCACTTTGCAAGCCGCTATTGAAAACCTCATCCACATACTTCTTATAAATCCAAGGTGCACCAAACCAATTTATTGGAGTTTGCAAAATGATAATATCTGCTTCAATGTGTTTTTCTACTTCTTCATTTGCGTCATAACCATTTTCCACTTTGGTTTCTAACACTTCAAACCCTTTCTCTATAAAAAAATCTTTAGCTTTCTGGTTAAATGAATCATTTAGTAACCCTTCTGACCAGTTAGGATAAGTTAAATGCGTATTGATTAATAGTACTTTTTTTGCTGAAGTCATTGTAATTCTTATTTAATGTTCTGATTATTTATTTTGTTTAAAGACCGAATACCTTTTTTAAGTATTTAGGATAGTTTTCTAAATCTTCTTTAATATGTGTGTTATGGAAAACATCGTAGCAAAAGTACCCTGGAAGTACAGTATAACCTATAAATGAATAATTAGCGCCAATGTTAAATAGTGCATCATCGGCACTCTTACCTTTCCAAAGTGGTTGTTTTGCATTGTTAAAACTTTCTTCCGGTGCGTTCCAAGTTGCAGAAAGTAAAAATAGTTTCCCTTGCATTTTTCCACCTGTTCCATATTCTTTAGATGGATTGGTTTCTGACCGGCCATCACCACTAAGAAATTTTTGACTCTTCATTGCACTTGTAAAAACTTCATCTACATATTTTTTATAAATCCATGGGGTGTTTTCCCAATTTACAGGGGTTTGCAACACCACAATGTCTGCTTTCAGGTGTTTTTCAACTTCTTCATCCACATGATAACTATCTTCAATTTTCGTTTCCAGCACGTTAAAATTTTGTGAAAGAAAAAACTCTTTGGCTTTTGCATGGAACGCGTTATTGAGTTTTCCTTCAGATAAGCCAGGATAGGTTAAGTGAGCATTAATGAGCAATACAGTCTTTTTCTTACTGAATTCTATTAACGTGGTTTGGGCATTAATTTTTACTGAGAACACTAAAAGCAAGATTATTAGTGTCGGAAAGATTTTATATTTCATTTGTGTGTTCTATTATCATGCAAAATTAACTGCAGCAGAAAAAACACACAGAAACAGATTACCAGAAAAAAAGAAACAAATTACTGATAAACAAAAAACGCCTTTTTAGGGGCGTTGTAATTTAATTTTGAAGGTGAGCATCCAGTTTCGTTCGATATTCTTTTGGTGTGGAGCCAACCATTTTTTTGAAGAATTTTGAAAAGTAATTGGGGTATTCGAAGCCTAATTCATAAGCAACTTCGGCCGTATTTAGTTTTTGATTTTCAATCAGTAATGCTTTAGCTCTCTTAATTACAAAGTCATGGATATTCTCAAGTGCCGATTTTTGGGTGAAGTGTTTCATAATATCTCCCAAGTAATTTGCCGTGAGACCTAGTTTATCTGCAAAATATTGGACGCTTGGAAGTTGGTTTACAGGTTGAGCATAATAATCAACAAGGCTTTGCTGAAAATCGCTTACAATGTAATTATATTGCTTCGGGTCAGTTGAGAATTGTCGTTTATAAAACGCCTCTACTAATGAAACTAAAACATTCACATAAGACAAAAGAACTGTAGAATTTCGTGTTTCGCTTTTGTAATATTTCATCATCAATTTAAAAACATCATTAATTTCCTGCACTTCTTCATTAGTTAAATAAAGTGCTTCATGTTGCCCGTAATCCAGGTAGCTTTTAAATAAAAACCTATTTTCTTCGATTATTTTCTTGGAAAGTTGTAAGTACATCCCTTCATAAGTCGGCTCCACATCCCAGCCTTCATTAACAACCATCTCCGGACTATTGAAAAATATAGCTGTAATTGGTTTTTTCTCGGGTGTATTTCTATTTTTAAGATTGATCTTGATGGAAATTCTGTAAAAATCGACGGCAATAGCTTCCGACTTTAACCGCATATTAGGTGGATCGTAGTAGCCTACATCAATATCGTTATCCAAAGGTTTTTGTAAACCCAGGTATTCGTTATAGGATACGAAGTTTTTAAAAGTTTCCATTTGTAAAGATATTAATATAACAATATCGAATGCAACATCTAATTTATCCTGCATCACTAATTTTGTTCAGGGTTTATCATAAAACAGCAGTTTCAAAATTGCGCTGCCTACGGAGATTTTACCCTTGAAGTATTAATTCTTATCCAGAGATGGTTATGAGGAGATTTTAGCTGAAACTATATCTGATGCCTATCATAGCGCAATGGAAAAATCGCCATACTGAATCCAAACTGGCAGAGCTCAATACTGAAAACCTAGCGATATTAACGAAACTGGATTTATTATATCAAATTCCAGCATTGAAAGCAAAAAGATATTTGATAGTACACTTCCTCCCGAAAAATGGAATACTGTGGATACCGGTATCGAGCACAAAAAAATCTTAATACAAGAGTATGCTGCACTGAAAAGCAGATGTTACCGACAAAAAAAATGGGAATTCCTGCTTACTTGGTCACCTGACAAAACTAAGTCTAAATCATTCAGACATTAATTTAATTATTTGATACAATCTCCTGGTAAAAGAATAATGCCCAGTCCTGATCGTTCGCGAAAGCATCATAAAATTTACCGGGTAATTTATTAACAAAAGCCGGATACAGATAAGCGCATGAGGCACTACCATCTTCTTTGAAGTTTAGGAGGTTGTGGTCTACAATTTTCCTGGCTCTAAGCTTATAATCTCTTATCCCTGTACATTCGAAATACTTTTGGAAGGCAAGCGCAGTTAGCGCACTCCAATAGTGCGGCATGGTATCTCCCCAAAACTTCCTCTTACCGAACCAGTAGCCGTCCCAGTGCCTGATTGCAATATCGTTAAGATGAACGTCTGGTTGCCTACCGTTAAAGGCCTCCAATGATCGTAATTGCAAACTGGCACCGTCAAGATATTTTTTATTTTTTGTTACCTGATACATTTCGCAAAGAAGTACCACCCCAGGTGCAACAATTGATTGTTCATAATTTACTTCGCTTTTTGGATAAAATATCCCGGTCTCCAGATAAAACTTAGCCGCTTTTTCATAATCACCAAGTAAAGTATCCCTCTGCGCAATCATACCTTCTTTCTCCAATGCTGATAATGCATCAGCAACCCTTACCCCAATTACATAATGTTTATAGCCAAATTCACTATAGTATTTTCGCATTGTTCCATAAAAATCTGTCAAGTTCTCTTTATCCTTTGTTAGATTGTAGAGCTCCAGATATAAATGAGCAACCCACGGATAGTTATAGTTACGGTGTTTACTTTTATGATCAACTGTTGAATAAACTTTGTAGTCGGGAGTTTGTAACACCTGACGGACAAATTTCCGGTAACGCATCAGTGAGTTATAAACTTTTTCATTGTCGTGTGTTTGAAGCCATTTAGCAATCATGACGCCCATACCTAATCTCTCTCTTCCTTCATCCCGATCTCCTTTGCCTCCAACAGCTGGGTTTTTGTAAATCTCATGGAGTTCATTATCATACAACATGTAAGCACCATTCCTTCCATCGAGAGGATCATTCATTTGTTGTTTATCCACGATAAAGTTTACCCGTTTATCCATCAATGTTCCTGGTGAGGAAATGACAAGATAATTTAGTATAGTGTACTTACTCCCGTTATCGTAATAGAGACGTCTGGAATGTTCACCAAGTTTTTCTCCTTTAATCACAATTTTTTTCTTTTCGGAAAGCTTTGCATTAACATTTGCTTCGATGCTGATGTTTAGCTTCTCACCCCTGGAGATGACGTAACGATCCGCATCCAGTTTAACGAAACCCAATGCTATCGCCTTTTTGTAAAATTCATCCCAGCCCTGGTGCCAAAACATCCTCCACTGAACCGTATAAGATGTATTTGGTTCAAGAACAAAGTTTTCGATATTATAAACTAATACGCCCCTAACGTTACTGGAGGTATACTGTTGTGTTACGCCTTTATGCGTATCTCTGTTTTCAATCGAATAAGATTGCATGGCACCTTTCGTGAACACCAAACCCAAAAAAGGCCCTTCTCCATCCATACGTATGGCATTAACATAAGAAGAATACATCCCGGGCCAAATGTGTACATTACACCGATTTGTTGCAGCTGTTTTGGCATCAGGATAGTTATCATTCCAAGGTGCATAAATATCTAATCCACTAACTGATAATCGTTTACCTGTGGTGTTGGTGAAAGTATAAGTTTCCAAATAATCTTTGCCCAGTGCTTCGCGTTCAACATGAAGATCCAGGCACTTCGTTTTATATAGTGTAACATTTTTATTTCCTTCCAGGAATTGCCTGGCCGCGATTTTCCACTGGTCGTTTACTACGCCCATTTCGGGCGCATCGTATTTCCCTAATCCCCAATCTTCTTGCGGCTTCTGCCAGGTGAGATTTAAATCACCAGAGGCGAATAGCCAATTCATTTTATAGCTGTCAAATGGATTTGATATTTGTCGTATTGCACCTGTTGTTTTATCAATATTGATATCAAATTGAGCAGAGACTGTTAGTCCTGAAAAAATGCAAATAAGAACTAGTACTGCTGTTTTAAACATATTGAAACTTGTACAAAATCTATAAAAATTTATATCAAAAGACTACTGATCGTAACTGTGATAGAATGGCTGAAAAGCTTTTACAACCTTTTTGGCTCCCCCAAAAACTTCTTGAAGCACTTTCGGATAACTTTCAGCGCTAAACGGAACAATGGTGAAACTTCCGGTTATGCCTTTTGAATTTTTGAAGGAATAAAGATCAATCGGCCATTCATATTTATTGAATCTCCCTGCAACTGTTGCATTGTGACTAACCACTATTCCCGCATTGGTTTTTTCAACGGCAATATTGGCATCATCAGCAACCATTGCGAAACCGTTTCCCGTTTCATCCGTAAAAACCGCACAGCTAACATTTTGGCGATTGCCTGGGAAATATAGATCATCAGCATTCAAATGGAAAATCCCAAATTCACTTAATCGCTCTTTTGCAGGATATGCAGCATATGGTCCTTTTCCAACCCATCTAAATTGTGAAAGTGCAGATGGGATAAGAAAGGATAATCCGGTTTCTGTAGCGGATTCATTTCCTTCTGGTAAAAGATGATAAGCTATTTTTATTGACCCCGTATTGCAGAAAAGATAACTAATGTCTCCTGCTACAGATCGCTGTGGAAGTGAATCTGTTGTATATCGGTAATTTACCGTAATCTCCTTATTGGTGAATAATTTAATCTGCGCTTGTGGGTTACTGAGTTGATACTGTTTCCACATTGTGTTTTTTATCTTCGATCTTTTTGAGGCCGTAGTGGCATCTTGTGCAACGGTCGGTTTTCTTCCAATCCTGGCATAAGGACCTTCTGCAATGAGTACGCTACCATTTTCGTTTTTTAAAGAGATAAAAGTATTTTCTTTGGAGAATTCAAAGCTATAATTATCAGTAGTAATTTTGCGATCTGATTTAGCTGTTTTAACATGATCTGCAAAATCTATTTTTGAGAGAATGGATCGGTTATCTTTAAATTTCAAAGGGTAAGATTTTTCATAAAACTGATAGCCGCTTTTGTTTTCAAATGATAATTTGATGTAATAATAATTTGCAACTGGTTTATCTGGTAAAGCAAGATTTATCATAATGCCCAAGCTATCATGAGGCTTACAATCCATTACTATATTTCCTGTGCTTAGCACTGCTGAATCAGCAAATAATTGCCATTTGCCATTTATCGAAGATAAATTAGTGAAATCGTAACGATTGATCAGTTTGATCTTAAATATCTGCTTGCCAGGGCCATAATAAAACTCCTCGTCAAGCGCTTTTACAGGAGTATACACCTTCCGCCCCTCAAAATAATCCGTTTGAGGTACACGATTGGCATATACCATTCCATCAGCACCTTCATTGGTGGAGGTGTCATATATGGAATCAGGATTCAACCACGCATATACCGTTGGCTCTTGCTTTGAGATTTTTTTTGCGGCTTTCCGCACAATTCCCTGATCAAAAAATTCCCATACAGAACCTCCTGCCAATTTTGGATTATTGGCCATAATTTCCCAGTAGGTTTCCATTCCTCCAAAATCCAGTCCTAAGGCGTGTGAGTATTCACTCACAAAAGTAGGTTTGTTAAACCGAGTTGCATATTGGCGAAGCGAGTCCAGTTGAGGATAATGTACATCAAGCATGTCGAGAGAGTCTGGTATCCTTGCCACCATATTAGCAAACACTGAAGGTGTTTGCGGGAAACAGTATGGCCTTGTAGAGTCTAAAGACTTGACATATCTTCCGGTTTGCAAGCCAATTGGGGTAACAGGATTTTCGTTTCCAACACTCCAGATTACAACACAGGGGCGATTTTTATCTCTCCAGACGGTGGCTTTGGCTCTCATTTTCAGAATAGGTAAATAAGTGGTATCACCTAAAATTTCATCGCCATAGCCATAAGGTACTTCATCCATCACATACATACCCAACGAATCGCAAAGTTCCAACAATCTGGTATTAGGTGGATAATGTGAGGTACGTATGAAATTCATATTAGCCTTTAACATCAAATCCAGATCGTTTTTCATCTCAGCTTCTGTAATGGCTCTGCCGTTAACTGGTGATATATCATGATGGGTCGCACCTTTTAATTTGACAGCCTGTCCGTTCAGCTTAAAAATTCCTTTATCCCAACTCAATTCTCTAATGCCAACTTTATCGATGTATTGCTGAATCTCCACTGACCTATCCATCAAAGAGAGTTTTAAGGTATATAAATAGGGTGTTTCTGCAGACCATAATTTTGGATCGGCTATAGAAATACTTCCTTTTAAAGCCAGGAACTCATCGCTTCGTTGAGAGGGCGTAGCAGATAAAACAAACTCTTTTAACTGCTTTCCATTTACATCGAATAATTGCCCGATAAATTTTAAACCATTAGAAGATATTTTTTTTCCTGATTGTTCAATAACAGCATTGACATCTATAATTCCAACACCGGGCTTCACAGATGTTTTGATGATGACATCCTTGATATGTTTTTTTGGCAGACTGAATACACTGACATTGCGACTAATTCCAGATAGCGCCCAATCATCATTGGTATCAAATTCCCATCCTCTGGGGTGTGTAATTACTTTTACCGCAAGTGTATTGGATTTGTCTGGATTCAAAAATGAAGTGATATCAAATGTCTGCCGATTAAAAGCACTTGCAAAGGTGCCTACTTGTTTTCCATTTACCCAAAGTGTGTAACCAAATTCTACACCTTCGAAAACAATATAAACAGGAGTATTCCTCCATAATTTTGGCAAGTTGAAAATGGTGCGATAAAGTCCTGTTCCCTCTTTAAGCTTTTTCCCATAAGATGGAATGGCAAATCCCTGCATCTCCCAATTTCCAGGCACTTTAATATCTTGCCATGAGGATATATTAAAAGCAGGATTGAAAAACAGCGAATCTTCCTTAATTTGTGGAGAGGGAACGTACTTAAATTTCCATTTCCCATTCAAGGATAATGTGTTGCTGGGATTTGCAGGGTGAGGTGGAAGTACCTGGGCCGAGAGGATATTCGATAAAAATAAAATCAAACCGGACATTGCCAGAATTGTGCTTTTGAGGTTCATTAGTTTATATTTTTGGTAAAAATAAAAGACCGCCTAACAGTCAGTATTCTATAACCGAAGATATACTTAATGGGGTATCGAGACCGAAAACATTATTAATCAAAGTTTATTCAAAATTATGAACACGAGCTAAGTTATTGACTACTAAATTGTTAATTAAAAAATGAGAAAATTAGCAAGAACTAGAAATGAAAAAGTAATTTTCCATCTGTAGATTTAAGCTCGCATTTTTTTACGAAACCATTTCCTTCAAATTCAACAAATACACCTTTTATCTTGCCAATGGAATTTTGATAGGCCTTATTGAAAACTTGTACACCATTGAGGTAAAATGAAACCTTTTTGTTTTTATTTAAAATCTTAACCGTATTCCATTTTTCCAGGTTAGTCACAAATCTGGATAGATTGTTTTCTTTTCCATTGAATGTCTTTTCGCTTAACACATTGATCACGAAACTACTGCAACCTTGCTTAACTAATTTGAACCTTATCAAGCCATATTCACCAGAGATTTGAAATTGAGTACTACTACAATATAACCCTTGGCGAAATTTATTAAAAAAAGTAGTTTCAAAATTAAAGCTATCAGAATACTCGCCGACATCTCCAAAATTAGCCAATCTGGTAAAAAACGATCCTGCCGTATCTAAGCCAACGCTATTTAATTCCTGATTTGTAATGAAAAATAAGCTATCAGGACCTTTTCTAGTTGCCGGGAATGCAAAGTATTTTCCTGAGAGATTAGCCTGTCTGTGAAAGCCAAGCCCTACCCAACCATTAGAACTTACATTAATAATAGTAGATGATAATATTTTTTTTCGCGTTTGTATTCTCGCTGTAAAAACTCCTGGTATAAGATAATTGTGAGCATGTGTAGCTAGACCGGGACTGAGATGTACTAAAGGCGTTTTATCTCCATAATTCAGAAACACACTATCGGAAACGCTTAACACATCTGACTGTAAAAACGCAGTTAAGGGCAATGTTCCTTCGGTTCCCTCGAGCTTAATTTGAGCATTGGAACTTTTCGATGGATTAAATAAGAAAATTACCAGAATCAAGGCTATGAGGCTAATTGCACCTATTGTAATTGCAATAATGTTATTTCGCTGTGGAGCCTGAGCATCTCGCTCTTTAACCGTGATTGCTGGATCTATGGGCTTGTCAATGTACCTTCCATAAGTACTTAAAGCTTCAATGGTTGCTCGCTGTGGGACATATTCTTCATTAATTGCTACCTTTCCAAAAATGCGTTTTAAGGTGCTGGCACTTATATTTAGGCCAGTAGCATCAATAATCTCTTTATTTAAATCTAAATAATCACTATGTTTCCATTCGAATGCAGATCCTCGGTTGAAGGTTTTTTCGCAACATCTGATAATTTCCCTTATCCTGGTTCGTCTGGTCATTAAAACAAATATAGTAAATTACAGATTTAAAGGTAAGAGCAAAAAGGGTCTACCAAAATATTGAAACAATAAATCTTTTTGTAAACACGTCAGTTAAACCTAACTTAAATATAATAACAACTTTATTATAGAAAAAAGGGTGGTATAACAAGAAAGGATTAGACGAATATCTTCGTCTTTTTGTAAGACAAATTATCAAAAACTCATCATTAAAAACTAAAATTCTGATTTGAATAATGGAATGGGTTTATGATAATCAGCAAAATGAAAAAGAGATATTTAATGCCTATCTGGATCGGTTTACTTGCTTAAAGGCGTCGACATTTGTTCAAAATCGATTATCTTACAAGGAGGAATTAATTGTGATTGACCGGTACTGAAAATTAATTTACACACTTATTTTAGCTATCATAATATATTTTTCTTATATCAGTCCAGGTAATTAATTCAATATTGTTTTTCTTAAGTTTAGCTTCAACTTCCATGCTGGTAAAGCTTTCAAATTCAATTTGCCTCCATCTAGAACCGAAATTAGGGTGATTGAGCGTTATTCCCTTCATTTCTAAATCATCAAAAGCTGGGTGAATTAAAATAATGTTTAAACCGCTTACCAGATTTTCAAAGACCTGGGCATAATAATCTTTTAAACTTCCCGATTCAAAATATTCCCATATTCCATAATGCGCCTTGTCAATAATTAGATCTCCCTCACGTATATTGTCTTTTGCGCTTAGTCCAACGGCATCCATCATTTGCTCGCAAATCATAATTGAAAGATCATACTTCTCACCCAACTCTCGGTAAATTTGAAAAAATTCTGGACTTGCACCAACACTATACATGTGGGAATCAAGATGTGTCGGCTTTAATCCAAATTTTAGTGCCTTGTTTATTTGTGCTTCGAGTTCTTTCTTAACATCCTCAGAAGTAGCATTCGATCTTAGTTGGTCTATTTTTTTGAAAAAATATCCGTTCTGATCAACCAAACTCGGAACTTTAGAAACTGGTAGCACAGGCCCAAATTTATAATTTTCCCATTCGCAAGTAAGTGTCAGGTGAAGCCCATAATCAAACTCAGGATGACTTTTTGCATAAGTTGCCATTTCATAAAACCATGGACAAGGAACCATCATACTATATGAATTTACAAAGTCTTTCTCTAAAGATTGAACTGTAGCCATATTTTCAGAATGCGATAACCCAGCATCGTCTGCATGTATTATCAATAACTTTGTACCCTCGGTGAATCCTAATTTTTCTTCTAATTTCATTTTCACTTATATAAAAATAATTTTGTGAATTGCTTGTTACAGAACTTGTGATAAGTTGCATTCTGATATATCACGAGTTCAGACAAAACTGCTTTAATTCTGAAATCAAAAAACCATAAAATCATATTACCTTTTGTCCATTCAAGCTAAGCGCACCAGCTACGACTTTTGTAATGGCTCCATTTCCAAATATGTAAATATTTGTTCCTAAGTATCATATATAGATGTTGATGTACTATGTTTGCCTCTGATAAATTCATAAGTAAGCAAGCATTTACCATTGGGAAGTACATTTTCTTCCGATCCAATCAACTTAAACCCGATTTCTGATGCAAATGAATGTAACCTTTGGCTATCCACAATTTTAAATAAATCTTTGATCGATTTGATGGATTCCACACCTGTCTGGCTGACCGACTGATTACCATTGTTGGATTGGATAGTCACGATTAATTTGCCGTTTTCTGAACTGTTTTGAGCAATAAATTTAAGTCCGCTTTCAATATCCATATATTCAAAGATCAAAGCAGCCCAAATAAATTCAGCTTTCACAAAAGAGTCATTTGAGTTTGAAATGTCAGCATTTACAAGAACCAGATTACTTATTTTTTCATCATATCTTTTCTTCGCCTCATCAAGGTAAGATTGGTTAACATCAATACCATACACTGTTTTTGTGTTAATAGGATCTATATGTTCTAATCCATTTCCTCCACTTATGCCTAAAAACAAAGCGTTTGCTGGTGTATATTTTTGCAGATACTTTCCAGTTAATGAATTCAGTAATTGGGACTGAGCTACGGTTTCGTGTTTCATGTGCCGCTCATAGTCCTCAAGTGGAACATTGTTCCATGCATTCGAGTTATCCATTGTGTTACTTTTTTATGAGGCAAATACAATTTAAATGTGGGCTTAGCGATGATTTTTTCACGATAAGTGCTTCCCTAGTCTGCTAGAATATGGATCACTGGCTTTAGGGCCTGCCCATATTTGGTAAGTTCATATAATACGCTTGGAGGGAGCGTATCATGTACCTTTTTTTCGATTTGCTGATCAACTTCCATTTCCTTCAACTTTCTGGAAAGCACCTTTCCCGAAATAGCTTTTATATCTTTTTAAATCTCAGATTATTTCTTCTTGTCTCTGTATAAAGAGGCGAGTATATATGACTTCCATTTGCCACCCAACATATTCATGGTGTTATGAATGCCTGTAATGAATCTTTTGCAATCGTATAGCTCTTTTTCGCGATCTGTCATTTTACTAGTTACTTTTTTGTCACTAACTTTTTTGCCCTTCTAATGACAAAAGGAAACAAATATAAGATATTTTTACCCCTATAACATTAACACATAGAGGTATGAATATATTAATAACAGGCGGTAGCCGAGGAATCGGAAAAAGCAATAGCCCTGGAACTGAACAAAGCAGGGCATAATTTACTGTTAGTAGCGAAAACGCTTAGCAATCTGGAACAGGCAAAAGCAGAGATGACCGATCACAATCTACGAACGGAAATCTTCGCCTGTGAACTGAGTAAAGAGTCTGAAATCGAGAATCTTCACTTTATTCTGAAGGAATTCCTACTCTGGATATCAGCAATGCTGAAGGTAAAATGCCTGAAAGTAACGGACCTTGTAAATAAATAAAAATGAACACAAATAAAAAAACAATAATGGTGATCATAGGAATAATCCTGATCCCTGCCAATACCCCCCGGTAGTTTTCTTCTTTGGGGAAGAGTATCATTATCAGGATCGGAATGGTAGTTTTGAATTTATTGAACAGCCTGGAAAAGGCCAGCGTTTCGAAACGCTGAAACTTCGTTTTGAAAGTTTTTTATAACATAATCCCAAAAACCCTCATCAGGAGTTTATACAGAACTTTTAGACTTAAGCCCTGGAAATTCTGGGAATGGTGGCGAATGATTCGGAACTATGATCGATATCAATTGGAATACCTTCCTATTGATCAGAGAGCTAAAAAACACAATTAGGCAAGGGAAACCTTTTGTAGGACAAAGATTTTATCTAAATCCAATCCACAGTGTTTGGCGACATCCTGTTCAGTTGCCATCTGACAACCCCGGAACAGAATCTCCGATACCCCCGTAATGCATTTAGGGTATCCAGGTTATGGATACCCTAAATTTTAATATAAAATGCTGCGGTAAAAATTAATGACCCTGTCACTTTAAACCGCTATGGGCAGCTACCCGCCCTCGCATAGTCTTCTTCAGTATAGATATAGGTAAATCTATAATTGTTATTACTTAACTTTTCAGCTAGATAACTTTTGATATCCAAAGGGCTGTGATTACCATAAGGGGCTGCTTGCCAACACCTGTTTCCATTAAAGCTTAGTTTAAGATTTCGACCGGCATTTGTATAGGCTTCAGGGTCACCAAATGGCGAAGTATATTGATCTGCCTGCAAATTTTCACTTCCTTCCCCTGTTGTGCGGAAAGTAACTGTGGAATTAGGAGCAACATTATACTTTTCAAATTCCTGTATGTAAGTAATATTATGTTGTGTCTTGTTGACAAATACATATTCTGCATTTTTTGCCCAATCCGTGATTTTTTTCCCGCAACTTAGTGAGGACACCATTATTAGCACTACTAAAAGATACCGAATTTTAGTTTTCATAGTTATGATCCATTATTTTAATTTAACGGCCAAAAGTTAAGTAATGTATTTAGATTATTAGAAGTTGGATTTGTAGTTTGGTTAATAATATTATTCCTCCAATCATTAAAATTCCTCGCTCCGTCCAAAGCATTTTGAATTTGAACTATATTATATCCCCCAACATGATCGATAGGATTTCCCCATCCATATTGGAAATCAATGTCAGAAAATACCTCTCCAGGACCATCAATCATATCCATTATCACATTCGTGTAATTCGCGGTTCCGTTAGGTCTTCCTAAATAACCTGGATAAACCATTCTGGTCAATTGCCATTGTACGCCAACCGCCCAACTTTCTATCAGGTTCAGATCTGAATTACGATAATCACTACCAGAAATATTCCAATGAGAAGCATGGGCGAGTTCATGTATAGTGGTTGCATATAGATCTAGATCTCTTCCCTCCCTGTATGGATTGAAGATATGGATCGGTTCACCTAAACCCATAAATCTCCTAGCCGGTGAGTGACTGCCGTTCGCGTCTGCATTATTTTCCGCGTAAGCCTCCAGCTTTTGAGCAGCTGGCAGATGGAACATACTCCGGAGAGCAAATATTTCATACAGCAAGAGAGAAAGGCTTAAACTGCAGCAAAAACAATTTCTATACCATAATTCGCAACCCAATATATTGTGGGAGAGTAATAGTCCCAAAACACAAAAATGAAGATGCATTTCTAGCGCAGGGTTTACATGAAGCTTTAATTAGCGATACAATGTTCTTCAGTGTACAAGATATCTTAAATGGAAGGAAGAAAGAATTTGGTCAGCCTATTTCTACGCCAGAATCACTTGTATTACGTGGTTTCTTAAAATGCCCTAAATGTCATCGTTCTTTAAGTGAAAGCTCATCAAAAGGCAAGAATAAACATTTTACTTATTATCACTGCACATCCGCTTGTGGAATCCACTACAGGTCTGAAAAAGTTAAAGAAGACTTTATAACTGAGCTAATAGCGTACTTACCTAGGAATGGCTATGCAAAAATTTTTAGCGAAACGATATCTGATGCCTATAATAATCAAGTTGGCTCGATCTTGGACGAGCGTAAAACTTATTCAACACAAATAAGAGATTATAATAAAAAGATTGAAAAAGCGAGAGACTTGTTATTAGATAACGAAGTTGATGCAGTCGACTTCAGAGCTATCAAAATTGATTGCAATGAAAAAATCGCAATACTAGAATCAAAATTATCAGAGCTTAATGCAAAAACAAACCTGTATTAAACATTAAATGGATAGCTGAACGTGCTATTAACAACTTAATGAATCTGGACGTATTTTATGAAAATTCAAGCGTTGAGGGTAAGAGATACCTCATTAGCTGCCTATTTCCCGAATAAATGGAATATAATGGAGACCGTTTTCGAACCACTTTAATCAACGAAACCGCCCAGCACATCTACTTGAAAAACAAAGAGTTACGAGCAAAAAAAATGGGGCAAAAATCTTCGAAAAAATCTTTGCCCCATTGGGGTGGCTGATGGGGCTCGAACCCACGACCCTCGGCACCACAAACCAATACTCTAACCAACTGAGCTACAGCCACCGTGTTTTTTAGTGTCACAAAAGTACGACTTTTAATATTTCTTGCAAATATTTTTTCCATTTATTCGCCGCAAAAAACATAACCAATTATATCACAGCCAATTTAATTGAAAAACGACATCCGTTATTATTTCAGCCGACATTATTGTTACTTAAATTTCCAACATTTAAAAGTATTTTTATCCTTGATTTCTATCGCTAAACAAACCAACCAATCATTCTTTATGAAAAAAACTTTTACACTCTCATGGTGTCTTTTATTTTCAACATTGCTGCATGCGCAAAGCAATCCTCAATGGATGCGTTATCCTTCCCTATCTCCTGACGGAAATACAATAGCTTTTACTTACAAGGGCGATCTGTACCGTGTAGCCAGTAGTGGCGGTACTGCCCAGCAGCTTACCTTTCATGAAGCACATGATTTTATGCCGCAATGGAGTAAAGATGGAAAACAAATCGCATTTGCATCCGATCGGTATGGAAACTTCGATGTATTTGTGATGGCTGCAAATGGTGGTGTTGCAAAACGACTAACCTATCACTCTGCAGATGAATATCCTTTCAGTTTTAGCTACGACAATAAATCTGTGGTATTCGGTGGCGTTAGGCAAGATGAAGTGAGTCATCGTCAATTTCCAACGGCCTCTCAACCAGAACTTTACAGTGTACCAGTAGATGGCGGACGTGTTGATCAAATTTTTACCATTCCTGCTGAATATGTTCAAAGCAGCAAAGATGGTTCTAAAATGATTTATCACGATAAAAAAGGTGGCGAGAACGAGTGGCGTAAACATCATACCTCATCGGTTACCCGGGCGATTTGGTTATTTGATCAAAAAACTAATAAGCATACCCAAATCAGTACTTTTTATGGAGAAAACAGAAACCCGGTATTTGCTGATAATGAACAAAATATTTATTACCTGAGTGAAGAAAGCGGATCGTTTAACGTTCATAAAATGCCGCTAAAAGGAAGTTCAAAAAGTGAACAAGTCACTAAATTCAAAAAATTTCCAGTGCGGTTTTTAAGTATCGCCAATAATGGTCTTCTATCTTTTGGTTACGACGGAGAAATTTACACACTAAAGCCTGGTTCCACACCTCAGAAAATAAACATTACCATTAATACACAGGAGAAAATGAATAATGATGCCTTTATTACCATAAACGGCGGCGTTAGAGAAATGTCTGTTTCTCCTGATGGTAAGGAAGTAGCTTTTATTGCACGTGGAGAAGTTTTCATTACTTCGGTAGATGGAAAAATGACCAAAAGGATTACCAATACACCTGAGCAGGAACGCTTTGTAGAATTTGCGCCTGATGGAAAATCAGTGGTTTATGCAAGCGAACGCCAGGGTAAATGGCGCATCTACGAAACCAGAAAATCTCGTAAAGAAGAGCCTTATTTTTTTGCTGCCACGTTACTGGAAGAAAAACCTTTGGTAAGCAACAGCAATGATAATTATATGCCTAGTATTTCTCCTGATGGAAAAAAAATCGCTTACATTGAAAACCGAAGATCATTGAAAGTGATGGAGTTGGGCAATAAGCAAACTGTTACCCTGCTTACACCAGATCAACTATATTATATGCAGGATGGCGATCAATATTTCACCTGGAGCCCGGACAGCAAATGGATTTCGGCAACATACAGGCCAACCATGTCAAACGGTGAAGTGGTATTGCTTGATGCAGCAGGAAAACAACCCATGAAAAACCTAACGAAAAGTGGCTATGGCGATGGTAATGCAAAATGGGTAAATGATGGCAAACAATTAATTTGGTTCAGTAACCGCGACGGTATGAAAGCTCATGCCAACAGCGGTTCCTCGCAACGAGATGTTTACGGCTTATTCTTAACCAAAGATAGCTGGGAACGATTTAACCTCAGTAAAGATGATTTTGCCTTACTTAAAGACATCGAAACCACTGAAAAGAAAGCCAAAGAGGAAGCAGCCAAGAAAGCCATTAAAGATCCGAAGGCGAAACCTGTGAAAGTAGATTCAACGGTAGTTTTTGACTGGGATGGTATCGATAATCGCAAAGCGAGATTAACCATCCATTCATCCGCTTTAAGCGATGCCGTACTTTCTAAAGATGGTGAAAAACTGTATTATTTAGCCAGCTTCGAAAAAGGAAGTAACCTATGGAGCACTAATCTGCGCACCAAAGAAACCAAAATGGAGATACCACTGGATGGAATGGGTGGCAATTTGTCATGGGACAAAGCACAGAAAAATCTTTATTTACTGAGCGGCGGGCGAATCTCAAAAATTAATCCTGAGAACAATAAACGCGAACAGATTAATATTGATGGTGAAGTTGAGGTGAATGCAGAAGCAGAAAGAAACTATATGTTTGAACACGTTTGGCTCCGTAATAAAGGTATGTTTTACACGCCTACGATGCATGGAGCTGATTGGGACGCCCTGAAACCTGCCTATCAAAAGTATTTACCACATATTGGAAACAGTTATGAATTTGCAGAGATACTTTCTGAATTACTAGGAGAACTCAATGTTTCACATTCGGGAGCAAGATACACCAGAACCATCACAAATGCTGACGCGACAGCATCTTTAGGTGTATTAGCAAACTATAAAAACAAAGGCAATGGCATTTTGATTGACGAAGTAATCTCAGGCGGACCACTCGACCGGACAAAATTCAATGTTAAACCCGGAATGATTATCGAGAAAATAGATGGTCAGTTAATAGAGGCTAATCAGGATGTGGCAAAATACCTGAATAGAAAAGCTGACCAGTTTACATTACTGGAAATCCTTGACCCTAAAACTAAGCAAACCCAACAAATCACAATTAAGCCAATCAGTTTAATGATGGAAAACCAATTGCTTTACAAACGGTGGGTCAAAATTAATCAGCACGAGGTAGATAGTTTAAGTAAGGGCCAGTTGGGCTATGTACACATCCCCGGCATGAGCGATGGACCCTACCGTAATGTATATGAAGAAATGATGGGCAAGTTTGCAGATCGCAAAGCAGTTATCGTTGATACCAGATTTAATGGTGGCGGCGATCTGGTTTCCGACCTGGCCATGTTCTTTACAGGTCAAAAGTTTTTAGATTACGCAACTGCACAACGCTCCGTAGGGTACGAACCAACTTTTAGGTGGACAAAACCTACACTAGCGATGTTTAATGAAGCCAACTACAGCGATGGCCATTGTTTCTCATGTGGATATACCGATTTGGGAATTGGAAAAACCGTAGGCATGCCCGTACCAGGCACCTGTAGTTTTGCCGGTTGGGAAGCGCTTCCTGATGGTACCCGCTGGGGTTCAGTACCCATCAGCGCTAAAAACAAGGCGGGTGAATGGTTGGAGAATCATGAAACCAAACCCGATATTCAGGTTAAAAATATGCCAGGCGTGATCGACAAAGGCAAAGATCAGCAGTTAGAGGTAGCAATTAGTGAACTCCTTAAAATTGCAAAATAACGAAATCTATCCCTGAAGAGCTTCTTCCTCTTCAGGGATTTTTTTTCATTCTTCTGGTCATATGCTTTTAATTTCAGACTGAAAACTTAGCTTTGCTGAAGATTATGATCGAAATTTACACAGACGGAGCAGCTAGCGGAAACCCGGGTCCGGGTGGATATGGAACAATTTTGAGGGCAGGGCAACACTATAAAGAATTGAGTGGAGGTTTTAGAATGACCACCAATAATCGAATGGAACTACTCGCCGTTATAAAAGGACTGGAAGCTTTAAAGAGTTTAAATCAGCAAGTAACCGTTTATTCTGATTCAAAATATGTGGTGGATGCAGTGGAAAAGAAATGGGTGTTCGGTTGGGTAACCAAAAATTTCAAGGATAAAAAAAATAAAGACCTTTGGTTGAGGTTTCTGGAATTATACAAACTCCACAAAGTGAAGTTTATCTGGATCAAAGGTCACAACGATCATCCTGAGAATGAGCGTTGTGACAGATTAGCGGTTTTCGCCTCGCAAGACAAACAGAATTTAGCAATTGATACTTTTTTCGAGGCGGAAAGAAATAGGGCAAGCCTGCTTTAATCTATTCCACCAATTACGCCTAAATCTTCAAGTTTCGACTCTACTTTTTCTTCAACAGAAATAGATTTTGCAGTGTACAATAGCATCATTTCTTCAGCCTTTTCTACCATTTTCTTCGAACCGATAAACACCGGAACGCGTTGATGTACTTCAGTAGGCTGAATATCCAAAATGCGCTCGAAACCGGTTGAGGCTTTGCCCCCAGCCTGTTCAATAATAAATGCCATCGGATTACATTCATAAAGCAACCTCAACTTTCCTTCCGGCGAACGTGATGTAGTTGGATAAATATAAATTCCGCCGTTAATCAAACTTCTGTGTATATCTCCAACCATTGAACCAATATAACGTGAAGTATAAGGCCTGTTAGTGGCTTCATCTTCTACCTGGCAATATTTAATATATTTTTTTACACCTTCAGGGAAATGAACATAATTTCCTTCATTTATAGAATAGGTTATGCCGGTTTCAGGAATCCTCATGTTGGGATGAGAAAGACAAAATTCACCAATTGATGGATCTAAGGTAAAGCCATTCACACACTTGCCTGTAGTATAAACCAACATGGTTGAAGAACCATAAATAATATAACCGGCAGCCACCTGTTCAGTGCCTTTCTGCAAAACGTCACTTATAGTTGCCCTGCCTTCAAAACTTTTTCTTCGATAAATTGAAAATACTGTACCAACAGCAACATTTACATCTGTATTGGATGAACCATCCATAGGATCGATACATACAATGTATTTAGCGTCTTTAGAAACAGGAGAATCAATATGGATAATTTCTTCCTCTTCTTCGCTGGCGATAATGCAACACTCACCTCCACTGGTAAGGGCAGCTAAAAACTGCTGATCGGCATATACATCCAGCTTTTTTTGCTTTTCGCCTTGAATGTTAGTCGTACCAACATGGCCCAACATATCTACTAAGCCGGCTTTGTTAATTTCTCTGTTTACAATTTTAGCCGCAATTGCGATGTCACGTAGCAACCTGGATAGTTCTCCTTTAGCGTAAGGAAAATCCGCTTGTTTTTCTATAATAAATTGTCCTAATGTAGTTACTCCTAAACTCATACTTAGTGTAATTTTTACGTTATCTACCTGATAACTCAATTACTTCTAAGGTATGAATATTTTCGTCAGTTATACAAAAACGGATTAAGGTTCTCACTTTGTGCCAGCCATGTTTTCCCGCAGCACCGGGGTTTATATGCAAACATTTTATCTTTTCATCGAACATTACTTTTAAAATATGCGAATGTCCGGTGATAAATAATTTCGGAGGGTTAGTGTAAATTTCTGGCTTTACAGCAGGAGCATAGCGACCAGGGTAACCACCAATATGCGTCATCCATACCGCTACATCTTCACATCTAAAACGATTTTGTTCAGGAAAATTTGCCCTGATGGTGGCGTCATCAATATTTCCGAACACACCACGCAAAGGTTTAAAGGCCGCCAATGGCGCTGCAACATCAGCACCAAAATCGCCGGCATGCCAAATTTCATCTACCTGATCGAAATGTTTAAATACCGCTTCATCCAAGTATCCATGCGTATCTGAAATTAAACCTATTTTTTTCATTATGTAAAGTAATATGTAAAGTTATTGCACACTTTAACCTAAAATTTTAGGCCATTTTTAATTTAAGGTTATCAGTATGATTTTTTTAATGAACACTTCCATCGCTCTTATGCGTTTAAAAAAACACAAATAATTCTAGTTTTTATATTGTAGGATATTATCATCCTAAACCTTAAAAAGCTAAGAAAAAATCGCTCAATATTTCCTTATATCCTGGCGTATGTTTAGCCTGCGATTCATAGATATAAAAGCTAGTTTCTACTAATGTCTCCCCCGCCCTAGAGAGACCAATAATTTGTCTGAATGCTGGTTTGTTTTCGTCAGAATGGATATTGATCCGATGGGCAAGTAACAATTGATATCTCGCAGCTTCACCAACCACCTCGAGTGCCTGTTTCAGTGGAAGAATCAGATACAAAATACCTTTTTCACTCAATAACATGTTCGATTGCTGAACAAGAAGCTCAAAAAAATTTTCATCCGCATGCCGGGCTATTCCTTTTCGCTCCTCTTTATTTTTAAGATCATTTACAAAAAATGGAGGATTGCTTACAATAAGATCAAACTGCTGCGAAGAATGAAAATCTGATATTGAAATATGATCAACACTTAAGCGCTCACTGAAAATTGAACGTTCAAAATTTTTGTGGGCTGCCGCTGCAGCAAGCTGATCAATTTCGATAGCATGAACTTTTGCTTCCGGATATCTTTGTGCCAACATTAAAGCAATTACACCGGTGCCGGTTCCAATGTCCAGTATATTTTTTGGTGCGCTATGCTTTGCCATCGCCCCTATTAAAACTCCATCGGTATTTATTTTCATAGCACATCCCGACTGGTCAACTTCAAACTGCTTGAATTTAAAAATACTCATGCTACACCTCGTATAATTCTAATGGCAAACCATCCGGATCAGCAAAAAAAGTAAATCTTTTCCCTGTAAATTCATCTACCCGAATAGGCTCTGTTACAATGCCCTGATGATTTAACCGGTTAATTTCTTCCTCGATATCATTTACTTCAAATGCTAAATGACGCAAGCCTTGCGCCTCAGGCCTGGATGGCCGAGCTGGTGGATTTTCGAAGGAGAAAAGTTCAATCTGATAAGTTCCATTTACAGCAAGATCCAGCTTATAGGATTTTCGTTCTGCCCGGTAAAATTCACCTAAAACCGTAAAACCTAATTTATTAACGTAAAAATCTTTCGATTTCTCATAATCTGAACAAATAATAGCGATGTGGTGAATCCGGTTGAACATGTAAAAGATTGGATTTGATTGATTGAATAACAGAATGTAGCAAAGTTGCAGAAAATGATTGAATTTTAATGAACAGCCGAGAAAAGCAGCAAACACGATGCGGTAATTGGAATTTTCTTAAAGTGCATTATTTTACATTCAGTCATTGAAAATTCTATTATTCAATCCATCATTCCTTCCCTCATTAAATTTAAAAAACCTATTTTTGCACTTTCAAAAAAAAAGCATGATTCATTTCTTCCTTAGTCAATCGCAGGCGATTTTTGTACTCCAAACAGGCAAGACGCTATCCCAAGATGATATTACTAAACTTGAATGGTTATTTGGCGGTGCCAAAATCTCGCAAGAAACAGCTTTAACAGGCTTTTTCGTTGGACCAAGAGCGGCGATGATTACGCCCTGGAGCACCAATGCTGTTGAGATAACCCAAAATATGGACATGCAGGGAATCATCAGGATTGAAGAATTTAAAGCAGTTGCTGAAGATTTTGCTGATTATGATCCCATGCTTTCACAAAAATATAGCAAACTTGATCAGGAAGTTTACACAATAGACATCAAACCTGAGCCTATTTTAGAAATCACCGATATTGCTGCTTATAATAAACAAGAAGGTTTATCTTTAAGTGATGAGGAAGTTGAGTATTTAAACACTTTGGCAAAAAACTTAGAAAGACCTTTAACAGATTCAGAAGTTTTTGGTTTTTCTCAGGTTAACTCTGAACATTGCCGCCATAAAATCTTTAACGGAAAATTTGTTATCGATGGCGTGGAACAGCCGACTTCTCTTTTTAAATTAATTCGTAAAACATCGGAAGAAAACCCTAACGATATTGTTTCTGCTTATAAAGATAATGTAGCATTCATCAAGGGGCCGAAAGTGCAGCAATTTGCACCAAAACGTGCTGATGTTCCTGATTATTATACCACGAGCGATTTCGATTCGGTAATTTCTTTGAAAGCAGAAACCCATAATTTTCCAACTACTGTTGAACCTTTTAACGGTGCAGCAACAGGTTCTGGTGGCGAAATCAGAGATCGTTTGGCAGGCGGACAAGGTTCTTTACCTTTGGCCGGAACTGCGGTTTACATGACTGCCCTTTCTCGTTTAGAAGAAGGCCGCGAGTGGGAAAAAGGTGTTGAAGAAAGAGCATGGCTTTATCAGACACCAATGGACATCCTGATCAAAGCATCAAACGGTGCTACAGATTTTGGAAATAAATTCGGACAGCCATTGATTACGGGTTCGGTGTTAACTTTCGAACATGAAGAAGATTCTCGTAAGTTGGGTTTTGATAAAGTAATCATGCTTGCTGGAGGTATTGGTTATGGCAAAGCGAGTCAGGCACAAAAATTAAAACCACAGGAGGGTGATAATATCGTCATCCTGGGCGGTGAAAATTACAGAATTGGAATGGGCGGTGCAGCAGTTTCATCTGCTGATACTGGTCAACACGGATCTGGCATTGAATTGAACGCCATTCAACGCTCCAATCCTGAAATGCAAAAACGTGCTGCTAATGCAGTTCGTGGCATGGTTGAAAGTGATCATAACTCAATTATCTCTATCCACGATCACGGTGCAGGCGGCCACTTAAACTGTTTATCAGAGTTGGTAGAAGAAACTGGTGGTTTAATCAACCTTGATAAATTACCTGTGGGCGATCCTACCCTGTCCGCTAAAGAAATTATTGGTAATGAATCTCAGGAAAGAATGGGATTGGTTATCGGCAACGAACATATTGAAACCTTACAAAAAATTGCTGATCGCGAACGCTCGCCTATGTATACCGTAGGTAAGGTAACCGGCGACCATCGGTTCACTTTCAAATCTGAAACTTCTGGTATTAAACCAATGGATCTGGAATTGAAAGACATGTTTGGCAGTTCTCCGAAAATTGTGATGGAAGATAAAACGATCGATCGCAAATATGAAGAAGTTTCATACAGCAAAGCTGATTTAAATACATATTTAGAACAGGTTTTACAATTAGAGGCAGTAGCATCAAAAGATTGGTTAACCAATAAGGTTGACCGTTGTGTGGGTGGCCGGGTGGCAAAACAACAAACCGCCGGACCGCTACAATTGCCTTTAAACAATTGCGGTGTAATGGCACTGGATTTTCAAGGTAAAGAAGGAATTGCTACTTCGGTTGGTCATGCTCCATTATCGGCACTAATTGATCCAGCTGCCGGTAGTCGCGTTGCAATTGCAGAATCATTATCAAATATTGTTTGGGCACCGTTAAAAGACGGCTTGAAAAGCGTGTCGCTTTCTGCCAACTGGATGTGGGCTTGTAAAAATGAAGGTGAAGATGCCCGTTTATACGCTGCAGTTAAAGCTTGCTCAGAGTTTGCCATCGATTTAGGAATCAACATTCCAACCGGAAAAGATTCATTATCGATGAAACAGAAATATAAAGATGGAGATGTAATTGCGCCAGGAACGGTGATTATTTCTGCTGGTGCGAACTGTGATGATATTACAAAAGTAGTGGAACCAGTTCTTCAAAAAGATGGTGGTTCGATTTATTACATCAACCTTTCTAACGATAATTATAAGTTAGGGGGTTCATCCTTTGCGCAGATTTTAAATAAAATTGGCACCGAAACCCCTGATGTTAAAAATGCTGGTCAATTCTCAAAAGCATTTAATACAATTCAACAGCTAATTAAGGAAGATAAAATACAAGCTGGACATGATATCGGAAGTGGTGGTTTAATTACAACCTTATTGGAAATGTGTTTTGCTGATCGCAACTTAGGTGCAGCGATCGATTTATCTTCATTAAATGAGCAGGATATCATTAAGCTATTATTTGCAGAGAATATCGCACTTGTTTTCCAGGCTGATGCATCGGTGGAACAAGCCTTCAATCAAGCAGGTGTAGCTTTCCATAAAATTGGTGAAGTCACTTCATCAGCTACACTGGAAGTAAAGAATGCAGCTGATCATTTTAGTTTCGATATTAATCATCTGCGTGATGTTTGGTTCAAAACTTCTTATCTGTTGGATAGCAAACAAACTGGAAATGGTTTAGCAAAAGAACGTTATGATAATTATAAAAATCACGTTTTAAATTATACTTTCCCATTACAATTTGAGGGAAAAAAACCTGTTATCGATTCCACTAAACCTCGCCCCAAAGCGGCAATTATTCGTGAAAAAGGAAGTAACTCCGAGCGTGAATTGGCCAATGCCATGTATTTGGCAGGCTTCGACGTGAAAGATGTGCACATGACGGATCTTATCACTGGTAGAGAAACATTAGAAGACATCCAATTCATCGGTGCTGTGGGTGGTTTCTCTAACTCTGATGTTTTAGGATCGGCAAAAGGTTGGGCAGGTGCATTTTTATACAATGAAAAAGCAAGAGTGGCTTTAGAGAAATTCTTTGCCCGTCCTGATACATTATCTGTGGGAATTTGTAATGGCTGTCAGTTGTTCGTGGAGCTTGGCTTGATTAACAAAAATCATGAGGATAAGCCTAAAATGTTGCACAACAGAAGCGGGAAACACGAAAGTATATTTACTTCATTAACGCTTCAGGAGAACAATTCAGTTATGTTGTCTACCCTTGCAGGCAGTACATTGGGTGTTTGGGTATCTCATGGAGAAGGTAGATTCTCATTACCATATGCAGAGGATCAATACAAAATCGTGGCTAAATATGCTTACGAAACATATCCAGCCAGTCCGAATGGTTCAGATTACAACACGGCGATGATGTGTGATGAAACCGGCCGCCATTTAGTGATGATGCCGCACATTGAACGCTCATTGTTTCAATGGCACTGGGCAAATTATCCTGCAGGCAGAAAAGATGAAGTTTCCCCATGGATGGAAGCCTTCGTGAATGCTAGAAAATGGATTGAATCGAAATAACATTATTTATTGACCATATAACAAATAACATATAACAAAGGCTTGAGTAAACTCAAGCCTTTTCTTTTACAACCCAACCTCACTAACCAATCGTTCGGATGTTCACTATCGCATTCACAATTCGATCCCAACAAACAAACCAAACCTTATTTAATCACTAACCAAATTACATCAGGTTAAAATTAATTGGCATATTGTATCTCACACGAACTGGAATTCCCTTATTTTTCCCTGGTTTCCAGAATGGAGATTTCTTAATTACTTTCATTGCTTCTTCATCACATCCATAACCAATTCCTCTTAATACTTTCACATCCGTAATAGAACCATCTTTTTCAACTACGAAGCTCACGAATACCTTACCAGTAACTCCTTCCTCTTGCGCATGAGACGGATAACGTAAGTTACGCTCCATATATTTAGTGAAAGCTTTCATACCACCCGCAAATTCAGGATATTCATCCACGCCCTCAATACCCACAATGGCATTTGACTCTCCTCCGCCCTCACCTTCTTTAGCCACACCGTTGCCATTGCCACTAGTTGCAGGAACAGTTAAAACCAGATCAGGTTTAATTTCACCATCTTGCGTCACATTGCTCACCACAGCGTTCTGAATTTCCTTTATTGTTGGCGGATCTTTAATTTCAGGCTTATCTACCACAACAATGTTTGAGGTCATTTTAACTGTTTTTACTTTTACCGGTTCTGCTTTTGCAGGCTCAACTTTTTTCTCAGGTTCAGGTTTCTTCATTTCATGAATCACATCAGTTAAATCGACAACTGTGGGTGGAGAAACTTTTTCAATAACCGTAGGAAACATTTTACTGTACACTAGCGGAGCAAAGGCAAGCAATAAAAACAAGCTCACGGAAACCAGTAAGGCTCTGGTCATGATGCTGGAAGATTTTGACCTTAATTCATAAGCGCCATAGGTTTTGTTGCGGTCTGCAAATACAAGATCGAGCCACTCGGTTTTGTACACATTGATTGATGAATTGAACATAGCTATTAATTTTTATAGCATGATGTATCAAAAACCAGAATTCCATAAAAGAAGCAAAAAATCTCTTTTCGTTACGAAAAGTGAAAAATTTCATTTAAAAAACATTTTTTTATTTCATTTTCAATAAAATTGATAGAAATCTTACGATTGTTTTATAAAAATTAATAAAATATACTATTTTTGACAAAAAACATAACAAATTAATGAAAAGCTTAAGAACCATCGCATTAAAAGAGGCTCAAAACAGAATTTCACCAGAAGTTAAATCACCATCTTCAAAAATTTCTGATTTTTTTGGCGCTAATGTATTTGATAAGAAAAAAATGAGAGATTTCTTATCTAAGGACGTGTACGAAAAATTGATCTCATCTATTAACCAAGGTGAATTAATCAATTCTGATGATGCCAACCAAATTGCAACTGCTATGAAAGCATGGGCAATGAGCGCTGGCGCAACACACTACACTCACTGGTTCCAGCCGTTAACAGGTACAACTGCTGAAAAGCATGATTCATTTTTTGAGCCAAGTGGCGATGGTGCTATCGAGAAATTTGCTGGTAGCGCATTAGTTCAACAAGAGCCAGATGCATCAAGTTTCCCTAACGGAGGTATCCGTAATACTTTCGAAGCTCGTGGTTACACCGCTTGGGATCCATCATCTCCAGCATTCATTATGGAAAGCAAAGCTGGTAAAACACTTTGTATTCCAACTGTATTCGTTTCCTATACAGGAGAAGCATTAGATTATAAAGCACCTTTATTAAAAGCATTGGCTTCGCTAGATAAAGCTGCCGTTGATGTTTGTCAATATTTCGATAAAAGCATTACGAAAGTAAACGCTTCATTAGGTATCGAGCAAGAATATTTTTTAGTTGATGAGTCATTATTCAATGCTCGTCCGGATTTACTATTAACTGGTCGTGCTTTATTCGGACACATGTCTGCTAAAGGCCAACAGCTTGAAGATCACTATTTCGGATCAATTCCTGAGCGTGTTTTCACTTACATGGTTGATTTTGAAAATGAAGCTTTAAAATTAGGTATTCCTTTAAAAACCCGTCATAACGAGGTTGCACCTTCTCAATTTGAATGCGCACCGATTTACGAAGAAATCAACTTAGCTATCGATCACAATCAATTGTTGATGGATTTGATGGAAAAAGTTGCTCGTCGCCACCACTTCCGCGTTTTATTGCATGAGAAACCTTATGCTGGTATTAACGGATCGGGTAAACACAACAACTGGTCGTTAATTACTGATACCGGTAAAAATTTATTGGCTCCAGGTAAAACGCCAAAAAACAATTTGATGTTCTTAACTTTCTTCGTAAACACGATTAAAGCCGTTAGTGAGCATGCAGATTTATTACGTGCAAGTATTGCATCGGTGAGCAACGATCACCGTTTAGGTGCTAACGAAGCGCCGCCAGCAATTATCTCTATCTTCCTGGGTTCTCAATTAAATGATGTTTTAGATGAGATCGAGCATTCACGTATCAGCAAAAAAATTAAGGAAGATAATGCACTTTGGTTAGGTATTCCTAAAATCCCACAAATTTTGTTGGATAACACAGACCGTAACCGTACCTCTCCTTTCGCATTTACAGGTAATAAATTTGAGTTAAGAGCAGTTGGTTCTTCAGCTAACTCTTCAGCACCAATGACGATCTTAAACGCGATCATGGCGGAGCAATTGGTTAAATTTAAAGCTGAAGTTGATAAATTAATCAAGAAAGGTGATAAAAAAGATATCGCATTATTAACGGTAATCAAAAAATACATCAAAGAATCTAAATCGATTCGTTTTGAAGGTAATGGTTACAGCCAGGAGTGGGAAGATGAAGCAGCAGCACGTGGTTTATCAAACATCAAAACTACGCCTAAAGCTTTAGATGCATACTTAACTGAAAAATCGGCTAGTTTATTTGAAACTACAGGCATTTACAGCAAACGTGAAATCCATGCCCGTCATGAGATCATGCTAGAAAACTTCTACAAAAAATTACAAATCGAAGCTCGTGTAATGGGTGAAGTGGCAAACACTGCAATTATCCCTGCGGCTATCGCTTATCAAAACTCTTTAATCGCAAATGTTAAGGGATTGAAAGAGCTTGGTGTAGAAAGTAAATCTTCTCTTGATATCGTTAAAAAACTTTCTGAGCATTTAGATATTGTAAAAACGAATATCGATGCCATGTTAGAAGAACGTAAAGTAACCAACAAAATCGAAGATACCCGTGAGAAAGCAATCGCTTATGACGAAAAAGTTAAATCTTACTTTGATTTAATTCGTTACCATGCTGATAAATTGGAGCAAATTGTTGACGACAGCGTTTGGCCTTTACCAAAATTCAGAGAATTATTATTCATGAAATAAGCTTTGAACCTAAAGGTTTAAAGTATAGGGTGTAAGGTTTAAACTTTACACCCTTTTTTTATAGTAGAATTTTATCCGATCATCATTATGAGCTGGTATTGGTATCTGAATCTTCAGACTCCGGACCAGGTACTTTTCACTCAATATAAAAAACTCTTCAACTTAATTTCGTCTTTTTACAACTATTAAGTATGTAATAAAATTTCTTACTTCTGACTTTTTACGTAATGCTAAAAACCTTTTACCTTTTACCTTTTACCTTCTACCTCTATTCCTTATCTTTGCGCCAACATGAGTGATAACAGATACAATCAACGTGGCGTTTCTGCCTCAAAAGAAGATGTGCATAATGCCATCAAAAACATCGACAAAGGAATTTTCCCAAAAGCATTCTGCAAAATTATTCCCGATATCCTTGGTGGTGACGAAGCTTATTGTAACATCATGCATGCAGATGGTGCCGGAACAAAATCATCACTTGCTTATGTTTACTGGAAAGAAACCGGAGACATTTCCATTTGGAAAGGAATTGCGCAAGATGCCATCATCATGAATATTGATGATTTGATCTGCGTAGGTGCTACTGATAACATTCTTTTATCCTCAACCATTGGCCGCAACAAAAACCTAATCCCGGGTGAAGTAATTGCAGCGGTAATTAATGGAACAGAAGAAATTTTAGAAGATTTACGTGAGCAAGGCATTTCCATCTATTCAACAGGTGGAGAAACCGCAGATGTAGGCGACCTGGTAAGAACCATTATTGTTGATTCTACTGTGACTTGCCGTTTAAAACGTGAAGACATCATCAGCAATGATAACATTAAACCTGGTGATGTAATTGTGGCTTTGGCCTCATACGGACAAGCAACATACGAAACCGAATACAACGGCGGAATGGGATCTAATGGACTAACTTCTGCCCGCCATGATGTTTTTGAAAAATCTGTGGCCAATAACTATCCGGAGAGCTTTGACCCGGCAGTTCCATTTGATTTGGTATTCTCTGGTCAGAAACAACTGACAGATGAAATTGAAATCGAAGGATTTGGCAAAACTACTGTTGGAAAACTAGTGCTATCTCCTACCCGTACCTATGCGCCGGTAATCAAAAAAATACTAGAAAGTTATCGTCACCAAATCAATGGAATTGTTCATTGCAGCGGTGGTGCGCAAACAAAAGTGCTGCATTTTATCAATGATGATATTCACGTCATAAAAGACAATTTATTTCCTGTTCCTCCACTATTTAAACTTATCCAGGAAGAATCTGGCACAGATTGGAAAGAAATGTATAAAGTGTTTAACATGGGGCACCGCATGGAATTATACGTACCTCAGGAAATTGCAGCAGCTATCATAGAAATATCAAAAAGCTTTAACATCGATGCGAAGATTATTGGTCGCGTAGAAAAAGGCGAACAAAAACAAGTTACAATCGAAAGCGAAAAAGGAACTTTCGTTTACAACTAAAACGCAACTAATATAACCTCAATTATAACATTGTCATATTGAGCTTGTCGAAGTACTGGTATAATCAACTGAGCATCTCGACAAGCTCAATCTGACAAAACGATTTACCTCATCACCGCACTTCCTACTCACGGTTGATGAACTTATGGAAGGTACTTTCCTCCCCGTCACTTTTCTCCTCCTGATAAAGTAGATCGAGTTTATTAGAATCGAAGTTTTCAAAAAACGTATCCCAATCAATTTCCTTTAAATCGGATTTGTTTTCACTGTGTTTAGGAAAATGAATTCTTAACACCCCGTCATTGTCTCCTTTGACGGTATCCGCAACTATTGCGGGTACACCACCATGTTTCTCAGCCCATGCTTTAATGGTAGCATGGTTGTGAGTTTGTTTTGAACTGCTCATAATTTATCATTTATTAAATTAATTATTAATAATAATTATACAAGCAGCTAAAAGGTTTTCAGATTTTTAAAATTGCCATAAAAAACAAAAGCCCCGACTTTGCAGTCGGGGCTTTAATATTTGTATTTGAATTAAGTATTAGTTAAAGTTATAACGAACACCGAATTGCATGTAATAAGTAGATGATATTGTTTGTGTAGTACCAAAAGTATCACGAATTACGTCACCACCAGCTGTATTTAATCTAAATGTAGGTCTGGTAGTATTATTAACCGCTGTAGAGTTTGTAGGAACCAAAACAGATGTACTGTTTACGAAGTTTCTATTACCCCATTTGCGGTTTAATAAGTTTCCAACGTTGAAGATATCAACAGAGAACTGAAATGAATTTTTAGTTTTTCCGTAGTTTTTGAAAATCTCTTGAGTTAATCTAAAGTCAAACTGATTTCTCCAAGGTAAAGTTGCACCATTACGTTTAGCATATTCACCTCTGTGCTCGCTTAAATATTTATCCTGAGCGATGTAATTTTCGAAAATTTGGCTTTGCTCTGCAGCAGTAAAAGTTCTTGCAGCTGCACCAGTTCCAATAGTTTGAGCAACGAAATCGATTTCACTTGCATTTCTAGGAATGTACATTAGATCGTTTCCGTTTACACCATCACGGTTAAAATCTGCTCCGTAAGTGTAAGAGAATCTACCTTGTTGAGCACCTTCATAAAATACAGAAACGAAAGTTGCTAAGTTTTTCAAAAATTCTTTGCGGTAAGAAACACTAGCAATGATACGATCAGGATTTAAGTTATTTGAATAACTCAATGTTGGATCATTTGGATTACCTGATGTTTGAGGAATTGACCATAAGTTACCCAACTGATCACCAGCACCATCACCGTAGTTACGTTGATCAGAACGTGTATAAGCAATCATTGCAGAAACTCCGCTATTAAATTGTTTTGTCAATTGCGCAGTAGCCTGCCAGTTGTAACCACCTTTAGCGTTAGTCATTTCTGTAACGTTCAAAGCACCAGTTCCATTTGCTGTAGGAATACCTGCAGCGTTGATATCCACAACTTGTCTACCTGCTACCGAGTTTGGAAACAGTGGTCTTGTATCTGGATATCCTGAAATGGCAAGGTTTGTAGGGTTTTCAAGGTTTACGTTTTTAGCAACGGCAACTCTTAAATCTTTTCCATAAATACCTTCTAAAGTACCAACAATACCCCAAGGTAATTTTGCATCAATTGCTAAACTTGATTTCCATGTTTGAGGAAATTTCAAGTCTGGAGACATTACACTAATTGTACCTGGAATAGAAGTACCAGCCGCAGGTTTAGTTGCAGTTAACAAGTTAGGTGCAATACTTGGATTGAAAAACGGTGTGTTAGCACCAGAATATACTTGCAAATATTGTAATAAACCAGCATCACTCGATTGAGAAACTACCCATACAAAAGGCACACGACCAGTAAAGATACCAGAACCACCGCGAACTTGTAATGAACGATCACCCATTACATCCCAGTTAAATCCGAAACGTGGAGAGTAAGAAAGCGTATTTTCAGGTAAAACACCTGTATCTACTTTTTTGCCATTTGCAAAAGTTTGAGCAGCTACTAAAGGATGTGTTTGGATTTCTGATGCATCAGGATATGTAGCTTGTTCAACACGTAAACCAGCTGTTAATTTCAAACGATCAGTAACTGTGAATTCATCCTGTAAGTAAGCTGAATACTGAGCGAACTTGAAGCTAGGGAAAGCCTGAGATCCATCTGCAGTTAGTGGGTAAGTTACAGAATATTGTAATGGTCTTTGATTAGTAATAAAGTCATTCCAAGATCTAAAAGTGTAGAAACCAGTACCAAAACGTTGGAAACCATTTTTAGTTGTGCTGAATTCAGCTTGTAAACCTAAAGTAAGGTTGTGTTTTCCTAAAGCAATACTTAAATCATCGCTATAAGTATAACCTTTTACATCACGTAAGTTTCCGAAAGTAAATGGTTCATAACCAAATGTTGTTAATACGTTACCAGCGTTAGCAGTGGTTTGCGTTCCATCTAAAATATCTACTAAAGGAAACTCAGCACTGTCAGAGTTTCTAGGGTCATTCTGGTGCGAATAAGTTACACGAGCAACATTAGTTACTTTACTTCCAAAGTTTGAATTTAACTCTGCAACAGCTGAATATAAGTTTGCTGCCTGATAATAGTTAGAGTTATAGAAAGGCATACCTGCGTTACGTGTAGTTCCAGATCTTACGTTATTGTAAGCTAAAGTTCCTGTAACACCAGAGTTGGTAACAGATGTACTTGCAAACGACGGGCTTTGACTTTCTACCTGATTGTAACGAACACTGAAACGGTGATTTTTATTAATGTTCCAATCTAAACGGGCAAACATTTTCTCATTATCACTTACATTCTGATAACCTTCAAATGGCCCTGTTTTGTAACCATAACGTGTATCTAGATAAGAAGATACTTCATTTAAAAAAGAAGCGCTCGCTTGTACAACATTAGGATTGGCAGTAGAATATGGGTTAGCAGCTGTAGCAGCTATACGCTGCGTTCCAGCTTCGATAGTATGTTTTTTCTCATAGTTAACAAAGAAAAATAATTTATCCTTTACAATCGGACCACCTAAGCTAAAACCATAGTTTTTTTCATCTAATGGCTGCAAACTTGGAATTCTGTAAGAATCTCCAATTCTTTTACCTTGATTATCCTCTGTTCTCATGGTATAAAATGCATTACCTGAGAAAGTATTTGTACCAGAACGTGTAACTGCAGTTACAGAACCACCTGTAAAACCTGTTTGGCGAACGTCATAAGGCGTAACATTAATAGAGATTTGCTCCAATGCGTCAATTGAAATTGGAGAACCTCCAGCAGGAATGTTCTGACCAATACCAAACTGGTTATTAAAGTTAGCACCATCAACCGTGAAGTTGTTTGAACGGTAGTTACCACCACCAATAGAAGTACCATTGGCTTGCGGCGTTAAACGTGTCAAATCGTTCACACTACGTGAAATAGTAGGCAAAGCTTGAATTTGTTGTTTTCCAATTACTGTTGAAGTACCATTTTTATTTGAATTTAAGATGCTGTTTGTACTTTGACCAACAACTTTAACTTCAGCAAGGGTTGAACTGTTATCAACCAAAACCAAATTAACCAAATAAGGCTCACCTAATTTCAAAGAAATGTCTGATAATTTTGCAGGCTTATAACCTACGAAACTTACCTCAACCGTGTAAGGACCACCTACACGCATACCACCAATGGTAAATCTACCGTCAGCATTGGTTGAAACGGTGTAAACTGAACCTGTCGGTGTATGCGTAGCTTTAACGCTTGCACCTGGCAATGCACCACTCGCATCCTTAATTGTTCCTGTCATTGATGAGGTGGTAACCTGAGCGCTTGCGCCGAAAGTGATACCTACAACTGCAACAATAACGAGTACTAATCTTAAAAGTAAAGATTTGTTCATACTTTGTTTTTTAATTGTTTTTTGTTTGTTGAATAATAATCGGGGGTGATTTTATTGCTGCAAATGTAGGGATTAAAATTTAACACATTTTAACATCCAATGTTAAATTATCGTTAAGCAATCTAAAACTTTTCAACAATTAACATGGCAGATTAACACTTTAACTTTCAGTTTATTAATCGATCTGAAGTCGTATTGAATATTTATTAAGAAAGTACCTTAAATATTATGATTATTGAATCGACTTCTAACCAATTGAACAATTTTTCAAAAAAAAACTTCGAACAATTTATCTGTTAGCGGAATAAATCTTACAAATTACTGACGATAGGATGAATTTCTGATTAAAAATGGCCTGTATGAGCAATTCCCTTAACATATATACATTTTATATGAATGCTAAAGCTAAATTTCGATTCGCGGAATTAGCATAAGGTGTTTTGAGCAAGCCGAATGTGTTGGTTTCGAAAATTTGACAATGTATGTCAATAATCATCGCAATCAATTAACATTTTTTTTTTAGTTTTGGCAATTGATGGTCCGATGATTAAGACCATACGGTAATGCGAAAGTTGGGCAACCATCAATCCGAGAATTATCCCGATGCGGGAGACTCCTTCCGCCAGAAGATTACTGCAATAAATAGTTAAAAGGAAATCTCTTTAATATAAATATGAACTACGACGTTATTGTTTTAGGCAGCGGCCCAGGTGGTTATGTAGCTGCAATCAGAGCTTCACAATTAGGAATGAAAGTTGCAATTGTAGAGCGTGAATCATTAGGTGGTATTTGTTTAAACTGGGGTTGTATCCCAACTAAAGCGCTTTTAAAAAGTGCTCAGGTTTTCGAATATATCAATCACGCAGCTGATTATGGTATTACTACCGCAGAGGCTACAGCAGATTTTGCTGCTGTTGTAAAACGCAGTCGCGGTGTTGCGGATGGCATGAGTAAAGGCGTTCAGTTCTTAATGAAAAAGAACAAAATTGACGTAATCATGGGTACTGGTAAAGTAAAACCAGGCAACAAATTAGAAGTTAAAGGTGCTGATGGTTCTCAAAAAGAATTAACAGCTAAAAATATCATTATCGCTACAGGTGCCCGCTCAAGAGAATTACCTAACCTAAAACAAGACGGTAAAAAAATTATAGGTTACCGCCAGGCGATGGTACTTCCTGAGTTACCAAAAAGCATGGTAGTAGTAGGTTCTGGCGCTATCGGTGTAGAGTTTGCCTATTTCTATGCTACAATGGGTACCAAAGTAACTATCGTCGAATTTATGGAAAATGTGGTTCCGGTAGAAGATGAAGATGTATCGAAACAATTATTACGCAGCTTGAAAAAAGTTGGTATCGATGTAATGACTTCCGCTTCTGTTGAATCAGTTGATACTGCAGGTGCAGGCTGTAAAGTTTCAGTTAAAACGGCTTCAGGTATGCAAACCATCGAAGCTGATATCGTACTATCTGCAGCTGGTATTGTAGCCAACATCGAAAACATTGGCTTAGAAGAAACTGGCATTAAAACGGAAAAAGGTAAAATTGTAACTGACGAGTTTTATAACACCTCAGTAAAAGGCTACTATGCCATTGGTGATGTTGTCGGCGGTCAGGCTTTGGCTCACGTGGCATCTGCAGAAGGCATTATTTGCGTAGAGAAAATTGCCGGACAACATGTTGAACCGTTAGATTACAATAATATTCCGGGATGTACGTATTGCACACCTGAAATTGCATCTGTAGGTTACACTGAAAAAGCTGCAAAAGCAGCTGGTTACGAACTTAAAATCGGAAAATTCCCATTCTCGGCTTCAGGTAAAGCAAGTGCTGCTGGTGCAAAAGATGGTTTCATTAAACTAATTTTTGATGCCAAATACGGAGAGTTGTTAGGTGCGCACATGATTGGTGCAAACGTAACCGAAATGATCGCAGAAATTGTGGTGGCTCGTAAACTGGAAACTACAGGCCATGAAATGATTAAATCAGTACACCCTCACCCTACCATGAGTGAGGCCATTATGGAAGCTGCTGCTGATGCATACGGCGAAGTGATCCATTTATAAGCTGAAAGGCTAAAACGGAAAGCTGTTTAATGATAAAACCCTTTAGTTAGTGCTAAGGGGTTTTCTTATTTTTAACCGATTCAAACTTCATACTTGGTACTTGATATTTACTACATTATACTTGACACTTGATACTAAAACTATAAAATGAAACTACATACCATAGATACTGGACTTTTTAAATTAGATGGTGGCGCCATGTTTGGTGTGGTACCAAAAGTAATCTGGCAGAAAACCAACCCGGCAGACCATAATAATCTTTGCACCTGGGCCATGCGATGTTTATTAATTGAAGATGAAGGTAAACTGATATTGGTAGATACCGGAATTGGAGATAAACAGGATGAAAAGTTTTTTAGTCACTACTACCTACATGGAGAAGCTTCAATGTCGAAATCCCTCGCGAACTTAGGGTTTGGCCTCGATGATATTACTGACGTCTTTTTAACACATTTACATTTCGACCATGTGGGTGGAGCAATCAGCAAGGTAAACGACAAGCTGGTTCCGACATTTAAAAACGCAAACTACTGGAGCAACGAGAAACATTGGCAGTGGGCCGTTGAGCCTAATCCTCGTGAGAAAGCTTCTTTTCTGAAAGAAAACATTTTACCCATACAGGAAAGCGGTCAGCTTCAATTTATTAAGGAGGAAGAAAATATTGAATGGAAGAAAGATATCAAAATTTCATTTGCTTATGGACATACGGATGCAATGATGCTTCCAAAAATCAGTTATAAAGGGAAAACTATTGTGTACATGGCCGATCTTCTACCCTCTGTTGGTCACTTGCCACTACCTTACGTAATGGCTTATGATATGTTTCCGCTTAAAACATTAACTGAAAAACAAGCTTTTTTGGAGGAAGCAGTTGCAAACGACTATATTCTTTACCTGGAACACGATCCTATCAATGAATGCTGTACACTACAAAAAACTGAAAAAGGAATTCGGGCAGCACAGACTTTTAAATTAAGCGAAATCTAAATGATCAGACCTGCAGCCCCTCATGATGCTCCATTTGTAGCACCACTTATTATTCAGGCTATGGGAGATTTGGCCGCCAAATTTGCAAATTCGAATAATCCGCAAGTAATTCTGGGTTTGTTCATCTATTTCTTTCAGCAGGAAAACAATCAATATAGCTATCAAAACACGCTGGTGTTCGAGGAGAATGATCAAATACTAGGTTCATTAAATGCATACGATGGTGCAAAATTATTTGAACTTAGGGAAAACTTCCTGAATTATTTAAAAGAAAACAACGGATTAAACAACTTCCATCCAGAACCTGAAACGCAGGAAGGAGAATTTTACTTTGATACAATTAGTGTACATCCGGATGCACAAGGAAAGGGAATTGGAAAGGCACTTATCATAGCAGGCATTGATTGGGCCAAAGCATTGGGCCACCAAAAAATTGGTTTAATAGTTGAAAAGGAAAATCCAAGAGCCAAAGATCTTTATGAAAAAATGGGATTTATCACCCAAAATAGTATGGCTTTACTGGGTGGAGATTATTTCCACCTCACCTACAGTTTCGAAGTTCAGCCTACGTAAAGTCACAAAAATTATATTTTTCAATTTTTATTTGTATTTAATCTAAATAATATGCAATTTCGCATCAGATGGAAAAAGCTTGTATCGATATCAATGAACTGGTTAACGTATTCTCAAATGCACATGGTTCTATTTATCAATCAGATAAACTAAACTGCTTCTATGTAGATTTTGGTGGAAAATTTGCCAAATACAACTGTCTGTCTCTTCAAAAACTCAAAAAAGTAGTGGAGCAAATCGATATCGAAGCACTTCTATTAAATACTCACAAAGCAGATTTCGAATTGGTAACCTTTAATGGTTGTGAGCATATCTATTTATTAAGTGCATTGGAAATCATTGCTTTAAAAGACCTCCTTCAGGGCACTTTCACCATGTTCAAGCTAAATCATCTGATTAGCGATTGTCTGTATAGATTGGTTTATTAGTTCATTAGCCAATAGTTCATTGCCAATTGATTCGTTAATGAATTGATCTTTGTTCATTGGACTTGCTCTTTAATTTTATCCTCTCACTTCTATCCATCTAGCGCTCAGCGAGTATCCGTTTCACGTTATTCATTCGATCACCCACTAGCTATTTCTTAATACCCATTTATAAAGGCTTCATCGGCTTGTCATTATTTAAACTCATTATAAATAACTAACTATCAGCAATTTAGACTAATTTCATATAGCAAATAAATGATATAATTGAACAAATTCGTTTTACATTTGTATTGTTATTAAAGCACAGAAATTATGAAAGATCTAATGCGTATAAAATGTTTAATATCTCAGGATATCGAAACACTTTTAAATCAGCAAATAAAAAAAGAAGCTCACTCTTCATCACTATATTTATCAATGGCATCATGGTGTAACCAAAATGGTTATGATTATTCTGCTGATTATTTCACAAAACAATCGGAAGAAGAAAGAATGCACCAGCTTAAATTATTCAAATATGTTTTGGATATGGGCGGTAATGCAATCTCTCCTGAAGTTACAGGTATTAAAACTGACTTCGCAGGATTTAGAGAAGTTTTTGAAGATGCACTTGAGGCGGAAATTGCAATTACTCAAAGTTTCAAAAATTTAGCATCAAGATGCCACAAAGAACAAGATTTCGTAACGATGGAATTTTTAAACTGGTTCTTGAAAGAGCAGCGTGAAGAAGAGTACAAAGCCCGTAGAGCTTTAGAATTATTTGAAGTTATTGGCGAAGAAGGTACAGGAAGATGGGAAATTGACAAACATGTTAATAAAATCACTTATTCTGAAGACTAAGCATAACGACTAACAAAACATATATATTAAAGCTATCTCTAACGAGATGGCTTTTTTTTGTTTTTAGAGGTTTTCATTGGAAACTCGTTTCAGAAACTTAATTACATAGCCAATATACTCACACCGCCCTCATATTGAACGCGTTTTTAAAATCTAATCTCATCATATTGCTCCGCCGAAATAAGCACAAAAAAAGAAAGCTTCCATTGATACAATGGAAGCTTCTTTCAGTTTAGGTTGTTTGGTTTATGTTGATTATGAATAAGTCTGAAGATTTTTATAAAAAAAGCGCCGTTGCCAGCGCTTTTTTTAAACCAAATATATAATAATAATTAACGAGCATCACAAAAGTACAAACATTATTCATATAAGCAAGCTATTTTCACAAATAAATTAAATTATTTTCATAAAATTTAAATAAACACCTAAATATTGAACAAATATTAATTATAAAATCAATTAAAACACCTATAATCTATTTTTTTATTAAAAAAATTATGATTTTATATCTACAAAATCATAATTTAAGCGAATATTTAAGTCAAATGATAGAAAATTTTATAAAAAATTACTTAAATCATCCAAAAACTTATGATGAAATGTTCTTAAATAGTGAAAATTACAGAAATCACTATAATAATTTCATCAACAACTTCTCTAAAGAATCTCTCGAAAACCTTAACAAAAAAGAAGAGTTGGCAAAAAAACTTTTCATGAGCCAAGGTATAACCTTTACCGTTTATGATAGTGGTGAAGGCATTGAAAAGATATTTCCATTCGATATCATCCCCCGCATCATCACCTCAAGTGAATGGTCGTTTATTGAAAAAGGAATTAAGCAACGCTTAAAGGCGTTGAATCTCTTTTTGAAGGATGTATATAGCAACCAGTTTATCATTAAGGATCAAATTGTTCCAATTAATGTGATTTATTCCTGCCCGCATTTTTTAAGAGAAATGCATAATGTGAATGTACTACACGATATCTACATCCACATTGCCGGCATTGATTTAATCAGAGATCATGATGGAACTTTTTACGTACTCGAAGATAATTTACGCACCCCATCGGGCGTGAGTTACATGCTCGAAAACAGGGAAATCACCAAACGGCTTTTCCCCGATCTGATTCCGCAATGTGGCGTAAGAAGTGTAACTGAGTATCCGGCCATTTTATACAAAAATTTGATGGCGCTTTCGCCAAGAGCAGTTTCTAATCCAACAATTGTATTATTAAGCCCGGGTATGTATAACTCCGCCTATTATGAGCACACTACCCTCGCCCGTTTAATGGGCGTTGAATTAGTAGAAGGACGCGATTTGGTTGTTAAAAACCAGAAAGTTTTTATGAAAACCACTACAGGCCTACAACAGGTTGATGTTATCTATCGCCGAGTAGATGATGATTACCTGGATCCATTGGTTTTCAATCCAAATAGCGTTTTAGGCGTTGCCGGCTTAATGGGCGCTTACAGGAAAGGAAATGTTGCGATTGTGAACGCAGTTGGAAATGGCGTTGCAGATGATAAAGCCGTTTACACGTATGTTCCTGAAATGATTAGGTATTACCTAAATGAAGAACCCATCTTAAAAAATGTACCTACCTATCAACTGAGCAACCCTGACGAGCTAAATTACGTTTTCCAGAACATCAATAACATGGTGATTAAAAAAACTAATGGAAGTGGCGGCTATGGCATGCTAATGGGGCATGCGGCAAGTGAACAGGAAACGGAAGAATATAAATTAGAAGTTTTAAAAGATCCAAGAAACTTTATCGCCCAACCCACCATCAGCCTCTCCTCAGCGCCTTGTTTCATTAATGGAAAACTGGCACCCAGGAGAATTGATTTACGTCCTTTTGCACTAAATGGTCCTGACGGAATATCCATTGTTCCAGGCGGATTAACGCGGGTCGCCTTAAAAGAAGGTTCGCTGGTGGTGAACAGCTCGCAAGGCGGTGGTAGTAAAGATACATGGGTTTTAACTTCTTAGAATACAAATATGTTAAGTAGAGTAGCATCGAGCTTATATTGGTTAAGCAGATATGTGGAGCGTAGCGATGGAATGCTTCGCATGCTGAAAATAAATTATGCTTCATCGCAAGATACCATCCAGGAATTTACCTGGAAACCAGTCATCAGAATTTTTTCTTCAGATGATGAGACTGAACTTTTGAATATCCAGCATGATAGTAGAGCAGTGATAGAATACTTATTGTTAAACCGCGATAATCCTAATTCTATACTAAATATTGTAACGCTGGCCCGGGAAAATGCCAGAAGCGTTCAGGAGCATATCCCCAAGGATTTATGGCAGTGTTTAAATGAATATTATCACACTGTGAAAGATGAAAAGCTATTGTGGTATGTTCAAAAAGATGATCCCATTACCGCTTTAGATATTTTGATAAAACAAGTGATGCTTTATCATGGCACAGCCGATAGTGCGATGGAACGTGGCGAAAGCAGGAGTTTTATGAAAATTGGTAAACATTTAGAAAGGAGCATTCAATCTATTGATATTCTGGACATTAAATTTAGTTCCATCAGTGATAACCCTGATTTATTAACGGATATTGCCTATTGGAAACATTTACTTTTATCATTAGGTGGTTATGAACTTTACTTAAAAACATACCGGCAGGGATTTGATGCCAAAAACATCATCGAACTGGTGATGCTGAATAATGATTTCCCCCGGTCGGCGCTTTATTCGATGAACAATATCGATCGTTATTTTAGCCGCCTAAAAAGTGAAAGCAACATTGATCATTACAATAATTTATCTTTCAAAATAGGAAGATTAAAAAGTATGATCACCTACAGCTCAGTAAATACGATGGAAGAAGAGCAACTACATGATTATTTAACCGAAATACGGGCAGAACTATTTGGTATCGGAAACCTGTTAAACGAATATTATTTCGCAAATTCATAACTAAAAATCATACTGCTTTATTTTAAAACAGAATATAACATGCCAATATTTAAAATTAAACATATAACAAATTATAAATACGAGTCGCCAGTTCGGGATAGCGCCAACCAGATTATCTTATTCCCGATTAAAGATGATTATCAAAAAGTAATTAAACACGATTTGAATATTTCAGGCAGTCCGGAAATTGAGATTTTCATCGATTATTATGGGAATGAGGTTGGAACGTTCACTCAGAATGAACCACATAATCAGCTTAAAATATTTTCTAAAGTCAGCGTGGAAACCTCAGCTAAATCATTGCCGCAAGACGACATGTTTAGTAGTGAGCAATGGCACAGCCTTGACGCTATCAAATACGAAGTGCCCTATATTGATTATTTAAGACAAGAATCTTTCGATGGAATTATTCAACTAAAGGAATCAGCACTGAGTATCAAAAGCCCGGATGATACACCTTATCAAACGGCAATAAAATACTGTGCCCATGTGTTCAGTAATTTTGAGTACATCAAAGGCATTACCGCCGTAGATACCACTATTGAAGAGATTTTAAAATTGAAAGCAGGTGTTTGCCAGGATTTTGCCCACGTACTTACCGCAATGCTGAGGTTAACAGGCATTCCGTCACGTTACGTAAGTGGCTACATTTGTCCGAATAGAGATGGCATGCGTGGAGAAGGTGCCACACATGCCTGGGCCGAAGCTTATCTTCCTGAATATGGATGGCTTGGCCTCGATCCAACCAATAATTGCATTGCCAACGAAAACCATGTACGTTTAGCTGTGGGCAGAAACTTCGCCGATTGCTCCCCGGTTAAAGGCGTGTATAAGGGTGGCTATGAACACCTTATGGAAGTAAATGTATCGGTTGGCTATAATGACGACGACTTCAATGATAATGAAAACTATTTCCAGCCAAAGGAAGTGAATTATACCAAACCTTCAGGATTAGCAACGCCCGCCCGTAAACAAAATAGCTACCAGCAATACATGGAAGCGATGCAACAGCAACAACAGCAGCAACAATAAACAGTTTACTATTATCAGTGACTAGTTGCCAGTTCAGCAATGAACCAATCACAAAATGTTATTCTGAGCTTGTCGGAGAACTTTTAGCAACATATCAACTGCTTGTTCTGGTACTTCGGGAAGCTCAATGTAACAACCAAGCAGGAAAAAGTGCGGGAATAATTATACAGGTATAAAATTTTAATATTTATTTTCATAATTTTCAATTTTTAACACCAAACATTATGAAAATTTCATACCTCTTCCTGGCAGGATCGATCGTAACGTCATTATTTTCTGCCTGTACACAACATGAGGATTCGGCGAAACTTGGACCAATATCACCAGAGGAAATCAAATCTCACATTGCTGTTTTAGCCGATGATTCTTTACAAGGCAGGCGGCCATTTACGATTGGCGAAACCAAAACTGTTAATTACATCTCATCAGAATTGAAGAAAGCTGGCGTAGAACCAGGCAATAATGGAAGTTATATCCAAAAGGTACCGATGGTGGAGGTCACCTCTACTCCATCAGAAAATATGGAGATAACTGGTGGAAAAGAAAAACTAACCTTTAAGGCCGTTGAAGATTTTGTTGCCTTTACCAGACGGGAACAGGATACCATTCAATTAAAAAATTCACCCCTGGTATTTGCCGGCTTTGGTATTGTAGCACCAGAATTTAACTGGAACGACTACAAAGATTTAGATGTAAAAGGAAAAACAGTTGTGGTTTTAATCAGCGACCCAGGCTTTGATGCGAAAGACAAAATGTATTTTAGAGGCGATACCATGACATACTATGGACGTTGGATGTATAAATATGAAGAAGCGGCCAGACAAGGAGCGGCTGGTGTAATTATTATTCACCAAACCGAACCTGCAAGTTATGGCTGGTCTGTAATTACCAACAGTAACACCGGTGCAAGGCTATACCTACAAGCTGCAGACAAACATAAATCAAGATGTAAACTGGAAGGATGGATGACCGAAAAAGCAGCTACAAAATTATTGGCTAATGCAGGAATCACCGGAGATATCCGTGCTTATGCCCGAAAAAAGGATTTCAAAGCAGTTCCATTGAACCAAACTGTAACAGTTGGTTTAAGCAATAAATACAAATATTCCACTTCTCAAAATGTGATCGGAATCATTAAAGGAAGTAAAAGACCAGACGAAACCATAGTGTACTCTGCTCATTGGGATCATTTTGGTATCGGGCCAAAAATTAATGGCGATTCGATTTACAATGGCGCTGTAGATAATGCAAGTGGCGTTGCAGCGATGCTATCCATTGCCAAAGCTTTTCAAAAAGCTAAAGAAAAACCAGAAAGATCAATTGTATTTTTAGCAGTGACCGGAGAAGAACAGGGCCTATTAGGTTCAGAATATTATGCTTTAAATCCGATTTATCCGCTAAACAAAACAGTAGCTAATCTCAATATGGATGCGCTTGGATTTTATGGCGAAACAAAGGATATCTCTATTAAAGGAAAAGGCCAGAATGAAGTGGAAGATTATATTATAAGCGTGCTTAAAGAAAATAACCTGGAGGCCGTTGGCGATACCCGTCCGAGTGCCGGAAGTTATTATCGTTCAGATCATTTTAATTTCGCTAAAGTTGGTGTTCCGGCAATTGATATCGTAAATGGCTTCAACAGCAAAGAACATGGTGCCAAATGGGGACAAGAACAAAGGCTTGGCTATAATGAAAAACATTACCACCAGCCATCTGACGCGTATTCGCCCCAAATGAACACTGCTGGGTTTGCACAAATCGCAAATATCCTCTTTACTGTAGGTTATAAATTAAGCAATGAAACCACCTTCCCGCAATGGAAAAACGGTTCAGAATTTAAAGCTGCCAGAGATAGATCAGTTCGCAGTTTATAGTTTGCAGTTTTCAATGACTGAAAATCGGATAGTGCTAATTGTTAACTGATACTTTTTTCCTAAATTTGCGCCTTTTACAAATAACAATATGATTAAGAGACAGCAAATTAAAGAATTATTAAAGTCGACAGCATTTGACACAGAAGTAACGGTTATGGGATGGGTTAGAACTTTCCGTAATAATCAGTTTATTGCATTGAATGACGGATCTTGCATGGGCAATATCCAGGTTGTAGTTGATTTTAATAATTTGCCTGAAGAGCTGTTAAAAAGAATTACCACTGGTGCAGCCATTTCTGCTACTGGAAAACTGGTTGAATCACTGGGAAAAGGACAATCTGTTGAAATTAAGGCAACGACAGTAGAAATTTTAGGTGATAGTGATCCTGAAAAATTCCCTTTGCAACCTAAAAAACACAGTTTAGAGTTCTTGCGTGAAATAGCACATTTGCGTTTCCGCACCAATACCTTTAATGCGGTTTTCAAAGTTCGACATGCTTTGGCTTTTGCCATCCATCAGTTTTACAACGAACGTGGTTTCGTATATATGCACACACCGGTAATTACTGCAAGTGATGCGGAAGGTGCTGGCGAAATGTTTAAGGTTACCACTTTGGATTTCGATAATACACCACGTACCGATGATGGAAAAGTTGATTTTTCTCAGGATTTCTTTGCCCGTGCTACAAACTTAACCGTTTCTGGTCAATTGGAAGGGGAATTAGCAGCGATGGCTTTCGGTCAGATTTATACTTTTGGTCCGACTTTCAGAGCAGAAAACTCGAACACCACCCGTCACTTAGCGGAGTTCTGGATGATTGAGCCTGAGGTTGCTTTCGCTGATCTGGAAGACAATATGCAGCTTGCAGAAGATATGATGAAGTATGTGATTAAATATGCTTTAGATAACTGCAAAGAAGAACTGGAATTTTTAAATACACGCCTGGCGGAAGAAGACAAACAAAAACCTCAAAATGAGCGCAGTGAATTTGGTTTGTTAGAAAAACTAGACTTCTGTTTGGCTAACGAATTTGAACGTTTAACTTATACTGAAGCCATTAGAATTTTAAAATCATCAAAACCAAACCAAAAGAAACAATTCAAATATTTAATAGATGAATGGGGTGCCGATTTACAAAGTGAACACGAGCGTTACCTGGTAGAAAAGCACTTTAAAAAACCGGTAATTTTAACGGATTATCCTGCTGACATAAAATCTTTCTATATGCGCCAGAACGAACCTGATGCTGAAGGCAGACAGACTGTTGCAGCTATGGATATCTTGTTCCCAGGTATTGGAGAGATGATTGGTGGATCACAACGTGAGGAACGTTTAGACCGTTTAACAAAACGCATGGAAGACATGGACATCCCTCAGGATGAATTATGGTGGTATCTAGATACCCGTCGTTTTGGTTCAGCACCACATGCTGGTTTCGGATTAGGTTTTGAACGTTTGGTGCTTTTTGTAACCGGAATGACCAATATCCGTGATGTAATTGCTTTCCCTCGTTTCCCTAAAAATGCAGAATTTTAATTAGGTTTAGGGTAAACAAATTACTACATCAAAGAGGTCAGGCTAAAAAAGCTTGACCTCTTTTTGTTTTGATGACGATCATAATTTCTAATGGATTGCAGCGAACTACGGGTTTTGTAAACCGGGCCAATCTTATCTAAAAGATTTCTTAATGTTGTGCGAAATGACAGGCTATAGAAAGACCGATCCACTCTTTTCAATACTTAAAACCTATTACTTTCTTTCTTGATCAATAAATGAAACAAAAAAAGGAGTCAGTTTTTGAAAACTGACTCCTTTAGAAAGTTAAGCTTAAACAAGTATTTATATTCCGTCGTCACTCATCGTGTCGTTATAAGAATTTGCATGCGCATAATCAACCGCTGAAACTTTATAATCGGTTGGTGCAAAACTTTTAGATGTGCTCAATGCCATTCCCAGTTCGAAGCGTGTTGGATATGGCGTTTGCAGTAAACTGCCTGCAGGTATGTAAGGAAAAGTTTCCAAATATGATTGCATAACATTCTGGCTCACTCTTCTGTTAATATAGGCACGGCTCAATTGCGAAGGCTCTTTTAAACCCGCAGCACCTAATAATTCTACCGCACTGGCTACGGTTAAATTATGAAAGTTTTTCACCCGAACGGTTTTATCTTCCACCACCAGCCCTTTCATTAAACTTTGGTCTTGCGTAGCCACCCCCGTTGGGCAGGTATTGCTGTTACATTCCAAGGCTTGAATGCAACCCAAAGCGAACATCATTCCACGAGCCGCATTACACATATCGGCACCTAGGGCGATGTTTTTAACAAGATCAAAGCCAGAAGAAACTTTCCCGGAAGCAATGATTTTGATATGCTTTTTCAAATCGAATCCATTTAAAACATCGTATACAAAAGCTACACCCTCACGCAAAGGCATCCCTACCGAATTTGAAAATTCCTGAGGTGCTGCTCCGGTTCCACCTTCTCCCCCATCAACGGTAATAAAATCCGGGTAAATGCCGGTTTCGACCATTGCTTTACATATCGAGTAAAATTCACTTTTACGACCGATACAAAGCTTGAAACCTACGGGCTTTCCTCCCGATAGATCTCTCAATCTTTTAACAAATTCAAGTAAACCAATGGGCGTGTTAAAAGCCGAGTGCGCTGGTGGCGATAAAATATCCTTACCCTGTGGAACCAAACGAATCCGGGCAACTTCTGGTGTAACCTTTTTTGCCGGCAACATCCCGCCGTGACCTGGTTTTGCCCCTTGAGATAATTTAATCTCGATCATTTTTACCTGATCAGTAACTGCCCTTTCTGCATAGGCATCATAATTAAACGTACCATCTTCATTTCGGCAACCAAAATAACCGGTACCAATTTGCCAGATTAAATCGCCACCTGGCTGACGGTGATAATCACTAATTCCTCCCTCTCCGGTATTATGAGCAAAATTACCCATTTTCGCTCCGCCATTTAAAGCAAGAATTGCATTCTGACTCAACGAACCGAAACTCATTGCTGAAATATTATAGATACTCGCTGAATAAGGTTTCTTACAATCTGGTCCGCCAACCAGTACACGAGGATCGGGATTTAGTTCATGGTGCGAAATGGCAGCAATGCTATGGCTTAACCACTCATAACCGTTATCATAAACATTAAGTTGTGTACCAAACGGAATGGTGTCATTATCTTTTTTTGCACGCTGGTAAATTAACGACCTGTTTAATCTGTTGTAAGGTGTACCATTAACATCACTTTCTACAAAGTATTGGTAAACCTTTGGTCGCAGTTCTTCCATGAAATATCTCAACCGGCCAAAAACAGGGTAATTTCTTACAATACTGTGTTTAGGCTGATAAAGATCATAAATACCAAGTAATACAAAAGGACCTGTAAAAATAAATGTCCACCATAAAAACGGATGATAAAGCCCTAACATAATGGTAAGGGCAACTAAAAATGCGGCAATCGCAACGAAAGCTTTTCTCATAATAATAGATTAGCGTATGTTTTGTTAAATACAAAGATTAGGAATATTAAACAACTGACAGCATTAAATTGTTATTTTTACGCTATGTTAATTAAGATTTATCCGGAAAACCCTAATGAAAAGGCCATTGAACAAGTGGTAGAAGTACTTAAGAAAGGTGGCTTAATCATTTATCCTACGGATACCATTTATGGTTTGGGTTGCGACATTACCAATCCGAAAGCCATTGAAAAGATTGCCCGTATCAGGGGTATTAAACCTGAAAAGGCCAATTTTTCATTTATATGCCATGATCTTAAACATATCTCCGACTATATCAAGCCTATTGATAATACGACGTTCAGGGTGCTGAAAAAAGCGCTACCTGGACCATTCACATTCATTTTTAATGCCAACAATAATGTTCCTAAACTTTTAAGCTCGAATAAAAAAACTGTTGGGATACGTGTGCCAGACAACAACATCGCCCGTTGCATTGTAAAAGAACTTGGAAATCCGATTCTTTCTACATCCATAAAAGATGATGATGAGTTAATAGAATATTCTACCGACCCCGAATTAATTCATGAGAAATATGAAAATTTAGTTGATTTGGTAATTGATGGCGGCTATGGAGACAATGATGCATCAACGGTAATTGATTGCACCAACGGCGAGTTTGAAGTAATCCGTGAGGGAAAAGGAAATATTGAAGATTTTCTTTAAGGAAAATAAAATCAGCGGATCGGAATGATATTCTCAAGCAAGATTCAAATAGCCGAATTCACCTCGATTTCCCTTACTTTTACCTCATGTCCAAAATCATCAACCTAAATATTTTTAAACAATTCTTTAAATCCGGACAAGTTGGAGGTTTCCTGCTTTTACTATGTGTTGCCATTTCATTAATAATTGCAAATACTCCGGCTAAAGCTGCTTTCGAAACTTTTTTAGGAACTAAATTGGGCTTCGGAGTGGTAAGTTATAGCATTCTCGCCTGGATTAATGATGCGTTGATGGCTATATTCTTCCTGCTCGTGGGGTTAGAAATTAAACGTGAACTGATAGAAGGAGAATTATCTTCACTAAAAAGCGCAGCTTTACCGATTATTGCTGCTTTAGGCGGAATGCTAATTCCTGCCCTAATATACGCCATCTTCAATAGTGGATCAGTTACGAAAAGTGGCTGGGGAATTCCCATGGCGACTGACATTGCTTTTGCCCTCGCCATTATAGCCATGCTGGGTAAAAACGTGCCTGCCAGTTTAAAGATTTTTCTGGCAGCGCTTGCTATAGTTGATGATCTTGGTGCTATTTTGGTGATTGCAATTTTCTATACTAATCAGATTAGCTTTCAATATCTTGCAATGGCCACAGGCATAATGATATTGTTGTGCCTGATGAATTATTTTGGGGTTAAGAATCTGGTATTTTATTTAATTCCCGGAATTTTTCTTTGGTATTTTATTCATCATTCCGGCATCCATGCTACCATTTCTGGTGTTTTGCTGGCCTTTGCGATTCCAACAAATGAAACGGATATTCCATCACCTTTGGAGAAACTGGAACATAGCTTAACAATCCCGGTAAACTACCTGATCATGCCTGTCTTTGCTTTGGCTAACACCAACATTACCTTTCAAAAAGAAATGTTAGCAGGATTAATTTCTCCGTTGGGACTGGGAATTATAACAGGTTTATGCTTAGGTAAAACAATTGGCGTTACATTTTTTAGCTGGCTGGCCGTAAAATTAAAATTTGCAGGTTTACCTACAGGAGCCGGATGGAAACATATTTTAGGACTCGGCATGTTAGCAGGAATTGGCTTCACCATGTCGATTTTTATAGCCATGCTCTCTTTTGATGATAGCTTGCATGTTGCTGAAGCAAAGTTCGCGATATTAACGGCATCAGTACTATCAGGTGTGGTTGGATTTTTATTTTTAAAATCAGTAAAGAATCCAAAAAACTTACCGTTATAGATCCGTTGGTTAAGAAAGAAAAATTAAATAATGCCGTTATAGTTCAGCATATTTTTGTATTTTAGGGTAATTAATCTCTCTCTATGGCTGCAATCTTTTTCATCCCTTTTATTTTCTTTTTGCTTTATCAGAAAGCAGAAAAATCAAGAACAAACGATAACGTAGAAGATTACAAAAAGTTTAGGGCAAATCTATGGATATTAGCGATCGCATTTGTATTTGGTTCTGGATTGCTGGTATACCTTCAGCTCGTTCTGTTTAAATAGCAAAATATGCTTGGATTTTGGTTATTTTAGAAACCATTTTCATCATTTTAAACGGCATGACATTTTCTAATTAAAGATTTTGCTTTGAACGAAAAACGATCAATTGTTAACCAAACTCCAAAAAACGGATACATTTAGTCAGCATGCTCAGCGATCCCCGCACTGCGGTTTTTGGTTCTTAAACGGCTTAATGTCTCGTTACGCATGACCAGATAAGATGCCAAATATTTCAATGGTATGCGTTTGAAGAATTCGGGATTAGTTTTCAGTAATCTAAAATAGCGTAGCTGCGCCGATGGCAGGCGACTTAGCAAACTTCGCTCTGTTGCTACATAATAATAAAGTCCTGTTAACCGTTCACCGATCACAGCCATTGATGGATATTTTTCCTGCAGGTAAGGAATGAGGCTGTAAGGCATCATCATCAACTGGCACTCCTCTACGGCCTGTAATGTTAGCGGATATTCGTTTCGGGTAAAAATCTCTGCATTCGGAGAACCTAAAACATTGTTTTCCAAGCTGATGGATAAGGTTACATCTTGCCGGCCAACCATAATAAATCCTCTGATTGCTCCTTTTGCAAGAAAAACCATGTGGTTTCTCATGTCATCGGTTTTAATCAGCTGCCCTTTAGTCAAAGTGGTGATAAGCACTTTAGCGGCGATATCTCGCTTCATTTGTTCGGGCAGGGCAACAAGAGCAGAAAGAAATCTCAAAAAAGGCTCAACCTTATTTAAATTGTGTGAAATAGATTGGTGTGTTGGCGGCATGCTCAGGCAAGTAATAAAATTAAAGATACAGAAATCGGCCTTATTTCAATAGCAGTATGGAACGTTTAGTTTTTACAGGCAGCAATTGTAATTTCTTCAATGAATAAACACTTAAACCGCCTTCGGCAATTTGGATATCGAACCAGATATTCTCCCCGACAACCAATTCCAGATTAATTAAGCTCAGTTCAAAACCAATATTCTGATCATTAATGTCGTTAATTAGGCCCCAACCAATGGCCTGGCTAATTCTTATAATCTTTCCTAAACGCAGCATTCGTTTAACCTTTTGGGCAACAAATATATAACCCGTAACGGTTCAAGCATTCAAAGTAATTTTTTTTCTGTTCCTCGACTTGACATAAGTCAAGCCGAGGGCAAAATTTATTCAAACGAATCTTCTACATCAGGCTCATATATCCCAAACGCTTCGGGAAATATTGATTATTGATCACTTTTATTACCAAACCAGCGAAGCAAGCTTGAATACAGATCAACTTGTGACTGATAAAAAAAGTATGAGTTACTCGGTAGAGGCAAGCTGTCCACATCGCCTATATTTATACAAAAGGGCACTTAAGAAAAATCTTAAATGCCCTTAATACTTTATTTCGTGAACAAATACGCTAATTCCAGCCTCCACCTAACGAGCGGTACAAACCTACAACTGCATTCAATTGTTCAGTTTTAATTGTGGTTAATTCCAGTTCGCTTTGCAGCAAATTACCTTGTGCAGTAATCACTTCTAAATAATTCGCCATGCCGCTTTTAAATAACAGACTTGCGTTTTTAGAAGCTTGTTGTAAAGTCTGTGCCCTTTTTTCAGCGATGCTGTATTGAGTTTTCAACTTCTCCACTTTCGTTAATTCATCAGAAACCTCTCCTACAGCATTAATCACCGACTGACGAAACTGAATAACCGTTTTTTCTCTATCGATTTTAGCTAATTCCAAGTTAGATTTCAGCTGTCCTCGTTGAAAAATTGGCTGTGTGATACCGCCTGAAACTAAACCAAATAAAGATGCTGGAACACTAAACCAATTGCTGGCCTTGAATGAGTTAATTCCCCCACTTGCCGTAATTACTAATGATGGATACAAACTCGCTTTCGCTACACCAACTTTAGCATTTGCAACGTTTAATGCTAACTCAGCAGATTTTATATCAGGTCTGCGGCTTAACAAAGTTGATGGAAAGCCAGCATTCAAATCCTGAGGAATGGCCATTTTATCTAAGCGACTCGAACGGTTAATCGCCTTTGGCAAAGTACCAATTAAAACGCTTAATGCATTTTCTTGTAAAGCCACATTCTGTTCCAAACGAGGAATTAGCTGTGCTGCATTTAATTGCTGTGCTTCTGCCTGTTGAATGGCTAAAGAAGTAACCTGACCTGCATCAAATTGTAAGTTGATAATTCTTAAAGTACTATCGTTCAGTTTCAGATTTTTCCTAGCAATTTCCAGTTGAGCATCCAGCATCAACAAGTTATAATAACCTTGTGCAACATTGGCCACCAAACGGGTTTGAACGGCTTTACGAGCTTCTTCAGTCTGCAAAAAACTGGCTAAAGCGCCAGCTTTTTGATTGCGGATTTTCCCCCAGATATCGGCTTCCCAAAATACGCCAAGGTTAGCATTGTAATCTTCGATATGCGTTGAACCTGTGAATTGATTTAAGCTCAGACCGTTTAAACTGTTATCAGATGGGCGACTTGAACTTGCCGCCACCTGTAATTTCAGTTCAGGCAAATAACCCAATTTTGATTGTTTAAACAACACTTCAGCCGCATCTATATTCTTCAATGCAATTTGCATATCGTAATTCTTAACCAAAGCCGTATCAATTAAATTCTGTACGGTAAGGTCGTTAATAAAACTCTTCAAAGGCAAATCGCCTACGCTTGAAGAATCTTGTGGCACTGAATTTCTAAACATTTTTGGCGCTAAACTCTGTGGTAAAGCTAAATCTTTAGAAACTGAACATCCGCTCCAGATGATAGCAAAAAGCAGGATGCTTAAAATATTAAACCGTTTCATAAACTACGTGATTTACAGGTTCTTCATGGTGATGATGAACAACCTCATTTGATTTTCTTGATATTTTTTCTTGTAATGCCTGGAAGAGGACAAAAAGTACCGGAATGATAAACAAACCTAAAATTACTCCAGAAACCATCCCTCCTGCTGCACCGATACTGATAGAGTGATTACCTTGTGCCGATGGACCTGTAGCGCCCATCATCGGGATTAAACCCACGATAAAGGCAAGCGAAGTCATAATAATCGGACGTAACCTTGATTTAGCTGCTTCCAAAGCTGATGCAACCAAAGGTTGTCCGCTACGTCTTCTTTGAACTGCAAATTCGACAATTAAAATCGCGTTTTTAGCGAGCAAACCGATGAGCATAATCAGCGCCACCTGAACATAGATATTGTTTTGAATACCTGTTAGGCCAATCGCTACAAATACACCAAATATTCCGGCAGGGATTGATAAAATTACCGACAATGGTAAAATATAACTTTCATATTGTGCCGAAAGCAGGAAGTAAATAAATACCAGACACAACAGGAATATCACGGTCGATTGTCCACCTGAAGAGATTTCCTCACGTGTTTGTCCAGAGAATTCATAACTATAACCTGACGGCAAATGTTGCTCTGCTACTTCTTCAATCGCTTTAATGGCCTGACCAGAACTAAAACCTGGTTTTGGAATCGCATTAATCGAAATCGAGTTGAACAGGTTATATCTTGATGCAGTTTCTGAACCGTAAATGCGGCTTAATTTTACTAAAGTATTTATTGGCACCATTTCACCACGGTTACTTTTCACAAAAACACGGTCGATGGATGATGGGTCTGCTCTATCCTGTACATCGGCCTGAACAACAACTCTGTAATATTTACCGAAGCGGTTAAAATCTGATGCCTGTGCACTACCGAAATAGGTCTGCATGGTTTGCAAAATATCTTTCACATTCACACCCAATTGGTCGGCTTTTTCATCGTTGATATCCAACTGCAACTGCGGATAATCTGCCTTAAAACTGGTAAAGGCTACCGCAATTTCCGGACGTTTCATTAACTCGCCAATAAATTGCTGAGAGATGCCACTGAATTTATCCAACTTACCACCAGTTTTATCCTGCAATACCATATCCAAAGCCTCTACATTACTGAAACCCGGAACGGTAGGGAAACTAAACACAAAGAAACTACCTCCGGAAATGCCACCCAAAGTACCACGAACCTGGTTCATAATCTCCTCGATATTTTTAACCTTACCACGCTCTTCATTCGGTTTTAACAGCACAAAAACTACAGCCGAAGATGGACTTGTTGAATTGGTTAACAGGTTGAAGCCTGAAATCGCCGTCACATCTCTCGAGGCATCAAGTTTACTAAGTACATTCTCAGCTTGAGTCATTACCTTTTGCGTACCTTCTAACGATGTTCCTGATGGAGTATTTACGGCAATCGCGATAAAGCCCTGGTCTTCAGTCGGAATAAATCCTGCCGGAGTTGTTTTAACCATGAAAACAGTAGCCAAAGTAATCAAGGCTAAACCACCCATGCTTAACCATTTATGGCGAACAAGGAATTTCAAACCGCCAACGTAACGGTTGGTAAGGGAGTTGAAACTGTGGTTAAATCCATTGAAAAATCTTTGCTTAAAGTTCGGTTTAACCTCAGGTTTTTCCCCATGTGAGGAATGGTTATCTTTTAAGAATAAAGCAGCAAGTGCCGGACTTAAAGTTAAAGCGTTAACCGCTGAAATGACAATAGCAATGGCCATCGTGAAAGCAAACTGGCGATAGAACACACCAGTTGAACCTTCCATAAAACCAACAGGCAGGAATACCGCAGCCATCACCAAAGTAATGGAAATAATGGCTCCAGTGATTTCATGCATGGCTTCATGTGTAGCCGCCTTCGGACCCAATCCTTTATGTTCCATCTTGGCATGCACCGCCTCGACGACTACAATCGCATCATCCACCACGATACCAATGGCCAGAATCAAAGCGAATAAGGTTAATAAGTTTATCGAGAAACCGAATAACTGCATAAAGAAAAACGTACCCAAAATAGCCACCGGAACGGCTATCGCCGGAATTAAAGTTGATCTGAAATCTTGTAGGAACAAAAACACTACAATAAAAACCAGAATAAAGGCTTCTACCAAAGTATGTTCTACTTGCTCTATCGATTGGTCTAAAGCTACTTTTGTACTGTAGAAAATGTTCTTTTTTATCCCTGCCGGAAAACTCTTTTCAGATTTCTCCATCATTTTATTAATCGCTACCTGAATATCGTTCGAGTTAGAGCCAGCCAGCTGAATGATACCGATTACAATTGCCTTTTTACCATTGATACGGGTAATACTGTTGTAGGAATAGGCACCTAATTCTACACGGGCAACATCTTTAAGGTGTAAAATAGAACCGTCGGCATTGGCACGTATAGCGATATTTTCATATTCTTCTGGTTTGGTTAATTTGCCTTTATATTTAATTACGTATTCAAAAACTTCCTTACTTTTTTCCCCAAATTTACCAGGCGCAGCTTCCAAACTTTTATCCTGAATGGCTTTCATCACCTCATTAGGCGTAACTTTATAAGTCGTCATTTGTGTTGGGTTTAACCAAACACGCATTGAATAATCTTTTACACCACCAAATATCGCTGCAGAGCCCACCCCCGGAATACGTTTAATCTCAGGAATGATATTGATTTGCGCATAATTGGCCACAAAAGTTTGGTCGTATTTCGATTCATCTTCAGTGTACATCCCGATGGCCATAATGAAACTATTCTGTTGTTTGGCTGTGGTAACACCTTGCTGTACCACTTCAGCTGGCAGCTGACTGGTTGCCTGCGCCACACGGTTTTGAACGTTAACCGCTGCCTGGTCGGCATTTGTACCCAATTTAAAGAAAACAGTTATGGCCAACGAACCATCATTACTGGCTGTAGAACTCATGTAAGTCATGTTTTCTACACCGTTGATAGATTCTTCTAACGATGGTGCTACCGAACGTAAAACCGTCTCGGCATTTGCACCCGGATAAACCGCGGTAACCAAAACCGACGGTGGTGCAATATCAGGAAACTGTTGCAGAGGCAGTTTCGTTAAACCTAGTACACCCAATATCACCAATAAGATGGAGATTACGGTAGCCAGTACTGGTCTTTGTATAAATATCTTAAACATTATTTCTATTAATTTATTTTTGCTTTATTCTCTCAGTTTTTACCATGTAAGGCATTTAAGAACAATTTTCGTTTTTCAACTTTTGACTTTCAACTTTCAACTTTTACCTTTTCAGCCTTAGTCATTGAACTTTCTGCTTTAGTCTTTCAGCTTTAATCTTTCTTCAAACTCGCTGCCTTATCAGTCGCTTTCTCAGGTGTAATCACTTGTCCCTCCTGCAAACGGTCTAAGCCGCTCAATACAATTTGGTCGCCAGATTTTACGCCATCTTTTACCAGATAATTGTTGCCACTTTTACCAATTACGGTGATTGGCATTTTACTTACTTTATTGCCTTTATTTAAAGCAAAAACGAAAACTTTATCCTGCATTTCTACTGTTGCCGCCTGCGGAATCAGAATAGCATCATCATGTTGTAAACCCAAACGAACTTTGCCGGTATTACCAGAACGTAACACGCCATTTGCATTTGGAAAACTTGCTCTCAAAGTAATTGCGCCAGTATTTTTATCAAACTGACCATCAATCATATCGATTTTACCTTTAATTGGATAAGTGGTGTTATCTGATAAAAGCAATTCAACAGCAGGTAAATGTTTTATTCTATCCGCAGGAGATTTGCCAGGATAGTTTGCATTGAAGCTGTTAAAATCATTCTCCGCTAAAGAGAAATAAACATGCACTTCGTGGATGTCTGATAATTGCGTTAAAGCAGCCTGGTCAGTTGGCGCAACCAAACTTCCTTGTTTTTTAGGAATACGACCGATGTAACCACTTACCGTAGCCTTAACATTGGTATAACCTAAATTAATTTGAGCTGATGCAACACTTGCCTTAGCTTGCTCTGCATTCGCTTGCGCAATTTTATAAGCCGTTTTTGCAGTTTTTAACTGAAATTCAGAAACAACTTTATTCTGTACTAAAGGGGTCAGTTTATCAACTTCTAATTGAGCGTTTAAAATAGCAGCTTCAGCAGCATGCAAGCTGGCCTTTGCATTATTTAAAGCTTCACGGTAGGGATTTTCATTGATTTTGAAAAGTGTTTGTCCGGCACTTACATAAGCACCTTCGTTAACTAAAACACTTTGCAAATAACCGCTAACCTGCGGACGAACATCAATATCAACAGCACCCTGAATGGCAGCAGGATAATCGATGTATGTAGTTTGTGAGCTTTCGCTAATCAAACTTACAGGTAAAACTGGCGGCGGTGGTGCAGCTGCTGATTGGTCTGGCGAAGATTTACAGCTTACCAGGATTATGGAAAATGATAAAAAAATTAACAATGACTTAACATTATTAAACTGTTTAACACTGTTAAGTAGAATAAACAAGCGATGGATAGCATTCATATGATTAAAAATTATAGTGGATTTAAAGGTTATAAACTATTTAACACTGTTAAATAGATTGTAAAAAAAATTTTAGCTATTAATAGATAAAGTAATTCCTTTAATAGCGTCTTTTAAAATTTGTTGGTTAAGTTCGTCAGTAGTTCTTCCATTTGGTCTAACCAGGTTGATTGAAATTAAACCGTGAATAATCGACCAATAAGTGTAATACTTCATACAGATGTCGTTTTCTGACACTGGCTTTTTGATAAATAATGATTCAATCACATCGCCCAACATCGCCGAAACCTGTTCTGCTTCTTGCATTGAATTTTTTACAGTGCAGCAAACCATATCAACGCCATACATTAATTGATAAAATTCTTTATGAGAAAATGCAAAGTTCCAGTAGGCTACCCACATGGCTTCCATTTTATCTTCCGGGTTTTCATGTTTATCACGGGCCTCGCGAATATCTTTACCTAAAATCTGGTAACCTCTTCTGGTTAGCTCTAGTAAAATGCCTTCTTTATTCGGGAAATATTCATAAATAATTGGCGCCGTGTATTCGATCTGGTCGGCAATTTTACGCATACTCAAAGCCTGCCACCCTTCCGTTTGAACAATGTTCAAGGCTGCATCCAAAATACTTGTTCTGGTTTCTTCTTTTAAACGTAGAATTCTTTCTTTACTTCCCATGATGTGGAATAACTAGTGATAAATAATCTAACACTGTTAAGCAAATGTATAACCAATTTAGAAATCAACAATCATTCTATTGTCAAATAGAATTTTGTTATGCTAAATATGAGTTTTAGCTAGTTTAAACGCGGTTTTTAAAAATAATTAATTTTCAGAAATATTTAAGTCGCATATAAAGAGCCTGACAGAAAGATATTTTCTTTTGGTGGAAAGCACTACCTGTAGTTCTTTTGAAACAGCAGTCCCGCCCTTTATTACAATCTTTTTGGCATATTGTTGCATCAATTATCGTCATTGCGAGGAGGAACGACGAAGCAATCTTTCTCTGCTGAGCTACAAAAAGTATTTCCATTTCGGTCGGGTTTAGAAAACTTCGGTAAGTGCACTAACATATAAACCACCACTAACTTATAATATTAAGACCTAACGATGTCGGTGTCAGTCTGAGCCTGTCGAAGACATTTCCTATAGTGGAAAAACAAAATATATGTCCTTCGACAAGCTCAGGATGACAATATTTTTGTTTTAAATTGGAAATGCTGAAAGCAATCTTCAAACAAAGCAGGAACTGCAAATCGCAGGCCTACTCCTCATCCCGAACAAAGCTTAGCATCAGTATGGTTGAATAAAAAAACTTTAAGATAAACTTTATATTCGCTTATGATTTATCGTGAGGCCAAAACAACAGACATCCCTCAAATACAAATTGTAAGACACACTGTAAAAGAGAATACCTTATCAAACCCTGCATTGGTTACAGACGCCGATTGTGAAGCATTCATCACACAACGTGGAAAAGGTTGGGTTTGCGAAATTGACAATCAAATTGTAGGCTTTTCTATTGTTGATTTAAAAGAAAACAACATCTGGGCATTATTTGTAAGGCCAGAATTTGAGGGCAAGGGAACTGGAAAAGAACTTCATCGCTTAATGATGGATTGGTACTTCTCTCAAACAAAAGAAACAGTTTGGCTTGGCACGGCACCAAATACAAAAGCAGAAAAGTTTTACGAATTACAAGGCTGGAAGCATGTAGGAATGGTTAATAAAGGTGAGGTAAAGTTTGAAATGAGTTACGAAGATTGGGTAAGATAATACGTTTACGTCATTGCGAGGTACGAAGCAATCTCTAATCAGTTTTTTTTAAAGTGGATTGCTTCGTACCTCGCAATGACGACCGTTTTAGTTATAACGATAAAAGAACATGTGTTGACTTATATTTTCGTTTTACAAATTTGTACAAATCTAATTTAATTAGCCCCGACAAAGCGGAAAGCCCACAATGAAGCGCAGCGGAATGAGGACTTGAAGCGGTGGCGGGACTGTGGTAGCCCAAGAAACGCAGGTAATGCGCTTCAAAATATTTATCGTTGCAAGATTAAAAACCATCTTTTGTATAGAAATGGCTTCGAATCTCGCAATGACGGAAACACCATTAACCCTTAAACTTCTTCATAAAACTACTCACACTTTCTTGAATATTTCCATCTTCAATCGCTTTGACGAATGCTGTTCCTATAATGGCTCCATCTGCATAAGAACATGCTTTATCGAAAGTTTTTTTATCGCTGATACCGAAACCGATCATGGTTGGGTTTTTCAGATTCATGTTCTTAATCCTGCTGAAATAAGTTTCCGTAGTATCCCCTACTTCAAGGTTTTTACCTGTTGTTGCTGATGAAGATAACAGATAAATAAATCCGTTAGTTAAGCTATCAATTTTATGAATGCGTTCTTCAGCCGTTTGAGGCGTAATTAAAAACACATTACTCAAATTATGCTTCTCGAAACAACCTTTATAAAACTCTTCGTATTCTACCATCGGTAAATCTGGAACGATGCAACCATCTACACCAACTTCAGCACAAGCTTTACAGAAATTTTCTACCCCAAATTGCAAAACTGGATTTACATAACCCATCAATAAAACCGGAATGGTGACGTTTTTACGCAAGTCTTTCAATTGCTCAAAAAGTAGCTTTAAGGTCATGCCCTGGTCTAAAGATTTTTTGCTGCTTGCCTGTATCACCGGACCATCGGCAACAGGGTCTGAGTACGGAAATCCAATTTCCAACATGTCTGCACCCGATTTCTCTAAAGCCTCTGCAATCTCGATAGTATCCCCAATGTTTGGATAACCGGCGGTATAATAAATTGATAATATATCTTTCTTCGTTTCGAAGAGTTGTTTGATTCTGTTCATATAACCCCAACCCCTAAAGGGGCTTTAATTGTTTATAAAAACCACGCTAAAAAGTCCCCTTTAGGGGATTTAGGGGTTATAAATTAAAATATTTTATATAGGTATCCAAATCCTTATCACCTCTGCCTGATAAGCAAACTACTACATTTTCGCCACCTTTAAACTTCATTTTTTCGAGGTAAGCCAATGCGTGTGCACTTTCAATTGCAGGAATAATGCCTTCTAATTGAGTAAGCAATAAGCCTGCATCTAAACTTTCTTCATCAGTAATCGAAACATATTCACCACGACCGGTTTTAAATAAGTGTGCATGTTGAGGGCCAATACCCGGATAATCCAAACCTGCTGAAACCGAATGCGGTTCTACTACCTGACCATCTTCTGTCTGCATTAAAATACTTCGGCTACCGTGTAAAACACCTTCTTTACCAAGATAAGTGGTTGCTGCAGAAAACCCGCTTGAAACCCCTTTACCAGCAGCTTCAACAGCGATGAGTTTCACATCTTCATCATCCATAAAATGATAAAACATACCCATAGCATTACTACCACCACCCACACAAGCCAAAACATAATCAGGCTGGTCGTTTCCGGTTTGTTCTATTAGCTGCTTTTTAGTTTCTTCAGAAATGATGGATTGAAAAATCGCTACCATATCTGGATAAGGATGCGGACCAACCACAGAACCGATAATGTAATGTGTATCAACAGGGTTATTAATCCAGTCACGCATGGCTTCATTAGTTGCATCTTTTAAGGTTTTACTACCAGAACTTGCCGGAACAACCTTTGCACCCAACATTTTCATGCGGGCAACATTTGGCGCTTGTCGCTCAATATCGACTTCGCCCATGTAAATTACGCATTCAAGGTTACGCAATGCACAAACGGTAGCCGTTGCTACACCATGCTGACCAGCACCTGTTTCGGCGATGATTCTTTTCTTGCCTAACTTTTCAGCCAGCAAAATCTGTCCGATGGTATTGTTAATTTTATGTGCTCCGGTATGGTTCAAATCTTCTCTTTTCAGGAAAATATTCGCACCATATCTTTCAGACAACCGATTCGCTAAATATAATGGCGACGGGCGACCCACGTAATCTTTTAATAATTGATGAAATTCTTTCTGAAAATCGGCATCATCAATAATCTTCAGGTAGTTTTGACGCAATTCTTCTACGTTTGGATAAAGCATCTCTGGAATGTATGCGCCACCAAAATCACCGTAATATCCTTTTTCGTTTACTTTGTATTTCATATTTATTTTATTATCCAAGGGTTAAAACCGATGGTAATGAATGATCAAATCTTTTATTATTTGCTGTCACATTGCGCTTATAGAAATACATTAATTTCTTCGACAAGCTCAGAATGACAAGCTGTTTATGAGGCAAGAAGAATCTGTTAATTATTGATAACAGGTTTTCATCACTTACAGATACTTCGAGCTTCAGTATGACAGTGCGGTATTCAATTTCACAACAAACGCCTTAATCTTCTCTACATCCTTAACACCTGGCTCAGTTTCAAATCTGCTATTTATATCTAACGCATATAACCGCTCATCTTTTATTGTTGAAATGGCTTCGACATGTTCCAAATCAATCCCTCCACTTAAAAAGTAAGGTTTATTGTATTTATAATCTTCTAAAATTTTCCAGTCGAATGTCTTTCCTGAACCGCCATGTGCTTTTGTCTTCGTATCGAACAGGAAATAATCTACCATGTCCACATAACCATTCAGCTGAGTAAAATCAAAATCTTCATCTACACCAAAAGCCTTAAAAATTTCCAAACTTGAAAAAGTGGATTTTAATTCACGGCAATATTCTGGCGACTCACTTCCATGTAATTGAACAGCTTTTAACTGATATAGATTTACTTTTTTCTTAACAGTTTCCAAATCTTCATTTACGAATACACCAACCGTTTTAATTTCTGATGGAATATATTTAATTAACTCTGCCGAAACATCACTAATAAATCTTGGCGATTTCTCATAAAATATGAACCCCAAATAATCAGGTTGCAAGCTGGCAACGGCAGCAATGTTGGCCGCGAACTTCATTCCGCATACCTTTAATTTTAAACCATTCATCAGGCTACTAATTTTTTAAAGCTTTCTAACGCTTTTTTACTCATTAAAGATTCTTCCGCTTCGTAAAAGCAATCTGCAAAAGTCGCACTTGGCTTAATGGTTTTAATGGCTAAAGCCGAATTACACAACACCACATTATTTTGAACATCGGTTGCTTCGCCATTTAGTACATTCATAAAGATCTTAGCTGATGATTCTACCGTATCGCCACCTTTAATATCGTTCACCGCAACCTTATCAAAGCCCATATCATTCAAAGTTAAAATGCTCTCGCCTTTGTTATTAAATGTTTTCACATCGCAGGTAAGTGAAATTTCATCATAACCTTCCAGTGCATGCACAATGGTATAGCTTTTAGTCGTATCCTGATATAAATAATTGTATAAACGAGCAAGTTCCAGGCTGAAAACGCCAACCATCTGATATTTCGGTTGTGATGGATTAACCATCGGACCTAACATATTAAAGAAAGTTTTAATACCTAAATCTTTTCGTATTGGTGCCACAATTTTCATTGCCGGGTTAAAAAGCGGTGCATGCAAAAAGCAAATTCCTGCCGTATCAAGGTTACGCTTTAAAACATCCTGATCGTTTGTAAAAGAATAGCCTAAATATTCCATTACGTTCGAAGAACCGCAGCCTGAAGAAACACCATAATTTCCGTGTTTTGCCACTTTATGGCCGGCGCCGGCCACTACAAAAGAGGAAAGCGTAGAAATATTGAACGTATCTTTTCCATCGCCGCCAGTACCACAAAGGTCAATTAATTCGAAATCAGAAAAGTCAGTTTTAACACCTAAATCCAACATCGCATCTCTAAAACCTTGCAACTCTTGCACCGTAATATTACGCATGGCGTAAGCCGTAATAAATGCCGCAATTTGAGAAGAATTAAATTCACCCTGTGATATAGAAATCAGGATGCTTTTAGCCTCTTCCCTACTGAAACTCTTGTTTTCGAATAAATGGTTCAATATCTTTTTCATACTAATTTTCCCGAAAGCCCATAAAAAAAGGATTGCTTTTTGGGCAATCCTTTTCATCGTTTATAAAATATTTTAAAATATATAACAACAGAATTTGCCTAACGAATTTCGTTATGCCACCACCAATTGTTATTTAAGTTTTTAATAATCATTTTTGTATGAACAAATATTGATATACTTTTTTATAATTCCAAAATCTTTCTAAAATATATGGCTTTTTTCAAAAGAAAAGTTCAATTCAATGATGATTTAGGTTTCGGCTCCGCACCCGTTATCAAAAATCAACGCGTATTAAATACTGATGGTACACCAAATATTGAGCGCACAGGATTGCCCTGGTTTAAGTTTGATGATACCTATACCCGTTTGGTAACCATGAGCTGGACCAGATTTTTCATGATTATTTTAATCGCATATCTCATCGTTAACACCATTTTTGCGGTTGCCTACAACATTATCGGAATCGAAAATTTGGATGGCGCAAAAGGTACAACCTTGCGTGACCAGTTTTTCGATGCATTCTTTTTCTCGGCGCAAACCATTTCAACTGTAGGTTATGGACATATATCGCCACAAGGATTTATCACAAGCGTACTCGCCGCTTTCGAGAGTATGTTGGGTTTACTGGCTTTTGCATTAGCAACCGGGCTACTGTATGGTCGTTTCAGCAGACCAACATCAAAGGTATCTTTTAGTAAAAAGATGGTTGTTGCGCCCTACCAAAACCACACTGGCTTAATGTGTCGGTTGGTTAATTTGCGAAAGAATTCTTTAATAGATGTAGAAGCACAGATGTATATGACGTTTAATGAAACCGTTGATGGAAAACTAAAACGGAGCTTTTACCCACTGCAACTGGAACGAAGTAAAATTAGCATGCTCTCACTGAACTGGACATTGGTGCATCCAATTAATGAAGATAGCCCAATTTTTGAAAAAAGCCTTGCAGAGTTAACCCTTGCAGAGGTAGAGATTTTCGTAATTTTAACTGCTTTTGATGATACTTTTGCACAAACTATTCATACCCGTACCAGCTATCAGGATGAGGATATTGAGTGGAATGCAAAGTTTAAGATTATGCATTATCACAATGAAGCAGGCAAAATGGTAATGGACTATAGCTTATTTGACCGAACGGAAAAGGTAGTGATCGGTTAAACACAAAGTGTTTTATGCTAATCTCGGAAGATTTAAAACCTGTTATGACTGCGTAAATTTATTAACAAATTCCACAATTGCTTTATACAAACCATTGGATCCAAATATCATCTGGCTAATCATAGGTACATGGCTTTTGCCTTTAATCTCTTTAATGTCTACGGGAATATTATTCGCTTTTAATTTCTCGTATAACCTTGGTGTCTGTAATTTAATGGCGCCGTAAGTTTTCCCGCCGTAAAAAAGCAAATGTGGGTTTTTGATATTATTCACATAATCCAATGGAGATGCCCGCTTCCAAACTGCAGGCTGATCAGTAAAAGTTCTTAAGAAATCATAATAATAATTGTCCTTTTCTGCTGATGTTAAATACTCAAAAATATCTAAGCCAAAAGGGTCATTCAGAATCATTCCCTTAATTGGATTTTTAATCCCAGCTTGCTGAAAGTATTTTGAGTCGGCATTGATTAATTCTCCCAGGTGTGCACCAGCAGAATGCCCCATCACAAAAATTTTATCGCCACTGGCCTGATAATTTTCAATATTTTCCTTAACCCATTTTACTGCTAAAGCACAATCTCCAGCCATTTTTTCATATTGAGCCGTGGGCGCCAATGGATAATTGATAATTACAATTACAATACCTTTCCTTGCAAAGTTTCTGCCCAACCACCAATACGTTTCCTTTTTACCACTGCTCCAGGACCCGCCGTGAATAAAAACCAAAACTGGTTTATTCGCTACTCCATCGTTTTTATAAAAAATGTTTAGTGTATTTTTAACTTCGGTATTGCCAGCGTAGTTAATATTTTTAGCTGTTTTTACCTGCGCAGAAGATAAAATGGTTTGGAATAAGAGCATTATTGGTAACAGTTTCTTAAGCATATTGAAGCTTTTTCTTTTCAACAATAAATTAACGAAATTGTTAGGGTAGCGGATTTTCTTAAAATAAGTGATGGATGATGGAAGATAGAAAATGGATAATGGACAATGAATCATAAAGCCATCACGTATCCTACATCAAACATCTCAACCGATATTTAAAATTCCATTTTCCATGTTACATCTTACATTTAATCTTTATGCTTTTATCAAGGGGTTTTTCTCTTTTGCAAACAAATTGAAAACCTTTTGATCTACAAAAGCTGGAAATAACTTATTCATCCACACGGCTAACTTCCCTTGCCCCGTCATGATTAAAGTACGTTTACGCTTTTCAATGCCGTTGGCGATGATATTGGCTACTTCTTCTGATGTCATCATTTTACCCTCATCCATGCTGGTTTCGCCATGTGCTGCCCCATCTTTCGAAAGCGCAGTAACTCTGATATTAGAAGCGGTAAATCCCGGGCAAGCCACCAAAACATTTACACCGGTTTTTAAAAGTTCAGTACGTAACGATTCCATAAAGCCATTCATGGCAAATTTAGAAGCCGAATAACCTGTTCTTCCTGGCAATCCGCGATAACCTGCGATAGAAGAAATTCCAACTATCGCTCCTTTGGTTTTTAGGATCTCAGGCAAGGCGTATTTTGTGCAATAAACTGTTCCCCAGAAGTTTACATCCATCAGGTTTTTTAATACTGATAAATCTAAATCATTGAATAAGGCACGCATGGATAGCCCAGCATTGTTCACCAGGACATCAATCTTTTGAAAAGAAACCAAGGTTTGTTTAATAATCAATTCACAATCCGCTTCCTTACTTACATCTGCTTGAACAGCTACAGCTCGGATGCCATACTTTTTCTCCAGGTTAGCTGTGATTTCGCAAAGGGTAACATATTGGCGGGCTGCCAAAACCAAGTTGGCACCACGTTTGGCAAATTCTTCGGCACAAGCTTTTCCGATTCCGCTTGATGCACCTGTAATGATGATGACTTTATTTTTTAAATCCATTTTTTTTTGTATAAATAGCAAGTCCTGACCCTTATTGTAATTGTGTATTAAAATAACTGCTTGCTTTGGATACCTGATCTGTGTTTATGATGTCGGCACCTAAATCATACAATAATTTCCAGGAGGCCTGATGATCTGGAGCACCCCAAAAACGAAAAGGCTTCCCTATTTCATGCGCATGATCAATTAAAGCTTTTAACCGAGCTTTGTCTGTTTCCGGAATTTCGCCAACACCTTTCCATTTTGAATATTTAGCAAAATTATCGCTGATCATCGTGATCTTTTTTAAATCTGCTGAGCGACAATTTACATCTGGCAAACCGTCAAAACTTACTACATTGAAAGTATGGAAAGTAGAATCTGGCGGGCGGTTACCACTGATGACAATGGTGATTTTTTTATTTCCTTTGGATAAATATCGTTTAAAAGGTTTCAAAGCCTTTTCTAACACAGGGTAAGTTATTGCCCAGCTATCTTTGAAATCAATCATCAGCTGAAAACTATAAAATTCTTTTGTTTGATACAATGCAGCAATTGGTTTTAGGTAAAGCTTTTCCAGCGTATTTCCATCCTTAATTTCCTTTTTGCTGTGTGCTACGATTAAAGAATCGCCCACTACAAAAACATCTGCCTCGATAGAAAATGCTTTATTTGCTACCGCATCGTAAAATGGCTTTAAATGTGTGTAGTCGTTGTGCGAATGGATTTTAACTTGCGCATTTGAATCGAAAGTTAAAATCAGCAAACAAAAAAATACTATAATTTGCTTCACCATTATTTCATCATTGCATTTTCATAAGGCACACGGGTAACAATTGAGCGGCCGAGTGTAATTTCATCCGTATATTCCAGTTCTCCACCAAAAGCGATTCCTCTTGCAATGGTAGTAATTGGAATGTTGAATTCTTTTAATCTTTTATACAGGTAAAACAAAGTGGTGTCACCTTCCATATTTGGGCTCAAAGCCAAAATCACTTCCTTTATCCCACCGGTAGAAACCCGCTGAACTAACCCATCGATGTATAAATCTGTAGGACCTATTCCATCCATGGGCGAAATTAATCCGCCGAGCACATGGTATACACCGAAATACTGACCTGTATTTTCAATTGCCATTACGTCGCGGGTATCTTCCACCACGCAAATCGTTTCCTTATCCCGCTTATGCGAGGTGCAGATTTCACAAATGGTATGATCAGAAATATTATAGCAAACACTGCAATTCTTAATTTGCTGTTTTAGCTTAATCAAAGTATTTCCAAACTGGTTAACCTCCTCCTGTTCTTTATTTAACAGATGTAAAACTAGTCTTAACGCTGTTTTTTGCCCTACACCTGGTAATTTCGAAAATTCGTTTACCGCATCTTCCAGCAGTTTGGATGAAAAATTCATGATGCAAAAATATGAAATAGTTGTTTGGTTTTTTAGTGCTTTGGTTTTTTAGTTATTTTGTATCTGAACCAAAAAACTAACAATTTAACCAGCCAAACAACTAATATTAATTTCTTACATTTATCAGCTTAAAACCAAATTATGTCACCAACTATACTATTATGCTTTTTAATCGGCTACTTTTTATTGCTGATTATTATTTCATTTGTCACTTCTAAAGATTCATCCGATAATAACTCATTTTTTGTTGCCAATAGAAATTCAAAATGGTACTTGGTAGCCTTTGGTATGATTGGAACAGCGCTTTCTGGCGTTACATTTATTTCAGTTCCGGGAGAAGTTGGTGCCCCGGCAGGTAATCAGTTTCAGTATTTTCAATTTGTTTTGGGGAATGCTGTTGGCTTCATTATTATCTGTACCGTATTGCTTCCGCTTTATTACCGGATGAGATTAACATCCATTTACAGCTACATAGAACAACGTTTAGGCTATTATAGCTACAAAACTGCGTCATCGATATTTTTGCTGAGCAGAACCCTGGGTTCAGCCACCAGACTTTATTTAGTAGTTATTGTTCTGCAACGTTTCATATTTGATAATTATGGTGTTCCATTCTGGTTAACCGTATTAATTTCGCTTGCATTAATTTGGTCGTACACCTTTAAGGGCGGTTTAAAAACCATCATCATTACTGATACACTGCAAACATTCTTTTTAGTGCTTTCGGTTTTTCTGACGATTTATTTTATCTGCAACAGCCTAAACTTTAGTATTCCTCAGGCTTTTGAAACCATTAAAGACAGTAGTTATTCTAAAATATTTTTCTGGGATGATTTCTTAACCAATAAATGGTATTTCAGTAAACAGTTCATTGGCGGTATTTTCGTAACCATTGCAATGACGGGTTTAGACCAGGATTTAATGCAGAAAAACCTGAGTATGAGCACCATTAAAGAGGCACAGAAAAATATGTTCACTTTTACTGGTGTGTTTGTAGTACTAAATGTATTTTTCCTGAGCGTTGGTGCTTTATTGTATATTTTCGCTGCGAAAAATGGAATCGATATCCCTTTAGATCACATCACTGGAAAGCCAAGAACCGATTTACTCTTCCCAGAAATTGCTTTGAACAACCTCGGTGCAGTGCCCGCAATTATATTTATGCTAGGCTTAACAGCTGCTACCTTTGCTACTACAGACTCGGCCCTAACTGCATTAACAACATCTTTTTGTGTCGACTTCTTAGGCATGGATAAAAAAGAAAATATTAATGCGGACAATGCCGTTAAAAAACGCCATACCGTTCACATTGCATTTTCTATTCTGATGTTTTTGGTAATTATTGTAATAAATGCCCTGAACAGTTCATCAGTTGTGAGTTTGATCTTTACTATCGCCTCATACACTTATGGACCACTTTTAGGCCTTTATAGTTTTGGTTTATTTGTAAAAAACAGAGGTTTACGCGATAAATTAGTTCCAATTATTTGCATTTTATCGCCTTTTTTATGTTACTTGCTTTCAAGCTATTCCAAAGAAATATTGGGTGGATATGTTTTTAGTGTCGAACTGATTTTGATTAACGGTTTGATCACCTTTATCGGTTTGCTCTTCATCAGCAAAAAAACTGATGCGCAAACCAAATTTTAATATAAGAATACAGTATATATGACGAGTGAAGAAAAAATTAGAAGTGCTTTTGAAAACAAAGATTGGCAGGAAATTAAAGTAACCGATTCCTGGCAGATTTTTAAAATAATGGCCGAGTTTGTAGATGGCTTTGAGAAACTGGCTAAAATTGGTCCATGCGTTACCATTTACGGATCTGCCCGTACTGCAGAAACAAACAGATATTATCAATTAGCAGAACAGTGCGGTAAGTTATTAACCGATCGGGGCTACGGTGTAATTACCGGTGGTGGTCCTGGTATTATGGAGGCTGGAAATAAAGGTGCTTACAGCAATGGCGGTAAATCAGTTGGTTTAAATATCGAATTACCTTTTGAACAATTTCATAACAAATATATCGATCACAATAAATTGCTGGAGTTTGACTACTTCTTTGTTCGCAAGGTAATGTTCATGAAATATAGTCAAGGTTTTGTGGTACTTCCAGGTGGTTTCGGAACCATGGATGAGCTTTTTGAGGCTTTGACATTAATTCAAACAGGTAAAATTGCCCGTTTTCCAATTGTGCTTTTAGGCAAGGATTACTGGAGTGGCCTGATCGAGTGGATTAAGGGAACCATGCTACAAAAAGAACATAACATACACGAGGAGGATTTAAATTTATTCAGATTGGTAGATACTGCTGAAGAAGCTGCAGAGCATATTTTTAGGTTCTACGATAAATATGTATTGAAGCCTAACTTCTAAAGCTTTAGTGTCTGGGTTTAATTTTAAATTAATAATATTAATAGGTGTTTGTTTCCACAGGCACCTATTTTTTTATGACAAATCTCCGTTGTAACAAGTTAATAAATCTGCTATCTAAACTAAAATGCAACTCAAATGGCAAAGTACATTAATTGGAAAAGCAATTGGTTTAACTCGAATTTTGAACTGTTTGTTGATGGTATACAGAAAGGTGCAATTAAATTTAATAGCTGGACAAGCAATGCGGAAGCCGGATTTGAAGATCAGCATTATTTATTTACCAATGTTGGTTTTTGGCAATCGAAAACAAATGTGATTGATAGAAAAACGAATGAACTGATCGCCATTATTACTTATGATAGCTGGAAATCGAAAGCCATCATCAGCATGAAATCGGGCGAACAATATGAATGGAAACCAACAAGTTTTTGGAAATCAGAATGGATTGTTTCCAACTTTAAGGATACAAATGTGTTATATAGCACAAATGGCAAATTGGGAACGATCTCGTCAGACTCGGATAACAAATTGCTAATTATTGCTGGATTGTTTATCAAACAGATTTATAACAAAAAAGCAGCTGCAGTGATTGCATGTTTTATGCCTATCATGGTTGCAACAATTACCAGGAATTAAATAAATTACAATTTACCCTGTGGTATGGAAAAAATATTAAATTGGAGAAAAGGGTTATTTGATAGTAATTATCAGGTATTTGAGCAAGCGTATTTAAAATTTTCGTTGAATTTTAGTCCATTAAAAAATACTGCAATTGCTACTACCCAAAAAGGAATTTATTTATTACGAAGCGACGGCTATAGCAATCCGGAAACCAAAGTTTTTAATAGTAATCATGAAGTTTTGGCCACCATCCGGTATGATTGGATGGCGTTTAAAGCAAAAATCATTCTAGCAAGCGGAGAAAATTTAGATTGGAGTTTCCAAAACAGCTGGTTAAGCAGGTGGACATTGAACAACCATTTAGACAAACAAATTATTTACAATTCCTCATCAAGCAGTGGATTAATTCACAGCAATGCAGATGATGAACTATTGATTTTTACTGGTTTATTTATTCGTGAATATTATACCAGAATTATTTACGGAATGGTTTTATTTGTACTCTTCTTATCGTTTGTAAGAAACATTTTTTAGAACTATTTTAGGCATTCGTTTATCTTTTCCAACGGCCTAGCTACAACAGCCTGGTTTCCTGAAACTACAATTGGCCTTTCTATTAGTATTGGGTGCTGAACCATCGCTTCCAACAAGGCCTCATCACTTAAAGATTTGTTCTTGTACTTTTCCAGGTAAATCTTTTCTGTTTTACGAATAAGTGCAATGGGTTTGATGCCTAACTTTTCAATCAGCCCCTTTAACTGTAATAAATCTGGGGGTGTTTCCAAATAATAAATTACTTCAAACGCCTTTCCACTAGTTTCAAGAGCCTGTAAAGCCTGGCGACTTTTCGTACATCGGTGATTGTGATAGATCTGAATCATAAAATGAGTTAAAGACCACTTACACCGCCACTTACCACCAACTTCATCGCATCTGCTGCACTCATATTTAAGTCTTTCACCTTATCACGCTTTACAATGCATAGCTGACCTGCAAATGAGTAAGATAATGGAAAATAAACTGCCACATCATCTGGCAGCTCCAGTTTATGTAAATCATTTTGAGTAAGAAAACCGATCTTTTTCAAACCGCCTTCCACCTCTACCAACACAGGGTGATTAAATTTCTTTTCATCGCCTACAAAAGCTTCAGTTAAATCTTTAATAGATGAGTAAATGAAATTAAGCAAAGGTAATCGGTGCATTATCCGCTGAAACCAGTTGTACATGGGTTCGGTAACCAGGTTGGTTACAAAAATTCCTGCCGCTAAAATGATCGTAAGTACCGTGAGCAAACCTAAACCCGGAATGTTTCTGCTTTCTCCTGTTTTCGGGTTTACGCCTAAAATATTATTTATGTTCAACCAGCTATCTACTGTAGTAACTGCCCAAACAACAATGAAAATACTCACTGCAATGGGTACAACAATTAATAAACCTTTAATCAGATAGTTTAAAATAGCTTTCCCGACTTTATTCATGCTGCAAACTTAGCTAAAATTCGGCAAATCGATTGATTGTTAAATTGCGTAATCATTCAAAATATCGATTTAAAAGCATCTTAAACATTTCAGCGATATCACAACTGATTACTGTGTTATTCATAAAAATAAACCCGCTTTACCCGCTGAGAGATATTGGTAAGTATTTCGTATGGAATGGTGCCAACGTCCTCGGCGAGTTGCATGATGGTATGATCCTGATTAAACACAATTGCCTCATCACCTGGCTTTACATCAATGCCGGTAATATCGAGCATAGTCATGTCCATACAAATGGAACCAATTGTAGGCACGAGCTGACCGTTGATCAACATTTTCCCGACACCATTTCCAAATGCCCGGTTATAGCCATCCGCATAACCAATTTTTACGGTTGCGATTTTCCCGCCGTAAGGCATTACACCTCTCCTGCTATATCCTACTGTTTCACCTGCTTTTAAATTCTTTACTTGCGTCACGGTAGTTTTGAGTGTCATTACGGTTTGTAGTCCGCGGTTGTTAGTTAATGCGGCATCAAAGCCATACAAACCTATACCTAAACGCACCATATCCATTTGGTTGTTAGGCCAGCGACTGATGCCCGAAGTGTTCGCAATATGTAGCAATGGCTTGTAGCCCAGAGCAGCAATCAACTGACTGGCGATAAGACTAAATTTTTCAATCTGTTGTTGAGTAAATCCATCATGTTCAGCTTCTCCACTGGCAACAAGATGCGAAAAAATACTTTTTACATTTAACCGCTGAGAATCGCTCAATAACAATAAAAGTTTCTCTATTTCATCAGAATCAAAGCCGAGCCTGTGCATACCACTATCAATCTTGATATGAATCGGGTAATCAAATTCGTAATCTGACAATGCATTTAAAAAACTATTTAAAATTTCCAGGCTGTAAATTTCTGGTTCTAAACGATATTTGATAAGGGCTTCGAAAGCAGATTCTTCTGGGCTCATGACCATAATGGGCAATGTAATCCCTGCTTTCCGCAAAGCGATACCTTCATCTGCGTAGGCAACTGCCAAATAATCAACTTTATGGAATTGCAATAGATTTGCAATTTCGAAGCTACCACTACCGTAAGAAAACGCTTTTACCATAGCCATAATTTTGACACCCGGCTTTATTTTCGAGCGATAAAACTGCAAATTACCTACCATCGCATTCAAATCGATCTCTAAGACAGTATCGTGAATTTTCTGGGTGAGCAGCTTACTTATCCTTCCAAAATCGAAACGCCGGGCACCTTTAACCAATACCGTTTCATGGCTAAATTGCAACCCTGGAAAAGCATCTACAAAAGCGTTTGTATCATCAAAAAATTGCGTTTCAAACTTGAAAAGTTCGGCATATTTAGAAATATGCGGTCCAATACCAATTAACCTGGAAACTTTTTTCTGGGCCAATAAATCCGCAATTTCAGTATATAAATCCAGGTCATCCCGGCCGGTTTCAAATAACTCAGAAAGAATAACCGTTTTCTTTGGATGCTGATTTTGTTGATTTAAAAAGTCCAGCGCTATCGCCAGTGAGGAAATATCTGCGCTATAGGAATCATCGATAATAGAACATTGGTTAATACCATTCTTCAGTTCCAAGCGCATACTTACGTGACTCAGTTTTTCTAAACGTTGGTCAGCCTGTTCAGGCGAATATCCCAAAGCAAGCAAAGTTGCCCAGCATATCATACCATTTTCTATGGATGCTTTATCTTTAAAAGGCAGCATGCACTCTATCTCGCGGTCTTGGTAGATGGCTTGCAGATAACAATTTCCCTCAATTGGTTCAACAGCTATAATCCTCAAATCTGCAGCTTGAGAACTGCTCCAGCTAAAATGTTTTTTGCCTGGCAAATCTTTTAAACTGATGTCAGACACATATTCAGGAGAATAAATCAATAGATCAGCAGCTTTGAATAATTTAAGTTTTTCTACTAACTTTTCTTTTTTAGAATTGAAACCCTCAGCATGTGCTTCGCGAATATTGGTCAAAATCCCAATTTCAGGCCTGATTATATCCGCCAATGTTTCCATTTCATCAACGGCAGAAATTCCAGCTTCGAAAATACCAAGGTCATGATCTACATCAATCTGCCATACAGAAAGCGGCACACCAATTTGTGAATTGAAACTTTTGGGACTTCGAACAATATTATAATCTGCAGCCAGAAGCTGATACAACCATTCCTTCACAATCGTTTTCCCATTGCTTCCCGTAATGCCGATGGTTTTTAAATTAAAATGGTTTCTATGAGCAGTGGCCAGTTTTTGTAATGCCTCCAAAACATCATTTACAATTATGAAATTGCAATCTAGATATTCGCTGAGATATTTTTCTTCGGTAATGACGAAATTTCTGATGCCTCTATGATAAGCATCAGGAATAAACTCATGCCCGTTTCGATGGGAAGCTAAAGCAAAAAACAACGAATTTTCTGGCACTAAAACTGATCGGCTATCAATTACCAGATACTGTATAAAGGCTTGTTCATCAATTAATTTAGCATCGGCATTTAAAATTTCGGCAATTCTGGAAATGGTATAAATCGGTTTTAGCATTTTAATTATATTTCAGAAAAATACGTTAATCGTGTTTACTTTTACGAAGTTCAATAAATAATTATGAAAAGTGGTAAACAAGAAGCAGCAATATTAAATAAAAAACAGGCATTAGCCAAAGCTGAAAGCTTTTGTGTTTACCAGGAGCGTTCGCAAAAGGAAGTTCGGTACAAATTGGTTGAGTGGGGAATCAGAGGCGATGAACTGGAAGAAATTTTGTCTGAACTTATTGTTAACAATTTTTTGAATGAAGAGCGTTTTGCAAAACAGTATGCCTCCGGCAAATTCAACATCAAAAAGTGGGGTCGTGTTAAAATTAAACAGGGCTTAAAACTAAAAGGTATACCCGACAGACTTCTGCAAAAAGCGCTATATAGTATAGATGAAGATGATTATCTGAATACCCTAACTGCATTGGCTGAAAAGAAAGCAGAATTTCTACATGAATCAAACCCTTTGAAAAGAAAAATGAAGTTGATGAGCTACCTCCAGGGGCGTGGATTTGAAAGTGAATTAATTTTAGTGGTACTGAAAGCCAGCAATTTAAATTAAATATTAAATTTTTAATAAAAAATCCCTTGACAGAAATAGAAATCTGTCTATATTTGCATCACCAAAACGAAACAGCATATCGGTTTTGTTTCATGCGAAAGTAGCTCAGTTGGTAGAGCACGACCTTGCCAAGGTCGGGGTCGCGAGTTCGAATCTCGTCTTTCGCTCCAAATGCCTTCCGGACGGAGGGCATTTATTTTAAGACATTAATCACTTCCTTTTTTTAGGGTTTGACTAATGCTCGGGTGGTGGAACTGGTAGACACGCAGGACTTAAAATCCTGTGCTTTCAAAGGCGTGCGGGTTCGATTCCCGCCCCGAGTACAATAAACAAATCGAAACTAAAGCCATCTTA